>Ga0247725_1001865_pt1 | contig 9883 bp, 9 predicted proteins | sample OKSTACKMCFT3sol_FD_183021 | JGI IMG/M metagenome (GOLD analysis project Ga0247725, IMG submission 183021) | Subsurface sediment microbial communities from gas well in Oklahoma, United States - OK STACK MC-FT3-sol | ecosystem: Environmental > Terrestrial > Deep subsurface > Rock core/Sediment... | reverse complement strand
TATATTGATCACACTAATGTTGTGCACTGTAATCGAATCGTGGAAGGATTTGTAAAACTCAAAAGAATGCCCTTCTGTATGCTCAGGGTTGTCATGAGTGTATTCATGCAGCAAAATGGTAAGCAATTTAAATAACGATGTAAAACCGCTGCTAAACGCCTTTTCAACCACTTCTCGCTTAACGCAAATGTACGAGAATCCATCAGTCCAAGCTCCTGCGACGTGTGATATGCCGACGTTAATATGGCGAGGCTTAAGGCGACAGCTGGACGCAATTCTGTCGGAGAGTCTTTGGATAGCGAGCCTCTTTACCTTGAGCGTTGGCGTTAAGTCTTGAGTGGGGATTATTTGAAGGTCGTTATCATCAAACGCCGCAACCAATGATGAGAAGTCACGGATCTGAACCTCTTTGAGCAAGTTCGAGTAATACAAATAATAGTGGTTGTGATTAGTTTGTTTGCAATAATCAAGCGCTTCAATGGTGGCCTTGATGAAACCATCTACGCTATCAAACCCCAATTCATTCAACCATGACTTGGACAAGATTAAGGTGTTAGGCAAACGGTTAATTTTTTCACCTTTTGGCGAAAAAACCTCACCTGGAACTGAAAGGACTTTTGATTTTAACAGTTTCGAGAAAGAACACCACTTTCCACTAACATCGCGGAGTTGTAGGTTAACCTTCGTTGGTGAAGGGATGTACTCGCCTTTAAGAAATTGAACAAATAGCTGTGCGCGCTCAGCGTCGGACAGTTTCGCGCTTGCTTTTGCTGCTAGCTTTTCGCTGAAAGGTTTTAGCAATGACTTTAATTCTCCCCACAAAGGGCAGGTGGTTTGCAATATGTCGTTGCGGGCCACGTTGACTTTAAATGTCGCATCTAGACTGGTAACATCGCCAGAAACACCAAATTGTCGATATGAGTAGTGGCGAATAAAAATGCCGTCATTGTAAACATAGATGCCATTCATCGAGTTGTTCAGAATAAACCCGAGGTTTTCGGTGCGTTTAGTCCACTTAATTTCATCGCGATTACTGTTTTGTTGCTCGCCGTTAATGTGCAAGCGAGCAGGTAAGTATTTGCTCATCGCAATAATTTCTTGGCGCAAGTGCCGATTATCGCTAAATGAAAGTTCATCTTTGAGGGTAATATCAACTCGACAGCCATCAAACTGACTTTCTTTGTATTGGGTTATATCAAAAGGGACGTCTCTATCTGCGCCACCAAACAGGTTGCATTCGATTTTCAAGTTGAAGCTAGTCCATACACAATGTCCAAACGCTAAGATCTGAGCGCGACCAAGCCCGTATGTTCCATAACGGCGATTCATTGCAACTTCATCTGCATCTTGATGATCGAAAGATAAGTCGCCAAATCGCTTAACAGCTTCCTCGTAAGTGCCAAAACCGCGGCCATTGCCATAGATGTGAATAGTTTTACGATCTGAACTCAGGTCAACGTGAACGTCTGTCGCATGAGCATCAATTTCGTTCATGATAAGCTCGGAAACTGCTTTCTCGAGAGATCCAGCTTGACCAAGGATTAGTGTGCGAATTGCCGCCTTCCCCATTTGCATTTGATGCGATGTTTTTTGTAAAACAGTAGAGTTTGTCATTGGATTGGTCCCTTGTGGTAACGTGGTATTATTAACATTGACAATAATGCCATAGGTCCCGTTAAAAAGAAACGAGAAAGATGTTATTTTTCGGAAGTTCTAATCACGCCTTCAATCAATCTTTTTAAGAAGTCGTGATGCTTTTTATGGAATTTGTAATTCCGCGCAAGCCAGTAGCACAGTTCTCCAACATCAGATTGTCCACCTTGAAACCACGCAAACAGGGTTTCTTTCATCCGCTTTTCGCACTCAGGTTCCAACGTTTCATTTTCAACCAAAAAGTGGTCACGAGAGCGGGTAAACCATCTGACATAATCAGTAAATTCCATGTGATTAATGTTATTTTTGTTAAATTCGTCATTGAGTTCGAGTAGTGTGGCGTCATCGACTTTTTCCAGTGGGTGCACCTGGGCCATGCGGATAGCAAACGGCTTCGAGATCATAGACAGCTCAGCATGACGCTGGACAAACTTTTTAACCCATTGCAAATGAGGTTGAGACAGTTCATCTTCCGAGAAATGTTCAAGGGAGAATGATTCCGCAAGGTGGAGAATATCTCCGCCACTTAATTTCTCAAAAACAGCCTCGATAAAACACTCGAAGGGGTTTGTGTATCCTCTATCAGGAAAAGAGTCGTCGAGTGGGGTGTAGAAAGCGGAAACTGCTTCAAGTAACGGGGGAACCCAATCAAACTCAAGTCGTGCCGGCTTTTCTTTTTTTATGCTTTCAACAGCCAGGTTTAATCCATCGACACCATTCAAACAACGAAATTTAAATTCGATGTATTGTGCAGCTTGGATGCTTTCTTTGTCGTTCATTTGCAGTAAAAAGTAATTTAGCAATTCCACAATCAACTCGTTGTTTGGCATTAATTTTATAAAAGAATATTATCAAAAACAAATCGCCTTAACAACTTTTATGATTCATTTTTACAAAACTTTCGCATTGCAGCAGGTCGTTTTTTGTGGTAATTTTTTGAAACTTCAAATTTGTAACCAACGGTGAGGCGGTGAGTTATGCGATTAAATCAAGAGAGGGTTAGAGATGGGTATCTTGGCGCAGTTCGGGCTAGTGTGATTTTTGATTATTCTCAACGTCTCCAAGCCGATGTGGATATCCATTGGGTGTTGCACAGTATTTCCGAAATAGCTCTGTATCATGAAGGTGTGCTTGTAAAGTCATGTATTACCCTTAATGACTATTTTGGCTACTTGAAATCGTTTGAAGGGGATGATGCAAGCCAACTGTGCTCGAGGTATGCTGTGACAACCGAAAGCACTCTCGAGGTGGTAACGAAAGTAAGCATTGTTGCTGAACCTTATTTCGAAGATGATGCTTGTCGCAAACATAACGCATCTATTAAAGATGGTGAAGCGATGTTGCTATGCCGTTTAGACTCGTTTATAAAAACGCCGCATCGCGCCCCTTGGTTTAGTGATTCAAAAAACAAAGAAAAAGTTGACGTGTATTGGCTTAATTTTGAACCAATTAAATTGTTAACTGAAAAAACAGTGTGGAGCAGTAAAAACACGCCTGAACAAAACGATGCTCTTTTTGCTGATGTGATTGCAAAGTATAAAGATTTAAATAAGTGGAGAGATCCAATTTTGTCGCTTGCTGGTGATCTCTATGGTAACAAGTCACCGACAAATGGTTGTGTGGTAAAGGTGCTAGCAGAGCCAGATTTACTGGGGGTTGTCTTTACTGTTGGCAATAAAAAAATGCTTATGCTGGAAAATGGTGACGTGCTGGACTGTGATCAAAGCCAAGCAATAAAACCTGTCGGTGTCGCAAACAATTTTGTCGGTGAGTGTGTTAGTTCAAAATTGATTGATGATGTGTCAAAACGTGGGCGAGAGGCTATTTTAGAAGATTTTACCTCTGCCTCAGCGATTGTGACAATTTACGGTAAGCATGAGCCTGTAACTGATGAACAGTGTGAGTCTGAAATTAAGTGGCCCTCATTAGAGCAATCTATCGATCTTAACAGCGAGGTGATACTCACTAAGGCCGATTGTGCGTTGGATTACTCTGGCAATGTGATATTCCCTGAGCCCATTAAAGAGATTGAGCTCAACTCGGTATCCGTAGTTGTAATAGAAGGTAACTTCCCCTTTGGAAACCGAAAAGTGATGCTTACTGCCAAACAATGGGGCTTTGTGCTGGAATTTGACCTTATTGCTGATGTTATCGCCGAAATGATAGTGTTAAAGCAATCGCCTCGCGAATATCTTTCATGGCTGCCGAACAAAAAGAACCAATTAAGGAAGTGGTGGCACAGCCTTTGATCTGATCTGGTATCTTGTTTTGGAGGTTGTATATGACGGTAAAAGTTGTCTTTTTTGACATCCTCCACACCCTAAAGAGGGTGGATTCCTACAGCTAGACGGCCATCAGGTTGTGCACGTCAGGCATAAAGCTGGGCCTATTTGAGCGCGTGGAACGATTTAGCAAGCCATTGAACTTTCAATTGTCGCTACACTCTTTAAACGATGCTATTCGCTTTCAGTTAATTCCAAAGACTAAACCTGTGGAGAGTATTTTAGCTGCACTTAAACGCGCAACGCCTCATTTTGACGAGGTTGCGGTGAATTACCTACTCATGGATGGTGTTAACGATTCAGATGATGATATGGAGGCGTTAATTGAGAGTGTAGATCCGCGCTGGGTAGTGAAGCTTAATCCGTTGATTGGCGACGGTCCATACAAAGCAAGCTCTCGGCGAGAAGAATGGGGGCGGAAACTTGCTCTGTCTGGCGTAAATGCTGCGGTATTTAACTCGGTTGGTTCAAAGATTGGTAATGGTTTGTACGGGCATTTAACTCATGCCCAAAATAATCGGATCGCCTAACTTGGCCGCGCCGACGTTCCTGCGCAAGTGCAAAGAGTCCGCAAATTGTTAGCGTAAAAAAGCCTCCTATCTTGGAGGCTTTTTTGTGGTTAGGTTACCTTAGCGGATAATTTGAGAGTAGGGATTGCCGTATAACGAATCTTGGTCCTCACCTGAATCAAAGAAGTTCATCGAACTACCAGGGGCCAATAGTAACCCGTCAGCTGCCGGATACAAATGTAAGATCGGGTCGTCGTCGCAAACCCCCAGGGAAACAACGGGAGTGCCTTGGTTGTTGGATACGGCTATTTCGATAGCTGTTCCATTGTCAGGGTGGCTAACAATGATGTGCGCCTGTTCACCCAATTCAATATTGACGATATGTTCCGGCATCGATTTGCCGCTTGGATCAACCAAGCATGTTTCTGTTAGCTTGTGGTATTGCTCTTGTAGCATGAATTCGTTGAGGTTTGCGCTTTCGGTGAGCATGCGCAACAAAGTCAATTCTGAGAACAAGGGGAGGATTGGCTCAAGTTGCCCCGCGTCGGAGTATGGCGAAAGGCTACGAGTTTTGAATACCGCATCATACACTTTTTCTGGTGTGCGGTTTTCTACAAAGGCTTTATTGGGGCCTTGTTCGCTCATGTCAAAAAACAGGAGCATGGCCATTTGCTTGCTTTTTTGTTTAATATCCAAAAGCTGTGCTTGGGGGATTTTGTTCATCTAAATTTTCACCTCATTTTACATGGGTTAAGCGAACCCACAGTGATCGCGTGTCGCTGGGGTTCACAGCTTGGTTGCGCTCATTTAATGCCGAATAGGTTTTGAATGGTTTCAATTAAATCCGCGTCATTAGGTGTTGAGCTGATTTCGAATAGGGTTTTTTGGTAATCATCTGCCGTGTAAGCGTGCAAGCTGGAAAGGTGCGTCACTCGGTAGATAACGTCGCTTTTGTGAGTCAGGCACGCGTTAGTTAGCATTCCTTCCCATGGGACATCTTCATCTTTGATCAACGGAAGAAGTTTTTCGAGAACCTCATTACCACCTTTGCGATGGGCTTGATCTAGTAGCATTAATTTGATTTGTTCTACGCTGAACTTTGCGCCAATTTTGAGCAAAAATTCAATCACACCAGAGTAAATGTACCCATTGCCAAGCTTTGAGTTAAAAATTGAGCTGACTGATTGGGTAGAGGTAAGGAGATATTTAGGGATTCCGCAGTCTAAAAAATACTGAGCTACATCGACAGCGTTGTTTCCAAGGGCACCGTAGAACGCTTTGATGGGGTCATACGAGTAAATCGGAAGATCTCCGAAGATACCCTTTAAAATGTCCAATCGCTCAACAGGAGAGCTTTTGGTTCGCCCTTCATAGTTTTTTGCCAGTTTGTGAATGGCGGTGTCCCATTCATGCGCCGTGGGAACTATCGCGTGTTGCTTGGCGTAAATCTTGGCGGAGTCAAAATGGCTGCTGGAAATTAAAACTATTAGCAGGTAAAAGTGTGACAATTCGGCTGCGGAATAACCAATTTCATGGCAATAATTCAGCTTATCAAGCTGTCCGTAAATCGCAGGGATGCAGATGTCTAAAAAGTCCGAGTTTTTGCCAGTCAAAGAGTTCATGTCCACCAGCGAAGAATAAACTTTTAGTGCCCCAAGTGTGCCATTTCGCAGGATGGAGTAATTCCAGCCTTCAATATCCAAAAGATCTGAATTTTGAAAAAAGTGATTAAGAATGACTTGGGCATGCTCTTTTTGTTCAGCGAAGCATGCCTCAATGAAAGCCGCTCGAATCACCTTTTTGCGTTGGTGCGGGTAAATGCCCACAGAGCTTTCCATTGCGCTCACGGCTTCCAAGTATTCTTGTGGGGTAGACTTGCCAGCGAGTGACATACACTCGACTTTCCATTTTTGCTCATCTAGTCCGTTACTGTTTGTGTTTGGCATGGAAACCTCTATGATCCGGCTTGATTTGTTGATTTATTATACTTGCAAGTAGGGTTTGATGCAACAAAAAAGATGTGAAATGGTGGCTTGTTTTTCAGGACACCCTACATAGCGTTATGCGCCGGAACTAGCATTTTGCGCCAGTGACAGGCTGTAAGTTGTTTGTAAAGAGCGGCATTTGCCGCTCTATAATTTGATTAAAGAACAATGCGCTGCATGTTGGCGACTTCACCGACGAACACTTTATCATCTTCGCCAAAGGTGACATGACCGGCCAGTGCTTCACGCAGCTGTTCTTCATCCATAGACGCAAGGTCGAGAGTCGTTTCGACCTTCACCCAGTCTTCGTTGCAATCGGAATCGTAAACGCATAAGGTAAACAATTTGGCTTGCTCAATCATGCCATCATTGAGGTTTGGGGTGGCAGCAAAGGATAGAGGGGCGTGTGTATTCAGCAACGCAAATTCGGCCAGGCAACCAGATGAAACCAGCGGTTTCAGTGATTTGTTGAGTTTGTCGGTAATTTCGTCAGGCGCTCCAGCTGTGACAAGCAGCTTGGCATGAATGAGAGCGTGCGTAGTGGGCTTTGACATGGTTAACCTCATTGGTGTTGTTGCGGCAGTTACGCCTGATTTATTGATTTATCCATTATACCTGACAAACCAAGTAAAGCAACAAAAAAGATGTGATTAACAATGGCTTCGTGGTGTAACAACCACTTTGCCTGACGTCATGCGTCTGGTTGCCAGCCGAGATAATATAGAGTTGTTGGTTACGCACTTTATAAGGCATCGTTACTTACCTTTAATTATTCAATCCTAACTAATACGCTAACGATCCGTTCAAGCACAGGGTGTTACTTGCCCCCGACTTTATTAGCATTAAAAGCCCCGGTAGAAGCTGGGGCTATATTAATTGGGTATTCGGATTTATCGGTTGATCTGCACTAGATGTAATTTTATAAATAAATCGGATTTTAGTGTTGATGATGTAAGCGTAATGCCTTAATGTTAGCTCCAAGAGCTGAGGAAACTGGCTCGGGCATAAGTCCAACGGGCGCACCGCCGAACTTGGTGCAGGATAGAAACCATGAAAATCATCATCAAAGAAACCTCAGTAGTTGAAACCCTTTCAATCATTGACCCTAAATCTGGGGTTGACTATATCTCCGACTTCATCGGCAACACAGGCGCATTGATCGACGGCCAGTTCGAATGGGACGAAGATCGTGATGCTTATGTTTGCGACCAAGAGACGTTTGACTGGTGGGATACCGTTGTTACTGCTAATCAGTCATTGGATGACCGCATCCACGAGCTGGTTAAAGAGCACGGCTCAGAAGCGGTTTACGAGGTGATCCACGCGGCAGGTAGTGTTGACTTGGAAGACCACGCCGCGAACGTGAATCAGGCTCTTGACGAAGCTTTCGGTTCTGCCAAGTAAATCTCTTTGCCGCCCTACGGGGCGGTTTTTTGTGAGGCCAAAATGAAAATCAAACTTTATTTCCCGGATGAATCCATTGCCGCAATTAAACGCATGGGACTGCGCCAAATGTCCCCTGAGACACTCCGATGGACTGCCGATCACTCTGCAAGCAACTATGGTATGGGCGTTTTGCTCAGGGGTAAGTCTGGCGAAATACTTGATGGTAAGTCTTTCGCGGCAATGGTACATGCCTTTGGCGCATGGATTGAGACAGACAGTGACGATACCAGTCGCCGAGTACATAACGCTCTTGTTACCACTGCTACCGGCACCGAGGAATCAGTTAAGGTGGCAAAAGGGTAGTGTCTAATATCCTAAATCGGCCTGACTACAAAGTGCTCCAGGTGACGGAGTTGGAGCACGATTACCAGGTACACGCCGAAGTTTCCGAACCGCCTACTCATTGCCCCCACTGCAATCACTCCGAAATCGTCGGTTTTGGCAGACGTGACGAGGTGATCATGGATACCCCCGTCCACGGCAAACGAACAGGTATCATGCTCAACCGCCGTCGCTATCGCTGCCAGTCCTGCCGGAAGACGTTTCTGGAGCCCGTGCCGCACAAAGACGACAAGAGGCAGATGACCCACCGGCTGATCCAGTATGTCGAGCATGAGAGTCTTCGTCGCACGTTCTCAGGCGTGGCCGAGGATGTAGGCGTTGACGAAAAAACCGTTCGCAACATATTCACCGACTACTGCAAACGACTCGAAATAACGCTCAAATTCGAGATGCCGCAGTGGCTAAGATTGCTACCGGTGGCCGCGGCGCAAGCATCAAGAGGACTGGCCCCTGCCAGCATCCGTATTGAAAGGGCCGCAAGAGAGCGCTCTTTTAGGATGCGCTCTCCTTCCTCCGGCAGAACTGCACCAGGCATGTCCATATGTAAACGATAGTGTTCGTGGAGGTGTTTGTTGATTTGTTGAATCAGTAATGAACTCAATGAAGTCACCTTGGTTACGGATTTAATTGTGCCGAAAGACTGTTGCTTATATTGCTTCATTTGTTAATTTTGTGCAACTGGAAATTTTTAAAGTTCGGTGGTGGTGGAGTTTATTTGCATTCGCAGTAAAACAAAAAAGTTGTAACAATGGTGCGATTGTGTCAATATAGACATACCAATTAACCAACTTTATACCACAGCATGAAAGCTAATTTTGTTATCTCCGACATTCGCAATGCTCCAGGTTTCGATTCGCTAAAATTGGGACAACGCAGAATCGCAATCGCGGCGGTGAATGGCGAAAGCCAGCTAATCATGGGTGGTGGTGGTGTTGGTAAGTCGCATCTAATCCGCTTTCTTTCTATCCACATCCCACACTTAGTAGTTACCGCGTCAACAGGGATCGCCAGTATTAATATTGAGGGACAGACTCTTGATAGCTTCATGGGGTTTTCTAAGCGCGTCACCAATGTCGCTCAAGCGGCAGTTCTCGACGATAAGGTTAAGGACCGACTGGCAAAGCTCGAATCGTTGCTGATTGACGAGGTTAGCATGGTGCGCATTGACAAGATCGAAATGGTTAATAAGCGATTACAGGTAGCCAAAGGAAACCTTAAGCCCTTTGGTGGGGTGCAAATCATTTTAGTAGGTGATTTTTGTCAATTAGCCCCAGTGGTAAGCAATAGCTTTGCAGATCGTCGTTTTCAACGTGAATATGGAGATCGCCTGTTTTTATTCGAAGCGCCGAGCTACATAGAGGGTGAATTCATCCCTTATGTACTTAATGAGTACGTGCGCCAAGGTGACCCAGAGACTCGTCGCCATTTACGCAATATGCGCATGGGTCATCGCTTAGACAAAGTTACAGAGTTCCTTAATCGCTCTGCTAGAGGGCAAGTTAGCAATGGGGCGTTGCGCATCTGCAAGACAAATCAGCGCGTTCATGACATTAACGTTTATGCGTTATCGCAATTAAAAGGAACGGCTGTGACGGCCCACGGCGTGCGTCGCGGAAGCTTCCCAGTTGATTTAATGCCTGCTCCTGAGAAGTTGGTATTAAAGCAG
>Ga0247725_1001864_pt1 | contig 9896 bp, 6 predicted proteins | sample OKSTACKMCFT3sol_FD_183021 | JGI IMG/M metagenome (GOLD analysis project Ga0247725, IMG submission 183021) | Subsurface sediment microbial communities from gas well in Oklahoma, United States - OK STACK MC-FT3-sol | ecosystem: Environmental > Terrestrial > Deep subsurface > Rock core/Sediment... | reverse complement strand
CGGCCGGATCAGACTCGTCCGGCGGCAGAATATCCACCAGATGCAGCAGAACCCGGCAGCGCTCGAGGTGCTTCAGAAAACGAATACCCAGCCCGGCACCTTCAGCGGCGCCTTCAATCAAACCCGGAATATCCGCAACCACGAATGATTTTTCAGAGCGCATCCGCACCACGCCCAGATTTGGCACCAGGGTGGTAAACGGATAATCGGCAACCTTGGGACGCGCCGCCGAGACTGCACGGATAAAAGTGGATTTACCGGCATTCGGCATACCGAGCAGACCCACATCCGCCAGCAACAGTAGTTCCATGCGCAAATTGCGGTGTTCACCAGGAGTGCCCATGGTTTTTTGCCGCGGCGCACGATTGACCGAACTCTTGAATCGGGTATTGCCCAGACCATGGAAGCCGCCTTTGGCCACCATCAGTTTCTGGCCGTGCTGGGTCAAGTCCCCCAACACTTCGCCGGTATCTTCATCGACAGAGCGAGTACCGACAGGGACTTTCAAGACCAGATCCTGACCGCGCGCGCCGGTACAGTTGGCTCCACGGCCATTCTCGCCACGCTGGGCGGCATGGAAGCGCTCGAATCGGAAATCGATCAGGGTGTTGAGGTTCTCATCAGCTAGCAGATAAACATCACCACCATCACCACCATCACCACCATCCGGACCACCGTTCGGGATATATTTTTCCCGGCGGAAGCTGACGCAGCCATTGCCGCCGTCACCCGCCTCGATACGGACCTGAACTTCATCAACAAATTTCATACTTTTACAACTCCCACACCCAGCTCAAGCTTATGGTGCAATTATAGAGATCAGGAACGATTACCGCGATGCGTCCGATAGGCGATGATTCGGTCTGAACGACCAACCGCTGATGGTCAGCGGCAGTAAAACAAAAGGCCCTGCCATAGGGCAGGGCCTTTCGAGCCTTCAGCGCAAATTACTCAGCAACGATGCTGACAAACTTACGATTGTTCGGGCCTTTAACTTCGAATTTGACCTTGCCTTCCGCTTTTGCAAACAAGGTGTGGTCTTTACCACAACCTACGTTTTCACCAGCGTGGAATTTGGTGCCACGTTGGCGGATGATAATGCTACCCGCCAATACAGTTTCACCACCGAAACGCTTCACGCCCAGGCGTTTGGCTTCGGAGTCACGACCGTTGCGGGAAGAACCGCCAGCCTTTTTATGTGCCATTTGATGGTCTCCTCAGTATTAGGCAGTGATGCCAGTGATCTTGACTTCGGTGAACCACTGACGGTGGCCCATCTCTTTACGGTGATGCTTACGACGACGGAACTTGACGATCTTGACCTTCTCGCCACGGCCATGAGCCACAACTTCAGCCAGAACCTTACCGCCGGCAACGTATGGTGCACCGACCTTCACTTCTTCGCCTTGGGCAACCATCAGAACTTTATCGAATTCTACGGTAACACCGGTTTCAGCTTCCAGCTTCTCCAGGCGGATAACCTGGCCTTCAGCTACACGGTGTTGCTTGCCGCCACTTAGGATAACAGCGTACATGTTTAAACTCCGAATTGGGCACCCACTCTGCCTTGCAGACGATGCACAAAAAACTAGATGACAATGGGCGCGCATTCTACGCAACTTGCCTGGGTGAGGCAAGGCCCATTTCAGGAAAAGATCATATTGTGATCACCGCTAGGTTGAAGCAGCGGATAACACCGGACACTGCATTAGCTTAACAATTCATGTAGAATCGGGAAACACGAATTCGGCATCTCCGAGCCCTCATCAGGACTTAGTATCGATAGTTATGGATCAACACGCAATTCGCGCGATTTCTGCCGATGATATGCAAGCGGTGAATGCGCTCATCCTACAGCGTCTTCAGTCTGATGTTGCTCTCATCAATCAACTTGGCGTGTATATCGTCAATGGGGGCGGCAAGCGCATGCGTCCTCTGTTGGCTGTACTGGCAGCTCGTGCTCTCGGTTACGACGGCGATCAACACATCAAACTGGCCACCATCATAGAGTTCATTCATACCGCCACACTGCTGCACGATGATGTGGTTGATGAATCGGAGCTGCGGCGTGGTCGTGATACCGCCAATGCACTGTTTGGTAATGCCGCCAGCGTGTTGGTCGGCGATTTTCTGCATACCCGCTCTTTCCAGATGATGGCGGAGCTCGGCAATCTGCGAATCATGGAAATCTTGGCCGAAACCACCAACATCATTGCCGAAGGTGAGGTCATGCAGCTGATGAACTGCAACGATCCCTCAACTACGGAAGAGAGTTATTTTCAGGTCATCTATTGCAAGACAGCCAAATTGTTCGAGGCCGCCACTCGTCTCGGCGCCGTCTTGTGTGGCAGTTCCCCCGAGCTCGAACGGGCGATGCAAGATTACGGTCGCTATCTGGGTACCGCCTTCCAGATCATTGATGATGTGATGGATTACACCTCGGCCAGTACCGAAATGGGTAAAAACGTTGGTGATGACTTGGCCGAAGGCAAACCTACCCTGCCGCTCATCTATGCTATCCAGCAGGCGAATGCTCAGCAACGAGCACTTCTGGTCGAGGCCATCGTCGAACGCAATGGGCTGGAGCGGCTTGATGAAATACTGAACATTCTCACCCAGACCGGTGCCATCGATTACAGCCAGCGTCGAGCCCAGGAAGAGGCGGCAAAAGCCAAGGCCGCGCTGGATATCCTGCCGGCAGGTCACTACCGGCAAGCGCTATATGAGCTGGCGGATATGGCCGTTTCCCGCATCAGTTAGCACGTTTGAATTTAGTTAGCGCGTTCGCCTCAACGCCCCCACAGTCTCAAGCCCGAATGGGGTATAGCATCAGGGCTCGAGCGGCCTTGTAACGGCCTCTCCTCCGACCAACGGGGTTATCGAGCGCTAGCTGGAAAGAGAACCACAAAAACAGGGAGCGCCAAAAATGCGCTCCCTGTTTCTATTCACGACTCTTTATTATCAACTAATCGAGTCGGTCCACTGCCTGTGGCTCAAGGAGCCGTCGGGGTAGCCGAGCTCGCTGCTCCCAGCAGGGCCTCTTCTGCCGCATCCAGAGCCGCAGCATCTGTGGTAGCCGCACTGCTGACAGCGCCTGATACTGGACTGGTGAGTACAGCCGGTTGGCATTCCACTGCACTACTGTTGGCAGCTGCTTGCTGGGGCGCATACCAAGCCGCCAGACTCTGTTGCAGTTGCGTCGCGGCCGCCTGTGGCGTCAGAGTCCCGAGTACAACCTGTTGCGATACGTCATTCAACTGCTGGCTCAACGATGGTTCCCCCCGTGACAGAATTTGTGCTGCCACACGGATGGTGGAATCACAACTATCGCGCCAGCTCATCATGGTGCTGGCCACCGGATTTTTCAGCTCGAAAAAATGGTTGGAGAGCGAGAAGAATCCAGGCACCGCATTGGAGTACAACTCGGCAAATTCAGCACTGGCCATCCACTCCAGCAACTGGCGAGCCGCCTCTTTGTTCTTGCTCTTGGCATTGATCGCAATTCCGATATCGGTATGGTCGGTGAAATAGCAGGCATCCCCATCTTTAGCCACAGGAGGAGGAAAAGCGCCGAAATTAACCTTGCCATCAAACTGGCTGATCGCCCAGGAGCCCGCCACTATCATGGCTGCCTTCCCGGATTGAAACGCCTCGACAGCTTGCGCCTCGGTCACATCCCCCGGAGCATTGCCCAGATAAGGCGACCAGCGCGCGAGTTCGTCAAATACCGCCACATAGGCCGGATCCGTCAACCGGGCTTTCCCCTCAATCAACGCCAGCCGTCCATCTTCACCATGCCAATAGTTCGGCCCTATGTTCTGGAATCCCAACTCGGAGACCACCCAGTTATCATGCGCCGCCAACGCCAGGGGCTGATAACGGCCGTCGGCCTTGACCTTTTCCATCACTGCAAAAAATTGCTCCCGTGTCTTGGGAACATCGAGCCCCAAGGTTTTGAAAATATCCAGGTTGTAATAAAAGCCCTGGATCACCGAAGCAATCGGCAAGCAGAAGGTTTGTGCTCCGGTATCCGTTTGCCAGGCCGCTTTGGCAAAGCTGGGAAAGTTCTCCATCCCTTCCAGATCGGTCAGATCTTCCAAGTACCCACTCTTGAACAGTTGCAGGGACTCATCATACGGCCGGCAGCTAATCAGATCGCCGGCCTGCCCCGCCGTCAATCGCTGGCTGACAGTAGTTTGATATTCGCTGGCGCTGACCGCCGCCAGGGTGACATTGATATCCGGATGTTTGGCATGGAAACGGGGCAGAATTTGCTCCTTCCACAACGCGGCATCATCGATACGCCAGGTTTCAATCACCAGTTCAGTGGCGGCTGCCGAACAGCTCAAGCCAAGAGCCAGTATTGCACTACATACTTTCAGCATATCCCTCTCCTAAACCTTGAAACGCGCGATGAGTTGTTGTTGTGTCGCCGCCAGCTCAGCCAGCACATCACTACTGGATGCCGAATCCCGTGATGCGATTTCAGTTTCGTGGGCCACGTCGGCTATTCCCGAAATATGCTGGGCGACACCTTGGCTGACCGAGATCTGCTCTGCGGCCGCATGGGCGACCTGATCGGTCATCTCCTTGATGGCTTCCATCCGCTGCGTCACAATTTGTAACGCCTCTTCGGTATCCCGGGTTTGTTGCACACACAACCGCGTCTGCTCATGACTGCGCCCCATCACCGAGACCACATCGTTACTCGATGCCTGCAGATTGTGGATCATGGACTGGATCTCTTCCGTCGACTGCTGGGTGCGATTAGCCAAAGCCCGGACCTCATCGGCGACGACGGCAAAGCCACGGCCTGCATCACCAGCCCGTGCCGCCTCAATCGCGGCGTTCAAGGCTAGCAAATTGGTTTGCTCGGCAATGCCACGAATCACATCCAGAATGCTGCCAATGTTGCCACTGAATCCATCCAGCTTCCGGGTGATTCCCACCGCAGCTTCGATCTCTTCCGCCAGATGTTCGATGCGCTGCCGGTTATTAATTACCAGACTCCGGCTCTGCCGAGTTTCGTCATTGGCCTGATCCACTTGATTGCGCGCATTTTCGGTAGAGCGCGCAACCTCGGTGGCACTCACCTCCAGCTCGGTAATGGCCGCAGCCACCTGATCGGTCTGACTCTTTTGATCCTGAACCCGCGCCATGGCGCGCTCGCTGATCTGGGCCGTGCGTTCGGTTTCCGCCACCAGATGTTCGGAGCCGTTGCGGATCTCGACCAACAGTGTATCGGTATTGCTGGCCAGCTGATCAATGGAGCGAGACAAGGCACCGAACTCATCCTGGCTGCGATAATTGATACGCCGGGTCATATCCCCCTGCGCCATCAACGAAAGCTCCTGGTTGATCAATTGCAACGGACGTTGAATGCTGCGCGCCGATGACCAGGCCACCAGCAAAGCCACGCCAGCCGAGGCGGCAGACACCAACAGGATCCAGAAGATGGCATTCTGCACAGCACTTGCCGCACGAGCCTTATCGGCTTGCACGCTTTGACTGGTCACGTCGATGAGTGCCTGTAACTCCTGATTGACCTGATTGGACAGTCGATCCAGCTCAGCTTGCGCCGCCAGAACCTCCCGGGTCAGTTGCTGGTCTTGCACCAGCGTGCGGATCAAACCCTGCTCGCCGAATGCCAGCTTCTTAAGCAGCTCGACATTGCGACTAAAGCGCTGTTTCACATCATCAGGCACGACGATATTTTCTAGGCGCTTGCTGGCAATCTCGATATCTTTGGCCAGTACCTTTTCCAGCGAGAGCAGATCCGTATTTGCATCCGTGCGTTGGATCTGTTTGATATCCCGCGCTATGCCGCTCGTGATCAATTCAGCCTTGTTATGCAAAGAGCGCTTGCTGGAAGTAAATTGCAGCAATAAATCGGCCGCCGAGCGATAAGAGTCATCCAGCCGCAAAAACTGATTGCGCATCCCCATCAGGCGAGCCTCCAGCTCCACCTGTTGCTGATGCAACCCCATCATCTTTTCCGCCATCCCGAAGACCTGAGGCGCCAACTTTTGTACGGCCTCGAGTCGACTCAGCTCCGAGCCTTGCAGCTCAAAAGCCACCATCTCTTGAAGCTGCTGACTGTAGAGTTGTTTGCTCTGATCATACTGTTGTCGCAATGCCGGTAGCGCCGTCGCCTGCCGATTGCTCAGATGAGCCAGGGTATAGCGATTGGCCAGCAACAAGGCTTCGCGCAAGCGCGTCGTGGTCATCGCCAGCGGTGTTGCCTTCTCGGTCACCTGCTTGAGCTGATTATGAATACCCGTGGTCTGCAGGTAGCTGATGCCACCCAAGATCAGCAACAACAACAACAACAGCGCAAATCCGGCCTTGATGCGTTGGACGATTGAAAGGGTCATCACGTCTTCCCTTGATATAAGTGAATGATTGAAATGGAACAAGCGCATCATCCAGATGCTGAAATCGTTTGCAAATGATTCAGAGTCTATCTGTGCACCAGAACATACTGTGGGCGCATAACGCCCACACACTAATACTCTATCGAACCCCTTGGTCGCATGAGGCTCCGACTATCCCAAGTGTAGACAATCGTGCGGCGGAGGAGGTGAGGAAACACAGCCTCGGGGAGCTGCCCGCCGCGTCCCGAGACTGAAGAGCAAGCATGAGCGGACTAAAAAATAGAACATACACCATGATATGCGACAGCATAGCCCAGGAACTGAAATGCTAAACAGCTAACAACACGGAGGCCTTTCCAGCATCAACCACCTAGGCAAGCAGAAGGTCGCCAAACCGAGTGAGTTCACATCGCAGGTGCACTCACGCTGCCTGTATCGGTTGCTACATATTGTGGTGCCGGATGATCTATCGCCCCGAACGCTCAAACATGGCCGTCAAACCGCTGTTACGTTCGGTCGGACGTAGAGCAATGCGCACCAGCAGCGCCTCACTGCCAAATAACTCCAGGCGTTGTTTAGCCCGGGTTACACCGGTATACAGCAGTTCGCGAGTCAGCACCGGATTATCCAGCTCGGGCAGCACCAGCAGAGTCTGGGCAAACTCAGAGCCTTGGGACTTGTGCACCGTCATCGCCAACGCCGTTTCATGTTCCGGCAGACGACTGGGCAAGAAGCCCTGCACTCGCCCATCAGGAAGCTCAAACCAGACACGCAGGCGCTCGCCATCGTGAGCGGCAATGCCAATGTCACCGTTATAGAGTCCGAGGCTGTGGTCGTTCCGCACTATCATCACCGGCCGTCCGACATACCACTCCGCATCCGGTTGTAGCAGCCCTTGCCGTGACAAAGCCTGAAGAATAGCCAGGTTGAGACCGCTGACACCCCACTCGCCTTCGCGAAGTGCACAGAGCACCCGCGTCTGCTGAAAGGCATCGAGCATGGATTTGGCCATCGGAGAATCCATCGGACCTCGCGCCAGAGCCAGATATTCGGCATAACCACTCACGGCCCGCTGTAATAGTGTCTGTCGGCGCTCGCTATCGGCATGCAACTGAATATCGGCAAATCCGCTGCCTAACACCCGCATCAAGCCTTGCCGATCCCCCTGATTAATCGCCTCGGCCAGACGGCCGATCCCCGAGCCCGCATGAAAGCGCCAGCTCTTGCGCAACCAACAGAGCCGGTCACGCAGCGGTAATGCATGGGGGACCGTCGGTGACGCCAGCGCATAACCGGTCACCGCCTGCAGCCACTGCACCTGGGCTTGACTCGGCGCTTGCTGCAGCAATTGGCAAATATCTCCCAGCACGGCCCCCGCCTCTACCGATGCCAACTGATCCTTGTCACCCAGCAGGATCAGTCGGGCCGAGGGTGGCAACGCCGCCAATAGCCGCGCCATCATAGGAAGATCCACCATCGAGGCTTCATCTACCACCAACACATCCAACGCCAAGGGATTATCAGCATGGTGCCGGAATTCATGGCTTCCCGGGATCACCCCCAGCAAGCGGTGTAGGGTACTGGCTTGCCGAGGTAAGGTGTCAAGCATGGACGCCTCTAGGCGAGGGGCTAACTCATCCAACGCCCGCCCCAAGGACTCGGTCAAACGCGCCGCCGCCTTACCAGTCGGGGCCGCCAGACGGATCATCAACGGAGTTCCATCTGCCTGGCTCAACGCCAACTGTTGCAATAGCACCAGCAAGCGCGCAACCGTGGTCGTTTTGCCGGTACCTGGACCGCCGGAAATCAGGGTAAAACGTCCACAGCTGGCGGTCGCGACCGCCAGCTTCTGGCCATTCAGGCAAGCGGAGGATGGTACGAGTTCAGTTAATCGGGCATACAGTGTCTCAGGGGTACTGCTATCGAGGATCTGTGCCAACAGCGACCAATCCAGGGTCACATCCTCCCGCACATCCAGCCAGCGCTGAGCAAACTCGGCACAGGCTCCCCCCTGATGGGCCACCTCGGCCCATGCCATTAGCAACCGTTGAGCATCGGGCCGAAACAGCATGTCCAGTCGATGGGCTAACTGCTCAACAGGTACCGGTGCAACGAGCGGCTCCATGCTAGCAGCAGTCAACCAAGCCGCCACACGGGCTTCGAAGTGATAATAGCGCGCCAAGTATAGACGTCCGGCATCCAGGACCAATGGCCGAGTGGGTAGCGCGCCCTGGCTTGGCGCAGCGACCAGCGGTAGTGCCTGCAAGCGCTCAGCCAGCGTGGCGAGAGCGCCCAACTCGTGCTGCCAATGACTCAATCCCAGACTCGCCAGACGCTCGGGAATGGTGTTAAGGCTGAGGCACACATGCCCATCCCCTAGCTCATGGCTAAGTAATGCCAGGCACAGGCCGAAGGCCGGCTCATCCGCGCCGCCCAATTGCGCATTCAACCGCAGCAAAAAGTGGCTGAGCTCCCGATCAATCGGTCGCCAGACAGCCTCTGCCGTCAAGCGGGACCAGAGCGCGCCTTGCTGCGGAAGTAACGCCTCGATCGAGGCCATCATAAACGCCGTCATGGCGATACCTCTCCGGCAAATAATCGATCCAGGGCGTGAATCAACGCCGGCTCTGGACGAGTAAAGAAGATCCCCTGGGAACTATCCGCCAGCATACCGCGCAAGAACAGGTAGAAGACGCCGCCGATATGTCGTTCATAGTCATAATCGGGCAAGCGACTCGCCAGATAGCGATGCAATGCCAAGGTATAGAGCTGGTATTGCAGATCATAGCGATGCTGGATCATGGCCTGCTGCAGCGCATCCGGCCCATAGGCATCCGCACTATCACCCAGGTGATTAGACTTGTAATCCAACACATAGAAACGTCCCTGATGCTCAAACACTAAATCCATGAACCCCTTCAGCATCCCCTGCAAGGTGGTAAAACTCAGGGGATGCGCCTGCGCGGACAGAGCATCCTGTTGCCGCAACAATTGGTTGAGCCGGTTGGCATCCAGCTCCGCGACCGGCAGCAAAAACTCCATCTCGGCCAGACAACGTGCAGCGGGAATATCCCGTAGTGCCAGCCCGGGTTGCAATTGTGCCGCCACGACATCGGCGACCCATTGTTGCAGCACCGGACGCCAGAGCTCCGGTTGCCAATCGGTCGCCAGCTGTATGCCCTGTAGCCGACTATCAATCCAGGCATCGAGTTCCGCTCCGGGCTGAATGGCAAAATCCAAGCCTTCAAACAGGCTGTGCAGAAAGGTCCCTGGTCGAGCACCGCGGGGAAACTCAAACCTATCGTAGCGCTTCTCCGCAACAGCCTGCACCGGAGGTACCGGAGATGTCAGACCATTGGCGATGCGATTGGCTGGCTGCGGACCATGGGCCGAGAGCGCCGTGTAGGATGTCACCCACCAGTTGCGCTCCAGCGCTCGCTGGAAGCGCCGCACCGCACGTTGCGGCAACGGTGGCTGCGCATCCTGATAGCCCTCATCCGGCCACGCGAGTGTCTCTACTTG
>Ga0247725_1001862_pt1 | contig 9908 bp, 10 predicted proteins | sample OKSTACKMCFT3sol_FD_183021 | JGI IMG/M metagenome (GOLD analysis project Ga0247725, IMG submission 183021) | Subsurface sediment microbial communities from gas well in Oklahoma, United States - OK STACK MC-FT3-sol | ecosystem: Environmental > Terrestrial > Deep subsurface > Rock core/Sediment... | reverse complement strand
CATCTCAAGCTGATATTGTTGGGGAGATGTGTCTCGTAACATAGATAATCAGTCCTGTGTTGAACTGATTCTATTAGATCAAAGGTCTGGAGCTACGTCCAGACCTTTGTCAGCAGTCTGAGGAGCACTGAGGTGCTCCTTTGTTTTTGGCAGAAAAAAAGCGGACCTGTTGTGTTCAACTGAGCAAATTGTGCTTTTGTCACAGAGAGTTGGGAAAGACAGCTAAATCCGCTAGTATGACTTTATTCCGCTATTTTTAAGAACTTCAGTATGGATCAGCTAACGCCTTACCAGTTACGAGCGCAGATACGATCAGGCCAGTTCAACAGTCAGACCAGCGGTTTGGTGCCTGGCTATGTGCAGTGCAATATGGCGATAATGCCACAAAGCTGGGCGGCTGAGTTTTTACTGTTTTGCCAGCGTAATCCCAAAGCTTGCCCTTTAGTGGCAGTTGCTGAACCCGGGCAATTTTTGCTGCCTGAACTTGGGCAGGAGATAGATCTTCGAACTGATTTACCTGCTTACCGTGTGTTTAAGCAAGGTGAGTTGGTGGATGAAGTTCAGGATATCCGTGCTTTATGGCGGGATGATTTGGTCAGCTTCCTGATTGGTTGCTCTTTTTCCTTTGAAGAGGCATTGGTGGCGGCAGGGCTGGAAATACGCCATATCACAGAAGGCAAAAACGTCCCTATGTACAACACCACACTGCAATGCGTCAGTGCAGGTCGTTTTTCCGGTTCTATGGTGGTCAGTATGAGGCCAATGAAACCTGCTGATGCAATTCGCGCTATTCAAATTTGCAGTCGTTTTCCTGCTGTGCATGGTGCGCCTGTGCATTTTGGTGATCCGGCCGCTATTGGCATTTCTGATATCCGATCACCGGATTATGGTGATGCCGTCAACATCCGAACGGGTGAAGTACCGGTATTCTGGGCCTGTGGCGTTACACCTCAAGCCGTGATTAAACAGGCTAAGCCTGATTTTTGTATTACGCACAGCCCAGGTCATATGTTGGTGACTGATTTGCTGAATTCTTCTTTGGCGAGTTTTTAATGAACCCTTTAATAAAATCCTCGATCAAACTAAATTGCGACTTAGGCGAAAGTTTTGGTGCATGGCAGATGGGGCTGGACGCACAAGTGATGCCATTGATTGATCAGGCCAATATCGCCTGTGGGTTTCATGCCGGCGATCCGACCGTACTGGTCAATACCTTAACTCTTGCCAAACACTATCAGGTTGAAATTGGCGCGCATCCAAGTTATGACGACAAGCAAGGTTTTGGTCGTCGCTCTGTAAAAATGCAGTCAGATGAGCTAAAGCATATACTCTGGTATCAGATAGCAGCAGTGGATGGGGTGGCAAAAAGCCTTGGTGTGGAGCTGAGTTACGTCAAGCCTCATGGCGCTTTGTATAACGATATGATGGCAAGTCCGGCCTTACTTGAAACCGTGATGCAGGCTGTTGCCAGTTACCATAAACCTTTAAAGCTGATGCTGTTGGCCACAAGCTCTGCCGCAGAGCATCGGCTGCTGGCGAAGCGTCATCAGCTGGAGTTGTTATTTGAAGCTTTTGCCGACCGGCGTTACAAAAGCGACGGCTCTTTAACTCCTCGCAGTCAGACGGGCAGTGTGCTGGATCATCAGGCGGCACTGGCGCAAGTTCAGCAGTTACTACAAAGCGGCACGGTAAAAAGTGATACAGGCAACAGCGTGACTATTGAGGCTGATACCTTATGCGTACATGGTGATAATCCGGCCGCAGTGGCATTGGTGCAGTCCATTCGCCAGTTGCTGGTAAAGCCATGATCCAACTGGAACTGGCGGGTGAAAACGCTCTGATTTTGTATTTGCCTGCAGAGATCTCTGCTAACAATCTTAACCAGCTTCAGCAGCTGCAACAGCAGATCCGTCTGCTACTTGCAGATCAACTACAGGAGTTATTGCCTTCCTATGCGTCCTTGCTGATTGTATTAAAACCTGCACATTCAGGAGTGTTGGCCGTTAAGGCTATGCTAGAGCAGCAGCTGACCTTAGGCGCTACAGTGTCAGATCAGCAAGGGCAGTTAGTGCTATTGCCGGTGTACTACCACAATGCATGGGATTTAGATGCTGTGGCCGAACGGACCGATTTAAGCACAGAACAGGTGATTGAACTGCATCAGTCTATGGAATACCAGGTCTATGCCATAGGTTTTGCACCGGGTTTTGCTTATCTCGGAGAACTGGATGCACGCCTTGCCACACCACGTTTAAAAAGCCCACGCGAGAAAGTACCCAAAGGGGCTGTGGCTATAGCCGACCGGCAAACGGCGGTCTATCCGGCTGAATCGCCCGGAGGCTGGAATATTTTGGGTTTATGTCCAATTCCTTTATTTAAACCAGAACATGCCGGAACCTCAGAAGCTCTGATGCCTTTTAGCGTGGGTGACAGAGTTCGTTTTCAATCTATTAGCCAGCAAGAGTTTTTAGCTTTGGGTGGTCAGTTGCCGCAGGAGCTGTGCTGATGTCCGCTTTTGTGGTGTTAAAAGCCGGGGTGCTGTCGACCTTACAAGACCAGGGGCGTTTTGGTTATGCGCATTTGGGTTTAAGCCAAGGCGGGCCAGCTGATTATGCCAGCTATCGTATTGCCGATTTATTGCTGCAAAACCAAAGCCCTAGCTGCCAGATAGAGGTTTCTGTCGGTGGGTTAAGCGTACTGGCGTTAACCGATACTGTTTTTTGTGTCACTGGAGCTGCAATGCCTCTGACAATAAACGGTCAACCTAAAAGTTTATGGCACAGCCATCGCATCAAAAAAGATGATGTGATTGAACTGGGTTTTGCCAAATCCGGCCTGCGCTGCTATCTGGCCGTTGCAGGGGGCTTTAAATTACCAAAATACTTTGGCAGTAATAGCACTGTGCTGCGGGAAAAAGTGGGGGGTATAGCGGGCGCTGCATTACAGCAAGGCCAGTTTTTACCTGTACGTTCAACTTACCGGCCTCTGCTTTGGGTTTTACCGCAAAAGCTCTGGCCTGACTTTTCCACGCCACTGCAGCTTGGTTTAGTGCCAGGTTATCAACAGCATTGGTTTGACGAAGCGCAATGGCAACAGCTGTGCGGTACTGATTATCAGGTGTCTGCTTTGTATGACCGTATGGGCTATCGCCTGCAAGGTGAACCGCTTTTGTACCAAAGCCAGGCTTTATTGTCCGAAGGTATCAGTTATGGGGCTGTGCAATTGCCACCTGATGGTTTACCTATAGTGCTGTTAAACGACAGACAAACTTTAGGTGGCTATCCTAAACCTGGTGCGATCCTGGCGCGCCATGGAGCGGCGTTGGCACAGTGCACGCAAGGACATTCCATCAGATTTTATCGCATAGAGCCTGAACAGCTTGCAGCCTATCAACAGGAGCAGCAGCGTTATTGGGCTGAACTGCCAATGGATTTCCGGAGTCTGCGCTAATGGATTTACTTGATCTCAGTACTCAAATAGAGCAGATGCTGGTAAGGAACAATCTGCGCGGTATGGCACTACTGTTACCGCATTTGAAAGCGGGGAGTTACTTAAGGGCTGCAAGGTTAATCGCACAAACTAAAGGCCTGGTACTGATAGGCACGGGGTTTCCTGTCGGGGATAGTTTTGAAACCGATGGTCCTGTTGGCGCTATGGTCTTGTACCAATTGGTTGAAAAACTGGGGGCTACAGCACTGATCTGTTGCGGCGATCCGTTATTTTCCGCTTTAAAAGACCACTACTCGTGCCTGCAATTGCCTGTCAACGCTGCCGATGCTGCCGAATTCGCCCGTCAATCTTTGCTGCGCTTACGCCCTGAACTTATTATTTCGATAGAAAGACCAGGTTTGGCTGCTGATGGTCGCTATTACAATATGCGCGGTGTGGATATCAGTGCTCGTTGTGCCAATTTTGATGTGTTTTTTCAACAGGCATCCTGTCCGACTATAGCTATAGGGGATGGCGGCAATGAAATAGGTATGGGAAATCTTTATCAGGCGGTGTCGCAACTGGCAATCACTCCTGCTGTGACTTGCTGTGATGAATTATTACTGGCCGATGTCTCGAACTGGGCTGCCTATGGTTTACTGGCCTTGGTGTCCAGCTTAAAGGATGCAGAAACAGGGCAAGGCTGGTTGCTCGACTGTCAGCCTGCTGAGCTTTTACAGTATTTAGTCAATCGGGGTTGTGTAGATGGTGTCACTGGCCTTGCCAGCATCACAGAAGACAGTTTGCCGCCCGAACATGCAATGCAGTTGATCCACGACTTACAAAAACTTTGTTTTAAGAACTAAGAACTGATAGGAAAAGCCATGAGTGTGGTGTATTTAAACGGGCAATTTATGCCTGCAGAGGACGCAAAAATCTCGCCTATGGACAGAGGCTTTTTGTTTGGTGATGGTATTTACGAAGTGATCCCCTCCTATGGCGGGCGTTGTGTGGGCTTTGCCGCTCATATTCAGCGTTTACAGCAAGGTTTAGCGGCCTTAGAAATTCACTGTGCTTTGACAGAACAAGATTGGTACGAACTGGTACAGCAATTGATTAGACAAAACGGCGCTGGCAATTTGGGCATTTATTTGCATCTTAGTCGTGGCACTGACACCAAAAGAGCTCATGCTTATCCGAAAAATGTTCCAGCCACTGTCTTTGCCTATTGCTTTGAAATAGCTGCAGAACCAAAAGCCGATGTGAATAAAGCTCCCCGTTATAAAGTGATCACATCAACAGATTTACGCTGGCAGCGCTGCCATATCAAATCCACCGCCTTGCTTGGTAATGTGATGCATCACCAGCAGGCTGCGGCTTTGGGCCTGAACGAATGCATTTTATTTGATGAGCAGGGCTTTTTAACTGAAGGCAGCTCAACCAACGTATTTATTGTTAAAGATGCTGTGGTGATCACTCCGCCTTTAAGCCATAAAATTCTGCCAGGCATTACCCGTCAGTTACTGCTGAGTATTTTGCGTCAACACAGCCCACTGAAGGTGGAAGAACGGCCAGTTAGTAAAGACGAAGTGCTTGGCGCTGATGAAGTCTGGTTGACCAGCTCCAGTAAGGAAATAGCAGCTGTCATTGAAGTCGATGGGCAGGCTATTGGAAACTCTGAACCTGGCCCGCTATGGTTACAGGCACAGCAGTTGTTTAGTGAACATAAATACAGTTATTAGTGGCTAATCATCTGTAAAAGTTTAAGTTTTCTATTCATTGTCGCCTATGCTTTTTAGGTTGAAACAGAGTACTTGTTATAAAAATCAAATAAATAGGAAGGGATAGTTATGTTGTTAAGGAATTATAAAATTGGGGCCCGCTTGTTAGCTGGTTTTGCGATATTGGGATTGTTGGTGGTGTTACAGGGTAGTATGGCGCTGATGAATATGGCTGAAATGCGCACAGTGTCAGCGGAAATTGAAGACAATACTATCCCTACTTTGGATAATCTCGCTGCGCTGAATTTAAGCATGATGCGGGTACGGATTTTTACCTTTCGTCTGATGCTGGCTGAAACCGATACGCAAAAAGCGGATTATCAGGCTGCTTTGGCAAAGGTACGGACAGAAGTTACCGACTATCAACAGAAGTATGAAAAATTGATTTCTATTGATGGGGAACGAGCCGTTTATCAGCAATTTGCAGCTGCCCAACAGGATTACTTTGCTGGTCAAAGTCTGCTGCTGCAGGCATTGGAGCAGGGAAATAAAGCGGAGGCTGCCCGGATCAGTAATGAAGAGTTAACGGGGCATTCCGATAAAATGACCAAAGCTTTACTGCAGTTGGCTCAGCTAAATCGTGACCACTCCAGAGAACAAACAAAGCTGTCTGCTGAAAATTATGACGTCAGTAAAACTCTGGTTATTAGTGCCATAGTGGTTGGTATTACGGTCAGTATTTTCATCGCCTTGTGGATGACCCGCAGTATCACTGCGCCTATGACCGAAGCCGTGACTGTGGCCGAAACAGTTGCTTCTGGTGATCTGACGCAAAAAATCACTGTCAGTGGTGATGATGAGGCAAGCCGTTTGATGACCGCTCTGCAAATAATGCAGCAAAACCTGCGTGATGCAATGAGCCATATTTCGAATTCTTCGGATCAACTGGCGTCTGCTGCTGAAGAGCTGAACTCAGTGACCGAAGATTCATCCCGTGGTTTGCAACAGCAAAATGATGAAATTCAACAGGCCGCCACTGCTATTACAGAAATGAGTTCTGCGGTGGATGAAGTAGCACAAACCGCAGTTCAAACCTCTGAGCAATCAACTGAATCGGCGAAAATGGCGGTTCAGGGTCAGCAGCAGGTTGATGAAACAGTCAAAGCGATCCGGGATATGAATCAGGATGTGGCTTTGACCTCGGAGCTGATCCAGGGTTTAGCTGTGCAATCTCAGGATATAGGTAAGGTGCTGGATGTGATCCGCGCTATTGCTGAACAAACCAATTTGCTGGCACTGAACGCTGCGATAGAAGCTGCTCGGGCAGGGGATGCAGGCCGCGGTTTTGCTGTAGTTGCAGATGAAGTGCGTGCTCTGGCACATCGTACACAAACCTCTACCCGTGAAATTGAAGAAATGATAGCAAAAATTCGCAGTGGTACAGGGGACGCTGTCAGTGCAATGAAGCATAGCAGTGATAAAGCCGGCCACGCGTTAACAGTGGCTCAAGCTGCCGGAGAAGCTTTGACCATCATTACTCAGCGTATTAATAAAATCAGTGACAGTAATCTGGTGATTGCAAGCGCTGCTGAAGAACAAGCCAAAGTAGCACGTGAGATTGATCGCAACATAGTCAATATCAGTGACTTAGCTGCTCAAACTGCAGCAGGGGCTAATCAGACCAGTGCATCGGCCCATGAATTATCCCGTTTAGCTGTGGATTTAAATGCTCTGGTTACCCGCTTTAAAGTATAACTACAGGTAGTTTGCATGGATGCTTTACCCCAGGTGACACCACGAGTGCATCAGTTGGATGCGCTGCGTGGTGTCGCTGTACTGATGATTCTATTTGCTAATATTTTTGCTTTTGGCTATCCGCTGGAAGTCGCAGAACAAGCCGGGCTCTCAGAGTCTATGTCGTTGTTGTCGAAGCTACAGCATCAACTGTATCAGCTGTTTGTCCGCGGCAAGTTTATCAGTCTGTTGACGCTGTTATTTGGTGCCAGTTTGTATCTGTTATGGCAGCAGAGCCAGATGTCTGAAAACCGGCTTAAAGCCAGAATGTCAGCCTTGTTGCTGATTGGCTTTTGTCATGCAGTCTTTGTTTGGTCTGGTGATGTTTTGCTGATGTATGCCGCAGTGGCATCAGCTCTTTTGTGGCAGCGGGTGCTGCACTGGACGCCAGAGCATCAACTGCGATATGCCAGACACTATCTGGCAGCAGGTTTGGTATTACCTGCTTTGGTATGGTTGTTTCCTGCCGGGCAAGTAGCAGATCAAGCTGATACGGCAAAGCTTATTGCGCTATATACAGGGCCATATCATGACCAGCTGTGGCATCAAACAAAGTATCTTGCTTTGGTTGCGTTTGATCTGTTGTTTGTCAGTTACTGGTGGTTTGGTGGCATCATGCTGCTGGCTATGTGGGCTATGCAATCGGACTGGCAACAGCTATTAAAAACGCATTTTGTTACTTTGCTGCTAATTGCTTTAGGTAGTGGCTTACTGCCAATACTTGGCACTGGATTTAATGTTGGAGGAACCGGACTGCATCCTCTTCGCATGATTTCCGATCTCTGTTTTGCGCTGATCTACATCCGGTTGTTTCTCAGCGTTATTCCTTTGTTCCCGGAGTTGTTGAATCTGCTCAGACGTTGTGGCCGTTGTTCTTTGTCTCTATACCTCTGGCAGTCGGTGGCCATGGTGTTGTTGTTTCGCTGGGTGTATCCGGAGTTGTTTGGTATGTTGGGCAGGGGATCTCTGACGACTGTTGCTTTGATCGTTATCATGCTGCAATTGCTGTGTGTGCAGTATTTTTACAAGGCCAGCCAGCTATGGTGGTTCGAGCAGCTGTATCGTTGGCTAAGCCTCAAACTGGAACGCAAAACGCAGGATACAGCGGCATAAAAACTACCGGCTCTAAAGGCATTTTAGAATCGATAAGCATAGGACAAGGCTAAGAAATCCAGCCCTGGGTTGGGTTTTTGTAAACCTGCATTGGAGTAATGCATATAACGCAAAGCCAGTTGAGCTTTACTGTGCAGTTGCCAGATCAAGCCAATACGGTCTTCAAACTGATAATGAGAACCCAGGTCTTTTCCGGCGAAACGTTGTTTATTTAATAAACTAAAACCTATACCAAATTCCCAATACAAAGCTCTGTCGTACAAGGTCGTGAATTGCTTCACTAGTACCGGAGATAAAGCCAGAGCCAGGTTACTTTCATATTCAGGCTCTTCACCGTAACGCCACAGATTGGCACTGACTTCCATATACAGTTGAGCATCACCCAGCACTGGTAATTCGGCCAGATGCCATTCTGTGGGCCTGTAGCCCAAACGTAAACCTAAAACTTCGCCTTCACCTTTGACTAAATCCAAAGCGGCCACCTGCGCCTGAGCTTGCAGGCTAAGCAACAGGACCATCACTACAAGTAAAATTTTTTTCATTGAGAGTTCCACCTTAATCTGTAGTAAAGCCTGCGAAGTGTGCTGACGGCTTGACTGCGGATAAATACCTAAAACAGCCAGGTTATTACCTGATCCTTCATCGGCTTCTCAGAACCTGGATTTGACAAGTCTCTGCGATACCAACTTGCTGGAGAGGCTAATAAATAAGCATAATGTAACGAGCGGTACATAAATAGGGCTCAGAAATCTGATCTCAAGTGCTCCGGGCGAAAAAAATTTCAGCGAGCCAATTCAGGTGAAAAACGCAGAATAGTGTGTAAAAACAGATAAGAAGTTGACCTTTGTCTACTTGCTGATTAACCTTGCGGTTTCTTAGCTCTAAGACAGGCAATTTCTACATGGCGAATTCTTCAGACCAGACCACTACCACTTTGGATCCAAAAAGCCTGAAAGCTTTACACCTGGATCAGCAGCTGTGTTTTGCTTTGTATTCCACCTCTTTGGCGATGACCAAGGTGTACAAGCCTTTACTGGACAAGCTGGGTCTGACCTATCCGCAGTATTTAATTATGCTGATTTTGTGGCAAAACGATGGCCTGGCGTTAAAAGATGTCGGCGAGCAGCTGCAAATAGACTCAGGCGCTTTAACACCTGTGATTAAGCGAATGGAAGCTATGGGGTTATTGATCCGTACCCGTAATCCACAGAATGAGCGCACTCTGGAAATTCGTTTAACAAAAGCGGGCTGGGCTATGCGTGAGCAAGCTGTTCAGGTGAACCAGACCATAGGTTTAAGTTGTGGTATGGCTGAGCCTGAGATCCATGCATTACGTCAGGAATTAGTGCAGTTACGGTCACAGTTAAGTAAGAAACTTTAACGCAGATTCATTTTCAGCTACCAGAAAAAGGGCCTTGATGGCTCTTTTTTTATGCCGTTAACTTCATGACGTACTAAGTTTAACTGTTTAAAAAACAACCACATAAGGAATATCTGCAAAATAACTGAAAATTAAACTTGCGAAATAACAGTTATCGCAATAATATTATCACAAGTCGGGTCGAACAGCTGGTTCAACAGCAGTAAAACGACCGGATACAGTAGTAAAACCGGGTGAGTTCACCCATTTTTTTAAACCGTATAGTTATCGCGATAACACATATCGCAAACAAATTAACTTAACAGAGGAATACATCATGCAAGTACTTTACAAAGCAACAGCCACTTCAACTTCAGGTCGTGACGGTCGTTCAGTCTCTTCAGACGGCGTATTGGATGTGAAATTAAGCACACCTAAAGAATTAGGTGGCGCTGGTGGTGCAGCCACTAACCCTGAGCAGTTATTTGCTG
>Ga0247725_1001860_pt1 | contig 9912 bp, 13 predicted proteins | sample OKSTACKMCFT3sol_FD_183021 | JGI IMG/M metagenome (GOLD analysis project Ga0247725, IMG submission 183021) | Subsurface sediment microbial communities from gas well in Oklahoma, United States - OK STACK MC-FT3-sol | ecosystem: Environmental > Terrestrial > Deep subsurface > Rock core/Sediment... | reverse complement strand
GAGGACGTTGTAATGAGTTTGAGCGAAGCCCGTTTCCATGACCTGGTCGATGCCGCCCAGCAGGCCGTGGAAGACATTTTCGATGACAGCGACCTGGACCTCGATCTGGAAAACTCCGCCGGCGTGCTCACCGTGCGCTTCGAGAATGGCAGCCAGGTGATCCTCAGCCGCCAGGAGGCGCTGCGCCAGCTGTGGGTGGCGGCGCGCTCCGGCGGCTTTCACTTCGACTACGACGAGGAGCAGGGCCTGTGGATCTGTGACACCAGCGAGGAACCGCTGGGCGAGCTGCTGACCCGGGTGACCCGCGAGCAGGCCGGTGAAGAGCTCGAGTTCGACGAACTCTGAGGCCGTCGCCTCGCCCTGCCGCCGGCAGTGCTGTCTGGACGAGCATGACGTGTGTCTGGGCTGTGGCCGCAGCCTGAACGAGATCCTCGAGTGGGGCAAGGCCGACAGCGAGCGGCGCCGGGCGATCTGCCAGGCCGCACAACAGCGCCTGCGGCCCACGCCCTTTTGCCGATGACCCCCTGGTCTTGCTTATTGCCGGGCTTGTGGTAGCTTCACTCGAAGCTGACTCACTGATCAAAACCCCGCCTTCGGGCGGGGTTTTGCTTTATCTGGCCCAAGGAGAGAACCCGCCGCCATGAGCAACACCCCCGCCATTACCATCACTCGTCTCGACCTACAGCGCCTGGAGCGCCTGCTCGACAGCCTGGAGGACTTCGGCCCGACCGCCGAGGCGCTGGAAAGGGAGCTGGCGCGTGCCCAGGTGGTGGGCCACGACGAAGTGCCGGCCGGGGTGGTGACCATGAACTCGCGCGTGCACTGCCGCGAGGAAAGCAGCGGCAAGGACTATCACCTGACCCTGGTGTTCCCCGAGGATGCCGGCGGCGAAGGCAAGGTGTCGATTCTCGCCCCGGTCGGCTCGGCCCTGCTCGGCCTCTCCGTCGGCCAGCAGATCGACTGGCCGGGCCCGGCCGGCAAGCCGCTGAAGCTCACCCTGCTGGCCGTGGAATACCAGCCGGAGGCGGCGGGCGCCTACCAGCGCTAGGCCAGCAGGAAGCGCCGCGCCAGTGCCTGCGGCTCGCGGCAGGGCGGTGCATCGCTGCCGCGCCTGAGCCGCTCGTCCAGCTCCAGATAGCGCGCAATGTTCTGGTTGCACTCGATGGTGCGGGCGATGCCGCCTCCGGCGACCTGGCCCTTGCCGGCCAGCGCCGGGCCGTTGATCAGTACCAGCAACAGGAACAGCAGCAGTGCGCGTGGTGGGGAGAGCTGCATGGCTAGCCTCCCACCCGGATGGCGCCGAGCACGGCCTGCAGTACTGGCTGCAGTGCGGGGCCGACGGGCGTCGGCCCGGATACCTCGGTAGCGGCCAGGCTCAGGGCCAGCAGCACGCTGGCGATGACGGACAGCAGGCCGAAGCCGGCGAGGGTGCCATTGTTTGCGTGTGGGTGAATGAGCCTGGGCATGCTGCGGGTTCCCGGGAGGTTGCTGGAGGTGGCAGCTTCTCTCAGGAACATTCGATTGAATAATGGTCCTTGCTCGTATCAGGTATCAGTGAAATCGATACTTTATGCCGTGCCAGGAACTCCGCTGCCACGTGCCTGTCACTCGGCTAGAGTCTGATAGTCCCGTCGCCGGCAAGGAGGCCGCCATGTCCAGTCTGCCCCTGTACTTCCCGCAGAACTTCTCCCTCGACCGCGCACTGCGCTGCGCCCAGCTGGTCGAGCAGGCCTATGCCCAGTATCAGCAATGGCAGGCGCAGGGCCGGCCGCGGCGCCCGCAGGACTTCCACTGGAGCGCGCCACAGCTTGACGGCTGGCGCTTCTCCGCGCCGATCTGGAGCATCCTCAGCGACCTGCGCTTCATCAACGAGTCCGAGCCCTTCGGTTTCGCCGCCGCCAACGATCAGGGCGAAACCTACCTGGTGCTGCGCGGCACCGAGTCGGCTCAGGACTGGCTCGACGATCTGGACCTGCAGCAGGCCCGGTGGCCCTGGCAGGACGGCGTTGCGGGGAGCGTGCACGCCGGCTTTCTCAAGCTCTACACCTCGCTGCGCGACCTGGCCCTGGCCGCCCTGGACAGCCTGCAGCCAAGCGGGCCGCTGTGGGTCTGCGGACACAGCCTGGGCAGTGCGCTGTCCAGCCTGGCCGTGCTCGACCTGCATGAGCGCTGGCCGGACCAGACGCTGCAGCATTACAACTTCGCCAGCCCGCGCCTGGCGGCAGCGGATTTTGCCGCGGCCTACAACGGCCTGGGGGTGCCGACCTTCCGCCTGGTCAATGACAGCGATCTGGTGCCGCAGATTCCGGCGGCGGTCAGTGGCGAGCTGCTGTATCAGCACCTCGGTCAGGCCGTGGCCTTCACCGCCAGCTACGCCGGTGTGGCCGCCAACCACAGCATGACCGACTGCTACCTCTACGCCTTGCAGCACCCGCAGGCGCCGATGCGTGGCTGACTAGTCGCCGCCCCCGCCGCCACAACCGCCGCCGCAGCCACCTCCATCACCATCACCGCCGCCGCTGTCGCCGCCCCCGCCTCCGGCGGAACCGGAGTCGCCGCCGCAGCCACCGGCGGAGCTGCAGCCGAAGTGGCTGACGCAGAAGCCGCTGTCACTGCCGATGGCGCCGGGCTTGGCGTCGCACTGGCGGCTGTAGCGGAAGCCGTCGTCGATGGCCAGGTCAGCGTCCAGGGTAAACAGCCAGGGCAGGCGCTCGGTGCGCTGTGGCGACAGACCGAGACGCTGGCAGGCCAGCTGCCAGGCGCGCTGGATGCCGTCGCTGGGGGCCTGCGGATCGGGCATGGCGTCGTTCGGTGTGTGGTGCAGGAAGTGGCCGAGGGCGGAGGTGCAGAATGCCTGATACTGGCGGGTGTAGAGGATGAACTCGTGCCAGGCCACATCGACTGCGCGCGACGGCATGGCAACCATCGCGCCCCTGGCCAGGCGGCACAGCTGGAAGTACTCGCGCAGCCCCAGCAGCACCCACTGAATCTGTTCGCCCGTCAGGTGCGGATAGCGCTCCAGCAGCTTGTCGCGCAGCCGCTCGGGAAACCAGTAGCTGTCGATGAAGCGGGCACGCTTGCGCTGCAGTGCCGCCCGCCGCTGGTAGACAACGCCGCCCAGCAGCGCCGCGCTCAGTAGGGTGGTGAAGATCATCGGGCAGTCCTTTGCCGTTCAGGCGTTTTGCAGGGCGCTGTTGAGCGCGCCTTCCAGCTGGGCCTTATAGCGCAGATAGTGGATGGTCTGCGCCTGGCCGTCGCCGAGAATGCGCGACAGATCAAGGTCGGTGATGTAGCAGGGGTAGCGCTCGGCGCCGCGGCGCTGGTTGAGGATGTGCCGCGCCACTGCGGCGAACAGCTCGGCGCCGTACTCCAGTTCGGAGAACTCGCGGTGGTTGCAGTACAGGGTGACATGCACCCGGCCACTGTCGGCGGGCTCGATGATGGCCTGTACGTCGTAGAAGGAGTGGGCGGCCTGGGCCTGGGGCGGTGCACGGCGCTCCAGGTGCCTGGCACGCTGCGGTGGGGCCGGCAGCGCCTCGTAATAGAGGATGTCCAGGGCGGCCGGTGGCAACGGGCTGTCCAGTGGCAGCAGGGCGTTGCGGCGGTACAGCACCGATTGCAGGAAGCGTTGCAGCGGCGTCAGCAGGCTCTGTTCGTCGCGATAGGGCAGGCGCTGGCGCCACAGTGCGTTGTGCTCGTCGAGCACCGTCAGCTCGGCCTGGGCGCCATCGATGCGGTAGAACACCTGGATGCAGTCGGGGCGCCCCAGCGGCAGGATCAGGGCCAGGTCCTCGCCTTCCAGGGCGTAGCGGTCCAGGTGCAGCGGGCTGTAGCTGGGCTGTTCCTCGCCGAGGTGCTCGAGCAGGCTTGGCAGGTCGTGCAGGGCGGCGTGGCTGACCTGGCCGGGCAATAGCTCCAGTACGTGATAGTGCTGCTGGACCTGCAGCAGGTAGCGGCTGTTCGCGGCGCCGGAGAGGCTGGTCAGGGTGTCGCGGAACAGTTCCTCGACCCGCTGGGCGATGGCCTGGGCGCGGTTGCGGCAGAAGCAGCGTACCTCCAGGCGTGGCCGGCGGCCGTCGGCCGGCAGCGCGTTGAGGTAGTCGCGCAGGCAGTCGAGCAGGGCGTTGGGGCCTTCGTAGCGGCTGACCATCAGCTCGTTCCAGCTGTTCAGGCTGACCTGGTCGAGGGTCAGCACCAGGTTCTCGCGCACGCCGGAATAGCCCAGCGAGTCGGTGCGGCCGGTGGTCAGGTGGACATTCAGCTGGCTGTGCGCCTTCAGCGGGTCGACGCCGACGTTGACCAGCAGCAGCGTCTCGGCCGGTTCGGCGGCGTGCAGCAGGGCTTCCTCGCTGACCGGCGCCAGGGGCAGCGGTGCCACCTGCTGCAGGCTGCCGAGCAGGCTGGACAGCTCGAACTCGCTGAGGTCGCTGCTGCCGGGGTGCAGCGACAGGCGGGTGCTGGTGTCGATCACGCCGTTGCGGTGGCACCAGGCGAGCAACTCGATCAACTGGCGCGCGCGCTTGAGCGGGGCGAAGTCCGGCCATTCCTGGCCGTTCAGGTTGCCCTGGTAGAGCGCCCACTGGGTTTCGCCCTCGGTTTCCTGGCTGGGGCTCTGCACCAGGGTCAGGGTGTCTTCGGCCAGGTCCGGGGCGATGCCGGGGTTGATGAACTCGATCTTGCCGGCCTTGCGCTCGAAGGCGGCGTACAGGCGCCGACCGAGTACGCCAAGGTCGCGGCTGTTGAGCGGGATGGCGGTCTGTTCGCTGCGGGCGAACTGCGACAGGAAGCGGTAGCTGTAGGTCAGCTCGTTGACCAGCGCGCGGCGCTCGGCGCTGACCTGGCGCACCTTCCACTGGCTGCGGCTGTCGAGCATAGCCAGTTCGCGCTGGCTCCAGCGCCACTCGCCGGTCAGGCGCTCGAACAGCAGGCGCTGCCAGCTCTTGGCGCGCTGCCGCGGCGGTACGCTGAGGCGCTTGCCGATCTTCAGGTACAGGCAGCGGCGGATCAGCTCCAGGCGCTCCAGCTCGCCGCGCGCGGTGAGGTACTCCTCCAGGCGGCGGTACACCACGATGTAGGGGTCGAGCTCGTCCAGGTCCAGACGGCCCTCGTACACCGCCTGCTTGAATCTCAGGCTCAGGCATTCCACGCGCGGATGCTCGCTGGCATAGACCTCGGTGAGCAGCAGCTTGAGCACCGACTTGTAGGGCGACTCGATGCCCTTGAACAGCTGCCACATGCCGGCACCGATGAATTCGCCCGGCGGGATGCGCGCCAGGTGGCCAAGGTCCAGCACCTCCTCGGCGCGGACGAAGCGCTTGCTCAGCAGGGCGTGGGTGTAGGTGCGGTAGTTGGCCTCTTCGTACACCGGCACCAGCCACCACAGCGGGGTGCGGCCGCCGAGCCAGATGGCGGTGCGGTAGAACTCGTCGAGCAGCAGGTAGTGCTGGGTGGTGCCGCAGTCGTCCGAGGTCAGCTGTGCCTCGCGGTCGCCCAGGGTGTAGCGTGCCGGGTCGATCAGGAAGCAGTGCGCCTCGGCACCCTGGGTGGCGGCCCAGGCCTCCAGCAGATCGCATTTCTTGCGCAGTTCGGCCAGGGCGCGGGCGTCGAGAGCCGGGTCATGGCATACCCACAGGTCCATGTCGCTCTGCTCGGCCTGCGCCACGGTGCCCAGGCTGCCCATCAGGAACAGGCCCTGGATCGGTGTTGGCGGCTTGCTGCCGGGCGTGCCCCGGCGTGCCTTGTAGGCGAACGAGCGGGTCAGGCGCTGGGCCTCGGCCAGGGTGTTGTCATCCGGCTCGTAGCCGGACAGCCCGGCCGGTGTGCTGGCCGAGACATAGCCCGGCAGCAGCGGATGATTGACGTGGAACAGCAGGGGCAACAGCTTGAGCACCAGTTGCTGGCGCGTCGACAGCGCCTGCATGGCGCGCCCCAGGCGCCCATCGTTGACCTTGAGAAAGCGCGCGCGCAGCTGCCCCAGGACCTTGCGGTCGATGCCTTCGTTGATATCCGGGCGGATTTCCAGGGTGCGCGTCATGTACGGCTCGGAGCGGTGGTGGCAGCAAGACTACCAGTGCCGTGGGGCATCTGGCAGCCATCTCTGCCCAGTGTATCGGCGGCACCTGGCCGCCGCTGCAGGGGAAAATCCGGGGCCGCTCCGCCCCGTTCGGTCAGGCGCGTGCGGGCTCGGTGCGCAGAATGGTCAGCAGCGCCTGGGCATGCTCGGCGGCATCTAGCCCCAGGCTGGTCAGGTAGCCGCCGTCGGCCTGGGTCACCAGCCCCTTCTCGTGCAGACGGGTGATGGCCATCTGGGCACGGTTGGAGGCGTTGTTGTGCACCTTGAGTCCTTCCTGATGGTTGTCCAGGTTGTACAGGGCGAGAATTTCCAGCTCGGCGATCAGTTCGGGGGTGTAGGCCATGGTCGTTGCGCTCTTGTTGTTGTGAGGATTGGTCTGAGTGTAGAGGCGTCGCCTGAGGGCGTCGCATCCGGGAGATGCCAGTGCTCGATGATCTGCTGGTAGCGCCCGTCACGATGCAGGGCGCGCATGCCGCTGTCGAAGCGACTCAGCAGCAGCTCGGCCTGCGGGTGGTAGCGCGAGAAGGAGACGAACAGCTGCGGGCGGTGCAGGGTGGCGACCGGCACGAACTGGCCGGCCAGCTCCGGGTGTTCGGCAAACAGGGCCGCGGCGATGCCGCGATAGGCGGCGGTGTAGGCCACCCGCTGGTGCGCCAGCATGCGGAATCCATTGAGGTCGCGGCGCACTTCCACGCGCTCCACGCCGGTCAGGCTGTCGAAGGGGGGGCCGTACTCGTAGCCGATGGTCACCGCCACCTTGTGCCCGGCCAGCTGCTGCAGATCGGTTACCGGCTGAGCGTTGTCATGCCGCGCCCAGAGCAGGATGTCATCGCTGAACAGCGGCTCCTGCGGCAGGCGGAATTCGCTGGCGATGTCGGCATCCGGCGAGGTGTTGAAGCAGGCAGCCAGGTGGCCCGTTCGGGTCAGCTCCATGCAGCGCGAGTAGGGGTAGGGCACCAGTTCGACGCGGGTATTGCTGGCGGCGAAGGCGGCGCGCACCAGATCGGCCGACATGCCCTGCACCTTGCCCTCGCGCAGGGCGGTAAAGGGGTACCAGTCGTCCTCGGCGCCAATGCGATAGACCTCATCGGCCGTGGCCGCCGGAGCGCACAGCAGGGGCAGAAGTATGGCGAGGCAGAGCCGGAGACAGCGCGCGGCCATGGAGTAATCTTTCCGCAACGAGGCCATTGCACCTTAGCAACACCCGGCTGCGGCGGAAATAGACCTTGGTCAAGGTCGGCTCATTCTTCCCCGGGCAGCTCCGGCAGGGCGCGCAGGGCCTGCTCGTACCAGGCGCCGTCGAAGGGCCGGTCGTCGCGCAGCATGGCATCGATCTCGTGGGCCAGGACCAGGGCCATCAGCTCGAGGATTTCCTCGCGCTCGTAGCCGACCAGGGTCAGCTTGTTGTACACGGCCTTGGCCGCCGGCGGGTTGTCCGCTTCGAGCTGGTTCTCGATGGCCTGGATCAGGGTTTCTTCGGCGAAGGCTTCATCGTCGTCGTGGTCATGGTCGCTCATGGCTTTTCCTCGTGGGCGGCGCCTAAGTCTGCCACAGCCATCATTCAGCCGGCCTAGCTGTTCGCGCGGGGCCGGGTGCGCGCGCTGATGCGCGAGATCGAGCTGTATATCGAGCTGCCGGCGCAGCTGCTACGCCGAGGCGTTCTTCCGCACCCCGGTGGAGTTGGCGATCAAGGACAAGGCGCGCAGCGAACTGCAGGCCGGTATCGCCGCGCTCAAGCGCCACGGACGCTTCGCACCCTATGTCGCCGGTGAGCAATTCAGCCTGGCCGACCTGTACTTCCTCTACAGCATCGACCTGGCCGAGGCGGTGGCGCACAAGGTGCTTGGCTTCGTGCTGTTGCAGAACTTCCCCACCGCCCGCGCGCTGCTGCAGCGCCTGCACGAGAACCCGCATGTACAGCTGATCGCGGCACAGAAGGAGGCCGGCATGGCCGCCTTCATGGCGCATCTGCGCAGCGGGGCCTAGCCGGCGGCGAAGTCGAGCAGCGCCTGGCCGGTCAGGCGGTAGGAGATCCAGTCGTCCTTGGGGCGGGCGCCGAAGGACTCGTAGAACTCGATGGCCGGTGTGTTCCAGTCCAGCACGGCCCACTCCAGGCGCCCGCAGCCCCTGGCCACGGCCAGTTGTGCCAGATGCTGCAGCAGCGCCTTGCCGGCGCCGAGCTTGCGGTATTCCGGCGCGACGTACAGGTCTTCCAGGTAGATGCCGTGCTTGCCGAGCCAGGTCGAGTAGCTGAAGAAGTACACGGCAAAGCCGATTGCCACGCCATCCTGCTCGCAGATCAGCGCATGGGTGGTCGAGCCCGCGCCAAACAGGCTGTCGCGAATACCGGCGACGTCGGTCTGCACCTCGTGCTCGGCCTTCTCGTAGATCGCCAGGTCGGTGATGAAGCGCAGGATCAGTTCGGCATCATCGGCTGTGGCGGTGCGGATATGCAGGCTCATGCGAATACTCTCGGAGTGTTTAGCCGTACAGGAGAACCAGTACAGCCAGTGGCAGGGCAACCAGGCAGAGGACGCCGAAGGCCGCGACCCAGTTGCCGCGTGGGCTGTCCGGATCGATCTGGCGCAGTGGCAGGCGCGGATAGCGGCCCAGGGTCAGCAGGCGCAACAGCAGCCAGCCGGCGCTGTAGAAGAAGTAGCCGAAGATCAGCCCCAAGATGGCCTCGCCGAGGAACAGCAGGCCACGTAGCAACAGCTCAAGCATGGGAAGTCCTTTTCCCTTGGCGGGCGATCAGCGCGTTGCCAGCAGTTCCCGGCCACGCGCGACGGCGGCGCGTACCTGGTTCGGCGCGGTGCCGCCGATATGGTCACGGGCGTTGACCGAGCCTTCCAGGGTCAGCACGGCGAACACGTCGTCGCCGATCTGCTCGCTGAACTGGCGCAGCTCGTCCAGGCTCATCTCGGCCAGGTCCTTGCCGGTTTGCACGCCGTACTTCACCGCGTGGCCGACGATCTCGTGGCAGTCGCGGAAGGGCAGGCCCCTGCGCACCAGGTAGTCGGCCAGGTCGGTGGCGGTGGAGAAGCCACGGCGCGCGGCTTCGCGCATGATGTCCCTCTTCGGCTTGATCGCCGGGACCATGTCGGCGAAGGCGCGCAGGCTGTCACGCAGGGTGTCGGCGGCGTCGAACAGTGGCTCTTTGTCCTCCTGGTTGTCCTTGTTGTAGGCCAGCGGCTGGCCCTTCATCAGGGTCAGCAGGCCGGTCAGGGCGCCGAACACGCGGCCGGATTTACCACGCACCAGCTCCGGTACGTCCGGGTTCTTCTTCTGCGGCATGATCGACGAACCGGTGCAGAAACGGTCCGGCAGGTCGATGAACTGGAACTGCGCGCTGGTCCACAGCACCAGCTCTTCGGAGAAGCGCGACAGGTGCATCATCGCCAGGGAGGCGGCCGCGCAGAATTCGATGGCGAAGTCGCGATCCGACACGCCGTCCAGCGAGTTGCCGCCGACCTGATCGAAGCCGAGCAGCTCGGCAGTGATCTCGCGGGCAATCGGGTAGGTAGTGCCGGCCAGTGCAGCCGAACCCAGCGGCATGCGGTTGACCCGCTTGCGGCAGTCGACCAGGCGCTCGTAGTCGCGCGACAGCATCTCGAACCAGGCCAGCAGGTGATGCCCGAAGGTCACCGGCTGGGCGGTCTGCAGATGGGTGAAGCCGGGCATGATGGTGTCCGCTTCGGCTTCGGCCAGGCCCAGCAGGCCCTGCTGCAGGCGGGTGATTTCGGCGAGGATGAGGTCGATCTCGTCGCGCAGCCACAGGCGGATGTCGGTGGCCACCTGGTCGTTGCGCGAGCGGCCGGTGTGCAGCTTCTTGCCGGTGA
>Ga0247725_1001858_pt1 | contig 9932 bp, 8 predicted proteins | sample OKSTACKMCFT3sol_FD_183021 | JGI IMG/M metagenome (GOLD analysis project Ga0247725, IMG submission 183021) | Subsurface sediment microbial communities from gas well in Oklahoma, United States - OK STACK MC-FT3-sol | ecosystem: Environmental > Terrestrial > Deep subsurface > Rock core/Sediment... | reverse complement strand
GCGGCGAGGAGCGAGGCGGAGAACAGTCGTTTCACTGTGCGTTCCTTCTTGGCGGAGTGAGGAGCGGGACTATAGCGGCTGGCTGCATATGCTTTAAAGAACTGAAAAGTAATTTGCTTATTCTGCACCGAGCGCAAGCAGGGCTCGCTGCAGGTTCTCCCGGGCCGGCTGCTCCCAGCGTTCGGCCAGCGGGGCGTTGTGGTAGAGCGCCGGGTGCGCCAGGAGCTGCTTCAGGAGCTTGCTGCGCCCGGCCCGGAACAGCGGCTCCGGCACCCAGTGGTACTCCTGGCGGATGGCGATTTCGTAGGCGTCGTACACCGGCGGCGGGGCCGCGAGGATGGACAGGTCGAGGTCGACCACCAGCCCGGCGTCGGCGCCTTGCGGCGGCGCCTGGTGGCAGGTGGCGAGAATGAGCGCGCGAACGGCCTCGCCGTGGTGCCCGAGCCCGGCGGCTTCCAGCCAGGCCACTGCCTGCTGGGCGCTGGCGGCTTCGTTGTCCTGACGTCGGGTGTCGTAGACCAGGTCGTGGGTCCAGAGCGCCAGTTCGACGAGGTGCGGGTGCTCGGCCAGGTGCTGCCAGGTGTCGAAGTGCGCCAGGCAGGCCGCGATGTGGGCATCGCTGTGGTAGGCGCGGTCCGGTGCGGAATAGGCCGCCAGCAGGTGCTCAAAGCTATCGGCGGGGGCTGTGGCACCCAGCTGCTGCCAGAGGCGGTTCCAGCGGGTCGGGTCGAGTCGGCTCATGGTGGGCCCGGTTGCGGTGGCAGGGAGGCTCACGATGCCCGGCCGGCGGCCGTCGTGCAATGTTCTGGGCCTCTCTTGAAATGGTCTTTCAAAGGCGGCGGGCACGGCGCAGCGCATGGGCGTTGCCGGCAGTGCGCCGGGCGTTGTCCCGCAGCAGGCGCCCGCCGGCCAGCACCAGCCAGCAGGCGAGGATGAAGGGGGCGGTCATGGCCGGCAGCCCCAGGGCGGCGAAGCCGGGTTGCAGCAGCAGGCCCAGCCCCACCCCCAGCAGCACGCGGGGCAGGCTGCGCACACCCTGGCCGAGGGCGATGGCGATGAGTACGCCGTTGAGGCCGAACAGCCCACCCATCACGGCCGTGTGCGGCAGCGCCAGGGCCATGCCCAGCAGCAGCGCCGAGCCGGCGCCCAGCAGGGCCCAGGCCGCCACGCGCCAGCTGGCGAGGGCCAAGGCGGCGAGGACGCAGGCCCCGGCAGCGGGGCTGTCGAGGAAGATCACCTGGCCGAAGCTGCGCAACAGGGCGAGGCCACCGTCCGCCAGGGTCACCTGGGGCCAGGGCGTGTCGTCCGGCTGGGGCGGGGGCAGCAGGCCGGCCAGCCACAGGCTGATCCAGCCCAGCGCCACGAAGGGGCTGGTGTACACCGGCAGGCCGTCGTGGCGGCGCGAGGTGCGCAGCAGAGGGCGCATCACCAGGCTCGACAGCCCGGCTGCGGCGATGACGAACAGCGGCAGCAGCGCCTCGCCCTCCAGGCGCAACCCGAGCAGCAGGCCCAGCAGGCAGCCGTTGTAGCCATAGAGGCCGGCGTCGAGGTCGTCAGGGGCTGCGCCCAGGCAGCGGGCGATGAACCAGGCACTCCAGGTACCCAGCACGGCGTAGGGCAGCAGGCTGGGTGCCCCGAGGAAGATAGCGAGCAGCAGCAGGGCGCCGCAGCCCGGATGACGTTGCAGGAATACCTGGCTCACCCCGTTGAGGGGGCCGATGAACCAGCCCCGGAGGGTTGGATGTGGGCTTCGCATGGTGGCAGTCGAAAGAACACGTGGGACGGCTCTTGGGCACGTCAGGCGCGGCTCGCTGCATGGGCGGGCCGCGCCGGGGCTGGGAGGCGGCGGGCCGATACGTGCCGGCCCGCTTCACCTCAGGACAGTTGTTCGATACGCAGCAGGTTGGTGGAACCGGGCGTGCCGAGGGGGACGCCGGCGGTGATCACCAGGGTGTCTCCCGTGCGGGCCATGTTCTGGCCACGGGCGATCTCCAGGGCGGTGCCGGTGATCTCCTCGACGCGGTGCAGGCGGGCGTTGACCACCGAGTAGACGCCCCAGGCCAGGGTCAGGCGCCGCGCCGTGGCCAGGTTCGGCGTCAGGCTGAGGATCGGCGCCTTGGGCCGCTCGCGGGAGGCGCGCAGGCTGGAGGCGCCGGACTCGGTGTAGTTCACCAGCACGGCCACGGGGAGGATGCTGCTGATGCGGCGGATGGCGCAGCTGATGGCGTCGGAGGCCGTGGCCTCGGCCTGGGGGCGGGCCACGTCGAGCTGGCTCTGGAAGTCCGGGCCGTTCTCCACCTGGCGGATGATCTTGCTCATCATCTGCACCGTTTCCAGCGGGTAGTCCCCGGAGGCGGTCTCGGCCGACAGCATCACGGTGTCGGCGCCTTCGGCCACGGCGTGGGCCACGTCGGTGACTTCGGCGCGGGTCGGCGCCGGGGAGAAGCGCATGGACTCGAGCATCTGGGTCGCCACCACCACCGGCCGGCCGAGCTGGCGGCAGGTGCGGATGATGTCCTTCTGGATGCGCGGCACGTTCTCGGCCGGCACTTCGACCCCCAGGTCGCCACGGGCCACCATGATGGCGTCGCACAGGCGGGCGATGGCCTCCAGGTGCTGCACGGCGGAGGGTTTCTCGATCTTGGCCATCAGCGCAGCGCGGCCCTGGATCAGCTCGCGGGCTTCGACGATGTCCTCGGGGCGCTGGACGAACGACAGCGCCACCCAGTCCACGCCCAGCTCCAGGCCGAAGTCCAGGTCACGGCGGTCCTTGGCGGTCAGGGGGGAGAGCTGCAGCACCGCCTCGGGCACGTTCACGCCCTTGCGGTCCGACAGCTCGCCGCCGGCGATCACGCGTGTTTCCACCGCGTCGGCATGCTTGGCGGTCACCTGCAGGCGCAGGCGGCCGTCGTCCAGCAGCAGGCTCATGCCCGGCTCCAAGGCCTGGATGATCTCCGGGTGGGGCAGGTTGACCCGCTGGCTGTCGCCGGGGCGGGCGTCGAGGTCGAGGCGGAAGGCCTGGTCGCGCTCCAGCTGGACCTTGCCCTCGGCGAAGCGGCCGACCCGCAGCTTGGGCCCTTGCAGGTCCATGAGGATGCCGATGGGGTGGCCCAACTCGCGTTCCACCTCGCGCACCCACTGGTAGCGCTGGGCGTGGTCGGCGTGCTCGCCGTGGCTGAAGTTCAGGCGGAACAGGTTGACGCCGGCCTTCACCAGGTCGCGGATGTCGTCGATGCCTTTGATCGCCGGCCCGAGGGTGGCGAGGATCTTCACTTTCTTGTCAGGCGTCATGTGCGGGGCTCTCAAGAATCAGGATGGCGCGGAAGTCGTTGACGTTGGTGCGGGTCGGGCCGGTCACGATCAGCCCGTCGAGGGCGGCGAAATAGCCGTAGCCGTCGTTGTCGTCCAGGGCGTCGCGGGAGGACAGGCCGAGCGCCTGGGCGCGGGCGTGGCTCTCCGGGGTCATCAGGGCGCCGGCATTGTCCTCGGAACCGTCGATGCCGTCAGTGTCGCCTGCCAGGGCGTAGATGCCCGGGTGGCCCTTGAGGTCGTGGGCCAGGCTGAGGAGGAACTCGGCGTTGCGCCCGCCACGGCCGTTGCCGCGCACGGTGACGGTGGTCTCGCCGCCGGAGAGGATCACGCACGGCGGCTTGATCGGCTGGCCGTGGCGGGCGATCTGCCGGGCGATGCCGGCGTGGACTTTGGCCACCTCGCGGGATTCGCCCTCCAGGTCGCCGAGGATCAGCGGCGTCAGGCCGGCGGCGCGGACCTTGTCGGCGGCGGCGTCGAGGGATTGCTGGGGCGTGGCAATGAGCTGGAAGTGGCTGCGGGACAGGCACGGGTCACCGGGCTTGACCGTCTCCGAGCGCGGGTCCTGCAGCCAGGCGCGGACGTGGGCGGGCACCTCGATCTGGTAGCGGGCTAGGATGGCCAGGGCGTCGGCGGAGGTGGTCGGGTCGGCCACGGTGGGGCCGGAGGCGATCACCGTGGCCTCGTCGCCGGGCACGTCGGAGATGGCGTAGGTGTAGACGGTGGCCGGCCAGCAGGCCTTGGCCAGGCGGCCGCCCTTGATGGCCGAGAGGTGCTTGCGCACGCAGTTCATTTCGGAGATGGAAGCGCCGGACCGGAGCAGGGCCTTGTTGACCTGCTGCTTGTCCTGGAGGGTGAGCCCTTCGGCCGGCAGGGCCAGCAGGGAGGAGCCGCCGCCGGAGAGCAGGAAGATCACCCGGTCCGCTTCGCTGAGGCCGCTGACCAGCTCCAGTACGCGCCGGGCCGTTTCCAGGCCGGCGGCGTCCGGCACCGGGTGGGCGGCTTCGACCACTTCGATGCGGCGGCAGTCGGCGCCGTGGCCGTAGCGGGTCACCACCAGGCCGGCGATCTCGCCCTGCCATTCGCGCTCGATCACCTCGGCCATGGCGGCGGCGGCCTTGCCGGCACCGATGACGATGACTCGGCCGGAACGGTCGGTGGGCAGGTGGTCGGCGAGGACCTGGCGGGGATGGGCGGCGGCGATGGCGGTGGCGAACAGGTCGCGCAGCAGGGCTTCGGGATTGAGCGGCATGAGGGGGCTCCAGGGCAGGGCATTGGTTCGGGGGCTACCGTCGGCCTGGGGCGTCGGGCGGGCCGATCCCAGTCCCCAGCGGCTGGGGTGCGGGGCCGCTCGGGACTGGGATCGACCACCCTGGCCTCTGGCGCCGTGTCACCTCGGGCCAGGGCAGTCGATTGGGGTTCGCCGAGGATAAACCGATCCGTGGACCGGCTCATGCACCCGGCGGCAAACGCCTTACTCCTTGCGGATGGAGAAGTTGGCCATGTGCTCCAGGCCCTTGATCAGCGCGGAGTGGTCCCAGCCGCTGCCGCCCAAGGCGGCGCAGGTGCTGAACACCTGCTGGGCGTTGGCGGTGTTGGGCAGGTTGAGGCCCAGTTCGCGGGCGCCGGAGAGGGCCAGGTTGAGGTCCTTCTGGTGCAGGTTGATACGGAAGCCCGGATCGAAGGTGCCCTTGATCATGCGCTCGCCGTGCACTTCGAGGATCTTCGAGCCGGCGAAGCCGCCCATCAGCGCCTCACGCACCTTGGCCGGGTCGGCACCGTTGCGGGCGGCGAACAGCAGGGCTTCGGCAACGGCCTGGATGTTCAGCGCGACGATGATCTGGTTGGCCACCTTGGCGGTCTGGCCGTCACCGCTGCCGCCGACGCGGGTGATGTTCTTGCCCATGGCCTGTAACAGCGGCAGGGCGCGTTCGAAGGCATTCGGGCAGCCGCCGACCATGATGCTCAGGGTCGCGGCCTTGGCGCCGACTTCACCGCCGGAGACGGGGGCGTCGAGGTAGGTGGCGCCGGTGGCCTTGATCTTCTCGGCGAAGGCCTTGGTGGCGGTGGGGGAGATGGAGCTCATGTCGATCACCACCTTGTTCGGGCCCACGCCTTCGGCGATGCCGTCCTTGCGGAACAGCACGTCTTCGACCTGCGGGGTGTCCGGCACCATGACGATGATGAACTCGGCTTCCTGGGCCACTTCGCGAGGGTTGGCCAGGGCGATGGCGCCGGCTTCGACGAGCGCGGCAGGGGCCTTGTCATGGTGGTTGGAGAGGAACAGCTGGTGGCCGGCTTTCTGCAGGTTCTGCGCCATGGGCAGGCCCATGATGCCGGTGCCGATGAATCCGATCTTGGCCATGTGGAATACCTCGTTATTAGATGGCGTTGTGGGTTTTCAGCCAGCCCAGGCCGGCGGCGGTCGTGGTGGCGGGCTTGTACTCGCAGCCGATCCAGCCCTGGTAGCCGATGCGGTCGAGGTGCTGGAAGAGGAAGCGGTAGTTGATCTCGCCGGTACCCGGTTCGTGGCGGCCGGGGTTGTCGGCCAGCTGCACGTGGTGGATGGCGGGGAGGTTGCGTTCCAGGGTACGGGCCAGGTCTCCCTCCATGATTTGCATGTGGTAGATGTCGTACTGCAGGAACAGGTTGGGGCTGCCCACCTTCTCGCGGACATCCAGCGCCTGGCGGGTGGTCTGCAGGTAGAAGCCGGGGATGTCGAGGGTGTTGATCATCTCCATCACCAGCGTGATGCCGGCGGCTTCGAGGCGCTCGGCGGCGTATTCGAGGTTGTTGAGGAAGGTGTTCTCGATCACCTCGCAGCTGTGGCCCTGCGGGCGGATGCCGGCCAGGCAGTTGACCTGCTTGTTGCCCAGGACCTTGGCGTAGGCGATGGCCTTGTCGACGCCGGCGCGGAACTCCTCGACGCGATCGGGGTGGCAGGCGATGCCGCGCTCACCCTTGGCCCAGTCGCCGGCGGGCAGGTTGAACAGCACCTGCTCCAGGCCGTTGGCGTCCAGGCAGGCCTTGATCTCCTCGGCCGGGTAGTCATAGGGGAAGAGGTACTCGACGCCGCTGAAGCCGGCTTCGGCGGCGGCGGCGAAACGGTCCAGGAAGTCCACTTCGGTGAACAGCATGGACAGGTTGGCAGCGAAACGGGGCATGAAGATTCTCCTCGGTAGACGCCCCTCTCCCGCCACGAACGGGAGAGGGGAGGTGGCTCGTCAGTCCAGCAGCGAGATAGCGGTGGGGGCGTCGGCGCCGGTCAGGGCCAGCTCTTCGAACTCGTTGACAGCATTGATCTCGGTGCCCATGGAGATGTTGGTGACACGCTCCAGGATGACCTCCACCACCACCGGTACGCGGAACTCCGCCATCAGCTTGCGGGCCTGGGCGAAAGCGGCCTGCAGGTCGTTGGCGTCGAACACGCGGATGGCCTTGCAACCCAGGCCCTCGACCACGGCGACGTGGTCCACGCCGTAGCCGTTCAGCTCCGGTGCGTTGACGTTCTCGAAGGACAGCTGCACGCAGTAGTCGATCTCGAAGCCGCGCTGCGCCTGGCGGATCAGCCCCAGGTAGGAGTTGTTCACCAGCACGTGGATGTAGGGCAGGTTGAACTGCGCGCCGGCGGCCAGTTCCTCGATCATGAACTGGAAGTCGTAGTCGCCGGAGAGGGCGACCACCTGGCGCTGCGGATCGGCCTTGACCACGCCGAGGGCGGCGGGGATGGTCCAGCCCAGCGGGCCGGCCTGGCCGCAGTTGATCCAGTGGCGCGGCTTGTAGACGTGCAGGAACTGGGCACCGGCGATCTGCGACAGGCCGATGGTGCTGACGTAGCAGGTGTCCTTGCCGAAGAACTCGTTCATCTCCTCGTACACGCGCTGGGGCTTCACCGGCACGTTGTCGAAGTGGGTCTTGCGCAGCAGGGTGCGCTTGCGCTCGCGGCAGGATTCGACCCAGGCGCTGCGGTCCTTCAGTTTGCCGGCGGCCTTCCACTCGCGGGCGACTTCGAGGAAGGCGTCCAGGGCGGCGGCGGCGTCGGAGACGATGCCCAGGTCGGGGGTGAACACGCGGCCGATCTGGGTCGGTTCGATGTCCACATGGATGAAGCGGCGGCCCTGGGTGTAGACGTCCACGGAGCCGGTGTGGCGGTTGGCCCAGCGGTTGCCGATGCCGAACACCAGGTCGGATTCCAGCAGGGTGGCGTTGCCGTAGCGGTGGGAGGTCTGCAGGCCACACATGCCGGCCATCAGCGGGTGGTCATCGGGGATGGTGCCCCAGCCCATCAGGGTCGGGATGACCGGCACGCCGGTCAGCTCGGCGAACTCCACCAGGCGCTCGGAGGCGTCGGCGTTGATGATGCCGCCACCGGCCACCAGCACCGGGCGCTCGGCGTCGTTGAGCATCGCCAGGGCCTTCTCGGCCTGGATGCGGCTGGCGCTGGGCTTGTTCACGGCCAGCGGCTGGTAGGCCTCGATGTCGAATTCGATCTCGGCCATCTGCACGTCGAACGGCAGGTCGATCAGCACCGGGCCGGGGCGGCCGCTGCGCATTTCGAAGAAGGCCTTCTGGAAGGCGTAGGGCACCTGGCCTGGCTCGAGGACGGTGGTCGCCCACTTGGTCACCGGCTTGACGATGTTGGTGATGTCGACGGCCTGGAAGTCCTCCTTGTGCAGGCGGGCGCGAGGTGCCTGGCCGGTGATGCAGAGGATCGGGATGGAGTCGGCGGAGGCGGAGTACAGGCCGGTGACCATGTCGGTGCCCGCCGGGCCGGAGGTGCCGATGCACACGCCGATGTTGCCCGGGTTGGTGCGGGTGTAGCCCTCGGCCATGTGGGAGGCGCCTTCGACGTGGCGGGCCAGTACATGGTCAACACCGCCGATCTTGTTCAGGGCGGCGTACAGCGGGTTGATCGCGGCGCCGGGTACGCCGAACGCAGTGTCGACGCCTTCGCGGCGCATCACCAGAACGGCAGCCTCGATTGCTCTCATTTTGGCCATGTTTTGTGCCTCGTTTATTGTGAAAATTGTATACAAGTCGTGTTGGCGGATTCTATTCAGGCGTTCGAGAACGGGTCAAGAAGATTTCCAGGGGAGATGGACGAAGGGAGCGCTTTCTTTAAAACGCCCGTTTGACGCGGGTTTGAGGCTGGCTATCGGCTACCGCTCATATTGTTTGTATACAAAAAATACGATCATTGTATTTTTGTGTTGATTTTTTTGTATTGCCTGATTTACTCCGGCGAATGCCTCCAGCAGCGCCTGACGAGCAGGGCCTGATGCCCCTTGGGTGCGCTTAGGAGCGACCGGACCATCATCTGACCGAGGAAGCCTCGCCATGAGCACCCTGTCCCTGGAAACCGCCATGAGCATCACCCACCGCGCGCTGGAGGCCGGGCGCGCCCTGCGTGCCGCGCCGCTGACCATTGCCGTGCTCGACGCCGGCGGGCACCTGATCGCCCTCCAGCGCGAGGACGGCGCCAGCATGCTTCGACCGCAGATCGCCATCGGCAAGGCCTGGGGCGCGGTGGCGTTGGGCAAGGGCTCCCGGCTGATTGCGGCGGACGCCCAGCAGCGCCCGGCCTTCATCGGTGCCGTCAACCACCTGGCCGACGGCAACCTGGTGCCGGCTCCGGGGGGCGTGCTGATCCGCGATCCGGCGGGGGAGGTGATCGGGGCGGTGGGCATCAGCGGCGACACCTCCGACATCGACGAGCAGTGCGCCGTCTCGGGCGTGGAGGCGGTCGGGCTGAGGGCCGACGCCGGCCTGCCGGCCTGACTTCCTGCGCGCCGGGGCTTGCGGCGAAGCCGTCGCAAGCCTAGGATGCGCGCCGTCCCTTCTGCTGCTGACGGACATGCTGCATCGCCCTGATCGGGCGGTGCCTGTTTTCGTCCATCGAAAAAGCAGCGTCATGAACAAGACCCCTTTCAAGCGGATCCAGCAGAAGCTGGCCCGCAGCGGCGTGGCCATCAGCCGCGTCAACGGCAATACCCTTTCGATCGCTTCCCTGAACCGCGCCGGCCTCGACGCGCGCATCCTGCTGCCCGAATCCCTGCCCATCGAGGAAAAGGCGGTGCAGCAACTGCTCGACTTCGCAGGCGTCCGTCATCCGTTGGGTGGCGAGGTGCGCTGCGCCTGTGCGACGCCGGACTTCCATACCGGCACCAGCATCCCGGTCGGTGCGGTGATTGTCACCAGCCCGGACATGGTGATCCCGCAGAGCATCGGCACCGACATCAACTGCGGCATGCGCCTGCACCGGCTGGGCCTCGACTACGAGCGCTTCCTGTCACGCAAGGCCGATTGGGTGGAGCGTGTCCGCGGCGACCTGCTGGACGGCACCCGCAACATTCCTACGGCGCCGGGCGACATGACGGCGCTGTTCGCCGGCGGGCTGGGCGACTTCCGGGCGTCGCTGCGCCAACGGGGCGAGCGCGAGGGGCTGTTCGGGCACCTCGACTACGCCCAGGTGATGGCGGAGCTGGCGCAGTTGCATCCGTCGTCGTTCGAGCGCGGCGAAGCCCGCCATGCGCCCGCAGCCCTGCAGGACCCGGCCCGCCCGCGCCTGCGCGATCCGGGCCTGGGCACGGTGGGTGGCGGCAACCACTTCGTCGAGGTGCAGG
>Ga0247725_1001856_pt1 | contig 9951 bp, 11 predicted proteins | sample OKSTACKMCFT3sol_FD_183021 | JGI IMG/M metagenome (GOLD analysis project Ga0247725, IMG submission 183021) | Subsurface sediment microbial communities from gas well in Oklahoma, United States - OK STACK MC-FT3-sol | ecosystem: Environmental > Terrestrial > Deep subsurface > Rock core/Sediment... | reverse complement strand
GAAGCCGTCCAGTTCACCGGCGCCGACATGGAACAGGCCGACCACGGTGAAGCGCTTCATGCGCGGGAAGACCCCGGCCGGCGTCACCGAGACCTCGGGCAGCACGATGGTGACCTTGTCGCCCATCGTCACGCCCAGCTTGGCGGCGGCGCGGTCGCCGATGACGATGCCGAACTCGCCCGGGCGCAGGTCCTGGATACTGCCCTGCTGCATGAAGTTGCCGATGATCGACACGGCGCCTTCGAGGTCCGGGTCCACCGCATTCACCAGCACCTTCTGCACCTGGCCATTGCTGGTCAGCAGGCCCTGCATCTGGATGTAGGGCGCCACGGCGGCGACGCCCGGCTGCTGCCGGACCTGCTCGGCGAGGGCCTGCCAGTCGTTGATGGGCACTGCGGATTCGATGGTGGCGTGGGGCACCATGCCCAGCACGCGTTCGCGCATCTCCCGGTCGAAGCCGTTCATCACGGACAGCACGAGGATCATAACCAGCACGCCGAGGGCGAGGCCGATCATGGAAGTCAGGGAGATGAACGAGACGAAGTAACTGCGACGCTTGGCGCGCGTGTAACGGGCGCCGATGAACAGGGGCAGCGGTCTGAACATAGAAAAAAGGTTCGCTTGCGAAGAAAGGAACGTCCTTGTGGCGGGGCCCGGCGAGCAGCTTTACACTCTGACCACCCCTGCAGCCATGGGTTCGCCATGTCGATACAAGACGCAGATGACCGCCGCGAATACTACCGTATCGAAGATACGATCGCACTGGAATTCATGCCGCTTTCCAGTGCCCAGGCGCAGGCTGGCGAAGCCCTCCAGGACCCTTCCCCGCTGTTCAACCTGCTCAGCGACCTGCACCTGATGGACTTCGAGTCCCAGCACCTGTTGCGCCACATCGCCGAGCGCGACCGTACCCTGGCCAGCTACCTGAAGGTGATCAACAAGCGCATCGACCTGCTGGGCCAGGCGGTGGCCCAGAGCCTGATGCGCGACATCGGCCCGCCCCGGCAGGTGACGCTGTCCGAAGGTGGCGTGGGCTTCGTCACCGCACAGCCGTTGGATCAGGGCACCCACCTGGCGATCAAGATGGTACTGATGCCCCAGGCGCTCGGCCTGCTGTTGCGTGCGGTAGTGATCCACTGCAAGCCGCGCGAGGACGGCCAGTACGAACTGGGTACCGAATTCGAAGCGCTGACTGACGCACAGCGCCAGTTGCTGGCCCGGCATATCCTGCAGAAACAGGCCCAGGCCCGTCGCCTGGCCCGCCAACGCCCGTCTTCAGGATGAATCCATGTCGCGTCTGCTGCTCCTGCTCTGCCTCGCCCTGCCCCTCCCCGTCCTCGCTGACACCCTGGAAATCCCGCTGGGCCAGCAAGGCGACAGCGGCAGCCCGCTGCCTGCGCGCGGTGAGTCGCAGCGCGCCGTGCTGGAGCGTTTCGGCCTCCCGGACGAGGAGCACCCGGCGGTCGGCAAGCCGCCGATCGCCCGCTGGGACTACCGTGAGTTCTCCGTCTATTTCGAGAGCGGCCGCGTGATCGACAGCGTCCGCCACCACCAACCCCGCAACCCCGAGGTTTCCCAGTGACCCTGATCTACGGCCATCGCGGCGCCAAGGGCGAATGCCCGGAAAACACCCTGGCCAGCTTCCAGCAGTGCCTGTCCCACGGCGTCAAGCGTTGCGAGCTGGACCTGCACCTGTCCCGCGACGGCGAGCTGATGGTGATCCACGACCCGACCCTCAAGCGCACCACCGGCCGTCGCGGCAAGGTGGTGGAGCATGACGCCGAGGAGCTGGTGAAGTACGACGCACGCCTGGGCGGCCCGGGCTGGGTCAGCCCCTGCCCCATCCCGCGCCTGTCCGAGCTGTTCGAGCGCTGCGACTTCGAGCACTGGCAGCTGGAGGTAAAGAGCGCCTCCCGCGTGCGCGCCGCGCGTACCGTGCTGGCGATCCAGGAACTGGCCGAGCGCTACGGGCTGATGGACAAGGTGACGGTCACCTCCAGCTCCCGCGAGGTGCTGCGCGCGCTGAACCGGCTGACACCGAAGCTCTCCCGTGGGCTGGTGGCGGAATATGCCTGGCTCGACCCGCTGAAGGTCGCCGCCCACCACGGCTGCGACCTGCTGGCGCTGAACTGGACCCTGTGCACCCCGGAGCGCCTGCTGCGCGCCCAGAAGCAGGGGCTGCACGTATCGGTATGGACGGTGAACGAGCCGGCCCTGATGCGCCGCCTGGCGGACTTCGGTGTCGACAGCATCATCACCGACTTCCCCGGCGTGGCGGTGAGTACGCTGCCGCGTTGAATACCCTGGCTCCCGGGCTGAAGCCCGGGCTAAGCAAGGCCCGGGCAGGCGGTGGGCTGAAGCCCGCCCTACGGCGCACGGCAGAAACGAAAAAACCGGCCACCTGGGCCGGTTTTTTCATGGGCGCTGCCTGATCAGAAGCTCTCGCGATTAGGCCAATGCCAGTTGGCCGGATCCCCGAGAGGGTCCTCCCCGGCCGGTTCAGGCGCCCGGCCGGTGCCGCTCAAAAAAGCCGGTTGAGGCCGTCGAACGCCGCCACCCGATAGGCTTCCGCCATGGTCGGGTAGTTGAAGGTGGTGTTGATGAAGTACTTGATGGTATTCGCCTCACCCTTCTGGTTCATGATCGCCTGGCCGATGTGGACGATCTCCGAGGCCTGGTAGCCGAAGCAGTGCACGCCGAGCACTTCCAGGGTCTCGCGGTGGAACAGGATCTTCAGCATGCCCACCGGCTCCACGGCGATCTGCGCGCGGGCCATGCCCTTGAAGAAGGCCTTGCCGACTTCGTAGGGGATCTTGGCCTGGGTCAGTTCCTTCTCGTTCTTACCGATGGAGCTGATCTCGGGGATGGTGTAGATGCCGGTGGGCACGTCGTCGACGAAGCGCCAGCTGTCGTTCTCCACGGCGCTGCCGGCAGCGGAGCGGCCCTGGTCGGCGGCGGCACTGGCCAGGCTCGGCCAGCCGATCACGTCACCGGCAGCGTAGACGTTGCTGACTTCGGTGCGGTAGTGCTCGTCGACGCTGATCTGGCCACGGCTGTTGACCTTGATGCCGATGTTCTCCAGGCCCAGGCGGTCGGTGTTGCCGGTACGGCCGTTGCACCACAGCAGGCAGTCGGCCTTGATCTTCTTGCCCGACTTCAGGTGCAGGACCACGCCGTTGTCCACCCCTTCGATGCGCTCGTACTCCTCGTTGTGGCGGATGAGCACATTGTTGTTGCGCAGGTGGTAGCTGAGGGCGTCGGAGATCTCGTCGTCGAGGAAGCTGAGCAGCTGGTCGCGGTTGTCGATCAGGTCCACCAGTACGCCCAGGCCACTGAAGATGGAGGCGTATTCGCTGCCGATCACCCCGGCTCCGTAGATGATGATCCGGCGCGGGGTGTGGGTCAGGCTGAGGATGGTGTCGCTGTCGTAGATGCGCGGGTGGGTGAAGTCGACGTCGGCCGGGCGGTAGGGGCGCGAACCGGTGGCGACGATGATCTGCTTGGCCACCAGGCGCTCCACCACGCCGTTCAGGCACACCACTTCGATGGTCTGCTCGTCATGGAAGCTGCCGGTGCCGAAGAAGGTGTCGATGCGGTTGCGGGCGTAGTAGCCGGTGCGCGAGGCCACCTGCTTGGCGATGACCTTCTCGGCGCTCTTGAGCACGTCGGGGAAGGAGAACCAACGCGGCTCGCCGATCTGGCGGAACATCGGGTTGGTGTTGAACTGCATGATCTGTCGGACGGAGTGACGCAGGGCCTTGGAAGGGATGGTGCCCAGGTGGGTGCAGTTGCCGCCGACTTCGCGGCGGCTGTCCACCACGGCGACCTTGCGGCCCGCCTTGGCGGCGTTCATTGCCGCACCCTCACCCGCCGGGCCGGAACCCAGCACCACGATGTCGTAGTTGTAGACAGCCATGCTTACTCCTCATACACGGACCGGGGATCGTCAGCGCCCCCGGCAGGGCCACGGCACCAGCGGCCGTGGCAATTCGAATTCGGCGCGCAGCTTAGTCACACTGCATGGCGCTGCACATTAGCGCTTGGTCGCGTCGTAGGCGAGTTCCGCGTCCACTACATCGCCAGCGCGATTCACCTCTTCGCACTTTTCGCGATTGCCGCCACAGATCGAGCATTCCTTCTCGATTCCCAGGTTGGCGATGCCGCCGCAGGAACCGGCGATGGGCTTGCGCCCCATGATCACGCCGATGGCCATGCCCAGCACCACCAGCAGCATGATCAGGAAGACCAGTAGCCAGGTCATGTTCAGTGCGCCTCCGTGGGGAACAGTTGCTCGAAGCGGCGGCTGCCGCGGGTGGCGAAGCCCGTGCCTTCACGGGTGACGAAGAACGCCGCGATGTCGTGGCGGTCGGCAAACGCCAGGCCGACCTCGGGGCCGAGCACCATCAACAGCGTAGACAGTCCATCGGCACGCAGGGCCGACGGGTCGATGACCGTGACCGCTGCCAGGTGATGGGTGATGGGTGCGCCGCTGGTGGGATCGAGGGTGTGAGAATACCGCTGTCCACCCCGTTCGAAGTAGTTGCGATAGTCGCCTGAGGTGGAAATGCCCATGTCCTGCAATGCAACAATTTTCTGCGCCACCTGGCGGTCGTCGCGCGGTGCCTCGATGGCCACGCGCCAGGGGCTGCCGTCGGGCTTGTGGCCGACGGCCTTCATCTCCCCGGTGATTTCCACCAAGGAACTGGTCACCCCCAGCTCGCCCAGCCGCGCGCTGACGCGATCCACGGCATAGCCGGCGGCGATGGCGTTGAAGTCCAGCTGAACGGCGGCGTCCTTGCACAGTTGGTCGCCCTGGCGCTTGAGGTGCTGGTGGCCGACATCGGCCCGGGCCGCGGCGATGGCCTCGGCGCTGGGCACCTGGTCCCCGCGCGACTGCGGGCCGAAGCCCCAGAGGTTGAGCAGCGGCTCCAGGGTCATGTCGAAGGCGCCGTCGCTCTGTGCGGACAGGCTGTCGCCAAAGGCCACCAGCTCCAGCATGGGCGCCGGCAGGGCCATGCAGCTGCCCGCCGGCAGGGCGTTGAAACGCGCCACGTCGGAGTCGGCACGGTAGGTGGACATCTGCCGGTCGATCTCGGCGAGGATGCCCTCCACTTCGCCCCGCGCCTGCTCCACGGAGGGCCCGGACGCGTTGCGCACGTACTTCACCGAGTAGCTGCTGCCCATGGTCGGGCCGCCGAACTGCTCCAGGGAGTCGCCGCATCCGGCCAAGAGAACGCTGGCCGAAAGCAGCAGGGCGAAGGGTCTAACCACCGAAGTCGTCCAGCAGGATGTTCTCGCGCTCGACGCCCAGGTCCAGCAGCATCTTGATCACGGCGGCGTTCATCATCGGCGGGCCGCACATGTAGAACTCGCAGTCCTCGGGGGCCGGGTGGTCCTTGAGGTAGTTCTCGAACAGCACGTTGTGGATGAAGCCGGTATAGCCGGTCCAATTGTCCTCGGGCTGCGGGTCGGACAGCGCCAGGTGCCACTGGAAGTTCGGGTTCTCGGCAGCCAGCTGGTCGTACTCCTCGGTGTAGAAGGCTTCACGCAGGGAGCGCGCGCCGTACCAGAAGCTGATCTTGCGCTGGGAATCCAGGCGCTTGAGCTGGTCGAAGATGTGCGAGCGCATGGGCGCCATGCCCGCGCCGCCACCGATGAAGACCATCTCGGCCTGGGTCTCCTTGGCGAAGAACTCGCCGAAGGGGCCGTATACGGTGACCTTGTCGCCCGGCTTGAGGTTGAACACCCAGGAGGACATCTTGCCCGGCGGGATCTCGTCCTTGCCCGGCGGCGGCGAGGCCACGCGGATGTTGAACTTCACGATGCCCTTCTCGTCCGGGTAGTTGGCCATGGAGTAGGCGCGGATGACGGTCTCGTCGACCCTGGAGACGTACTTCCAGAGGTTGAACTTGTCCCAGTCGGCCCGGTACTCGGGCTGGATGTCGAAGTCCTTGTAGTGCACCTCGTGGGGCGGGCACTCCAGCTGGACGTAGCCACCGGCGCGGAAGTCGACGCTCTCCCCTTCCGGCAGGCGCAGGGTCAGCTCCTTGATGAAGGTGGCGACGTTGGGGTTGGACTCCACCGTGCATTCCCACTTCTTCACCCCGAAGACCTCTTCGGGCACCTCGATGTGCATGTCCTGCTTCACCGGTGTCTGGCAGGACAGGCGCCAGCCTTCCTTCGCTTGGCGGCGGGTGAAGTGGGACTCCTCGGTGGGCAGCATCTCGCCGCCACCGCTCTCCACCACGCACTTGCACTGGGCGCAGGTACCGCCGCCACCGCAGGCCGAGGAGAGGAAGATGTTCTGCGCTGCCAGGGTCTGCAGCAGCTTGCCGCCGGCCGGGACGGTGATGGTGCGCTCGCGGTTGATCACGATGTTCACGTCGCCGCTGGACACCAGCTTGGCGCGGGCGGCGAGGATGATCACCACCAGCGCGAGGACGATGGCGGTGAACATGCCAATGGCGAGGAAGATTTCGAAACTCGGCATGTCGTCTCCTTACAGCTGGACGCCCGAAAAGGACATGAAGCCCAGCGACATCAGGCCGATGGTGATGAAGGTGATGCCCAGGCCCTGCAGGCCCTCGGGTACATCGCTGTACTTGAGCTTCTCGCGGATGCCGGCGAGCAGCGCGATGGCCAGGGCCCAGGAGAAGCCGGAACCGACGCCGTAGACCACGCTCTCACCCAGGTTGTAGTCGCGCTCCACCATGAACAGCGAGCCGGCCATGATGGCGCAGTTCACCGTGATCAGCGGCAGGAACACGCCGAGGGCGTTGTAGAGCGAGGGCACGTACTTGTCGAGCAGCATCTCGAGGATCTGCACGATGGCGGCGATCACCCCGATGTAGCTGAGCAGGCCGAGGAACGACAGGTCCACGTCCGGCAGGCCGGCCCAGGCCAGTGCGCCGTCCTTGAGCAGGAGGGTGTAGAGCAGGTTGTTGGCCGGCACGGTGATGGCCTGCACCACGATCACGGCGATGCCGAGGCCGATGGCGGTTTCCACCTTCTTGGAAATGGCGATGAAGGTGCACATGCCGAGAAAGAAGGCCAGGGCCATGTTCTCGACGAACACCGCCTTCACGAACAGGCTGATGTAGTGCTCCATCAGTAGGCCTCCTTGTTGGATACCTGGGGCGCGATCTTGAAGGACGGCGCTTCCTTCTGCTCGGTCTTCCAGCTGCGCAGGGCCCAGATGATCAGGCCGATGAGGAAGAAGGCCGAGGGCGGCAGCAGCAACAGGCCGTTGGGCTGGTACCAGCCGCCGTCGTTGATCACCGGGAGGATCTCGTAGCCCAGCAGCTTGCCGGAGCCGAACAGCTCGCGGATCACGCCGAGGACGATGAGCATGGCGCTGTAGCCCAGGCCGTTGCCGATGCCGTCGAAGAACGACAGCACGGGCGGATTGGCCATGGCGAAGGCTTCGGCGCGGCCCATCACGATGCAGTTGGTGATGATCAGGCCGACGAATACCGAGAGCTGCTTGGACAGGCTGAAGGCATAGGCCTTGAGCACCTGGTCGACCACGATGACCAGCGAGGCGATGATCACCATCTGCACGATCATGCGGATCGAGCTGGGGATCTGGCTGCGGATCATCGAGATGAACAGGTTGGAGAAGCCGGTCACCAGCGTCAGGGCGATGGACATCACCAGCGCGGTCTTCAGGTTGGAGGTGACCGCCAGGGCCGAGCAGATGCCGAGGATCTGCAGGCCGATGGGGTTGTTGTGCAGGATCGGGTCCAGCAGGACCGAGCGGATCGTGGGTTGCGCCATGTTCATGCCTCCCCGTTGTTCAGCTTGGCCAGGAAGGGGCCGAAGCCGTTCTTGCCGAGCCAGAAATGCAGCAGGTTGTTGACGCCCTTGCTGGTCAGCGTGGCGCCGGCCAGGCCGTCGACCTGGTGGCTGGCGTTGGGCGAGCCGGGCTCGACACTGCCCTTGATGATCTGGATGGCCAGCTGGCCCTGCTCATCGAACAGGCTCTTGCCGTTCCACAGCGCCTTCCATTTCGGGTTGTCCACCTCGCCGCCGAGGCCGGGCGTCTCGCCATGCTGGTAGAAGCCCAGGCCGACCACGGTATTGAGGTCGCCCTTGAGGGCGAGGAAGCCGTACAGGGTCGACCACAGGCCGTAGCCGCGCACCGGCAGGATCAGGGTGTCCAGCTTGCCGTCCTTCTCCACCAGGTAGACGGTGGTGAAGCGCTCGCGGCGCTTGATGGAGGCGATATCCTGGTCACCCGGCAGGGCGTCGGAGAGCTTCGGGTCCTTGGCGGCCTTCAGCGGGTCGAAGCCGGCGGCCTGGATGGCGTCGCTGTACTCGCCGCTGGAGAGGTCCACCACCTTGGCGGTGATGCGCTCGGCATAGAGCGCCTTCACTTCGCTGGCGGACATGCCCGGCTGGCCGAGGCCGGCGATGGAGAGGATGCTGCGCTGCTTGTCCAGCTCGCGGTTCTCCACCTGCACCGGCTTGAGGGCTACTGCCCCGCCGGCGACGAAGATGGAGCACACCAGGCAGACCACCAGGGCCACCAGCAGGGTGCGGATCGTGGATTCCTTCTGGTTAGCCATGGCGTGCCAGCCTCCGCTTGATGTTGGCCTGGACGACGAAGTGGTCGATCAGCGGTGCACAGAGGTTGGCGAAGAGGATCGCCAGCATCATGCCTTCCGGGAAGGCGGGGTTGACCACGCGGATCAGCACCACCATCAGGCCGATCAGCGCGCCGAACAGCCACTTGCCGGTGTTGGTCATGGAGGCGGACACCGGGTCGGTGGCCATGAACATCATGCCGAAGGCGAAGCCGCCGAGAACCAGGTGCCAGTACCAGGGCATGGCGAACATCGGGTTGGTGTCGGAACCGATGGCGTTGAACAGCGTGCTGGTGGCGATCATGCCCAGCATCACGCCGGCGACGATGCGCCAGGCGGCGATGCGGGTCAGCAGCAGCACGCCGCCGCCGATGAAGATGGCCAGGGTGCTGGTCTCGCCAATGGAGCCGTGGATGGTGCCGAGGAAGGCGTCCATCCAGGTGATGCCGTGACCGACGATGTTCTCCACGCCACCGGCAGCGCCCAGGCTCAGGGAGGTGGCGCCGGCGAAGCCGTCCACCGCCGTCCACACGGCGTCACCGGAAATCTGCGCCGGGTAGGCGAAGAACAGGAAGGCACGGCCCACCAGGGCGGGGTTGAGGAAGTTCTTGCCGGTGCCGCCGAACACTTCCTTGCCCAGCACCACGCCGAAGCTGATGCCCAGGGCCACCTGCCACAGCGGGATGCTCGGCGGCAGGGTGAGGGCGAAGAGCACGGAGGTGACGAAGAAGCCTTCGTTCACTTCATGGCGGCGGATGGCGGCGAACAGCACTTCCCAGAAGCCGCCGACGATGAAGGTCACGGCGTAGATGGGCAGGAACCAGGCGGCGCCCTGGATGACGTTGTCCCACAGGCTGTTGGGGTCGAAACCCGCCAGGCTGCCGATCAGCGCGAAGCGCCAGCCGTCCTGGGCGGCCAGCAGGTCCGGGCTCTGGGCGAACACCAGGTTGGCCTGGTAGCCGACGTTCCACATGCCGAAGAACATCGCCGGGAAGGTGCAGAGCCACACGGTGATCATCATGCGCTTGAGGTCGATGCCATCGCGCACGTGGGCCGTGGTCCGGGTGACGTTGGCCGGCCGGTAGAAGAAGGTGTCGATCGCTTCGTACAGGGCGTACCACTTCTCGAAGCGGCCACCCTGTTCGAAGTTGTGCTCGATCCGGTCGAGGAATTTGCGCAGGCCCATGTCAGCCCTCCTTCTCGATGCGGTTGAGGTTGTCCCGCAGGATGGGGCCGTATTCGTACTTGCCGGCGCAGACGTAGCTGCACAGCGCCAGGTCTTCCTCGTCCAGCTCCAGGCAGCCCAGCTTCTGGGCCATCTCGGTGTCGCCGACGATGAGGTAGCGCAGCAACTGGGTGGGCAGGA
>Ga0247725_1001855_pt1 | contig 9961 bp, 13 predicted proteins | sample OKSTACKMCFT3sol_FD_183021 | JGI IMG/M metagenome (GOLD analysis project Ga0247725, IMG submission 183021) | Subsurface sediment microbial communities from gas well in Oklahoma, United States - OK STACK MC-FT3-sol | ecosystem: Environmental > Terrestrial > Deep subsurface > Rock core/Sediment... | reverse complement strand
ATCATCACCCGGCCCCGAATGGACAGATTGTTGGAGTGGATGCCATGTCCTTGATGCTGCTGTTGCGTTACCACACCTCGGCCTTCTTCCAGCGCTTCGGCTGGGCCGGCATCGGCATGCTGCTGGCGGGCCACTACAGCCTGTCCTACCTGCTGTTGACCCTGGCCGGTGAAGAACACCTGACCCAGGGCATCGACTTCACCTACTTCTACCTGACCACCGCCACCACCGTGGGCTACGGCGACCTCTCGCCGAAGACCGCGCCCGGCAAACTGGTCACCACCCTGTGGATCATGCTCGGCGGCATCGCCCTGCTCACCGCCGTGATCGGCAAGGCATCCACCTCCGTCGGCGAACTCTGGAGAAAGAACATGAAGGGACTGGGCGATTACTCGACCCTCAAGGGCCACACCGTGCTGATCGGCTGGGAAGGCGAAGCCAGCGAGCGCATCGTCGAGCTGCTCTACCAGGACGCCATCACCCGTGACGACAACCTGGTGATCTGCGATGCCCTGCTCGAAGAGAACCCGCTGCCCGGCCGCGCCTCCTTCGTCCGTGGCGACTCCCTCGACACCCCCTCGCTGCTGCGCCGCGCAGGGGTCGAAGGGGCCGAGCGCATCCTGGTGCACACCCGTTCCGACAGCCTGACCCTGGCCATCGTCCTCACCCTCAAGGCCATCGGCACCTCCGGCCACGTGGTCGCCCACTTCAACGACTCCGAGCGCGCCGCCCTCGCCCGCCGCTATGCGCCTGATCTGGAGTGCACCTCCAACATGGCCATCGAGATGCTGGTGCGCGCCTCCCAGGACCCGGGCTCCAGCGCCGTGGTCACCGAGCTGCTGTGTGTCGGCGAAGGTGCCACCCAGTATCGCCACGTGCTGCCGGCCAGCCTGCGCACCACCTGCGGCGAGCTGTACATCCGCCTGCGCCAGGAGCACGGCGCCACGCTGATCGGCTACCGCGCGCCGGGCGCCACCCAGTTCGCCATCAACCCCGCCAACGAGCTGAACGTCGAAGGCGGCGAGATCTTCTACATCGCCACTGACCGCCTGCAAGGAGACGCCCTGTGAGCACCCTCAAGCGCTGGCTCGGCCTGGAGCCGCTCCTGCCCCGCAACACCGGCACCCGCCACGTCAGCGACAGCCAGCCCCTGGGCCTGGCCGCCGGTCGCATGCTGTGCCTGGACCGCTCCCTGAAGGCCCTGCTGGACGGCCAGACCGGGGTCGAGATCCCCGGCGACGAAAAGGTCTGGGCCGTCGGCACCCTGGAACTGGGCCAGTCCACCCGCATCAAACGCTTCTACCTGGACGACGAGGACTACTTCCTCCAGGTGCTGATGAACGGCCCGGATGACAGCGACATCGAGTCCATCATCCTCTTCGGCTACCACCAGGTGACGGCCATCAACAGCCGCGACGAGCTGATGCGCCTGGCCGGCCCCAACGCCCGCATCGGCATGCCGCTGTACGAGCTGGAGGGTGAGGAATACATCCGCCAGTGGGGCAGCGAGGACGGCCAGACCGAACTGGTGCCCCTGCGCGAGTTCGTCGTCAGCCCCGAAGCCAGTTATGGCGTCGAGCACCACAGCATGCTCTATGCCCGCGAGATCGGCTTGCTCAACCGGAGGGAGTTCCTGCTCTTCTCGGTGGAGGAAGACGAAGACGGCGTCATCAGCCTCACCACCGCGGTGGGCGTGACGCTGCAGATCACCGACATCAACGTTCTCTGACCAAGGAAGACCCCACATGCTCGACGCCCTGCGCATGTCCCTCAACGCCCCGGCCGTACTCGGCTTCGCCGTGTACATCCTGGTGGCGGCCGCCCTGTTCGCGCTGTTCCAGTTCGTCTACACGCGCATCACCCCGCACAAGGAATTCGCCCTGATCCGCGAAGGCAACAGCGCCGCCGCCGTTGCCCTGGGTGGCTCCCTGGTGGGCTTCGCCCTGCCGGCCAGCAACATCATCGCCTACAGCGTCAGCGTCCTGGACTTCGTGGTCTGGGTGGTGATCGCCGCCATCGTCCAGCTGCTGGCCTTCTTCGTCGCCAGCCTGGTGCTCAAGGACCTGCCGGGGCGCATCGCCCGTGGCGAGCACGCCGCTGCCATCTACTCCGCCTCGGTGGCCATCAGCATCGGCTTCCTCAACTCCGCCTGCATGACCCCCTCGACCTGAGACGGCGACGCGAGGACACCCCGATGAGAAAGCGCAACTCCGTACAGCTGGTCCTGGCCGGCGCCCTGCCGCTGGCCATCGCCGGCTGCAGCAAGCCCCAGGACACGGTCCAGGTCACCGCCACCAAGACCTTCAAGAACGTGCAGGCCTGCGTCGCCGACAAGTTCCCCGTGGACGTCTGCTCCGATGCCTACATGACCGCCATGGCCGACCACCGCGCCATCGCCCCCACCTACGACAGCAAGGACGCCTGCGACGCCGACTTCGTGCCCGGCTACTGCCAGGCCACCTCGGACGGCAAGTTCATGCCGCGCCTGGCCGGCTTCGAGCTGTCCATGACCAACCAGGTCAGCCGCGACACCTACGAGCAGGCCCAGCAGCAGGTGGTGCAGAGCACCGGCCACAGCGACAACAGCCTGCTCACCGGCCTGCTGATCGGCCACATGATGGGCAACAGCGGCAACCACTACTATTCCCAGCCGATCTACCAGTACCGCGACACCCGGGGTGGCTACTCCACCTCGACGCTGTCCCGGCAGATCGAGCAGGGCAAGACCTTCAGCCGCTCCACCCAGGCTCGCAGCAGCCCCTCCTCCACCTACACCCAGCAGACCCTGGGCAAGAGCCTGAGCAGCAAGACCGGCAGCACCAGCTCGGCGGTGGGTTCCACCATCTCCCGTGGCGGCTTCGGCAGCGAAGCCAACGCACGCGGTGGCTGGGGCGGCAAGACCGGCGGTTTCGGCTTCGGCGGCTAAGGACAGGCCATGCACAAGATCAGCATCGAAGAACGCCCCGACTGGCGTGAGCGCGTAGAACGCGAAGGCTTCGCCTTCCACACCATCGACGGCGAGCGTTACTGGGACGAAAGCGGCTACTACCGCTTCACCCGCGAACAGGTCACCCAGGACATCGAGCAGCCCACCCGTGAGCTGCACCAGATGTGCCTGGACGTGGTCGAGCGCGTGGTGGAGAGCGAGGAGCTGCTCAGCGGCCTGGCGATCCCGCCGGCGTTCTTCGATCTGGTCCGCACCTCCTGGAAGGAAGGCCACCCGCACCTCTACGGGCGCATGGACTTCAGCTATGACGGGCGCGGCCCGGCCAAGCTGCTGGAGATCAACGCCGACACCCCCACCTCCCTGCTGGAGTGCGCCTCGGTGCAACTGCTCTGGCTGGAGGACCAGATCCGCCGCGGCGCCCTGCCCGCCGAGGCCGACCAGTTCAACACCCTGGCCGAAGACCTGATCCGCGCCTTCGACACCTTCGCCAAGGACACCCCCTTCTACTTCTCCGCCATCGCCGGCTCGGTGGAAGACCGGGGCACCACCGACTTCCTCGGGCGCATGGCCGGGCTGGCGGGCATCGACGCCCGGCACATCGACATCGAAGACATCGGCCTCACCGCCGAAGGCCGCTTCGTCGACCTGCAGGGCAACTGGATTCCCCGGCTGTTCAAGCTGCACGCCTGGGAGCACATCTTCCGCGAGCCCTTCGGCGAAGCCGTGCCACGCTGCGACACCCAGTTCGTCGAGCCCGCGTGGAAATCCATCATCAGCAACAAGGGCATCCTCCCGCTGCTTTGGAAGTTCAACGAGGGCCACCCCAACCTGCTGCCCAGCCACCTCGACGCCGACCCGCGCGCCCCGGTGCCCAAGGGTTGGGTGCGCAAGCCGTTCTTCTCCCGCGAAGGCGCCAACATCGAGATCCGCACCGAAGGCGACGAACGCATCGCCGAAGACGGCCCCTACACCGACGCGCCCTACATCCTCCAGCAGTTCGCCCCGCTGCCGAAGTTCGGCGACAGCTACACCCTGATCGGCTCCTGGGTCATCGGTGACACCGCCTCGGGCATGGGCATCCGCGAGGACGACAGCCTGATCACCAAGGACACCAGCCGCTTCCTGCCCCACGTCGTCCTCGACTGACCCACACCGCACCCACCGCTCCGCCCCTCTCCCCCACCCGATCCCCACCGGCTGCCCACCTCGGGCAGCCGGCTGTCCCGTGCCGCCCAAAATCCTATACAAACACTCGACAAATACAGCTTTTCTTGTACATTCACTCCATCCATGTACAACTTTTTACGGAGCCCACCATGAAATCGCGATTGGCCTTGCTCTTCTGCCTGCTGCTCAGCGCCTGCAGCCAGGTGGAAGTGGGCGACTACAAGGACGAGAACCCCACCCTGGACCTGCGCCGCTACTTCGTCGGCGGGGTGGACGCCTGGGGCATGTTCCAGGACCGCTCCGGCAAGGTGATCAAGCGTTTCCACGTCGACATCCAGGGCCGCGAGGAAGCCGGCCGGCTGATCCTCGACGAGCGCTTCACCTACAGCGACGGCACCCGCCAGCAGCGGGTCTGGACCCTGCGCCCCGATGGCCCCAACCGCTGGCGCGGCACCGCCCCGGACGTGGTCGGCGTGGCCGAAGGCGAAGTCGCCGGCAACGCCTTGCGCTGGCGCTACGTGCTGGAGCTGCCGGTGGACGGCACCACCTACCACGTCAACTTCGACGACTGGATGTACCTGCTGGACGACCGCACCCTGGCCAACCGCTCCTTCATGACCAAGTTCGGCGTCGAGCTGGGCCAGGTCACCCTGTTCTTCCGCAAGCGGGACTGAACCCACCATGACCCTGCCCAGCTTCCCCGACGGCTACCGCGCCCTGGTGATCGGCGCCAGCGGCGGCATCGGCGGCGCCCTGCTCGACGCCCTGGCCGCCGACCCGCGCTGCGGCCTCGCCCTGGGCCTGGGCCGCACCAGCACGCCCCGGCTGGACCTCACCGACGAGGCCAGCATCGAAGCCGCCGCCCGCACTGTGGAAGCCCTCGGGCCGTTCCAGGTGATCATCAATGCCGCCGGCCTGCTGCACACCGAGCAGTTCATGCCCGAGAAGAAACTGGGCGACCTGAACCACGCCCAGCTGCTGGCCACCTTCCAGGCCAACACCTTCGGCCCGGCCCTGGTGCTGCGCCATTTCAGCGGCCTGCTGGACCGCCGCCGCAGCGTCCTCGCGCTGCTCTCGGCCAAGGTCGGCAGCATCGGCGACAACCGCCTCGGCGGCTGGTACAGCTACCGCGCCTCCAAGGCCGCCCTGAACATGCTGGTGAAGACAGCCGCCATCGAACTCGCCCGCCGGCAGCCGGCCAGCGTGGTCCTGGCGCTGCATCCCGGCACCGTGAACACCCGCCTCTCGCAGCCCTTCCGGGGCGGGGAGACGGGCCGCCCGCCGGCCGATGCCGCGGAGCAGCTGCTGGCGGTCATCGACCGCGCCGGCCCCGAGGCCAGCGGCGGCTTCTACGCCTACACCGGCGAGCCCCTGCCCTGGTGAACCACCCCACGAGAGGAACGTGCCATGAACCTGCAGCAGCTGTTCAACCTCGCCCAGTCCCAGCAGCTCAACAGCCTCGAACTGATCGCCCTGGAAGGCGGTAACTACGTCCTCCACGCCATCACCCCACAGCGCTGCGAGCCGGTGCTCGACGAACAGGGCAAGGTGCTCCACCTGCGCTCCATGACCCAGGCCCGCGACGTGCTCCAGGGCATCACCCCGGTGCCCTTCCACCTCGTGCAGCAGGTGGTGCAGGACGAAGCCTGCGGCCTCGGCGGCGGCCCGCAGGAACCGATGCGCCTGCCGATCTCCCTGCAATCGGCCTGGTAACGCCATGCCCGTACGCCGCCTGGCGCTGGTCCTCGGCGACCAGCTGAGCTTCGACCTCGCCGCCCTGCGCGCCCTCGACCCCGCGCAGGACGCGGTGCTGATGGCCGAAGTGCAGGAAGAGACCCGCTACGTGCCGCACCACCCGCAGAAGATCGTGCTGATCCTCAGCGCCATGCGGCACTTCGCCGAGGCCCTGCGCCAACGCGGCTTCACCGTGCACTACGTGCAGCTCGACGATCCCACCAACAGCGGCAGCCTGCCCGGCGAACTCAGCCGCTGGGCCACGCAGCTGCAGGCGCGGGAAGTGCACCTCACCGAATGCGGCGAGTGGCGCCTGGAGCAGGCCCTGCGCGCCGTCGACCAGCCCCAGGTGTGGCACGAGGACGACCGCTTCCTCTGCAGCCGCGCCACCTTCGCCGGCTGGGCCGAAGGCCGCAAGCAACTGCGCATGGAGCTGTTCTACCGGCTGATGCGCAAGCGCACCGGGCTGCTCATGGAGCCCGATGGCAGCACCCCGCTGGGCGGTGCCTGGAACTTCGACGCCGAGAACCGCAAGGCCCTGCCCAAGGGCGTCAAGGCCCCGCTGCCGGCACGCTTCCCGCCGGACGCCACCACCACGGCGGTGATCGACCTGGTGCGCCAGCGCTTCAGCGACCACTACGGCCAGGTGGAGGGCTTCGACTACCCCGTCACCCACGCCGAGGCCGAGCGCCTCTGGCAATGCTTCCTCGACCAGGGCCTGGCCGCCTTCGGCGACTACCAGGACGCCATGGCCGAAGGCGAGCCCTTCCTCTTCCACGCGCGCATCAGCGCCGCGCTGAACATCGGCCTGCTGGACCTGCGCCGCCTCTGCGACGACGTGGAAAGCGCCTACCGGCGCGGCGACGTTCCGCTGAACGCCGCCGAGGGTTTCATCCGCCAGCTCATCGGCTGGCGCGAGTACGTGCGCGGCATCTACTGGCTGCAGATGCCCGACTACGCCCAGCGCAACGCCTTCGGCAACCAGCGCCCGCTGCCCGATTTCTACTGGACCGCCGACACCCGCATGAACTGCATGCGCCAGGCCATCGGCCAGACCCTGGAGCATGCCTACGCCCACCACATCCAGCGGCTGATGGTCACCGGCAACTTCGCCCTGCTGGCCGGGATCGCCCCGCCGGCCATCTGCGACTGGTACCTGGCGGTCTACATGGACGCCTTCGACTGGGTCGAACTGCCCAACACCCTGGGCATGGTCATGCACGCCGACGGCGGCTACCTGGGCTCCAAGCCGTATTGCGCCAGCGGCCAGTACATCAAGCGCATGTCCGACTACTGCGGCAGCTGCCACTACAAGGTCAGCGAGAGCACCAGCGAGCGGGCCTGCCCGTTCAACGCCCTGTACTGGCACTTCCTCATGCGTCACCGCGACCGCCTGCGCGGCAACCACCGCCTGGGCATGATCTACCGCAGCCTGGAGCGCATGGACGAGGCCAAGCAGGACGCCCTCTGGGCCCGGGGCGAAGCCCTGCTGGCCCGGCTCGACGCCGGGGAGGCGCTGTGAAGAAGGCCCACCTGCCGCAGAAGACCTGCGCCGCCTGCGGCCTGCCCTTCGCCTGGCGGCGCAAATGGGCGCGCTGCTGGGACGAGGTGCGCTACTGCTCCGAGCGCTGCCGTCGCCAGCGCCGCCCCACGCCTCAGGCCGGCGTGTAGAGCGACGGCTCCAGCCACCGGTCCATCAGCTCGCATTGCGCGGCCAACAAGCGCCCGTTGCGCTCGTTGAGGCGGCGGCACTGCTGCAGCATCTCCCCCAGCTCCCCCCAGACCATCCGCAGGGCATTCGCGCGCTCCGCCGGGTAGCAGGCCAGCAGCCGCGCCATGCCGCCGCGCCCTTCGGCCAGGCGGTTGGCCCGCAGCACCCGGGCACGTCGTTGCGCGCGCTCAGCCATGGCATCCACCGCCAGCTGGATGTAGCCGTTGAGCGCGTCCACCTGGCCCTGGTCGTGCCGCGTCAGGGCCGCGTGCAGGGCCTCCAGGTGCTCCAGCAGCGCCGGCATGGCGCGGTGGTCCGCGAGCAGGTCCGCCTCCAGGGTGGCCAGCACCTGCTGGCGCTTCGCCGCGCTCACCCCTCCTGCCCCCGGTGATGGCCCAGCATGCTGCGGGCCAGGGTCTCGGGCCGGGTGTCCAGGCCCTTCTCCCGCAGCAGCTCACGCAGCGCCAGCACCCGGTCGAGGTCGATCTCCGGCAGCTCCCGCAGGGCCTCCTGCAGCGCCTCCAGCGGCATCGACGCCTCCCGGGCACGCAGGCTCGCCACGCCTGCCGGCACCGAGGACGGCTCCCGATCATGACGGGACGTCGCCTCCAGCGGTGTCACAGGGGCTGCGGGCAGGGTTCGGTTGATTTCCATGGGGCCTCCAGTGGGGCAAACGGGTTCCCTCCCACTGGGCGACCCGCATCGCCCCCCGCTTAAACGCCGCCGCGAATCGCGCGCACGACGCAGCCCGGGCTTCAGCCCGGGACGGGGTACGCGCACCGCCGGGCAGACGGCCCCGTCAATACCGGCCGCGCAGCCAGCTCTGCGTGGCCATGGCGTCCTGCTGGCGTTGTTCCTGGCGGGCCTGCAGCTGGTGCCACTGGGCCAACTGGTCATCCCGCACATGGGCCAGGCGCAGCTCGTCGAAGCGCGCCTGCTGCAGCTCGGCCTGCAGCCGCTCCCGCATCTGTTCGAAGGTGGCCAGTTCGCGGCGTTGCCAGGCCAGGGCGCGGTGCAGGGTGAGCTTGTAGCGCTGGGCGTTGTCGCGCTCCAGGGGCGAGGCACCGCCGCTGGACGCGGCCGCCAGTTGCTCCAGGGCCTGGATGTTGGCCCGGCAGCGCTGGCACAGGTCGGCCTGGTGGGCCAGCCGTGCCTGCACGTCGCGGACCTTGCCGGCCCGCAACAGGGCCAGACGGTCGAGGGATTCGATGCGGTGCTTCATAGGCCTCCCAGCAGGTGCAACAGGTTGTCCAGGGTGGTTTCCAGTTCGGCCGCTTCATGGGTGTCCTGGCGCAGGTAGGCCTCCAGGCTGGGCGCCAGCTGCACCGCCCGGTCGGTGCGCGGGTCCTGCCCCGGGGTGTAGCCGCCCAGGGGGATCAGTTCGCGGATGCGCTCGTACACCGCGCGCAGCTCCTTGAACTGCCGCGCGGCGCCCTGGTGGCGGGCACTGGTGACCTGGGCCATGCAGCGGCTGACCGAGGCGGCGACGTCGATGGCCGGGTAGTGGCCCATGTCCGCCAGCCGCCGCGACAGCACGATGTGCCCGTCGAGGATCGCCCGGGCACAGTCCGCCACCGGGTCCTGCTGGTCGTCGCCCTCGGCCAGCACGGTGTAGATGGCGCTCAGGCTGCCCTGCCCGTGCGCGCCGTTGCCGGCGCTCTCCACCAGCTCCGGCAGCAGGGCGAACACCGACGGCGGGTAGCCCTTGGTGGCCGGCGGCTCGCCCAGGGCCAGGGCGATCTCGCGCTGGGCCATGGCGTAGCGGGTCAGCGAATCCACCAGCAGCAGCACGTCGTGGCCCTGGTCGCGGAAGTAGCCCGCCACCGTGTGGCAGAGCTCGGTGGCCTTCAGGCGCATCAGCGGCGATTCGCTGGCCGGCGCCACCACCACCACCGCCCGCCGCAGGCCCTCGGGCCCCAGGGCGTGGAGGATGAATTCCTGCACCTCGCGGCCACGCTCGCCGATCAGCCCGACCACCACCACCTCGGCCTTGGTCTGGCGGGTGATCATCCCCAGCAGCACGCTCTTGCCCACCCCGCTGCCGGCGAACAGCCCCACCCGCTGGCCCTTGCCCAGGGTCAGCAGGCCATTGATGGCGCGCACGCCCACGTCCAGCGGCTCGGTCACCGGTCGGCGCAGCAGCGGGTTGACGCTGGGCAGCCCCAGCGGCAGCGGGTCGCGTCCGGCCAGCCGCCCGCGCCCGTCGATGGGCTCGCCGAGGCCGTTGACCACCCGCCCCAGCCAGCTGTCGTCGATACCCACGCGCTGGCCGTCACGCACCGGGAAGACCCGCGAGCCGGCCATCAGCCCCTCGGGCTTCTTGAACGGCATCAGGTAGGTGATGTCGCGGTCGAAGCCCACCACCTGGGCCTCCAGCCCGCGCCCGTCGGCGGTCTCCACCC
>Ga0247725_1001854_pt1 | contig 9969 bp, 7 predicted proteins | sample OKSTACKMCFT3sol_FD_183021 | JGI IMG/M metagenome (GOLD analysis project Ga0247725, IMG submission 183021) | Subsurface sediment microbial communities from gas well in Oklahoma, United States - OK STACK MC-FT3-sol | ecosystem: Environmental > Terrestrial > Deep subsurface > Rock core/Sediment... | reverse complement strand
ACCGGATCGACCACTACCTGGGCAAGGAGACGGTGCAGAACCTGATCGCCCTGCGCTTCGCCAACAGCCTGTTCGAGACCCAGTGGAACCAGCACCACATCTCCCACGTGGAGATCACCGTGGCCGAGCAGGTGGGCATCGAAGGGCGCTGGGGCTATTTCGACGAGGCCGGCCAGCTGCGCGACATGGTGCAGAACCACCTGCTGCAGCTGCTCTGCCTGATCGCCATGGACCCGCCTAGCAACCTCTCTGCCGACAGCATCCGCGACGAGAAGGTCAAGGTGCTCAAGGCCCTGGCGCCCATTACCGCCGCCCAGGTGGCGCAACAGGTGGTGCGCGGCCAGTACATCGCCGGCAGCAGCCAGGGCCGCGCGGTGCCGGGCTACCTGGAGGAAGAGAACGCCAACGCCCACAGCGACACCGAGACCTTCGTCGCCCTGCGGGCCGACATCCGCAACTGGCGCTGGAGCGGCGTGCCCTTCTACCTGCGCACCGGCAAGCGCATGCCGCAGAAGCTGTCGCAGATCGTCATCCACTTCAAGGAGCCGCCGCACTACATCTTCGCCCCCGAGCAGCGGCCGCTGATCAGCAACCGGCTGATCATCCGCCTGCAACCGGACGAAGGCATCTCCTTGCAGGTGATGACCAAGGAGCAGGGCCTGGACAAGGGCATGCAGCTGCGCAGCGGCCCGCTGCAACTGAATTTCTCCGACACCTACCGCAGCGCGCGCATCCCCGACGCCTACGAGCGCCTGTTGCTGGAGGTGATGCAGGGCAACCAGAACCTCTTCGTGCGCAAGGACGAAATCGAATACGCCTGGCAGTGGTGCGACCAGCTCATCGAAGGCTGGAAGCAGCTGGGCGATGCCCCCAAACCCTATGCCGCCGGCACCTGGGGCCCGGTGGCCTCCATTGCACTGATCACCCGAGACGGAAGGAGCTGGTATGGCGATCTCTGACCTCCGATTCCCCCTGGCCGTGGAGCCGATAGCCCTGGCGGATGCCGCCGAGCTGGCCGGGCACCTGGCCCAGCGCGTGGCCGAGGGCCTGCGCGAGGCCCTGGCCGCACGCGGCAGCGCCACCCTGGTGGTGTCCGGCGGGCGCAGCCCGGTGGCCTTCTTCGAACGCCTGGCGCAGGCGCGGCTGGACTGGTCCGCCGTGACCGTCGGCCTGGCCGACGAGCGCTGGATGCCGGTGAGCCACCCGGACAGCAATGAAGGGCTGGTGCAGCGCCACCTGCTCCAGGGCGAAGCCGCCAAGGCCCGCTTCGTCGGCCTCTACCAGGCCGCCGCCACCCAGGAGGAGGCCGCGCGCCTGGCCGACCAGGCCCTGGAAGCGCTGCCGCAGCCCATCGACGTGCTGGTGCTGGGCATGGGCGAAGACGGCCACACCGCCTCGCTGTTCCCCGGCAGCCCGAACCTGGCCGAGGCCCTGGACCCGGCCTGCCGCGCCCGGTGCCTGGCGACCCGCGCACCCAGCGTGCCCCACCAGCGCCTGACGCTGCCCCTGGCCCTGCTGCAAGGCAGCCGCCTGACCCTGCTGGCCCTGCAAGGGCGCGGCAAGCTGGACACCCTGGCCGCCGCGCTGCAGGGCGAGGACGTGGCGGCCATGCCGATCCGCGCCTTCCTGCGCCGGCCGCTGTCGATCTACTGGTGCCCCTGAGGCTCCATCCGTCTCAAGGGCTCACGCAACGGGAGTAATGCCATGACCACCATCCACAAGCCGCGAACCGCCGTTCGCCGCGTGCCGAGCATGGCCGAGAAGGTGGAGATGATCGACCGGCTCTGCGCCGAGGCGCGCATCCTGCCGGTCATCACCATCGAAGACGAAGCCCACATCCTGCCGCTGGCCGACGCCCTGGCCGCCGGTGGCCTCAAGGTGCTGGAAGTGACCCTGCGCTCGGCCCACGGCCTGGGCGCCATCCGCCTGCTGCGGGCGCAGCGCCCGGACCTGCTGGTGGGCGCCGGCACCGTGCTGGACGAGGCGATGCTGGCCGAGGCCGAGGCCGCCGGCGCCCAGTTCATCGTCACCCCCGGCTGCACCGCCGAACTGCTCGATGCCGCGTTGCACAGCCCGCTGCCGCTGCTGCCGGGCGTGGGCAGCGCCTCCGAGATCATGCTCGGCCACGCCCGTGGCTACCGTCGCTTCAAGCTGTTCCCGGCGGAGATCTGCGGTGGCGTCGCCGCGCTCAAGGCCTTCGGCGGCCCGTTCCCGGCGGTGCGTTTCTGCCCCACCGGCGGCGTGCGGCCGGACAACCTGGTCCAGTACATGGCCCAACCCAACGTCATGTGCGTGGGCGGCAGCTGGATGCTGGACAGCGCCTGGCAGCGTGCCGGCGACTGGGACCGCATCACCCGCACCACCGCCGAAGCCCTGGCCCTGCTGGCCTGAACCCCTACCCGGAGCGCGCCATGTCCCTGTTCACCGCCGAGACCCTGTTCCCCCACGCCGACCAGATTCCCGAGGCCTGGCGCCTGGGCGAGCCCGTCGAGCAACGCGACTACCTGGTGGATGGCGAACTGCGCCACTGGGCCGGCCCCCTGGCCCCGGTGCGCAGCCCGGTCTACCTCAAGGGGCCGCAGGGCGAGGAGCAGGTGGTGCTCGGCAGCACCCCGCTGCTGGATGCCGAGGCCGCCCTGCAGGCGCTGGACGCCGCCGTGCGTGCCTACGACAAGGGGCAGGGCGCCTGGCCGACCCTGCGGGTGGCCGAGCGCATCGCCCACGTGGAACGCTTCCTGGCGCGCATGCGCGAGCAGCGCCAGGCGGTGGTGAAGCTGCTGATGTGGGAGATCGGCAAGAACCTCAAGGACTCCGAGAAGGAGTTCGACCGCACCTGCGACTACATCGTCGACACCATCGAGGCGCTCAAGGAGCTGGACCGCCGCTCCAGCCGCTTCGAGCTGGTGCAGGGCACCCTCGGGCAGATCCGCCGCGTTCCCCTCGGCGTGGCGCTGTGCATGGGGCCGTACAACTACCCGCTGAATGAAACCTTCACCACGCTGATCCCGGCGCTAATCATGGGCAACACCGTGGTCTTCAAACCGGCCAAGTTCGGCGTGCTGCTGATGCGCCCGCTGCTGGAGGCGTTCCGCGACAGCTTCCCGCCCGGCGTCATCAACATCATCTACGGCAAGGGCCGCGAGACCGTCAGCGCCATCATGGCCAGCGGCAAGGTGGACGTGTTCGCCTTCATCGGCACCCACTCCGGCGCCGCCGACCTGAAGAAGCTGCACCCGCGCCCGCATCGCCTGCGCGCTGCTCTCGGGCTGGACGCGAAGAACCCCGGCATCGTGCTGCCCCAGGTGGACCTGGACAATGCCGTGGAAGAGGCCGTCACCGGCGCGCTCTCGTTCAATGGCCAGCGCTGCACCGCACTGAAGATCCTCTTCGTCCACGAGGACGTGCTGGAACCTTTCCTCACCCGGTTCAGCGCGCGCCTGGCACGCCTGCGCCCCGGCATGCCCTGGGACGACGGCGTGGCCCTGACCCCGCTGCCGGAACCGGGCAAGGTGGACTACCTCGACGGCCTGCTGCGCGATGCCCTGGAGCAGGGCGCACAGGTGGTCAACGAAGGCGGCGGCCGGCGTCACCAGAGCTTCTTCTACCCCGCGCTGTTGTGCCCGGTGACCCCGGCCATGCGGGTCTACCACGAGGAGCAGTTCGGCCCGCTGGTGCCGGTGGTGCCCTACCGCGACCTGCAGACGGTGATCGACTACGTGCTGGATTCCGACTACGGCCAGCAGCTCTCGATCTTCGGCAACGACCCCGCCGAAGTGGGGCGGCTGGTGGACACCTTCGCCAACCAGGTGGGGCGCATCAACATCAACGCCCAGTGCCAGCGCGGCCCGGACAGCTTCCCCTTCAACGGCCGCAAGAACTCCGCCGAAGGCACCCTGTCGGTGCATGACGCCCTGCGCACCTTCTCCATCCGCACCCTGGTGGCGACCCGCTTCAACGCGGACAACAAGGCGCTGGTCAGCCGCATCCTCGGCAACCGCGAATCCAGCTTCATCAGCACGGACTACATCTTCTGATGCGTCGCGGCGTGTTGCTGGCGGTGGCGCTGCTGCCGCTGCTGGCGTGGGGCGAGGAGCCGGGGTGCGGCGACTACCTGGCGGCTCTCGGCGTCAGCGCGTCCGGGTTGCAGTTCGACGGCTGCCGCCTGGAGGAGGGCGGCCAGCTGCGCCAGCGGGTGGCCGAGTACAGCATCCCCGGACGCGACGCCCGAGCGCTCGAAGCCCGGCTGGAACAGCGCTTCGGCATGCAGCCGCTGCGCTTCGTCTGCTGCGGCTGGGAGGCCCCGTCCGTCTACGCCCCCCATCCCGCCGGCCGGCCCTACGGTTACGAGATCGGCATGGGCTCCGGCGAAACCCTGGAAAAGGACTGGACCCGCATCGACCGCTTCCACGTCCGCGTCACCCTCTTCCTCGAAGAACCCTGACCGTCCGTAGCCTGGCTACAGTCCAGGGCGCGGAGGTTGGGCATTCCCCGGACTGAAGTCCGGGCTACCCCGTGCTCGAACCCGCAGTCGTTTACCGGCACCCGTAGCCTGGGCTTCAGCCCAGGAAGCGGAGGTTGGGCATTCCCCCGGACTGAAGTCCGGGCTACCCAGCGCTTGAACCCGCAGTCGTTTACCGGCACCCGTAGCCTGGGCTTCAGCCCAGGAAGCGGAGGTTGGGGCATGCCCCGGACTGAAGTCCGGGCTACCCAGCGCTTGAACCCGCAGTCGTTTACTGGCACCCGTAGCCTGGGCTTCAGCCCAGGGAGCGAAGGTTGGGGCATTCCCCGAACTGAAGTCCGTGCGACCTGTCAGCCGTTACGCCGCACATGCAGTTGCCGTGGAACGGCGGTGACGCCGGGCTGGTAGTCCCCGGCGATGGCTTGCAGGGCCTGGGCCAGGACGGCATCGGCGATCAGTTCGTGCTGCTGGCGCATGGCGTTCACCGGCAGGGGGAGGAAGTCCAGCAACTGGGTGTCGCCGAAGGTGCCGACACGCAACGCCCGGGGCCAGGCGCCGCGTTCGCGCAGCACGTCCAGCACCCCGGCCAGCAGCACATAGGCGGTGGTCACCAGGGCGTCCGGCAGGTGGGCCTGTTCGTCCAGCAGGGACTCCATCATCTGGCGCCCGCATTCGCGGCTGAACTGTGCGCCCTGCATCACCCGCACCTCACCCGCGAACCCCTCCAGCGCCAGGCGGAAGCCCGCCTCCCGCTCGCGGCTGATGTTCAGCTCCGGGCGCGCGCCCAGCAGCGCCACCTGGCGCAGGCCGGGCGCCAGCAGGCTGTGGGTGAGCTGCTGGCTGGCCGGGCGGTCGTCGCTGACCACCGAGCCGAAGCGGGTCGGGTCCAGCACCCGGTCGACGCCGATCACCGGCAGCCCTTCGGCCAGCAGGTCGGCCAGGGTCGGGTCCTCGGGCGGCAGGCAACTGGCGACCACCAGCGCGTCGCAGCGGCGGGCGGCGAACAGCTCCAGCAACTGGCGCTCGCTGGCCGGGTCGTCGTCCGAGCTGGCGATCAGCACCTGGTAGCCCTGGGCACGCGCCCGCTGCTCCAGCAGCTTGGCCAGGCGCGCATAGCTGGGGTTCTCCAGGTCCGGGAGGATGAACCCCAGGGTGCGCGTCTGCCCCCGGCGCAAGCCGGCGGCCTGGGGGTCGGGGCGGAAGCCGTGGGCCTCCACCACCGCCTGCACCCGCGCCACCGTGGCGGGGGAGATGCGCTTCTGCTCGGCCTTGCCGTTGACCACGTAGCTGGCGGTGGTGAGGGAGACGCCGGCCAGGCGGGCGATGTCGCTGAGTTTCACGTTCGGGGTCCTCACTGGGGCGCGGCGGGCGGATGCACATTTCGTCCGCCGGGCACTTCAAGCGGCGAAGGATATCGGTTACCGTGCCGCCCACGCTTAGTGAAACGATTCAGCAAGGCCCTTGTCCAGATGTTTCCACGTCCTGCCTGGCGTGGTCACGGACCGCACGCACCTGCCCGGCGTGACGGAAGGCAGCACCTAAGCTGATGCAGATGGCACAACGACAAGAGGGCCCCGAGGCCCGTTTGGAGGCACGCATGCTCGAACTGACCCCCGGACAGGTGTCCATGGGCCTGGCCGCGACGGACAAGGCCGACGCCCTGCGCCAGGTGGCGCAGCGGCTGGTGGCGGACGGCCTGGCCGCCGACGGCTACCTGGCCGCGCTGGAGGCCCGCGAAGCGCAGGGCTCCACCTGCCTCGGCCAGGGCATCGCGATTCCCCACGGCACCCCCGAGACCCGCCACCTGGTGCACGCCACGGGCGTGCGCCTGCTGCATTTTCCCGGCGGCGTGGAGTGGGGCGATGGCCAGCGCGTGTACCTGGCCATCGGCATCGCCGCCAAGTCCGACGAGCACCTGCGCCTGCTGCAACTGCTGACCCGTGCCCTCGGCGAAGGCGAGCTGGGCGAGGCCCTGCGCGCGGCCGAGAGCCCCGAGGCCATCCTCCAGCTGCTCCAGGGCGCCCCCCGTGACCTGGCGCTGGACGACCAGTTGATCGCCCTCGGCAGCGAGGCCGAAGACCTCGACGAACTGGCCCTGCAAGGCGCCCGCCTGTTGCGCCGCGCCGGCTGCGTCGACAAGGGCTTTGCGGCGGCCCTGCTGCAGCGCGAGCCGCTGCCCCTGGGCGACGGCCTCTGGTGGCTGGACACCGACCAGGCCGTGGAGCGGCCGGGCCTGGCCTTCGTCGCCCCGGCGGCGGCCCTGCAGTACCAGGGCCAGCCCCTGGCCGGCCTGTTCTGCCTGGCGAGCCTGGGTGATGCCCACCAGGCGCTGCTGGAGCGCCTGTGCAGCCTGCTGGTGGAGGGGCGCGGTGGCGAGATCGTGCACGCCGTCTCCAGCCGTGCACTGCTGGAAACCCTCGGCGGTGACTCCATCGCCGACTGGCCGAGCCTGCGCGTGCCCCTGGCCAACGCCCACGGCCTGCATGCCCGCCCCGCCAAGGAGCTGGCCCAGGCGGCCAAGGTCTTTGCCGGGGAGATCCGCATCCGTGTCGCCGACAGCGGCCAGCCCGCCGTCAGCGCCCGCAGCCTGAGCAAACTGCTGGCGCTGGGCGTGCGCCGTGGGCAGGTGCTGGAGCTGCTGGCCGAACCGGTGATCGCCGACGAGGCCCTGCCGGCCCTGCGTGACGCCATCCTGGCCGGCCTCGGCGAAACCGTGGAGCCGCTGGACGCAGCGCGACCCGAGGCACCCTCGGAAGCACCCGAGGCGCCCGCTGCCGAGGCCGTTGCACCGCAGCCCGGCGAGGTGCTGGCGGCCGTGTCGGCGTCCCCCGGCATCGCCATCGGCCCGGCCCATGTTCGCGTGGCGCGGGCCTTCGACTACCCGGCCCGGGGCGAGTCCCCGGCGCAGGAGCGCCAGCGCCTGGAGCAGGCCTTGGCCCAGGTGCGGGGCGAGATCGAGGCGCTGGTGGCGCGCAGCGAGGTCAAGGCCATCCGCGAGATCTTCGTCACCCATCTGGAAATGCTCGCCGACCCCTCCCTGGTGGAGGACGTGGACGCGCGCCTGGCCCGTGGCGAGAGTGCCGCCGCCGCCTGGAATGCGGTCATCGGCGAGGCGGCCCGCCAGCAGGAAGCCCTGCAGGATGCCTTGCTGGCCGAGCGTGCCGCCGACCTGCGCGACGTCGGCCGGCGCGTGCTGGCCCAGTTGTGCGGCGTGGAGGAGGTGCCCGAGCCCCGCGAGCCCTACGTGCTGGTGCTGGACGAAATGGCCCCCTCGGACGTGGCCCGCCTGGACCGCGAGCGGGTCGCCGGCATCCTCACCGCCCGGGGTGGCGCCACCTCCCACAGCGCCATCGTCGCGCGGGCGCTGGGCATCCCGGCGCTGGTGGGTGCGGGCGTGCGGGTGCTGGCCCTGGCGCCGGGCGCCATGCTGCTGCTGGACGGCGGGCGAGGGCGCCTGGTGGTGGAACCCGAGGCGGCGCTGCTGGAGCGTGCCCGCCAGGAGCGCAGCGAACGCGAGCGCCTGCTGCGCGAGGCCGAGGCCCACAAGCTGGAGCCGGCAGTGACCCGCGACGGCCATGCAGTGGAGGTCTGCGCCAACCTGGGTGACGCCCAGGGCGCCGCGGCGGCCGTGGCCCAGGGGGCCGAAGGCATCGGCCTGCTGCGCACCGAATTCATCTTCATGGCCCACGCCCAGGCCCCCGACCTGGCCACCCAGGAGGCCGACTACCGCCGCGTGTTCGACGCCCTGGAAGGGCGCCCGCTGGTGGCGCGGACCCTGGATGTGGGCGGCGACAAGCCCTTGCCCTACTGGCCCATCCCCACCGAGGAGAACCCCTTCCTCGGCCTGCGCGGCGTGCGCCTGACCCTGCAGCGCCCGCAGGTGATGCGCACCCAGCTGCGCGCGCTGCTGCAGGCCGCCGAGGGCCGGCCGCTGCGCATCATGTTCCCCATGGTCGGCAGCGTCGGCGAGTGGCGCCAGGCGCGGGACATGGCCCGTGAGCTGCTGGACGAGTTGCCCCATGCCGACGTGCAGCTGGGGATCATGGTGGAAGTGCCGTCCGCCGCCCTGCTGGCGCCGGTACTGGCCCGCGAGGTGGACTTCTTCAGCATCGGCACCAACGACCTGACCCAGTACGCCCTGGCCATCGACCGTGGCCACCCGACCCTGTCCGCCCAGGCCGACGGGCTGCACCCGGCGGTGCTGCAGCTGATCGACATGACCGTGCGCGCCGCCCATGCCCACGGCAAGTGGGTCGGCGTGTGCGGCGAACTGGCCTCCGACCCGCTGGCGGTGCCGCTGCTGGTGGGGCTGGGGGTGGACGAGCTGAGCGTGTCCGCACGCAGCATTGCGGAAATCAAGGCGCGCATCCGCGCCATGAGCCAGGCGGCCGCCCAGGAACTGGCCGCCGTGGCCCTGCAGGCCGAAAGCGCCGAAGCCGTGCGCGAACTGGCGGAGCGATTCTGATGGCACGCATCCTCACCCTGACCCTCAACCCCGCGCTGGACCTCACCCTGCGCCTGCGCCAGCTGGTGCCGGGCGCAGTGAACCGGGGCGATGCCCTGGTGGCCCATGCCGCCGGCAAGGGCCTCAACGTGGCCCAGGTGCTGGCCGACCTCGGCCACAGCCTGTCGGTGGCCGGTTTTCTCGGTGCCGACAATGCCCAGCCGTTCGAGGCGCTGTTCGCCCGGCGCGGCTTCCACGATGCCTTCGTCCGCGTCGACGGGGAGACCCGCAGCAACCTCAAGCTGGCCGAGGACGACGGCCGCATTACCGACATCAACGGCCCCGGCCCCGAAGTCGACGCGGCCGCCAGGGCCGCGCTGCTGGAGCGGCTGGACAGCCTGGTGCCGGGCCACGACCTGGTGGTGGTGGCCGGCAGCCTGCCCCGGGGCGTGGACCCGGACTGGCTGCGGACGCTGCTGCAGCGCCTGCGCGGGCTGGGTGCCCGGGTGGCGCTGGACACCAGCGGTGCGGCACTGCGGGCCGGGCTCGACTGCGCGCCCTGGCTGGTGAAGCCGAACCAGGAGGAACTGGCGGACGCCTGCGGCCACCCCCTGGATGACGCCGCCGCCCAGGCCCTGGAGGCCCAGCGCCTGCACGCGGCGGGCATCGAGCACCTGGTGCTGTCCCTCGGCGCCGACGGGGTGCGCTGGTTCAACCCGGGCGGGGTGCTGGCGGCCCGTCCGCCCCGGGTGCAGGTGGTGAGCACCGTCGGCGCCGGGGATTCGCTGCTGGCCGGCATGCTGCACGGCCTGCTCAGCGGCTGGTCGCCGCAGCGGACCCTGCGCCACGCCACCGCCATTGCCGCCCAGGCCGTCACCCAGATCGGTTTCGGCATTCACGACCGGGCCCAGCTGGCCGCGCTGGAAGGCGCCGTCACCCTGGTCGATGCCCCCGCACAGCACGAGGTCTCCCGATGAAACTCGCCCTAGTCACGGCGTGCCCCAACGGGGCCGTCACCAGCCTGATCAGCGCCCGCCTGCTGGACGCCGCCGCCCGCCGCCTGGGC
>Ga0247725_1001853_pt1 | contig 9973 bp, 7 predicted proteins | sample OKSTACKMCFT3sol_FD_183021 | JGI IMG/M metagenome (GOLD analysis project Ga0247725, IMG submission 183021) | Subsurface sediment microbial communities from gas well in Oklahoma, United States - OK STACK MC-FT3-sol | ecosystem: Environmental > Terrestrial > Deep subsurface > Rock core/Sediment... | reverse complement strand
CTGCGCGGCGGGCTGTGGCGGATGGCGTTGGACAGCAGGTTGGACAGCGCCCGCTGCACCATCAGCCGGTCCCCCAGCACCTGGCCTTCGCCCTCCACCACCAGCACCTGCTGCTTGTCGTCGGCGGGCAGGGTGAACAGGTCGGCCACCCGGCGCGCCTCGGCGCCGAGATCCAGCGGGGTCATGGGCACCAGCGCCGCCGGGTGGCTGACCTGGGCCAGGAAGAGCATGTCGGTGACGATCCGCGCCAGGCGCTCCAGCTCCTCGGTGCAGCACTCCAGCACCGCCTTGTAGACCTCCGGCGGGCGCTCGCGGGAGAGGGTCACCTGGGCCTGGCCCATCAGGTTGCTGATGGGCGAACGCAGCTCGTGGGCCAGGTCGTCGGAGAACTGCGCCAGCTGCTGCACGCCGCCGTCCAGGCGGTGCAGCATCAGGTTGATGGATTGCGCCAGCTCCCCCAGCTCCCGGGGCAGCGACGCCACGGGCAAGCGGTGGGAGAGGTCTTCGGTGGAGACCTTCGCCGCCACCCGGCGGAAGCGTGCCAGCGGCGCCAGGCCGCGCTGCACCACCAGCCAGGCGCCGCAGCCGATCAGCAACAGCACCAGCGGCAGCGTCGCCAGCGCCGAGCGCAGGTAGGCCGCCAGCAGGGCGCGGTCGCTGCGCCGGTCCAGGTTGAGGAACAGGCGCACCGCCTGGCCGTCGGGCAGCACCAGCTCGCGGTAGGCCGCCAGCACCTCGCTGCCGTCCTCCAGGTACAGGGTGCGGTAGCGCACCTCCGGGCCCGCCGGCAGGTCCCGCAGGCGTTCCGACAGCGGCAGGCGCCCCAGCTCCAGGCGCACCGGCCCGCCGGTGCGGGCATCGAACAGCGCCAGGCTGAGGTCGTCGTGGCCCTTGATCTGGTCGCCCACCACGTGGGGCCGCAGGCTGTTGCCCAGGTCCAGCGCCAGGCTGTGCTCGATCTGTTTCAGCTTGCTCTCCAGGGCCTCGCGGGCGCGGGCATCCAGCGCCCCGTCCAGCCCATAGGCGGCCAGCAGGGCCAGCACCACCACCAGCACGGCGCCCATCGCGCCGACCGCCAGCCCCAAGCGGACGGACAGGCTGGCCGGCTTCATCCGCGGTCTTCCAGCACGTAGCCGACGCCGCGCAGGGTGTGGATAAGTTTGTTCTCGAACGGGTCGTCGATCTTCGCCCGCAAGCGGCGGATGGAGACCTCCACCACGTTGGTGTCGCAGTCGAAGTTCATGTCCCACACCAGCGAGATGATCTGGGTGCGCGACAGCACCTCGCCGGCGCGGCGCATCAGCAGGTGCAGCAGGGCGAATTCCTTGGTGGTCAGGTCGATGCGCTGGCTGCCACGGAAGGCCCGGTGGCGCCCCGGGTCCAGCTCCAGGTCGGCCACCCGCAGCACCTCCGGCACGGCGATCTGCTCGGCGCGCCGCAGCAGGCTGCGCACCCGTGCCAGCAGCTCGGGAAACTCGAAGGGCTTCACCAGGTAGTCGTCGGCACCCAGGTCCAGGCCTTTCACCTTGTCCGCCAGGCGGCCCCGGGCCGAGAGCATCAGCACCCGCGTGGCGGTGTCCTGGCGCAACTGGCCGAGCACGCCGAAGCCGTCGATCTGCGGCAGGTTCACATCGAGGATGACCAGGTCGTACTGGTGCTGGCGGGCCAGGTGCAGGCCGTCGACGCCGGTATGGGCGGCGTCCACCACATAACCGCTTTCGCTCAGGCCCTGGTAGAGGTAATCGGCTGTCTTGGGCTCATCCTCGACAATAAGGATCCGCATGGGAATTCATCCTGCATATAGAAGGAAAAGTGCCCGGCTCATTGTTCGAACAAGAGGGCAGTGATAAATAAGTCAATTAAGAAAAACGACCGGAAAGTTGCGCAGGCTAAACCCTGTAGTCACTTCAAGGTCAAGCGATCAGACCCGCCAGCGCCGCCTGCCACGAGGCTTTCAGCGCGGCGTAAGGCCTGTGGATAACACCGGTAGTTGTTTCAAGTTGCTACGGAAGTTGTCCGGAAGTTGTTCGGCGCGGCGCGATGCTAAACCAGATAAGTGCCCCCGGAACGGGCATTACATATTTGTAATCCGTGCGTCACCCTGGGGATAAGTGCCCCGCCCTAGAGTCCCCGGCGTTATCGGATCAACCCCTGGAAGTTGCCAGGCGTTGATCGCTTCCGAGACGCAGAGGACTTCCACCGTGTACCGACCCAAGCCCCCCAAGCGCCTGCGCCCGAGCCTGGCCGTCCTGGCCTTGTGCCTGGCGTTGCCGCCCTTCGCCACGGCCGCCGAGCTGGACTTCGCCACCGCCCTCGCCACCGCCTACCAGGGCAATCCCGAACTGGCGGCCGCCAGCCAGGGACCGGGCATCGCCGCCGGCGAACGCCGCCAGGCCGCGCTGCTGCCCAACCCGGAACTCTCCTGGGAGATGGAGGACACCCGCAGCGCCACCCGCACCACCAGCGTCAGCCTGGCCCAGCCCCTCGAACTGGGCGGCAAGCGCGGTGCCCGTGTCACCTACGCCGAGCGCGGCCAGGCCCTGGCCGAGCTGACCCTGGAGCAGCGCCGCAACGCCTTGCGCGCCGACACCTTGCTGGCCTTCCAGGCGGCCCTGCGTGCCCAGGCGCGCAACGAGCTGGCCGACGCCTCCCTGGCCCTGGCCGAACGCGGCCTGACAGTGGCCCAGGCGCGCATCCGCGCCGGTAAGGCCGCCCCCATGGAAGCACTGCGGGCCCAGGTCCAGCAGGACGAGCTGACCCTGGAGCGCGACCGTGCCCGCACCGAGCAGCGCCAGGCCTACCAGCGCCTCGCCACGCTCATGGGCGAGCCCCGGCCCGGCTTCGAACGGGTTGCCGGGCGCCTCGGCCCATTGCCGTCCCCCCCGGCCGAGGCTCGTCTGCTGTCCCGCCTGGGGGATACCGCCGACCTGCGCCTGGCACTGGCCGACGTGGCGCGGGAAGAGGCCGGCCTGGACCTGGAGAAGGCCCGGCGCTACCCCGACGTCACCGTCAGCATCGGCAGCCAGTACAGCGCCGAGGACCGCCAGCGCGTGAACCTGGTGGGGGTGTCGCTGCCGCTGCCGCTGTTCGACCGCAACCAGGGCAACGTGCTCTCCGCCAGCCGCCGCGCCGACCAGGCCCGCGACCTGCGCAACGCCACCGAGCTGCGCCTGCGCGGCGACGTGGCCATGGCCCTGGAGCAATGGCGCCGTGCCCAGGCCGCCATCGACGCCCATGACCGCAGCATCCTGCCGGCTGCCCAGCAGGCGGTGGACAGCGCCACCCGTGGCTTCCGCATGGGCAAGCTGGCCTTCCTCGACGTGCTCGACGCCCAGCGCACCCTGATCGACGCGCGCAACCGCTACCTGCAGGCCATGGCCGAGGCCACCGAGGCCTGGGCCAGCCTGGAGCGCCTCTACGGCGACCTGTCGGGCCTCGACGGCCCGGCCTGAAGCATGCCCCGTCGCCACCCCTGGCTCGGCCTGCTGGTGCTGGTGGCGGGCTGCGGCTACGCCCCCGGCGTGCCCAGCGAGCCCGACGGCCATTGGTGCCGTCACGACCTCTACCGCGCCTTGCACATCATCGTTTCCCTTCGAGAGGACACCCCATGGACATGAAACGAGGCCTCGCCCTCGGCCTGCTGCTCGCCCTCGGTCTGGGCGCGGGCGCCACCCTGATGCCGGCCATCGGCAGCCCGTCGCCCCAGGCCACCGACGACCCGCCACCCTCCGCCCATGCCGACGAGGAGGGCGGCGACCACGACGAGGAGGAGGGCGCCATCGCCCTCAGCCCCGCGCAGATCCAGGCCGCCGGCATCAAGCTGGTGAAGGCCGCTCCCCGCGCCCTCAGCCAGCGCCTGGCCCTGCCCGGCGAGATCCGCCTGGACGAGGACCGTACCGCCCACCTGTTCCCCCGTGCCGCCGGCGTGGTCGAGCAGGTCAGCGTCGGCCTCGGCCAGGCGGTGCAGAAGGGCGACCTGCTGGCGGTGATCGCCAGCCCCCAGGTGTCCGAGCAGCGCAGCGAACTGGCCGCCGCCGAACGCCGCGTGCGCCTGGCCCGCACCACCTTCGAGCGCGAGCGCCAGCTGTGGCAGGAAGGCATCTCCGCCGAGCAGGACTACCTGCTGGCGCGCCAGGCCCTGGACGAGGCCGAGATCGCCCTGGGCAACGCCCGGCAGAAGGTCAGTGCCCTCAGTGGCAGCCTCGCCCAGGGCGGCGGCAACCGCTACGAGCTGCGCGCGCCCTTCGCCGGCATGGTGGTGGAGAAGCACCTGGTGCCCGGCGAGGTGGTGAACGAGAGCAGCGCCGCCTTCACCCTCTCCGACCTGTCCCGCGTCTGGGCCACCTTCAGCGTCTCGCCCCGTGACCTGGCGCGGGTCCGCGTGGGCCGCCCGGTCACCGTCAGCGCCCGCGACCTGGGGGCCGAAGTGGCCGGCTCGGTGGCCTACGTCGGCAGCCTGCTGGGTGAGCAGAGCCGCACCGCCACCGCCCGCGCCACCCTGGAGAACCCGGAACTGGCCTGGCGCCCGGGGCTGTTCGTCAGCGTGCAGCTGGCCACCGACACCCGCGAAGTGCCCGTCGCCGTGCCCGAGTCCGCCGTGCAGACGGTGGAGGACCGCAGCGTGGTGTTCGTCCGCACCGACACCGGCTTCGCCACCCGCCCGGTGACCCTGGGGGCCCGCGACCAGGGCTTCGTGGAGGTGAGCGACGGGCTGGAGGCGGGGGTCGAGCTGGCCGCCGCTGGCAGCTTCACCCTCAAGTCCGAGCTGGGCAAGGCCAGCGCCGACCACGCCCACTGACGAGTAGCCACCATGTTCGAACGCATTCTCCGCTTCGCCATCGAGCAGCGCCTGCTGGTGATGCTCGCCGTGCTGGCGATGGCCGGCCTGGGCATCGCCAGCTACCAGAAGCTGCCCATCGACGCCGTCCCCGACATCACCAACGTCCAGGTGCAGATCAACACCGCCGCGCCCGGCTCTTCGCCCCTGGAGACCGAGCAGCGCATCACCTTCCCCATCGAGACCGCCATGGCCGGCCTGCCGCACCTGAAGCAGACCCGCTCGCTGTCCCGCTCCGGGCTGTCCCAGGTCACCGTCACCTTCGAAGACGGCACCGACCTGTACTTCGCCCGGCAACTGGTCAACGAGCGCCTGCAGACGGCCCGCGAGCAATTGCCCGAAGGCGCCGAGGCGGTCATGGGGCCGATCTCCACCGGCCTCGGCGAGATCTTCCTGTGGACGGTGGAAGCCGAGGAGGGCGCCCTCAAGGCCGACGGCACGCCCTACACCGCCACCGACCTGCGGGTGATCCAGGACTGGATCATCAAGCCGCAGCTGCGCACCGTGCCCGGCGTCGCCGAGATCAACACCATCGGCGGCCACGCCAAGCTGTTCCAGGTCGCCCCCGACCCGGCGCGCCTGGCCGCCTACCGCATCACCCTGGCGGACCTGGTCACCGCCCTGGAACGCAACAACGCCAACGTCGGTGCCGGCTTCATCGAGCGCAACGGCGAACAGCTGACCATCCGTGCCCCCGGCCAGCTGGAGGGCATCGAGGACATCGCCGCCATCGTCGTCACCCAGCGCGAGGGCACGCCCATCCGCGTGCGCGACGTGGCGCGGGTGGCCATCGGCGAGGAGCTGCGCAGCGGCGCCGCCACCGAGAACGGCCGCGAGGTGGTGCTGGGCACCGTGTTCATGCTCATCGGCGAGAACAGCCGCAGCGTCTCCCAGGCGGTGGCCGAGCGCCTGGAGAGCATCAACCGCAGCCTGCCCGCCGGCGTGGTGGCGGTGCCGGTGTACGACCGCACCCACCTGGTGGACAAGGCCATCGCCACGGTGAAGAAGAACCTGATCGAGGGCGCCATCCTGGTGGTGGCCGTGCTCTTCCTGTTCCTCGGCAACATCCGTGCGGCGCTGATCACCGCCCTGGTGATCCCGCTGTCGATGCTCTTCACCTTCACCGGCATGTTCGCCAACAAGGTCAGCGCCAACCTGATGAGCCTGGGCGCGCTGGACTTCGGCATCATCGTCGACGGCGCGGTGGTGATCGTGGAGAACGCCATCCGCCGCCTGGCCCACGCCCAGCAGCGCCACGGCCGCCTGCTGACCCGCAGCGAGCGCCTGCACGAGGTGTTCGCCGCCTCCCGCGAGGCGCGCCGGGCCCTGGTGTTCGGCCAGCTGATCATCATGGTGGTGTACCTGCCGATCTTCGCCCTCACCGGGGTCGAGGGGAAAATGTTCCACCCCATGGCCTTCACCGTGGTGATCGCCCTGTTCGGCGCGATGATCCTCTCGGTCACCTTCGTCCCGGCGGCCATCGCCCTGTTCATCACCGGCCGCGTGCGTGAGGAAGAGAACGCCGTGATGCGTGCCGCCCGGCGTGGCTACGCCCCGGTGCTGGCCTGGGTGATGCGCCGGCGCAACCTGGCCTTCGCCCTGGCGGCCGCCAGCGTGCTCGGTGCCGGCGTGCTGGCCAGCCGCATGGGCAGCGAGTTCGTCCCCAGCCTCAGCGAGGGTGATTTCGCCCTGCAGGCCCTGCGCGTGCCCGGCACCGGCCTCGGCCAGTCGCTGGACATGCAGCAGCGCCTGGAACGCGCCCTGGTGGCGCAGGTGCCGGAGGTGCTGCGGGTGTTCGCCCGCACCGGCACCGCCGAGATCGCCTCCGACCCGATGCCGCCGAACATCTCCGACGCCTACGTGATGCTGCGCCCGCGCGAGCAATGGCCGGACCCGGGCAAGAGCCGCGAGGCGCTGGTGGCCGAGATCCAGCAGGTGGCGGCCGGCGTGCCGGGGAGCAACTACGAGTTGTCGCAACCGATCCAGCTGCGCTTCAACGAGCTGATCTCCGGGGTGCGCAGCGACGTGGCGGTGAAGGTCTTCGGGGACGACATGGACGTGCTCGGTAGCACCGCCCAGCGCATCGCCACGACCCTGCAGCAGGTGCCCGGCGCCTCCGAGGTGAAGGTGGAGCAGACCTCCGGGCTGCCGGTGCTCACCGTCAACATCGACCGCGACAAGGCGGCGCGCTACGGCCTCAACGTCGGCGACGTGCAGGACACCCTGGCCATGGCCGTCGGTGGGCGCCAGGCCGGCACCCTGTTCGAGGGTGACCGTCGCTTCGACCTGGTGGTGCGCCTCGACGAGGGGCTGCGCACCGACCCGCAGGGCCTGTCGCGCCTGCTGCTGCCGCTGCCCGGCGGCGCGGCGGACGGCATCGCCTTCATCCCCCTGGGGGACGTGGCCACCCTCGACCTGGAGCTGGGGCCGAACCAGGTCAGCCGCGAGAACGGCAAGCGCCTGGTGGTGGTGAGCGCCAACGTGCGCGGCCGCGACATCGGCTCCTTCGTGGCCGAGGCCGAGGCGCGCATCCAGGCCGAAGTGCAGGTGCCGGCCGGCTACTGGACCACCTGGGGCGGCCAGTTCGAGCAGCTGCAATCGGCCGCGCGGCGCCTGCAGGTGGTGGTGCCGGTGGCACTGCTGCTGGTCTTCACCCTGCTGTTCATGATGTTCAACAACGTCAAGGACGGCCTGCTGGTGTTCACCGGCATCCCCTTCGCCCTCACCGGCGGGGTGCTGGCGCTGTGGCTGCGGGACATCCCCCTGTCGATCTCCGCTGGGGTCGGCTTCATCGCCCTGTCCGGGGTGGCGGTGCTCAATGGCCTGGTGATGCTGGCGTTCATCCGCAACCTGCGGGAGGAGGGGCGTTCGCTGGTGGATGCGGTGAACGAAGGGGCGCTGACCCGGCTGCGGCCGGTGCTGATGACGGCCCTGGTGGCCTCCCTCGGTTTCGTGCCCATGGCGCTGGCCACCGGCACCGGGGCGGAGGTGCAGCGGCCGCTGGCCACCGTGGTGATCGGCGGCATCCTTTCGTCCACGGCGCTGACGCTGCTGGTGCTGCCGGCGCTCTACCTGCGTGCGCACCAGCGCGACGAGGAAGAGGACGAAGCCGACGAGCGCGGCTGACCCGGGCGGCGCCACCCGTGTTCGCGGGTGGCGCCGGTGGCGTCAGTCGGCGCTGACCAGCTGGGTTTCCCAGCCGTCGTAGCGGCCGCCGTGGTCCTCGGCCAGGTGGAACAGTGGCAGGGTGACGCTGTCGATCTCGGCGAAGGAGGGCAGGTCCTTGCGCCACAGGTGCACGCTGTACTGCCCGTCTTCGTTGGCCGCGATCGGCACCCGCAGCGAGAAGCCCAGGGCCTGGGCGCGGTTGGCGAAGGCCTGGGCGTCGCCGGCCTCGGCGAATTCGGCCCAGTGGTCGATGTCACGCGGGGTGTCGAGGCGGTCGCCGTTCTGTTCCAGGGTCTGGCAGACCCGGCGGTTCTGGATGCACTGGTGGTCGATGGCGCTGGGGTACAGGTACTCCAGGTAGGTCGACCAGCCCGGGTCGGGGTTGCTGCCGGCCTCGAAGCGGTAGTCCGGGAAGCCCCGGAACGCCTCGGCCACGCGGGCTTCCCAGCCTTGCGGATGGGCGGTGTAGAAGAAGAAATCGCGGCAGCCGTTGGTGGTGCAGCGCCCGACGTAGGCGTGGTCGGCACCTTCCAGCTTCGGCAGCACGGCGTCCTCCAGCGCGATCAGCGCGTCGTACTCCTCGTTGCTCGACAGGCCGTCGCCCCGTGGCGTGTTCATCTCCACGCGCACGTAGGCCATGGCCGGCAGGCGCTCAATCGGCGCCTCTTCCACGGCACCCAGGTCGACAAACAGCGATGCCGGGCGGTCATCCACCCGGGCGAAATAGAAATCCCAGTTCTCGGTCATCAGTCTCCCTCCCTGTTGGGGTGGCGAGACTGTAGCGGGTTTGCCGGGGCAAGAAGCGGACCTGGCGCACGGCGGGCCGTGGCGCGGCAATCGGTCGCTGGAGAGAGGGGGAGAGGATTTGCGACCGGACGGCCACAAAAAAAGGCGCCCGTCCGGGGCGCCTCAGGGTCCACCCCATCCAAAGGAGCGGAAGCGGGAGGTGGACGTATTGCCTGGGGAAATCAGTTGTTGGCGCGTTCGGCGCCCCTGGCCTCGGCCTTGTCGGCGTCGCGCTGGGCGGTGAGTGTCTGGCTGTCGTCGGCCGGGCGGGCGAGCTGGGCATCGCGGGCGGCCTGGACCATCTGCTGGGCGCGTTCCGAGCCGTCTTCGGCGAGGGCGGCGGTGGCGTTCAGGCCAAGCAGGGCGATCAGGAGAAGACTGGCTTTCATGGGGGTAACCTCGTTCATCTTTCGGGATTGGCGTCGAACCACGAGGCCCATGCTAAGGAGCGGAAGCTAACAGGACGGTGAGGCGCGGATTACATCTTTGATATCCGGGCCGACCCCCGTGGGGCGGCCCGGACGCCCCGTCAGAGCACGTTCAGCGGGTACTCGACGATCAGGCGCACCTCGTCCAGGTCCGACTCGAAGTCGGTGGCGCGGGTGGTGGCCTGGCGCAGGCGCAGGGACAGGTCCTTCAGCGAGCCGCTCTGCACCACGTAGCGGGCCTCGATGTCGCGCTCCCAGCGCTTCTGGTCCACCAGCGGGTCGCCGTTGCCGTCGCGGCGCATGTAGGTGCTGTTGGCGTGGGAGTAGTCCGCGTCGGTGCCGCGGGCGTAGCGGGTCATGAAGCTCAGGCCCGGCACGCCGTAGGCGGCCATGTCCAGGTCGTAGCGGAGCATCCAGGAGCGCTCCTTCGGCGAGTTGAAGTCGCTGTACTGGATGGAGTTGTCGAGGAAGATCGAGTCGGACTGGCGCAGGTAGTCGAAGTCGTCGTCACCGGTGTTGCGCTGGTGCGACAGCGCCAGGGTGTGGGCGCCGTAGCGCACGCCGACCTTGCCGCTGTAGATGGTGTTGTCGAACGTGCCCAACAGGCGGCGCCCCTCGTCGGTGGCCTTGTACAGGTTGAGGCCGCCGATCAGGGCCAGGTCCTCGCCCAGCGGGTACTCCAGCTGGAGGCCGGCGTAGTGCTGGTTCCAGGCGTCCTTGAGGCGGCTGCTGTAGAGGCTCAGGCCCAGGTACT
>Ga0247725_1001852_pt1 | contig 9975 bp, 10 predicted proteins | sample OKSTACKMCFT3sol_FD_183021 | JGI IMG/M metagenome (GOLD analysis project Ga0247725, IMG submission 183021) | Subsurface sediment microbial communities from gas well in Oklahoma, United States - OK STACK MC-FT3-sol | ecosystem: Environmental > Terrestrial > Deep subsurface > Rock core/Sediment... | reverse complement strand
GAAAATGGGCACTGAAATCAAGGGCACAATTACAAAGATCCAGGCGTGATGGCCTAAAGGATCAACTGCTTTGAAGTCACCCAAGCGCACGATAAACGCCAGCCACAGCGCACACCACAGCAACAGCACATCGACAATGACCTGCAGCACACGCTTCGAACGCCGTGGCAAACGGATCAAACGCTCACGCAGGCGATCTGCAGTCCTTAACATCACAACCTCCCAATCCTTCACATACCGTACTACGTGGCAATAACTGATTCCCGCACACACCGCTGCTGCTGACTAAGATGGGCGTATACGATCACCCGCGCCCTTACCAAGCACCGTCATCAGGATATATTTAAAATAATGAGCCAGGGTAAGCTCACGAATCATACGCTGATCGGTTTCGGCCAACAGTTTTGGCGTCGACATATCAATATCGCTAAGCTGTGCCAACCCGGTGATACCCGGGCGCACATCGAACACACCACGCTGAGCACGCTCAGTCGTTAACTCCTGTTGATTAAACAGCCCTGGGCGGGGGCCGACCAGACTCATTTCGCCTTTGAGCACATTCCACAGCTGTGGCAACTCATCGAGCTTGGTTTTACGCAGGAAGGCACCCATGCGGGTAATCGATGCACTGGACGCCAAATGACTGGCTACCGACGCGGTATCGATCTTCATCGTACGAAACTTAACCAACACGAATGGCTTCTGGTGTCGCCCTACTCGCTCCTGACGAAACAACGGCGAGCCGGTATCGAAAAGACCAAGCACATAAATAGCCAGCAACACCGGGAAAGCAAAAATCAGCCCTAACAAGGCAAAGGTAAAATCAAAAATGCGTAACACGTTATTGTTCCTTGCTCATAAAATCGGCCACAGTCGCTGCAATGCCCTGCTCAACCGTGTAAGGAGGAACCCACCCCAAGAGGGTACGAGCCTTCGACGAGTCCACCTGCAAATCACCGACTAACCGGTCAACCATACCGCGCTTACCCGTTAACGCACCGGCCAGCTTAAACAACTCTAATGGCACTGGAACCAAACAAGCGGAACGACCCATCGCTGAACGCATCATAGTTAATAACGAACGTAACGACACATCGTCACCGTCCGATACCAAAAATGTTTCATTGGCAGCACTGGGGTGATTAATACAACGCACTATCAAATCCACCAAATTGCCCACATACACCATACTGCGCTTGTTATTGACAGAACCAAAGGGTAAAGGGATTGGGTTGCTCGCCAGATTAATCAAGCTTCTGAAATTTCCCGGCGCAGTCCCACCATAAACCAGAGGTGGGCGGATAATAACAACTTCCAACCCCGTCTCAGTGGTTAACTTCCGTAAACCTTGCTCCGCTTCATACTTAGAAATGGCATAAGCATCATGCGGAGCTTCGGTATCCGTCTCTTTGAAGGGCCGTGAAGAATTTAGCCCATGCACACCAATGCTACTGATAAAAACAAACCGCTTCACACCCGCAGCAACAGCCTGTTTGGCAAGGTTCAGCGTACCTTCTACGTTTACTTCACGAAACTCCGCCAGTGGGTCGGCCACTTCATCACGCATAATGTGTGCACGCGCAGCGGCATGAACCACCACATCAACACCGTGAAGTGCAGAGGAATAATCTGTAGTGCCGTCAATATTGCCAACCACCACAACATCATCAGAAGCAGGCGAAGCAGCAGAACGAACCGCAGCAACAACCCGAAAATCAGGTAACTTTTTAAGTTCAGCCAATAAAGCAGAGCCGACAAAGCCGGTAGATCCTGTCAGCAAAATACAATCCTTCATTTTAAAAAAATCTGCTTAATGTATTTAATAGGTAGTCGCAGAAGTAATAAAAATGCATTCGAATAGATACCATTTTCCTTCAAGGAACGAAGCATTTCTTTGGTAGAAATAAGATTACTCTTAATACCACTGGTACTTGCACCGCCAGTTCTCATCCTAACCCAGGTTCTTCCTGAAACTTTGTACTTGGCTCCATCAAGTAGTAACAATCGAGTAAGAAAGTCGAAATCCGCTGCAATTTTATAACCCAGCTTATAAAACCCCACCCGCTCATAAGCGGATTTACGCACAAAAACAGCAGGGTGCGGTGGCATCAACCCAAAACGGAACATCCAGAGTTTGAACTGTCCTGCTCGATAGGAACGCACCGAGTGGTTCAGGTCATCTTCACGTACAAAATCCACATCACCGAGCACCACTTCCAGTTCAGGATCAGCGTCGAACAGGGTGGCCACTTCATTTAACACTTCACCATGACGGTAAAAATCATCCGAGTTCAGGATACCGATCACTTCACCGGTTGCCCGTTGAACACCCTTGTTCATAGCATCGTAAATACCCTGATCAGGCTCAGAAATACACAGAGTCACCAGTTCAGAAAACCGATCCACAGTATCCTGCGTAGAGTCTGAAGAGCCACCATCTACAATAATGTACTCTAACTCAGGATAATTTTGTGCAGCTACAGACTCTAAAGTCGTGCCAATAGTGCTTGCACTGTTATAAGAAACAGTAATCAAGGATATTTTCAATACCCTACCCTCAGGCTCGACCGTATTTATCTTCAAAGCGCACGATATCATCTTCCCCAAGGTAGCTGCCGGATTGGACTTCAATCAGCTCCAAAGGAATCTTGCCGGGGTTTTCCAGGGCATGAACCTCACCAATGGGGATAAAGGTGGACTCATTTTCAGTCACCAGAAAAGTTTTATCGCCATTGGTCACCCTGGCAGTGCCACTCACCACCACCCAATGCTCGGCACGATGATGGTGCATTTGTACCGATAGCTTGGCGCCAGGCTTAACGGTGATACGCTTGACCTGATAACGCTCGCCGTTTTCGATGGAGTCATACACGCCCCAAGGGCGATAAACTTCACGGTGGTTCATGTGCTCGTGGCGGCCATCCTGCTTGATCGCCTCTACCACCTTTTTCACATCCTGAACACGGTCCTTGTGGGCAACCAGTACTGCATCCTTGGTTTCGACAACAATCAGATCTTCAACCCCAACCGTGGCAACCAACTTGTTCTCGGCATGGATAAGGCTGTTATGGCTATCAAACGTAAGCACATCGCCTTTACAGACGTTACCCTGGGTGTCCTTATTACCGATCTCCCACAGTGCCGACCAGGAGCCTATATCACTCCAGCCGGCATCCAGCGGTATTACGGCTGCATCAGTGGTTTTTTCCATCACCGCGTAGTCAATGGAATCATCCGGACACTCAGCAAAAGCCGCTGCATCCACACGGATAAAATCCATATCCTGTTGACCTTGTGCGAGTGCTTTTTTGCAGGCTTCGAGAATATCAGGGCGGTGTTCAGCCAATGCCTTCAGATAGATGTTGGCCTTGAACATAAACATGCCACTGTTCCAGTAGTAATCACCACTGTTCAAATATTCTTTAGCTCTGGCATGATCGGGTTTTTCCACAAAACGCGCAACCTGATAGCCTTGCTCGTTAATTGCAGTGCCACGCTGGATATAGCCATACCCTGTTTCAGCATGGGTGGGTACTATGCCAAAAGTGACCAGTTTGTCTTGCTCGGCCAGTTTCGCGGCCTCAACGACAGACCGATGGAAAGCAGGCTCATCTGCCATATAGTGATCGGCGGCAAGAACCAAAAGCAGCGGATCTTGCCCTGATTGACTGGCATTAAGGGCGGCCAAAGCAATAGCAGGCGCTGTGTTACGGCCAACCGGTTCAAGCAAAATGCTAGCACCTTTGATGTTGGCCTGACGCAACTGCTCTGCCACCATAAAGCGGTGGTCTTCATTACAGATCACGGCAGGCGTACTGATGTCAAGACCATTTAAGCGGGAAAGTGTTTGCTGAAAAAGCGTTGTATCACGGCAAAGTTTTAAAAACTGTTTGGGGTTCAGCTGTCGTGACAACGGCCATAGGCGTGAGCCGGTGCCACCGGCCATGATGACAGGGATAATCACTATATGTTACTCCTTTTCCAATAATTCCTGATAAAAGGCATAAGTTTCTGCAAAGCACTTATCCCATGAAAACTTACCAGCTTGGTTAAATCCCTTCTGGATAATATCATCGCGCAGATTTGGACTTTCAAGTTGACGTATTTTTTCAGCAAGTTTATCAACACATACTTCATCGACCAACAGTGCTGCATCACCTGCCACTTCAGGTATAGAAGATAAGTTTGTTGACACTACAGGACAACCAGCTCTCATCGCCTCCAATACTGGTATGCCAAAGCCTTCGTAGGAAGATGGATAAACAAGACAAAAGGCACCGTTATAAAGCAAATTGAGCACTTCAGTCGTCACACCACGAAAATGATAAAATCGATTTTTAATTGTTGAGATTTTTTTGTTTTCAACATCACTGATCGGTTTTCCGCCGACAACCACTAAGTCATACTCATCAAGCTGAAAACCCAATTCAATAAACTTATCAAAGTTCTTGTATGGGCTCCGATCACCAACAAAAAGCAGATAAGGCCTATTGGACCTGAAGCCAAGACGCTCATATAATCTATCACTGACACCCACAACAGGTTCAAATAGTTCACTGACACCATTATGGATTACCCTAACTTTACTCTCATCAACCCAGGGATGGAAACGAAGCAAATCACGCTTAGTATTTTCAGACACACAAATAATACCTGATGACTTTTTAATAGCTGTTTTCTTTTGCCAGCTATGGACCCATTTCCTTAGACCACTTATATAATGCTCGTAAGTAAAGTCGTGAACAGTTGTTACATTTATTGCGCTTGAGTCATTTGAATATCGAAAATAGCTACTATGAAAAATGTATTTATCACTTGACAACTCGTCTTTATTTGGCCAAAAGGGAAGATATCTGCGCGATAAAAATTTGGGATATCTCTCATATCTTAAAAAACATCGGTCTAAGTTTGAAAAAATATTCAAACCGGGCCTACCATAAAAAAAAACTTTTTTTTCACCGTACCTTTTAATTAATTCAGACCAGTAAACAGATATACCACCTGCATTCTGAATTTCAAATATTATATTATCTAAATAAATCATTTTACTCTACAGAAAAAATAAGGGATTATAGTTGAAATCAAAACAGCAACATAAAACTCAAGACCACGAATAACGGGCACTGTAACAAACGACATTAAACCATAGAAAAAAACAAAGTATGACGAAGCACCAATAATGCTTCCAGAATATGCAGCTCGTGTTAAAAACCTCGAAAAAAAACCCAAAAAGATAAAAAAACAAAAATAAAAATAACCAAAGTCCATAAAAGCATAGCCTACAGAATACTGGGCAGGGTTCCACTCCCAGAAAAACCCTTGATCAGATTCCAAGTCAAAACCAAAAAAACGACCTATAAAAACAAGTGGTGCAAAAATAGTTTGAAAGCCATAACTATAATTAGTTAATGAATTATGAACCAACTCCAAATTAACCAAACCAAGATTAAAATAAAGTGCAAGAAAGTCAAAAATATTATAACCCTCTAACCTTTTTGAAGAAATATAATTAAGAAAAAAAATAATAAACAATAACAAAAAATACGGGTATAATTTCAAATAAAGACGATATTTAAAAAAATAAATTATGACTGGAAACGCCACTGCAAAAATAGACATTCTATCAAGCGAAAGAAAAACCTTAACAGAAAGCATAAGAAAAGAAAACATTAGCAAAAATTTTAGCTTTGTTTTGTTTTTTTTATCGATATTGAAAAAGAAAATAACACCACACACAAGAAGAAAAACTGCCAGTGGTGTGTTAGCAAACATCTTAACCACTCCGGGCAAACCACCTTCTTTACTAGACAAGAGAAATGACTCTCTTAAATTTGAATCATACCCAGAGAACAACAATTCAAAATAAACTATAATCGAGGTTGTAGCTTGAATTTGCAGTACCGCAATTAAAATACCTAAAAAAGAAACCAAATAAGAAAAAGCATAAAACCCCCTCCCAATAACCAGTTCTTTTTTTGAATTAGCCTTATGATTAGAACCAGAATCAAGAAATGATGCTATAACCACACCAAATATAAAAGAAAAAAATGCAACCCCATGTAGTATTAAAGCTACTGATCCAATTTTATATTGAACAAGGTCACCAGTATAAAAATAGCCCGATAAAAACAAAATGAATGCAATAGCAAAAAAAAACTCAATTGAATATAGTCTTATAATCATACCACAACCTTCTCAGTCTATGAGCCTTCCTGAAAGTAATGCCAAAAATTCAACCGCATAATAACGTGCCTTCTTATTTCTTAATAGAATGCATATTGGAATGTAAAAACAAACCAAAAAAAGCCTTTTGAAATAAAGAAAATTTAGCGAGTGCTTTTTACAAAACTTAGCATAGCCACAACGATAAGTAAAAACCCGCTTCACATCTACACCAGCATAATTATTTATTTTTTGAGGATGATAAATCATAAAATCTGGTGTATAAAAAACGGCCTTATTTTTTTTAAGTAACCTTAGAACCAAATCATAGCCTTCTTCTGCACCGTGAAAAACCCCAACACCTAGACTTTCATCAAATAAATTATTTTGAAACAAATCCCTTCTTATTACCATTGTTGATTCTACAAACATATTTTTATGCTTATCGATACTCAAGTACGACTCAACAGGATGGAAATCAATAACGGAGTTTTTTCCTTCTCTATCTATACATCGACCAAACAAAACATCAAGATTCTTACTACTCAGTATAGAAATGATATTCACCAATGTATCTGAGAAGACTTCCGCATCATCATCTAGAAAAAATATATATTCACCTTCTGCAAAAGCTACTGCATGGTTCTTTGCCCTCGACACACCTTTTGAACCAATTTTTAGATGCTTTATATCAATATCTTCCTCATACTTTTGAATAATATCGTCCATAAAATTCGGACAGTTTTGATCAACCACAATCAATTCAATATTTTTATAGGCTTGCTGCACAATACTTTGAATACATGAATCAAGCTCATCTCTCCTACCAAGGGTAGGTATTACAATTGAAATTTTAATCACGTAGCATTCTCCAGTATTTGATCAAACCAGCTTTCATAAGAGCAGCCCTTACTTTGTTCCTAGGCCTTTCATAAAAATATTGATAAACAAAAGCTGCAGCATATGTTTTTAATGGAAAGTTAATTTTAATAATGGATAACTTTTCATCAAGTGATTTTATATAACCGGAGTCACTTACCCCACCCATTCTCATATAAGCTATATTTGTATTTATATACTTTTTTACGAATGCACTCTTAAAAACCCTGACAAAGAAGTCATAATCTGCTGCGACAGCATATGCTAAATTAAAGCTACCAAGGCGAACGAAGACTGTTTTTTTTACAAATACTGACTGGTGGCATATACCCTTAAACTTAAGGTCATCTAATGTGATTTCTTTGCCACTACTGATGACATAGTCTTTATCTTTTAGTAGGATGTTTCCATAAACAAAATCACATTCTCTAAAGTTTATTTTATTTATAGCGTTATTATTAATAAAGTAATCATCAGCATTCATAAAATTAATCCAGTCACCACTTCCCAGATCAACACCTTTATTCATCGCGTCATAGATACCTTTATCCGGCTCACTCACCCAATAGTCGATGGCATCTTCATATTTTTTGATAATGTCCAAAGTGCCATCAGTCGAGCCGCCATCAACAATAATGTATTCAACATTATCATAAGCCTGTTCAATGACGCTTTTAATAGTGTCTTCAAGGTATTCAGCGCCATTATAAACAACAGTCACAACCGTAATAAGGGGTTTTTCTTCACTGCTTGATTTATACAACCCTTTCAGGCGTAAACCACCTTCCGCTATTTTATACTCGTTATCGGGTGTCTTGAGTAAGGTGTTTAAACCTTTTGTGCAACGATCAAAGCACGCTGGTTTTACTGTAATCAGGTTGCGGGTGGTGGAATAATCAGGCTGTGTCATGAATAGTGGCTCAGGCGGGTAGTTGAAAATAGTCGAGACTATACTGGTGTACCGGGTACTGGCTCAGCTCTTCCGGCTTAGCCCAGAGTAGATTCGAGTGCTGCGGACTATCCAATATGGCGCTGTCCGCAGGTAAGGTGGCTTCATAGGCCAACACCACGTAATGCGTTGATACCTCTGTACCAAAGATCGAGTCCTTATAGAAGTGCTCATATACGCCTTTAAATTGTGCAGCACTACGTGTAAGCGCAAGCCCCAGTTCTTGGTGGGTCAAACGGCGGAAGGCTGCATCCAGGCTTTCGTTCTTTTGGATTCGACCACCTGGTACAAACCAATAGCCTTGTGCGGGACGGTTTTTGCGCAAACCAAACAGGTATTCCCCCTTCCGGTTTTTAACCAGCAGGTCGATTGACACCAAAGGCGTAGATGCGATGACCGTTTCAAAGGTGGTGGCATCAAGCCAGCCACCTTTACACTGTGTGGTTTCAACCTCACCCACGCAGCCGTTCCTGATTCTGCAAAAACCACTGATAGGTCTGTCGCAGGCCTTCTTCCAGACTGATGCTGGCTTGCCAGCCCAGTGCCTTGAGGCGGGATACATCCATCAGCTTGCGCGGCGCGCCATCGGGTTTGCTGGTGTCGAACACCAGCTCACCGTTAAAACCCACCACACGCTGAATGGTTTCGGCCAGCTCACGAATGGTACAGTCCACGCCCGTGCCCACGTTAATGTGCGATAGCATAGGTTGCGTATAGGCCTGATAAATATCGTTCGCCAGGTTCATTACATGCACACTGGCGGCGGCCATATCGTTTACATGCAGAAACTCACGCATCGGCTTACCACTGCCCCACACCACCACTTGCTTGTCACCCGCCTGCTTGGCTTCGTGGAAGCGGCGCATCATAGCCGGAATAACATGGCTGTTTTGCGGGTGGAAGTTATCATTTTCGCCATACAGGTTAGTAGGCATTACACTGCGGTAATCGCGTCCGTACTGGCGGTTGTAGCTTTCACACAGTTTAATGCCAGCAATTTTAGCAATGGCATAGGGTTCGTTGGTGGGTTCCAGTGTACCGGTTAATAACGCTGCCTCTGTCATCGGCTGCTCGGCCATTTTGGGGTAGATGCAGGAAGAGCCTAAAAACAATAACTTCTGCACACCCGCTTTGTGCGCAGCATGAATGATGTTGGCTTCAATCATCAGGTTTTCGTAAATAAATTCAGCAGGGTATTCATTGTTAGCGTGAATGCCCCCTACTTTGGCAGCAGCAAGGTATACCTGATCAATCCGTTCGTGCTTAAAAAAATGCTGAACAGCTTGCTGATCCAATAAGTCCAGCTCGCTGCGATTACGGACTACCAGCTGAACTTCCGGGTTTTTATCTAACTGGCGTACCAGGGCAGAGCCAACCATCCCATTATGGCCCGCTATAAAAATACGTTGTTTTGCCATAACCATCAGTTCTCTACCGATACCGGTACTTCGTAGCCGTGCAGCTTAAGCAGTGCATGGCGCTGTGCGGTTTTCAGGTCTTCTGCAACCATTTCGGCACACATTTCCTGCACGGTAATTTCCGGTACCCAACCCAGTTTGGCTTTGGCGTTGCTTGGATCACCTAACAGGGTTTCTACTTCTGCCGGACGGAAATAGCGCGGGTCTACCCGTACAATAGTGTCACCTACTTTCAAGGCTGGTGCTTTATCGCCCTCAATGGCAGTAATAACTGCTACTTCATCGACACCTTTGCCTTCAAAACGCAGAGTAATGCCAAGCTCTTTGGCGGACCATTCAATAAACTGGCGTACGGAATACTGCACCCCGGTGGCAATAACAAAATCTTCTGGTTTTTCTTGTTGCAGCATCATCCATTGCATACGCACGTAATCTTTAGCGTGGCCCCAATCACGCAGTGCATCCATGTTGCCCATAAACAAGCACTGTTCTAAACCCTGGGCAATGTTTGCCAAGCCACGGGTAATTTTACGGGTAACAAAGGTTTCACCACGGCGCGGGGATTCG
>Ga0247725_1001850_pt1 | contig 9980 bp, 7 predicted proteins | sample OKSTACKMCFT3sol_FD_183021 | JGI IMG/M metagenome (GOLD analysis project Ga0247725, IMG submission 183021) | Subsurface sediment microbial communities from gas well in Oklahoma, United States - OK STACK MC-FT3-sol | ecosystem: Environmental > Terrestrial > Deep subsurface > Rock core/Sediment... | reverse complement strand
CGGGTCAGCGGGTTGTGCTTGAACAGGTCGAGCATGTCGCCGTGCATGGCGGCCGGCAGCCGGGTGTTGTCGTTGTTCCAGTAGAGGATGTCGAAGGCCGGTGGCTGGCGGCCCAGCAGGTAGTTGTTGATGAAGTAGTTCCACACCAGGTCGTTGGGACGCATCCAGGCGAAGATCTTCGACATGTCGCGGCCATCCAGCACGCCGGCCTGGTAGGAGCGGCGCTTGGCGGCTTCGAGGGTCTGCTCGTCGGCGAACAGCGCGGCCGGCGTTTCCACCTGGGAGTCCAGCAGGCTGACCAGGTAGGTGGCGCTGCTGACCTTGCGCAACTGCCGCTTGGCCTGCAGGTGGCCTTGCAGGGCGGCGATGGTCAGGCCGCCGGCGCAGGCACCGACCAGGTTGAGGTCCTTGCTGCCGGTGATGGCGCGGCACACATCGGTGGCTTCCTCCAGGGCCTGTACATAGCTGGACAGGCCCCACTCGCGGTGACGCGCGTCGGGGTTGCGCCAGCTGATGGCGAACACCTGCAGGCCGTTCTTCAGGGCGTACTGGACGAAGCTCTTCTCCGGCGTCAGGTCGAAGATGTAGAACTTGTTGATCTGCGGGGGAACGATCACCAGGGGCTTGAGGTACTGCTTCTCGCTCATGGGCTTGTACTGGATCAGCTCCAGCATCTCGTTGCGGAACACCACCGAGCCCGGTGTGGTGGCCAGGTTCCGCCCGACTTCGAAGGCATGCTTGCTGACCTGGCTGGGCATGGCGTTGTTGTGCAGCAGGTCGTCGAACAGGTGGCGCGCACCGTTGATCAGGCTGAGGCCGCCGGTGTTGAACAGCTCCTTGACCGCCAGTGGGTTGAGCAGGCTGTTGGACGGGGCCACGGCATCGCTGAGCAGCGACAGCACGAAGCGTGCGCGGGTGCGGTCGTCCGGGGACAGCTCGCTGTCGTCGATCCACTCCATCAGGTGCTGCTGCCAGGCCAGGTAGGCCTGGAGTCCGCGCCGGTAGAAGGGGTTGAGCCGCCAGGACGGATCGGCGAAGCGCGCATCCTGCGGGTTGGGGGTGTAGGGCGTGTCTCCCAGCAGCACCCGGCCGAGCTTGCCGCCCAGCTTGAGCAGGTGGCGGGCGCTGTGCACCGGGCGCTTGGCGCTGTGCACGGCCAGGGTGCGGACGGTCGAGGCCAGGTCCTTGCCTCGGAGGCCGACAATGGCGCTCTGCACGTTCATGAAGTTAGCGGGGACCGGCAAGGCGCCCGAGTCCTTTTTCTCTCGCATGGGGGCAACACTCCGTAATCAGTCCATCGTCATGGAGGGTCAGCAAGGCTCGTACCACGAGCACGACAGGTGCATTCCAGACCAGTTCCCGGGAAATTCAAGTCCGGGCGGGCTGCACCGTGCCGGCGCTCAGGTAGGGAAGGGCCCCATCCTGGGGCGCGATTTGGCTCAGGGGGTGCGGGGCAGCAGCGGCTTGGGGTGCATGACTGCCCGCCGCCGCTCCTGGGCGAGGAACTTCATGATGATCGGCGCGACTGTTTCAGCGCGTGTCACCAGGAACAGGTGGCCGTCGTCGATCACGTGCAGCTCCGCATTGGGAATGCGCCAGGCCAGCAGGCGCATGTTCACCAGCGGGATGATCGGGTCGTCATCGCCGGCCAGCACCAGGGTCGGTTGGCGGATGCGGTGCAGCCAGTGGATGCTGGTCCAGCCGAGGCCGGCGAACAGTTGCCAGTAGTAGCCCAGCTTGCCTGAGGAGCGCACCTTGCTCGCGTGGGCCATGGCCAGGCCAGGGTCGCGGCGGAAGGCGCCGCCGTAGATGTCCGGGGCGATGTGCACGCCGTAGGACGGCTGGATGTAGCGGCGCGGGCTGGCCATGCGCATCAGCACCTTGGGCTTGCCGGGCACCATTACCGCGCCAGCGGAGGTGGCGGCGAGGATCAGCTTCTTGCAGCGCTCGGGGTAGTCGTGGGCGAACTGCTGGGCGAGCGCGCCACCCCAGGAGACGCCGATGGCGTTGACCTGGCCATAGTCGAGGTAGTCCAGCATCCGCGCGGCGAGCTTGGCCAGGCCGGGGAAGCGGTAGGGCGTGCTGGGGGTGGAGGAACCGCCGACGCCGGGGACGTCGAAGGCGATCACCTCCTGGTCCGGGTCCAGCGCCTGGACGAAAGGGAACACCAGCTCGAGGTTGGCGCCGATGCCGTTGAAGATCAGCAGCGGCGTCAGGTGTTCGCCGCCCGGACGTACCGCAGTGCGGATGGTCTGGCCGTCGAGGTCGATGGTGCGGAAGACGAAAGGTTGCGGCATGCGCGAGCCCCTATGGGTGGATACGGCGGGCGGCGCCGGCTGGGGCTCCGCCTGGACTGCCGGGGATGAGCCGGCTCAGGCCGCCGCCCATTCGGGCGGCGAACCGGTTCGGCACGTCCGGGTGCCGGGGCGACGATGCGCGCGAGGCGCTATCAGCGCTCGTGGACATAGGTTCCCGGGGACGCCTCGCCGGCCGGGTAGGCCTTGTTGCCTAGGGTCAGCGTGGCTTTCTTCAGCTTGCCCGAGCGCTCGGCCAGCCAGGCCTGCCAGTGCAGCCACCAGGAGTCGGCGTGCTTGGTGGCGTTCTCTTGCCAGGCCTTCGGGTCGGCGGGCATGTCGCTGCCGGTGGAGAAGCGCGCCTTGGGGTTGCCCGGCGGGTTGAGGATGCTCTGGATGTGGCCGCTGTTTGACAGCACGAACTCGCACTTGCCGCCCAGCAGGCGGGCCGAGCGGTAGCAGGCTTCCCAGGGGGTGATGTGGTCGGTTGTGCCGGCCACGCAGAAGAAGTCGCAGGTGACCTTCTTCAGGTCGATCGGGGTGCCGCAGACTTCCAGCGCGTCGGGCCGGGTCAGCGGGTTGGTCTTGAACATCTCCACCAGCTCGCCGTGGAAGGCGGCGGGCAGGCGCGTGGTGTCGTTGTTCCAGTAGAGGATGTCGAACACCGGCGGCTCGTTGCCCAGCAGGTAGTTGTTCACCCAGTAGTTCCAGATCAGGTCGTTGGGCCGCATCCAGGCGAACACCTTGGCCATGTCCTTGCCTTCGAGCACGCCCGACTGGTACGAGCGGCGCTTGGCGGCTTCGAGGGTCTGCTCGTCGGCGAACAGCGCGACCTGGGTGTCGAGGTTGAAGTCCAGCACGCTCACCAGCTGGGTGAAGGCGTGCACCTTCTGCTCGCCGATGGCCTGGTAGTGACCCAGCAGGGCGACGGTGGTGATGCCGCCGGAGCAGGCGCCGAGCATGTTGAGGTCCTTGGCGCCGGTGATCTTCAGCACCACCTCGATGGTTTCCTTGAGGGCTTCGATGTAGGTCGACAGGCCCCATTCGCGCTGGGCCTTGGTGGGGTTGCGCCAGCTGACGATGAAGGTCTGGATGCCGTTGCGCAGATTGAAGCGCGCCAGGCTCTTCTCCGGGGAAAGGTCGAAGACGTAGAACTTGTTGATCTGCGGCGGCACCACCAGCAGCGGGCGTTCATGCACCTGCTCGGTGATGGGCTTGTACTGGATCAGCTCCAGCACGTCGTTGCGGAACACCACGGCGCCTTCGGTGGTGGCGAGGTTCTTGCCGACCTCGAAGGCGTCCATGTTCACCTGGCTCGGCATGCCGCCGTTGTTGACCAGGTCCTTGGCCAGGTGGGAAAGGCCGTCGAGCAGGCTCTTGCCGCCGGTCTCGAAGAAGCGCTTGACCGCCGCCGGGTTGGCCATGGTGTTGGTGGGGGCCATGGCCTCGGTCATCAGGTTGATCACGAAGTGGCCGCGGCTGGTATCGGACTCGGACAGGTTGCTGTGCTCGATCCACTGGTGCAGTTCCTTGCGCCAGGCGAGGTAGGTCTGCAGGTAGCGGCGATAGAGCGGGTTCTGGCTCCAGGCCGGGTCGTTGAAGCGGCGATCGTCCGCTTCGGGGTGCAAGTCGGAGGAACCGAGCAGCACGTTCTTCAGTTCGACGCCGAAACGGGCGACATGCTTGGCACTGTGGAAGGGCTGCTTGACGGCCTGCAGCATGACCATGCGTGCGGAGGTCAGCAGGTCCTTCCCGCGGATGCCGATCACCGGGTTCAGGCCCAGGGTGTTCTCCGAGGCTTGTCGCTGCAGGTCTTCGTTGTTCTTGTTGCTCATCTACGACGCTCCATTGTCCTGAGACGGATACCGGCGAACTGCTGTACGGGACAGTTAAGCGTGGCCTGGTACTGCTCGGGTTACCGGGGGTGCGAAGAGAACTTCGCCTGTTTCTGTGAACCTTTGGTTGCCAAATGCATGGAACCTGCCAGTTCTGGTTACCCGAGTTTAGGTGAATGCGCAAGCTGGCCTGGGGGCTGGCGTGCGTCGAAGAGTATGGCGGCGGGATCTAGAAAATGCGTTCTAACCGCGTGCGCCCTGGCCAGGATGGGGCCAGGGCCTGCACCGCTTCAGAGCATGAGGCGGACGACGCTTTCGTCGGGGTCGCGGGAGCGCCCGGCGGCCTGGAGCTGCGCCAGGTAGTCCTTCCAGAGTTCGTCCTGGCGGGTGGCGAGTTCGTAGAGGTAGTCCCAGGTGAACAGGCCGCTGTCGTGGCCGTCGTCGAAGGTCAGTTTCAGGGCGTAGTTGCCGGCGGGTTCGACCTTCACCAGGGCGACGTTCTGCTTGCCGTATTGCAGCACCGGCTGGCCGTGACCCTGTACCTCGGCGGAGGGGGAATGCACGCGGAGGAATTCGGCGGGCAGGCTGTGGCGTTCAGTGCCGTAGCTGAGCACCAGGGTGCGGGATGCCTTGTGCAGTGCGATGGCGGTGGGGATGCGCATGGGCGGGGCTCCGGACCGGGGCGGCCAGCCGGGCGGGATGCCGCGGCTGGCACGCGAGTGTGTCGCACAGCTTAGAGGATGTAGCGCGACAGGTCTTCGTCCTGGGCCAGCTCGCCCAGGTGGCCGTTGACGTAGGCGGCGTCGATGCGGATCGGGGCCTCCTCGTGCTGGGCCGCGAGGTCGCCGGCGCTGAAGGAGACTTCCTCCAGCAGGCGCTCCAGCAGCGTGTGCAGGCGACGGGCCCCGATGTTCTCGGTCTTCTCGTTGACCTGCCAGGCGATCTCGGCCAGGCGCTTGATGCCCTCGGGGGCGAACTCGACGTTCAGGCCCTCGGTCTTCAGCAGTGCGGTGTACTGCTCGGTGAGGGAGGCATGGGGTTCGGTGAGGATGCGCTCGAAGTCCTCCGGGGAGAGGGCCTTGAGTTCCACGCGGATCGGCAGGCGACCTTGCAGCTCGGGCACCAGGTCGCTGGGCTTGGCCAGGTGGAAGGCGCCGGAGGCGATGAACAGGATGTGGTCGGTCTTGACCATGCCGAGCTTGGTGTTGACGGTGCAGCCTTCGATCAGCGGCAGCAGGTCACGCTGCACGCCCTCTCGGGAGACGTCGGCACCACCGACGTTGGCGCGCTTGGCGACCTTGTCGATCTCGTCGATGAAGACGATGCCGTTCTGCTCCACGGCTTCCAGGGCGCGGGCTTTGAGTTCTTCCTCGTTGACCAGGCGCGCGGCCTCCTCGTCGCGGACCATCTTCAGCGCGTCCTTGACCTTGAGCTTGCGGCTCTTGCGCTTGCCCTTGCCCATGTTGGAGAACAGGTTCTGCAACTGGCTGGTCATCTCCTCCATGCCGGGCGGGGCCATGATCTCGACGCCGGCCGGGTTTTCGGCCACTTCGATGTCGATTTCCTTGTCGTCCAGCTGGCCTTCGCGCAGGCGCTTGCGGAACAGCTGGCGGGTGTTGGTGTCCTCGCGCTGCGGCTCGTCGCCGAAGCCGCTGCGGGCGGGCGGCAGCAGGGCGTCGAGGATGCGCTCCTCGGCGGCGTCTTCGGCGCGGTGGCGGACCTTGTGGATCTCCTGCTCGCGCATCATCTTCACGGCGGCATCGGCCAGGTCGCGGATGATCGACTCGACGTCGCGGCCGACGTAGCCCACTTCGGTGAACTTGGTGGCTTCGACCTTGATGAACGGGGCGTTGGCCAGCTTGGCCAGGCGGCGGGCGATCTCGGTCTTGCCGACGCCGGTGGGGCCGATCATCAGGATGTTCTTCGGCGTCACCTCGGCCCGCAGCTCGGCGGGCAGCTGCATGCGCCGCCAGCGGTTGCGCAGGGCGATGGCGACGGCGCGCTTGGCGTCTTCCTGGCCGACGATGTGGCGGTTGAGTTCGTGGACGATCTCGCGGGGGGTCATGGACATGGATGTCGCTCCGGGGCTGGACAGGGCGCTCATTCGGCGCTGTCCAGCTCCTCGATGGTCAGGTTCTGGTTGGTGAACACGCAGATGGAGCCGGCGATGTTCAGGGCGGTCTCGGCGATTTCCCGCGCGGAGAGGTCGGTGCGCTGCAGCAGGGCGGTGGCCGCGGCCTGGGCGAAACCGCCGCCGGAGCCCATGGCGATCAGGCCGTGCTCGGGTTCGACCACGTCACCATTGCCGGTGATGATCAGCGAGGCGTCCTTGTTGGCCACGGCCAGCATGGCTTCCAGGCGGCTCAGGGAGCGGTCGGTACGCCAGTCCTTGGCCAGTTCGACGGCTGCCCGCACGAGGTGGCCCTGGTGTTTCTCCAGCTGGCCTTCGAAGCGCTCGAACAGGGTGAAGGCATCGGCGGTGGCGCCGGCGAAGCCGGCCAGCACCTGGCCGTGATACAGCCGGCGCACCTTCTTGGCGTTGCCTTTCATGACGGTGTTGCCGAGGGAAACCTGGCCGTCGCCGCCCATGACGACTTTGCCGTTGCGGCGGACTGAAACGATGGTGGTCAAGGGAGGAGTCTCCACGCAGCGGGGCGAAAATGCCCGAATGGAAACCCAGATGGGGGAGCCCGCGCGGCTTTTCAACCGCGCGGGGGTGATTCGTCGATCAGCGTGCCTGCCGCTGTTGCAACAGGAGATTACCGAAGCCGCTGCCGGCCAGCTGTTTCTGTGCGGTGGCGAGTTGCTCGCGGCTGGCGAAGGGACCGACCAGCACGCGGTACCAGGTTTCCTCGCGCACGGTGCCGGACTCCACCTGGACGTTCTGGCCCAGCAGGATGATCTGGGCGCGGACGCGGTCGGCGTCTTCCTTCTTGCGGAAGGAGCCGGCCTGGAGGAAGAACTGGGTGGTGGTCGGCGCCTTGGCCACGGTGGGCGGAGGCGGCGGTACCTGGCCGGCGAGGGCGGCTTCGGCCCGTGCCTTGTCGATCTTCGCGGCTTCTTCCGGGGTCACCGGCTGCTGGGGCGTCGGCGGGGTGGCCGGCGTCTCCTTGGGCAGGGCGTCCGGCGGCACGATGACCTCGGACTCCGGCAGCAGCGTGTAGAAGTCGTACTTCGGCTTGGCCGGCTCGCTCTCCGCCGGGGGCTGCGCGGGCTGGGCCTGGCCCTGGGGCTTGGGCTTGCCGCCGGCGGCCTGCTGCTGTTGCTCGGGCTTGGCGCGGCGGATGTCGTCGCGGCCGGGCTCGAGCTTCATCAGCATGACCACGAAGCCGCCGATGACCAGGCCGATGGCCAGCCAGACCCAGCCAGGCACCGGCTTCTTCGCCGGTGCCTGGTAGCGGCTGGCTCCGCGTTTGGGGGCTGCTTTCTTCTTCGCCATGGGTCCGTTACATGCGTTCCAGGGTGTTCAGGCCGAGGAGTTCCAGGCCTTGCTTGAGGGTGCGACCGGTGAGGGCGGCGAGGCGCAGGCGGCTCTGCTGGGTGGCTTCGTCCTCGGCGGCGAGGATCGGGCAGTTCTCGTAGAAGCTGGAGAACAGGCCGGCCAGGTCGTAGAGGTAGGTGCAGAGGATGTGCGGCACGCCCTTGGCGGCGACGTTGTTGAGAATGTCGGCGAACTGCGCCAGCTTGGCGGCCAGGGCCTGCTCCTGCTCGGCGGCGAGGACGATCTGCCCGCCGATCTCGTCGACGCCCTTGCCCAGCTTGCGGAACACGCTGGCGGTTCGGGTGTAGGCGTAGAGCAGGTAGGGCGCGGTGTTGCCTTCGAAGCTCAGCATCTGCTCGAAGTTGAAGCTGTAGTCGCTGGTGCGGTGCTTGGAGAGGTCGGCGTACTTGACGGCGCCGATGCCGACGGCGCGGGCAATCTGGCGCAGTTCGGCCTCGTCCAGCTCCGGGTTCTTCTCCTTGACCAGGGCGTAGGCGCGCTCTTCGGCCTCGTTGAGCAGGTCGATCAGCTTGATGGTGCCGCCGTCGCGGGTCTTGAAGGGCTTGCCGTCGGCGCCGTTCATGGTGCCGAAGCCCATGTGCTCCATCTCGAACTCGGGGCGCACGAAGCCGGCGAGGCGCGCGGCGGCGAAGACCATCTGGAAGTGCAGGGCCTGGCGCTGGTCGACGAAGTAGAGGGCGCGGTCGGCCATGAGCACGCCGCTGCGGTAGCGGGTGGCGGCGAGGTCGGTGGTGGCGTATAGGTAGCCACCGCCGGCCTTCTGCACGATCAGCGGCAGCGGCTCGCCTTCGGCGTTCTTGAACTCGTCCATGAACACGCACAGCGCGCCGTCGCTTTCGGTGAGCAGGCCCTTGGCGCGCAGGTCGGCGACCACGTTGGGCAGATCGTCGTTGTAGGCGCTCTCGCCCTTCACATCGGCCATGGTCAGCTTCACGCCCAGGCGGTCGTAGACGGCCTGGCAGTGGCTGAGGGAGATGTCGTTGAAGCGGTTCCACAGGCGCAGGCACTCGGCATCGCCGGCCTGCAGCTTGACCACCAGTTCGCGGGCGCGGTCGGCGAATTCGCTGGATTCGTCGAAGCGCTTCTTGGCGGCGCGGTAGAAGTCTTCCAGGTCCGACAGCTCGGCGTCGCTGTCCACCGGCTGCTCCTGCATGTAGGCCAGCAGCATGCCGAACTGGGTGCCCCAGTCGCCCACGTGGTTCTGGCGGATCACCTCGTCGCCGAGGAACTCCAGGACGCGGGCCACGCCGTCACCGATGATGGTGGAGCGCAGGTGGCCGACGTGCATCTCCTTGGCCAGGTTGGGGGCGGAGAGGTCGACCACCACGCGCTGGGCCGGGCCGGCCTTGCGCACGCCGAGGCGGGCGTCGGCCAGGGCGGCGTCCAGGCGCTGGGCCAGGGCCTGGCTGTTCTGGAAGAAGTTGAGGAAGCCGGGGCCGGCGATCTCCACCTTGCTCACCTGGTCGTCCTGGGGCAGGGCGGCGATGAGCTTCTCGGCCAGGTCGCGCGGCTTCAGGCCGGCGGGCTTGGCCAGCATCATGGCGATGTTGCTGGCGAAGTCGCCGTGGGTTTTGTCCTTGGTGTTTTCCACCTGGATGGTGGGGGTCAGGCCTTCGGGCAGTACGCCTTCGCTGGCGAGACGGTTCAGGGCGTGCTGGATCAGCTGGCGAATGGTGTCTTTCATGTTCTGCTCTCGGCCGGAAGTCGGCGGCGCCGTGGCGCTGGTTGAAAACCGCGCATTATCGGCGTGCAGTGCCTACCGCTTCAAGCGCCAGGCGCCGAGGGGCGCCTGTGACGGTGGGTCGCGTCAGAACAGGTCGATCGGGTCGACATCCAGGGACCAGCGCACGGCCCGGCCGCCGGGGAGCTGTTCCAGGGCCTGGGACCAGGGCGTGAGCAGGCGGTGCAGGGTGGCGCGGCTGTTGGCCTGGAGCAGCAGCTGGGCGCGGTGCTTGCCGGCGCGGCGCTCCATGGGTGCGGGGACGGGGCCGAGCAGCTCGACACCGCTGAGGTGCAGCTCGGCCAGCTGCTGTTCGGCTTCGGCACAGGCGCTGTCGAGGAAGGCTTCGGCCTGTCCGGGCTTGTGCGCTTCGGCCCGCAGCAGGGCCAGGTGGGCGAAAGGCGGCAGGCCGGCGGCGCGGCGCTCGGAAAGGGCCTGCTCGGCGAAGGCGAAGTAGCCCTCTTCGGTGAGTTGCACCAGCAGCGGGTGGTCGGCCAGGTGGGTCTGGATGATCACCCGGCCCGGTTCCTCCGCGCGGCCGGCGCGACCGGCCACCTGGACGATGAGCTGGGCCATGCGCTCGCTGGCGCGGAAGTCGGCGGAGAACAGGCCGCCATCGGCGTCGAGGA
>Ga0247725_1001845_pt1 | contig 10009 bp, 8 predicted proteins | sample OKSTACKMCFT3sol_FD_183021 | JGI IMG/M metagenome (GOLD analysis project Ga0247725, IMG submission 183021) | Subsurface sediment microbial communities from gas well in Oklahoma, United States - OK STACK MC-FT3-sol | ecosystem: Environmental > Terrestrial > Deep subsurface > Rock core/Sediment... | reverse complement strand
AGCAGCACAACAAGTTAGTGAACTGGTAAGTGCCGATTATGCCGAGCTATTAGTGCATGATATGCCAAAACAAATTAGTGAGGTGTTATTTGCCAGCTAAAGCCAGCTCAGCCTATGGTGCCCAACAACCTAGTCAGCGGCGGGCTAACAACCCGCTATGGACTCATAAACTACTACCAGCCCTGCTGTTAGTAGTCTGCTGTTGGTTGGCGGCATCGGTAGTAAATAAAGGCATGGCCAGCGCTTATTATTTTAAAGCCAATTACTACCTGGAGTTATGGCAACGTAAGCCAGACACTTTAACTGCAGCCAGCTGGCAACAAGCGGCAGAAGCCATTGAAACAGCGGTAGAATTGCACCCAACACACCCACACTACCTGCTAATTATGGCGAAAATTAATGAATGGGCCTGGTATAAAAAGATAAAAACTGCAGACCAAATTTTAGTGAATGAACAGCTTTATAAACTCGCCATAGAGTTAAGACCTGGCTGGCCTAACGCCTATGCGGAGTACGCCTACTTTTTAGCTATGGTGAATTTCAGAATTAGCGAAGGCTTCGACGCCTTAAAACTAGCAAACCATTATGGACCCTTTATTCCGGAAACCTTTGAGCGCACTTTTAGCATAGCCACCTATCACTGGTCACTGTTAAACAGCAATCAAAAAGCCATGGGGTTTTACGCACTAGAAAAGATGGTGAAATACTCATACAAAACCTACCATCAAGCACTTCAAGCTACCAAAGACTATCAGTTAAAAAGAGATTTCTGTGTTTACTTAAAATTAAGGAAAACAGAGTTTAGTCAAAAAATGATGCTTCAGATACAAAAAAACTTTTGCAAATAAAAAGTTGAAAACAATGAGATCAGCAATTAAGAATTAGTCACACAGAAGATATTGTAATTACTCGAATTTAATATCAGATATGTGACCAATTTTTTTATTAAACAGAACTAAATAATGTCAAGAAAATCTACCACCAGTCTCGTCATGCCACCGTTTTAAAGCTGTTTCCAAATTACCAGACAACTTGAGATGATTGGACTCCACCCAACCAGGAAAAATATTAGTGGACACAAGCAATTTAATGACTCTCTCCGGGTGTATTCCTATATTAAGAAAATTGAGAGCCTTTAATATATGGGCGGCCGCTAACACCAAGGCTTTTGGCAGCATGTATAATTTAACATTTGGAAAATAAACGTCTTTAAAGGCGTCAATTATATTTTCCAACGTATACCTCTCTTGGTATGCTCCATTCAAAAGCTCTAGTTTTTCATTACTAGTTCTAGCGGCTTCGATCAAAGTGATTAAATCAGCGACGTAAATGCAAGACTTAATTGTATCTTTCCTTCCAGGATATATAAAGAACCCCTTGCGCATCAATGTCGCCAGCCGAGTAAAATTTCCTCTCTCTCCTGGTCCGAAAACGACAGCAGGCCGCACTATAACAAGCTTGTGATTAGAGCCCCTATCAAACCATGATTTATGTATATTCTCTGCAAGCATTTTCGAAAAACCATAAGCTGATTTAGGTAGCAAATCAGATTTTTCATCTTTTAGAGCTTCATCTGGCCCATATACAGAAATAGAGCTAGTAAAAACAATCTGCTTCACACCTAACATTTCAGCGAACGCAGTAATATTAATAGCGCCATTTATATTTGTCTCATAATACTCATTAGTTTCATGCCCAGGTGTAGTATGAATTGCAGCAAGATTTACTATAAAATCAATGTCAAATCCAAAATCTATCTCTATTTTCCGCCTTACATCACAATTGATAAACTTAATAGCTCCTTGGTCATAATAAAGTTTGAACTTATCTGTGACTCTATCAAAATCTATATCTCTAATATCAGCTAAAACGACGGAATCCACCAAATTATTCTCTAGGCAGTAGACAGCGTAATGAAAACCAATAAAGCCTGTCCCTCCAAAAATTATAACTCCCTTCATATTCACCTCAATTGAATTAATTGTTCCAAAAAATCAGCTAGAAAAAATACGCACAATAATAATTAAACATTACAAATGCAGCCGTCGCCTGTAGGCCAGAAACATCATTACTGTTGAAAAAACACTACCCACAGCTATGAATGCCGGAACAAAATATTCAGGAGAAATGGCAAGTACAGGCATAGATAATACATTGGACACAAAAAAACTATAAAATACTATTTTTCTAACGTCGTTTTGCATACCAAGCATCATCATTAAATTATAACTAAAAAAATAACAAGAGTAAGCAACCCCAACCACACCAAAAATTACAAATATATTTGAGTGAGACGTAAATTCTTCATTTATGAAACTAATTATAATTTCAGAGAAAAGAGATGTAAGTACAAAAATAATGAATGATGCTGTAAAAATCGATAAGACAAGTTTGCAGACGAGGGAAAAAACCTCCACATCTAACAATTTGCTTTTAGCCTTTGAAACGCGCCTTGAAAAAATAGGTGCAGACACTATAGCTATCATACTTACGAATAAAGAATATCTATGAGACACAGTTATCACGCTATATATAGAATTCAAGACAAAAAACTTACAAAAAATTAGTGGATACCACTTATTCAATTGATCAAACAAGCTAAACATAAAGTACGGAACCAATTTAGCGATCAATAAATTTAAATGTTTACATTTAAAAATAATCACAAACGGAACAATACGATGAACCAGAAATGCTGAAATAAAAAGAGATGATGACAACGCACTAACATAGTAAATAAGCAAAAATGTTAAAGTTGACTCTTGATGAAGATAGAAAACGACTATAAATGAAACATATATGTATGCATTAATTAGAAATGAAGCCAACGAACTTCGACCAACACCAAAGAGTATGTTACAAAAAACGACATAGACAGATTGAAGATAAATGGAAAAAACGACTAAAAAAACATCTAAAAGATTAGAACCACTCTTGTAAAGAAAAATGCAGAGTGGAACTGACAACAAAACCTCTAGCGAGGTGATAATAACAAACACACTGGAAACCTGAGCCGACCTAATGCTTTTATACTTTTCACCAACAGATGATATAAACTTTATTAAGTAGGTATCAGTTCCAAAGCGAAGCAAAGCACTCAGAAAAGTTATAACGTTTACATAGAAGAAAAACTCACCTGAAACATCATCATCAGCTTTTGAAGCAACAATAAAAGTAAAATAGAAAGCAGCAAGAACACCAAAAACTTTTATTGCAATGTTATTTAAAACATTGAACAGTTCGCTTTTAATCATTAATCAACCTGACAATGGTTTCCCGACAAACTGACTCATAATTCTCTCTAACAAAATTACTTGATGAATAATCCACATTACTTAAAGCTTCGTTTACAACGCGAGCGAATAACGAAGAATCAAGAAGTTCCTCAAGAACGGCTGAAAGAGCTAGGACATTTTCAGGCTCAACAACAAAAACTCCTGCTAACTTTTTAATTTCGTCCTCGCCAGCCCCCCTTATCCCATATATGATTGGTTTTCCTAAGCTTGCATATTCAAATACTTTTGATGGTACAGCTGTTTTAAGAGCTTTTGTATTTATAATCTGCCCGTAAACTATATCACACTGTTCGTAAAATTTGACTAACTCGCCAAAACTGACCGAGTCAAAAATAAACACTCGATCATTAAGGCGATGCTGGTTAACGTAGTTTTTAATTCTATCTTTGTCGGCTCCGTTACCAACTAGATACAATTGATACTGAGTGCAATTAAACGCCCGCACTGCCTCTAAAATAGTAAATAAATTTTGAAGCAATCCAAAATTTCCAGCGTAAAGTATTTTAATACAATCAACGGTTATTCCCCCCCCATTCACATTACTTAATATTTTATGCTTTTCTCTTGAAATTCCGTTCTGAATAGTAATCACGTTATGATTGAATGATGATATGTATTTTTTTTGATAGCCGTTAGTAACAAATACGACATCAGCACGCGCGATATTAAACAAACATATTTTTTCAAATGTGCGAGATATTAATTTCTCAAAAAATTTGTCATTTTTATTAATATACAACCAAGTCAAGTCTCGAACATCTACGACTATCTTAACACCACTAAAAAAAAATTTGATAATCCGAATAAAAAAAGAAAAAGACATATGAGGTATAGAGAAAAATATAACATCTCCATTATTTATTCTCGCGAATTTAATAAGTTTAAAACAATATATAGTTTCCTTGATAAACCTAAGAACAACATTACCTTTAAATTCATTGTTTCTACAGTGCATTAATTTCACATTGAAAGGAAGATCTACAGAGTTCAATTCCTCCGACGTACTATACAAACCATAATTTAATTCATTCAAAGCCTTACAGAAAAATTCAATTCTATTGCCCGCTGCGGAACCATCCCTTGGCTTATAAGCTGATATAATTTTTATTTCTTTCATAATACTATCCTAATCTCTGTAGCAAGCTGTTTCGAACCAAATAATTTCAACTGTTCTTTATTAACACCTGAACACTCAAAAGTATTAAAAATCGTGGCGTGACTTTTTTCAAATGAGCTTATTGTTTCGTATTTAACACTTTCGTCTATAATATACTGGGACGTAAAATCACAATCCGCTTCATCAGAAACTCTTATAAAATCTCGCCCAATAGTAACTTTACGGAAGAAATTTCGCTTGCGAATTGCTGGAACTAATTTAGCCTTTATTTTAAAGTTAGCGCCATCAAAAATAATGTCCTGTAATTCAACTGTTGACTTCCTTGCGACCCTAAAGCTAGACCAAACTTCACTGTGGTTTGAAGCATGACAATCAAACACTGTAGACTTGGACACACATCCTCTCTGTACTAACCGTTCCGGACAATTTTCATAAGTCGAAACACCAACTGAACCAATCAAGCGATATTCTTCACGGTATAGTTCTAAAGCCAACTCATCTGAATGTGAATGTCCAGGGACATTTTTTGCTTTTATTTCACCAAAGTTTAATGCTCCAAAATATTTATCAGCTTTAAATAGAACGATACCAGAAGACTTCATGTGTAAAATTTGAAGTCCGTTATTTGATAGCAAACTTACATTTAGGCAATCGTCAACTTGCGAAGAATACTGTTGGTATATGTTATTTTCGAAATCTCTCTTATTTAAAAAATACTCTTCAAACGAATATAACCCAGTGACCGAATCACCAAATCCGATCAATATCTTATCATTAGAAATAAATCGCTCTAGATACATCATTTTAGAAATTTGAAAATCTAACACACCAACATCAAATTTAATGTAATTTAGTGATTTTCTAATTTTTAGAAGATGATTTAAAACCACTCTATGATACATATGGGATTTTTCATAATGAAAACCGTCCTTAAGAATTTGTTCATTTAGCGCCTTCAAAAGACACTTAAAGTAATGAAATACCGGCCCCCTATCAACAGTCATAAAAACATAATAATGAATAAGTGCCTCGTAGTTAGCAATCAAGTGATTTCCATCGGTCTCATATTCAATGTTAGATTCAAGACCAGAAACTGAAATGGCTAAAAATTTTTTTAAAAAATCACAACCACTATAATCACTATTAAAATCACTAGTATACAAACTTATGATTTTTGAAATTCTTACAGAATTCGGATAGGCAAGAAAAGCTATTTCACTATAAACATAACATGCCTTTACAATGCTGAGTTTTTTCTTTTCAAATTCAAAAAAACTCAAATCACTGAAATAAAAATGCTTGTAAAGCTGTATCATGCTGGAATTTCTTACATCTATATGCGCAATATCAATATTGATGAGTGAATTACACTGATCTGCATATGTAAATTTTCTTGGTTTTATTATCCTGTAAAACCTGTAAATAATTTGCCTAATCTTTAGGTCTTTTATAGTATAGAAGTACTTACTTATTACATTTAACATGAGCTAAAAGTCCTACAACCATCCAGAATGGGGGATAAGCAATCGGAAAACTTTGCAACCAGGTTAGAAGCATTAAAACCAAAGATGGAATGTATATTTCTTTATTTACCTTAGTTATGTTAAAAAAAACAAGGTAGCAAAATATAAACCCAAAAACCCCATACTCAAAAAGCATGAAGCCGATATTTGAAAGTGGAGCTTCGGATAAAGAATCTACGACTGCATGTGAGTAATATGAATTTAAATCAAAAATCACATCTAGTCTATAAAGTTCGAACACATCAACTGATTTTGAAGACCATGTCCCAGCCCCAAAACCCAAAAAATTGCTATCAAAGAAGCCGATAATACCAACTACGTTGTGTATGAATCTATGAGCAAATGATGTGAGCATTATCGAAGACGGCTCCCTTATTAGATCTACTAATATTGCAAACCCTCTTATCTCTATCAAAGCATCAAAGTAAAAGTACATCGCAGAAAATAAGAAAAAAGAAATTAGACAAGTTGCTATTACAAATTCTTTTTTCACCTTAGCGCTAACAGTGTATATGGAACAAGCAATCAATATAAAAGTCATTACCCCAGAAGCTGATTTCGAAAGAAAAATCATTATTAGACAAAGAATAGTGATGTACTTGAGTCTAAGTAGAGACAAAACTCCCACTTTATAAAAGATGTATGAAATAAGAATAAAAAAATTGAGTGTAAAACCAAAATCTGTAGCCTCGGGCATTAGAGAAGCTGCACCTCTTTCGTCAATGTAGATGTCAGTAACCTCAAGAAATATACTACTCAAACTGACAAACAAGGACGAGCTCACGTACTGCAATAATGCAAAGAACAAATATATATAGAGAGAAATATATAAGACTTTAGAATATTCATATCTAAAACCATAATAATAATAAAATATTAGTACAGAAATAGAAAAAATAAGTCCCAAATTCTTTTTAACGTAATCTAAGTCAATTACAGAATCACTTGTTATATAAAGAGTAAGAACCAAAGATAGAGCGACAATAAATTTAACATTTTTTGGAAGTCTTGTCTTTTTCATCAAAAAAAATATGAAGCTTCCAACAATTGCAGACAATGCAGCCCAAGGTTGCATTTGGCTTGGAAACCTCACAAATAAAGATACATAAGGCATCAACGTGAAGAATGTGACTATTATATAACTTAATTTTATAGGATTGATTTGCATTAATTAGATCTTCTAAAACTTAGTTAATTATTCCACGAGTATCAATAACTACCTTATTAAAGAATAGCGCTCTATCACAACTCTTGAACTGCTTATGATCTACAAGCACTATTACAACGTTTGCAATATCTAACGCTCGCTCTAACGAGTCAAATTCAACATCTGCGATATTTAGATTATTAGGCAATTCTTTAATATTTGGCTCTACAGCAATAATGCGCCCTATTCTTCGTTCAGCTAGTTGACTTATTATATCCACAGCCGGACTTTCTCGTAAATCATCTATATCGGCTTTAAAAGCCAAGCCCAAACATGCAATCACTGGTTTCTTAAATTGGTCAGCGGCTGCAATAACTTTCTCTATCACGTAATGTGGTTTGGTATCGTTTACTAAACGTGCCTGTTTTATTAGCTTTGCTTCATCGGGGCAGCTGTTCACAATAAACCAAGGGTCCACCGCTATACAGTGGCCCCCTACTCCAGGGCCTGGGTTTAAAATGTTGACTCGCGGGTGGCGATTCGCCAGCTTAATCAGTTCCCACACATTGATTTTTAACTTATCGCAGATAATCGATAACTCGTTGGCAAAAGCGATATTTACGTCGCGGAAGCTATTCTCGGTTAGCTTTGCCATTTCGGCGGTGCGGGCATTAGTCACTACGCACTCCCCCATAACAAAGGTTTTATACAGTGCAACTGCCGCAGCAGAACAACTTGGTGTCATGCCACCAATTACTCTGTCGTTGGCAACTAGTTCACGCAGTACGTGGCCTGGCAATACCCGCTCCGGGCAATGCGCCACTTTAATATCTGCATTATCACCGGCATGCTGTGGAAAGGTTAAATCTGGCCGATTTTCGGCTAACCAGGCCGCCATTTGTTCGGTTGCACCTACTGGAGATGTACTTTCCAGAATAACCAAATTGCCTTTTTCTAACACAGGAGCAACAGCTTGGGCTGCTTTTTCTATATAGCTTAAATCAGGCTCATGATGTTCACCTTTAAAAGGCGTTGGCACTGCAATAAGAAAGGCCTGAGCAGGCTCAGGTTTTGTGGTTGCACGTAATTTTCCTGTGCTTACAACAGACTGTACAACGATATCAAGATCTGGTTCTACTATATGTATTTCACCGCGATTAATGGTGTCTACCGCTTTTCGATTTACGTCTACCCCTATTACTTCTATACCACGAGATGCAAAAACGGCTGCAGTGGGTAAACCTATATAACCTAAACCAACAACTGAAATACGCTTAAATTCCATTTTAAAACTCTCTTATTTTCAACGCATTTTTAATTTTTTATGTAAAAAATTTATCTATCTCAGGCAATTAAACTTAAGGTTTTGCCGTTGATCATTTTATTCAGTAAAGCAGCGAAATCTGGCCCAAGTTTTGGGTCTTTTAAGGCGTAATCTACTATGGCTTCTAAATAACCCAGTTTGCTGCCACAGTCGTGGCTGCGTCCTACTATACGGTAGGCTTCCATGGCTTCTTCGGTCAGCAGTTGTGCCAAAGCGTCTGTTAATTGTATTTCGTCACCGGCACCTGGTTGGGTAAAGCTTAAAATTTCCATCACTGTAGGCGACAACACGTAACGGCCGGTAATGGCCATATTGGAAGGGGCGTCGTCGGTCTCTGGTTTTTCGACCATGGCTTTTAAGTTTACTGAATGCCCTGCTTCTATAGGCTGGCCAGCTAAATCGACAATACCGTAACTGCTGACTAACTCTTTCGGCACAGGCTCTACCATTACCTGACTAGCGCCCGTTTGTTCGTAGCGTTGGATCATGGCTTTTAAGTTGTCTTGTTTTAAGTTGCTGCGGTATTTGTCTATCAGTACGTCTGGCAATAACACGGCAAAAGGTTCTTTACCAACCACTGGCGCAGCACACAAAATGGCATGGCCCAGGCCCAGCGCCTGGTGCTGGCGCACAGAAATTACCGTCACGTGTTTAGGGTTTATACAACGTACTTCGTCCAGCAATGAACGTTTTACCCGCTTTTCCAGCTGGGTTTCTAATTCAAAACTGGTATCAAAATGGTTTTCGATGGAATTTTTACTGCTGTGGGTTACCAACACTATTTCGGTAAGGCCTGCAGCTGCGGCTTCTTCGATCACATACTGGATCAGAGGTTTGTCCACCACCGGCAGCATTTCTTTTGGAATAGCTTTAGTGGCTGGTAACATGCGGGTACCAAGGCCTGCAACAGGTATAACAGCTCTGGTTACTTTTCGGGTGTTGGGCGCTTGCATAGTAAATTCCCTCTTCTCTTGCGTGACTTGTAATGAGCCACTTTTCTTCTGCTACAAAGTACAGAATCAAAAACTGCAATAAACCAGGTTTTGCTCAACAACTCAGCAAAGGCTGCTCCTTGGCCTTTCACGCAGCATTGGATTGTACAAATGCTGCTTTTGTCGTTTTCACTCTAAGCCGACAGTGTGACATTAAAGTGAAAAAACGAGCACGACTATACAACAGCAAGCGGCTATTTACAAAGCAAAGCACAACTTGTGCCAGTAAAAAACATTAAATTCGATAGCTGGCATTTGATAAAAGTGATAAATGTGATAAATGCTGCAATATTTTACCTTAGATCGCTCCGTCGACCTGGGCTAAACTGGTGCATGCTTGCCCCAAACGAATGCACAAGCTTAGGCTAACTATTTAATCATGGTCCTGCACCTTGGCAAGTCAGGCAGAAAGTGGCAAATTAATGTATCTTTTTCAATCAAATCTGGGTTGCTTAACAACAGGGTTGTTTTTAACTCGCGCTTAGAGCTGGTTAAATGGGATACTATGTCAGGGAAGGTGCCGGATTGAATGCTAATGTCAGATGCACTTCAGGTTGTGCCGGGAGGTTTATGCTACGCAAATATGCTGTTGTAGCACTACTGTCTCTTT
>Ga0247725_1001844_pt1 | contig 10017 bp, 9 predicted proteins | sample OKSTACKMCFT3sol_FD_183021 | JGI IMG/M metagenome (GOLD analysis project Ga0247725, IMG submission 183021) | Subsurface sediment microbial communities from gas well in Oklahoma, United States - OK STACK MC-FT3-sol | ecosystem: Environmental > Terrestrial > Deep subsurface > Rock core/Sediment... | reverse complement strand
CGCCCGCGACACCCTTGCCTCTGGCTAACACTTCCCCTTGCCGGGTGTGTAGAGGACTTTCACCTCCAAGTCGTCCAGTCCACCACCACAGTGAACCGAACAGCACCAGTCACGGCGCTACGCGCCATGCCTGGCGCACAACGAAAAGGTCAGCTTGTTCTGCCGACCCACGCTGTGGCGATTCGCCGAGGTGGAGTTTGATCCTTGGGTGAGCGATTTGACCGTGAACCAGCGTTTCATCGAATTGGACACAGTTAGAATTCCGGTTGCGCTTGCGTTCGAGAATAGCCACGCGTCAATCATTGTGGTGTCCAAGTCATGCCTGGGAACCAGCACGACCGTTGAAGTCCAGAATTATGCCGACGATAACGGCTTTCTCTGCGAAATTTTAGATACTGACTTCCTGAAATCAGAACGTACCCGCTACGAAAACTACCTACTCATGCTTTCCTATATCAACAAGCAGAGAGATGCACTGACTGAGCGCAATCTTCGTGAAGTAATGAGACTCCTCCCAAGGCATGGACTTACGGTGAGCAGCGCTATGCAGGCGGTTGAGCAGGATTTTGGCGAAAAGGGCGCAGCTTTGGTGTTCGAGTTAGTCAGAAAGGGCCGATTGAACGTCAAAAATTTGAGTTCGACAAAATTAAGTGGGGCATCCCAATTAGGCCATGGAGATGCCCAGGATGAGTGATCAACGATTTTCTAGGTCCGAACGCGAACGAGAAGGTTACGACTGTGATAAGTGGCGTGCGGTTGACTTAACGGTCCTGCCGGATGGCCTTCGAGGTCCGACGGAGAATCGTATTAAAGCTATCCGGGCGTTCTTGAAGGAAGGCGCATCGCTAGAGGAAATTCAAGAAAAATACGGGATACCCCGCTCAACGCTTTATCGAGTCATCGACAAATGCGAAGCGCTGGACAAATCCGGAAGTCCCGCTGGCTGGGTGGCCGCAATACCTTATAAGCGCAGCGGTGAAAGAAAATATAATCGGACAGCGCAGCCCAGTTCATCCGCAACGCAAGGGTATTCCGGCGTTTTTACGCACTTCGTTGAGCAACATCCAGATGTGGATGATTGGCTGAAAGTGCAAGCCCGTAGATATAAACCCCGGAAATCTGGCGGCGACTACTTTATAGCGGTTCATAAAGCGTTCGTGCGCAAGTGCATTGAGGTTGGAGTTACCAAACATGAATACCCATTAAATCAAAAAACCGAAGGTATAAGCGGGCTTAGGAGGTGGTTGCAGGATAAACACCGAGAATTGAAAGCGGAGCAGGAGTTGAAGTCCTCACAAGCTAACGAGAGCGTCCGAGATATTGATCCATCGGACATCTTGGAGCAAGTTGAGGCAGATGGACACAAATTGGATATTCGCTTGGTTATTCGCGAAAGGGATGCCTATGGGGAGCCTGTTGAGTATGAAATACTCAGGGTCTGGCTAATTTGTCTGATCGAAAAATTTTCAAGGTGCGTGTTGGGCTATTCATTGGCACTGGGTCACAACTATGATCAAGTCGACTTGCTTACGGCGATTTATCGAGCCCTGAGCCCACACGCTCGTCCACCGCTGAATATTCCTGATACCCGTTATCGCGATGAAGGGGGGTTCCCCTCAGAAAGTTCGGGCGCGTGGCAAACGTGGTCCACACTAAAACTGGATAATGCTTGGGCGCATAAGGCGAAGCATGTGATTGAGGTGCTAAATGATAGGCTTGGCTGTGTGGTGGAGTTCGGCAGACCGCACACGCCCAATGATCGCCCTATTGTGGAGCGTTTTTTTCTCTATTTAGTGCAAAATTTTTCTCACAGAATTATTGGTACCACGGGTAGTGAATCCACAGACGAGATCAAGGCACGTTTATCGCCAAAGTCCAAAAACCCTTTGAAGATGTTGCTGTCTCTAGAAGAGTTGGAAAGTGCCGTAGACATTGTGATCTCTGACTATAACGGTCGGCCGCACGCGTCAATCCAAGGCCACACCCCATTGGACTTGTTCCTCATGCGTATGGAGGCAAGGGCGTTGCCGCCGAACACACTGCCTACTCGTTATCAAAATGAGGCAGCGTTTACGAGAATTCGCGAGCCAAAGATCGTGCAGTCAAATGCCAAATATGGGGGCGCGTTCATTAACTTTGCTTACCAGAAATACCGAAATCCGGACGTATTGCGGAGTAATTCGGCCGGGCGGAAAATGATCATTGAGTACTCTCGTAGAGATGTCTCTTCGATCAATTTGCTTGATGAGTCTGGTGCATTTATTGGTGTGCTGACACCGCCGCCACCTTACTCAATCACGCCACACAGCTACAAATTGCAGACCGAGATTTCAAAGGCTGTGAAGGACGGACAATTCCGCTTTACGGAAAGTGAGTCATTCATTGAAGCTGTCCGTAGGTTTCAATTGAAAGGTAACAAAATGACTCGAGAGAGCGCGACGAACCTCTACAAAAACACTGGCATGGTTTCATCAGGCTCGTCTGTCGAGGAAGAAACGCCTCCCCCGGCATCAGAATCACAAGTCGACAGAGTAAAGCTGTTTAAAGTTTTCACTTTTTGAAATAGAGGGTGCAAATGGATATCCAGGATACGCGACCCGTCGAGGTTGATCTTCATCCTGTCTGCAATCAGCGGTATTTGATTCCGACATTTTCGATCGGTGAGACTTACGCGCTTGTGCTTAAGGTTATTCGTCGCAGAGACTCTGGTTTAGTCATCTGGGGGCATACCCGTTACGGTAAGACCTGGGCAATGCTTTATTGCCAGCAATGCCTTACGCAAGATTTTCCGGATTTTCCTGTTGTTATTTACAACGCGAAGCGAGAAATATCAGCCACGAAAGGTAATTTTTATAACTCACTGCTGGCGGTGGTCGGTCACAAGCAGTGGAATGACAATGTTAGCCTCTCAAAAAAACATCTTCGGTTAGTGAACTTCATGGAGCAGGCGGCGCGCAAGGATTCACGGCAGCTCTTTATTCTGTTCATTGATGAAGCTCAGCGGCTTCAGCAGCAGCATTTTGACTGGGTCAAGGATATCTACAATGACCTGCGGCTAAAGGGCGTGACATTGCTTCCCATCCTGGTAGGGCAGCAGCAACTGCTGGACCAGAAGGAAGCCTTCCTCAAAACCGGGGTGGAGGGAGAGGCTATTGTTAATAGGTTCATGCTTTACGAGCACCCTTTCCGCGGCATACGCGAAAAAGAAGATTTCGCGACCTGCCTTGGCTTTTTTGACAGTACCCCTTATCCGGCCAATTCCACATGGACGTTCACCAAATTCTTTGTCCCGCAGGCATATGCCAATGGCTTTAGGCTGGCGCAAGTGAAAGACATACTGTGGGATGCCTTTTGTGATGCTTATAAGGAATTGAAGCTGAAAAGCAAAATGGAAATACCGATGCAGTATTTCAGTAAAACGATAGAGATTATTTTACGCGATAGTGTCGACATGGATCACCCAAGCTACACCATTACCAGGGAGTTCAGTTTGCGATCTATCCGTGAGTCTTGGTTTCAGGCCGCAACGCGCAATAGTAAAGCTGCTGATCCGAACGCTTGATGATGATAATCGTCCCGGATACTAAAACGCTGAGCATCAACCCTAGGTACTGTCCGGTGGCCCCACTGTACATGGCTTACGAATCTGCATATTCGATTCTAAGCCGGTTTGCACTTTATAACGTCATCCAAGGGGCTGCGCTGGTTAAAATCTTTGCGCCATCAAAGAGCGAGGGTAACGGCAAACGTAGCCGATTCCCAAACCTCGCCCACATCGCGGCTGTGAGCCCCGTAGCGATCCACGAGTGCTTTACCCTCGATAGAGCGCAGCAAGATGCACTTTTTTTAGTGCCGTCAGCTGTACCGAGCAATGATCACATTGCTGCCACTTTAAGAGTGTGTCCAGTATGCATGGTGCGTGGCATGCACTACTCCCTATTTCAATACTTACTCATCAAGCAGTGCCCGATCCATCAGGTCGAGTTGAGCCAAGCGTGTCAGACCTGCGGCGGGGCGATGGACTACTCGTTAAACAGCAGGTTGTTCCGTGAACCATACGGCTGCAACCATTGTGGCCATCTACTGCGACTCAAGGGTAGTCAGAGTGGCCGGTCCTATTTGAATAAATCCGGGCTAAACCGCCTGATTTTGGCCCATCGAATTTTTGAGCGCGGCAGGGACCGTCAGGTGTTTTTTGATATCAATCAGCCGACCAATATTTACTTTGATAATGCCGCTCAGTTTTCCTCGGCCATCACTGATTTTGCGGTGCATCAGCGTGCGCTGTTCAATGAGGTTCAGGCTAGGGCGGCATCAGGTCAGGGTGATAAAAATGTGGGTTTTTACAGAGTCAGTAACATCAGTCGTTGCTCGCCAGTTAAAAGATCGGTAATAGAGCTGACAGTCAAAGACCTTGTTCCGATTTTGAAGTGTATTTTCCGGAAAATTAGAAAGCGCTTTCTTCCTGAAATCAAACTGAGTAAGCAAAAGCTTGCCGGAATTTGGCGGAGTATCGAGGAGTGTGAGGTGCCCAGGCAAGGGTATCAACTCGTCGGCTATCTTGACTGGCTATGTTTTTGGTACGGGGTTCAAACGCCATCCGACTTGTGCTCGAAAGCAAGGTCATGTGTCAACAGAAAACTGGGAGCCTGGCTTGAATCGAAACGGACGCACGAAGTATTTGCTTCACTCAAAGGGGAACGCGAAAGAAATTGGCTGATGGCGAAAATACTAGCTCATGAAATTATTTTTTTCATGACCAGGCAGATACGCCGGCTATCCCAATCGGATCTAACCTACTCTAGGGCGAACCCCAGTCAAGTGGTCTATCGCCGGTGGGTAGGACCCGCTGCATGGGCGCTGATTATCCTTCCCCAGCAGGCCGCTTGTGAATTCCATTTTACAGCCCGCTCCGTTTTCGCTGAGCTCGGTCGGTGGAAGGTGAGCAAACCGGCGCAGCGAGAGACGTATGCGTCGCTGTCACAGTGATAAGCGATTAGTCTACGCCCCAATTGGCCCAGGCCGTTTCATTGATGCTTTCGCCGGCAATCAGCACGCGCTTCTGTCGCAGGTTGGCATTCTGCGTTTCGGCAGGTGTTTCATTGGCGTGTAAATCCTCCGGTTCTGCCAATGCCAGTCTGGAGTTGCGAATCGCAGCGTCCCAATCTTCGTAAAAGTATTGGTCTTCTGAGGCTGCGGAGGTAGGGCGCTCAAGTGCTTTATCAAAGTCGGTCGTAAATTGGAGGTTGACGACCTTGTGTTTTTTTCCAGGGTGTGAAATGAGCACCGCACGCTCACTGACAAATCCTTCAGGAAAGGGCGTGGCACCAGGATCGTAAAGATTGACAACCGATGGGCAGTTCACGCTGTTCAGCATTAGCGCAAAGCGGTAGCGGCGTTCCAATACGACTTCTACCGCGTGGGCACTCATCTCGAATTCGACTCCAGCGTCTCCCATGCTGAACAGCTGTTGGTGATCAACGCGATATTTCTCCAAATGATGATGTCGGCCCAGTAACATCTGCAGGAGGGTGGCGCTCCCTTCGGTGAGGCAGATCTTCTTATCCTTGCCGAATAGGAAATACCACTCATCATTGTATCCGAGAAGAAGATCGGCGCATTTTGCTTTGGCCAGATCCGATGTGGTGCATCCTGTTTCTTGTAACAAACGAAGCATCGCGAGATCCCTCACCCAGTGCTCCACACCTCTGCAGCTTCCACTTATCAGTTCCAGGCTTTCGCCTGAGTACAGTTTTGTGTGTGCTGTGAGTTCAGTGTCATGGACAAAGCGAGTGGCTTGACGGTAGAGCTTCTTCATCTGGGAACGCAGGGGGTCCAGATTTTTGCCGAAGCGATGTTCCTGCCAGTTCATAGCGGCGGCGATTCTGGAGACGGCCTGGCGATTGCTCAGCCGCCCCAAGCCCTTCAGTTCACGCCGGATGAGCAAGTCATCAATGTACACAGGAAGGTAGTAATTCCTGGGCTCTGTGGGCTCTGCCGGTCCGGGGTATACAGTGATATGTGAGAGATAAAAATACACATAGGCCTCTAGCGGCAGCAGGCTCTCACTGAGCGATTTGTACTGTGTGTGGCGCAACCATAGGTCGACATGCTGAAGGTAGCGCGCCACTTTACGCCGTCTACGCAGGGGCACGGTGTGCAACAGAAAATCGGTGATTTCCTGACCGAGACCGGGGATGAAGTAGAGAGTTTGCAGTAGTGCCATGGGCTGCTCCGACAGGCAATCATCACTGATGAATCGCGCATGGGGGGCTTTCAGTTGCACAGATTCGCACTTCGCGGATCAAGCGAAGCGTCTTGTGCTGGAGGGTTTCCTGGAGCCAAGGACTTATGAACGGTCATGCCCACAGGGCTGTGGTTGCGGTCCAGAAGTCCCCCTAGCATCCTAGGATCTGCTGCCATAGATACCCCGGGGCAGCGGCGCACGATGCGCCAAGTGGTGATCATTGAGTGCGTTGGCGCTCATGCAAGATCCCTGCGTTGCGCCTGACGGGGATCTGTTTCCAGCCTAGCAAACGGAAGAAATCGCGCAACGTGCAAGCAGCCCGCTGTCACGTCATCTTCAAGCGATAAGCAGCGATGCACTGGTACATTCGCCAACTATGTCTGTTCGTGCTTCCGCTTTACGGGCAGTTGCCGTAAGGCTGAGGATCCGTTTCGCTGGTTTCCTTAGCGCGTCTACTTTCCCGTAGGCGAGAGTGCTTCAAAAAACGGAAGATCTCACTATCACCTGATTTGCTTATTACAGCGTCTCGGGCACATCAGCCAAGGGCCTGAACTGAGTTGGCCAATCTTTTCTCTTGTCCGAATTGGGTGGTATAGAACCGTTGTTCAATGCCATAAATCAGGAACTTCAGTTCATTATCTGTCGAAATTTTGAACTGACCACTGTTGGCATCAAAGACGAGTTGTTGACCGCAGTAGCCATCAATGTAGGTCAGCATTCCTGCTTTATCTTGTTCGGGTAACGCCTCTAATGTCGCCATCGCCAAAGCAATACGCTTGCGATTCGGTTTGGAAACCTTCTCCGCTGCAAAATCGTTGGACAGGGTGATAAACGGTTTTTCAAGAAACTGCTCAACCTCTTCTTGCGTTGCCTCTTTGTACAGTTCATCGATCCCGGGAAAAATACTGGAAATAGTGGCCAGGTTTTTGAAGATAAGGGTGTCAGAAGCTCTGAGGTAGACAGCATCTGGCTGAGCATTAATAACTAAGCGGCTCTGGGACTCTTCAATCTCCGCAACCTCGCCGAAGACCACAGTCTTCCGTTTAAGAAAAAGGGAAGGTGTGACTTTCTGAAAATAAAAATCTTCCCCTTGGCTCGCCACTAAGTAGGAGATGTCATTGAACTGTCGCTTGGCCAGGTCGTCATAAACTTTGGCGTCAAAGTCGCCCTTCAGCATCTCAACACAAAATGTTTGTGCGGAAAATTCCTCAACTTTGAACCAAGAGTCCTCGTCCAGATTGTGATCAGGGCAGTAGTCTACACAAGCGGCGGGGTCAATGCCCAAGTCGTCGAAAAGTGTGTAATCAGAAATCAACTTGAAGAATGGTTTTTTCCTGAGTTTTTTCACCTTTACCAGTACGTAATCCATATGCTCAGCCTTTTTCTATGAACGTGTAGTTATTGATTCTATAAGCTTTTTCGATCACGACGTCAGCCGGCAACTTGTACCCGGCTCGTGAAATTAGGAAAATTGACGCGCGCGCTGTGGTGGTTATGTTATAGAATTCGTAGCCATATAATAAAAACTGCGGATTGAAATACAGTGCTTGCGAGCGGTAGGTAAAAACAAACAAAACGCCGTATACAAAGAACAGGGTTTCCCAGTTAGGGACGCTGAGCGCCACGAAGAAGTAACCGAGGTAGCTCGGTAAAAAACTATTATTAGCATGATCAATGGAGTCAACTTGGCCTGGCTTGAACTCATCCTTACCCAACGATGGACTCAGCACCAAGCTTAAGCCAGTGAGCAACACGGGGACGCAGAGATAGAGGCCGTACGACACGAAATTGGGAAGCGCAACAACAAGGCCATGCTCAGGAAAAAAATACCCCAGCACGTAACCCTTCTGAACCAAAAATACGATTACTAGGAGAGACGTCGCATTGAAGGTCAATAGCAACCGGAAAGGAACGTTAAGGTCGAGTTTCGGCCATTCCATGTCATCTCCAGTGCGTGACGCCGACTGTGGATGTCGACAGGTGCGAGATAGGGCTCTGGACGATATCAAATGGCCATGCTTCACGTCCACAACGAATACTTCACCAAGTGCGGCAGCGCAATTCATAAACGCGCGGTCTAGGGAGAGACAACAAGGTTTCTGGTGACCACCTCTCTCTAGCACAGGGGCCGAGTCTAAGATTGCCCGAACGGCAGTAGCGGGCAATCCTGCAGGGCTCGTCGAGCATTGCTGTGACACGACGCATCACGATCTCTAAATGCTCGGAAGCGATACAGGCAACTGCTCAATTCATGACTGTGATCGCTTCTATCCTGGCGGCAGCGTCCGTCGGCTCCATCCACGATACGGTGTAAGAACTATTTTTGTGTAGGTCATTCGGCTTGCCGGGCGACCACTACTTGTGGTCAACCTTGCTTACCTGCAGTGGCAGCTCGCTTGGTGCCGAAAGTGCAGCGCCGTGTTATTTTCCGCGTTCTGAGAAGTAAGCGATTACCCGGTGCCAGCGCTGGCGTCTCGCGGGAGAGATCATGGTGTTGCAATGGATTCGCGAGTGGTTCTCCACGGCTGGAGCAGGTGCACCTTTGGAAGAAGGCGTCAGTCGCGCTGGCCGCTTTGATCTGTATGTCAACGGCGCTGCACCACTTCCGATCGGCCGGTTTGCGTCGTTGAAACAGGCCGAGGTCTTGGCTCAGCGCAGCTTCAAGGACCAGCACTACCGGATCGTGGATACTTACACCGGGGACGCCGCAGTCTTCAACTACAAGAAAACTGCACTGCTTCCGGAGCCGTTCCTCCAAGGAATTGACATTACAGGTCAGGTGACGCCTTCGCCGACGTTCATCCGGGAACTGCACGCTAGGAAGCCGATGCTCACTCAGCCCACTTTCTGTTGGCAAAACTGTTTGCTCACCATCCTGAGTCTTCAGGCCTCACATCCGCAGCTTCGTTATGCGCTGTCACTCATTCATCACCCGGAGGCGGGGGTCGAGGGGCATGCACTGATCGAGCACACAGGGCAGTTTCACGATCCCACCCTGGAGCATCAGTCTTTACTCCGTCCGCTGGTCACCTACCGGCTCCTGGAAGTACTGGAGCCCGATCAGCTAATTGCGCAGATTCTCGCGCGATTTGGTGAGGACGGTCTCAAGGACATGCGCCAAGGACGGCGGGCGTGGTCAAATTTCCGCGTGGATGCTGGCGGTTCGCGGATATTCGACCTTTGAGTCCCGCGTAATTTTTGGAAGCCACTGCGTTGGTGCCGCAGGATGAACCGCTGCGGGTGTTCAACTGCCAGCGCGGCGGCGTCTTGTCGAGATGGTGCGTCATACCGACAATCGATGGGGCTTGGCCGGCGGCAGCCATCAGCATTGCGGCTTACCTTTAAAGGGGGAAGGCATGAGTCACTACTTTGATCATGCGAGTCAGGAACTGTACAGCAAGATCGCCCAGGCCAAGGTGTACATCACCCGCCACAACCCGACCACTGGCGCACTGGCCGAAGCGGTGCTTCGCCAGTTCCTCAAAGACCACCTGCCGGAGGCGGTCAGTGTGGAGCAGGGCTTCATCATCGACAGCGCGGGCGGTTTATCCAAGCAGTGCGACATTCTGATTTACGACTCGCACCGGTATGCCCCGTTCTATCGAGTAGGGGGGGTGGTTGTGGTACCGGCGGAGGCGGTGATTTGTTGGCGCTGATGGAAAATTGACCCACCCTGCCGATTGAAATTTGACCCAGGGCGGATTGCTGATTTTGTTACCAGCAACTGTGGATAAGTCTACCAGCGCAGCTGCTTTTGAACCCACTCCCTC
>Ga0247725_1001843_pt1 | contig 10021 bp, 7 predicted proteins | sample OKSTACKMCFT3sol_FD_183021 | JGI IMG/M metagenome (GOLD analysis project Ga0247725, IMG submission 183021) | Subsurface sediment microbial communities from gas well in Oklahoma, United States - OK STACK MC-FT3-sol | ecosystem: Environmental > Terrestrial > Deep subsurface > Rock core/Sediment... | reverse complement strand
ACCGGATCATCCTCGGCGTTGAGCACCAGCAGCGGGATGCTCACCGTCTCCATCACCGTGATCGGGTTGCAGCTCTCCAGGTAGGCCTGCTGGCTGGAGTAGCCCGCGCACTCGTACAGGTGCCGGTGGAATTCATCCAGGCTCTGCGCGTCCTCCAGGGCCGCCAGGCTGGGCAGGTGCGCCAGCGCCTCGCGGTTGGGGGTGACGAACTGGCGAACCAGCTTGCGCGCCATCAGGCGGGTGTAGGGCGCGCGCGAGCGGGCGAAGGCCACGCGGATGTCGTAGCCCGGGCAGTAGGCGAAGGCGCCGCGCAACGGCGTCGCCTCGCCCTCCTCGCCCAGGTAGCGGATCAGCAGCCCCGTACCGGCGGAAATGCCCGCGGCGTAGAGCGGCGAGCGGGGGTAGCGCTCGCCGATCACGCGCAGCTGCTCGCGCAGGTCCGCCGTGTCACCCATGGTGTTGAAGCGCGGGCTGGTCAGCGGCAGCCGGCCGTGACCACGGCGCTCGCAGAACACCACGCGCCAGCCCGTGAGACGCTGCAGGTCCCGCACGAAGCCGCGCATGCTGTGGGGCGAGCCGGTGATGGTGTGCAGCACCACCAGGGTCGGCACCTCCGCCGGCAGCTCGGCGCCGAGCCAGTGCAGCGCCGTGGTGCCGCCATCGGCCATGCGCAGGGTGTCGACCCGATCGTAGGCCAGGCGCGGGGCGAAGGCCTTCTTCAGGCCCAGGCCGAGCAGTTGCAGGTGGCCGTTGAACAGCCAGGGCGTCGCCCAGAAGCGCCGGGTGAGGCGCGGCACCTGGGCGATCAGCGCCTGGTTCTCCGGGTTGGCCTGGTAGACCAGCTCCGGCTTGCGCGCCGCCGTGCGCAGGTAGTGGGCGCCGAGCCCGACCGCCAGCACGGGCAAGGCGGTGATCCAGATCGACATCGGAACTCCTCAATCAGAAAGAAACCTGCCCCGGCATGGGCCCACGCCCGCTCAGGTGCGCAGCTGGGCCCGGAGTATCTTGCCGATGGGCGACTTGGGCAATTGCGCGCAGAACTCGATTCGCTTGGGCACCTTGTAGGCGGTCAGCCGCTCGCGGCAATGGTTGATCACGGCGCCCGCGTCGAGCCCCGGCCGGTGCAGCGCGACGAAGGCACAGAGCGCCTCCCCCGTGGCCTCGTCCGGCACGCCGATCACGGCCACTTCGCTGACGTCCGGGTGCTCGGCGATCACCGCCTCCACCTCGTTGGGGTACACGTTGAAGCCGGAGACCAGGACCATGTCCTTCTTGCGGTCGACGATGCGGATGTAGCCGTCCTCGTCCATCACCGCGATGTCGCCGGTGCGGAACCAGCCGTCGACGAAGGCCTCGCGGGTTTCCTCCGGGCGGTCGAGGTAGCACTCGATGATATGCGGGCCGCGCACCAGCAGCTCGCCGGGCGTGCCAGGCGCCAGTTCGCCTCCTTCGGCATCGGCGATGCGCACGTCGCAGCCGGGCAGCGGCAGCCCGACGGTGCCCGGGCGCTCCTTGGGCCCCGGCGGGTTGAAGGCGACGAAGCAGCAGCTCTCGGTCAGGCCGTAGCCTTCGAGGATCTGCCCCACCGCCGCCCGCCAGCGCTCGCCGGTGACCGGGCGCAGCGAGGTGCCGCCGGAAACCGCGAGCTTCAGATCCGGCGGGCTGGCCTGGAACCAGGGCTCGGCCAGCAACCCGGCGTAGAGGGTGTCCACCCCGGTCATCCAGCGCACCGGGAAGCGTTCGAAGGCCGGCTGCGCGTTGGCCAGCGGGCGCGGGTTGGGCACCAGCAGGTTGCGCGCGCCACGGCGGAAGAACAGCAGGAAATTAAAGTTGAAGGCGAAGATGTGGTAGAGCGGCGGCAGGGTGACGATGGCCTCGCCCGGCTCGACCCGCGCGCCGAAGCCGGCGAGGTAGTCCTCGGCCATGCGCAGTACCGCCTGCAGGTTGGCGTGGGTCAGCACCGCGCCCTTGCTCCTGCCCGTGGTGCCGCCGGTGTACTGGTACAGGGCGACGGGGTGCTGCCGCGGCGCCACGTCCGCTGATTGCCCGAGTTCCAGCGCCTGGCTGAAATACTGGAACGCCACCCGTGGCGTCAGGTCCCCGCCGGCCTGCGCTTCGAGCGCGTGCTGGATGGCCCGGGCCTGGGGCTCGGGGAAGAAGTCGCTGAGGCGTGTCAGCACCAGGGCGATGCCGCGCTGCTCGAGCACCGGCTGCGCGCGCTGGGCGAACAGGTCGCAGGCCACCAGCAGCTTGGCGCCGCTGTCGGCCAGTTGCGCGTCCAGCTCGCGCTCGGTGTACAGCGGGTTGACGTTGGTGACGATCAGCCCGGCCTTCCAGGCGCCCAGCACCGCGATGGGATAGTGCAGGCTGTTGGGCAGCTGCAGCGCTACCACATCGCCAACCTGCAGGCCTTGCTCGCGCACCAGGTAGGCGGCGAAGGCGCTGGACAGTCGCTCGATCTCGCTGAAGGAGAGATCGGCGTGCAGGCCATTGGGCAGCACCAGGGTGAACGCCGGTGCCTCGGCGAAGCGCTGCGCGGCTTCACGGGCGCAATCCGCGAGGTTACCCGTCAGCGATTCGGGGTCGAGGCGGTAGCCCAGCAGCTGCGGTGGATAGTGTTGCTCCCAACGGCGGGTGGTCATCCTCATGCTCCTTTTGTTGTTCTTGTCGGGGTGGGTTGCCGGCGAGCGGCCCGCGATGACGAGCCGCCCGCGCCGCGTTACAGCAGGATTTCGATGTCCCCGGTGGGGAACGCCACGCAGGCGTAGATCCAGCCGAAGTCGCGGTCGGACTGGCGCAGGTGCGCCTCCTGCGGGTTGAACACGTTGCCTGCCACCAGCTTGACCCGGCACAGGCTGCACTCGCCCGAGCGGCAGGCGTTCTCCACGAAGTAGCCGTTGCGCTCCAGGGCATTGAGCAGGGGCTCGCCGACCTGGCTGCGGAAGCTGCCACGGCCGCGCACGGTGACCTGCACTTCATGCTCCAGCGCCACGCCCGCCGGCCAGCCGGCCTGCTCGTGGGGCGTCTTGGGCGCACCGTTGGCCTCGACCCGGATGCGCCGCCGGGCCACGCCCAGCTCGCCGAGCAGCGCCACGCAGCTGTCGTTGAACGGCGTCGGCCCGCAGATGTAGAACATCCGCTCGCCGACCTCGCCCAACAGCGCCCGGAGCATTTCCAGGGTCAGGCGACCGCTGTGCCCGGCATAGCCTGCCGGCGGGCGCGAGATCACTTCGCTGAGGGTGAAGTTGGCATGGCGCGCGGCCAGTTCGCGCAGCTCCTCGGCGAAGATCACGTCGTCCACATGGCTGTTCACGTAGACCATGTGCAAGCGCTGCGGCAGCTGGCGGTCGAGGATGTTCAGCAGGATGCTGCGGGCCGGCGCCGCGCCTGAGCCACCGGCGAGGAAGACCAGGTCGTCACCATGGAACAGCGGGTTGTGGTGGAAGGTGCCCATCGGCCCGGAGCTGGTCAGGCGCTGCCCCACGCTCACGCAGTCGAGCAGGTAGTGGGAGACGAAGCCGCCCTGGGCCCGCTTCACCGTCAGGTCGTAGTGCATGCGCTGCAGCGGCGAGGAGGACATGGCGTAGGGCCGGGCCGTGTGCACGCCATCGATCTCGACGAACAGGTTGACGTACTGCCCCGCCTGGAACGGCGGCAGCGGCTGGCCGTCGGCCGCCACCAGGCGCAGGGTGCGGGTGCTCGGGGTCTCGTCGATGATCTCGGCCACCTCCAGCGCCAGGCGCTTGGGGTGCAGTTGCACCACGGTGCTGCCCACCTCGCCGCGCACTTCCTGGAAGTCGCTGCCCCCCTCCTCCAGCGCGAGCTTGGCGGCGAAGGCCTCGGCATAGCCGGCGATCGCGTTCAACGGGTTGTGCTCAGGCATGGGCCACCTCTCTCTTCGCCTTCAGGTGCTTGAGTACGGCGCGGGCGGTGGATTCGCCGGCCATGTAGGTGGGCTGGAAACCGCCCATGGAGGTCCAGGCGCCTGCCATGTACAGGCCCGGCACCGCGTCCAGGCGCTCGCGCAGCAGCGCCGAGTCCTGCGCGCTCTGCTGGAAGCCGTAGATGGCGCCACCGGACGTGTTGAGGTAGCGCATCATGGTCAGCGGCGTGGCCACCTCGACCTCTTCGATGTACTGGCGCACCTTCGGGTAGACCTTCTCGATCACCGCGATGAGCTTCTCGGCGAAGGCGTACTTGGTCTGCGCGTAGTCTTCCGGCTTCACCGACTTCCACACATCGCCGTATTGCAGGCAGACCAGCACCACCTGGCTCTTGCCCTCGGGCGCGGCGCTCGGGTCCTCCAGGTTGTAGCAGGTGAGCATGCCGCCCAGCGGCGGCTCCAGGCTGCCCATGCGCGCGTGGATCTGCTCCTCGTCGAGGGTTTCGTAGATGAAGCTGGAAGCGGTGGTCACCCCCAGCTCCTGCGGCGTGCAGTCCAGGCCGAGGTAGATCACGAAGGCCGAGGTGCCCATGCGCCGGGACTTGAAGTCCTGCCGCACCTTCGACGGCGGCTGCGGCAGGTCGAGCAGCTCGTTGAAGGTGATCAGCGGGCTGGCGTTGGACACCACCGCGTCGCAACCGACCCGCTCGCCGCCTTCCAGGGTGACGCCGCAGATGCGCCCGTCCTCGGTGTGGATCCGCTCCACGGCGCAGTTGAAGCGCACCTCGCCACCCGCTTCGAGGAAGGACCCCACCAGCGCGTTGGACATGGCCTGGGAGCCGCCCTTGATGTGCCAGGGTTTGAACACCGAATAGGCGTAGAGCATGGTCGCCAGGTCGGCGAAGGGCAGCATGCTCGGCGGCACGCCGAGGTAGAGCCAGTAGGTGGCGAGGATGTTCTTCAGCTTGGCGTCTGCGAAGAACTCGTCCAGCACCTCCCGCGCCGGGCGGAAGCCGTACTGCACGTAGTACGGGCACAGCGACCTGAGCATCGCCTCGCTGTTGCCGCGACTGGCCTGCGGCAGGGTCATGAAGCTTTCCAGGGTGACCTTCTCGCACACCAGCATGAAGCGCTCGATGGCCTCGCTTTCGGCGGGGTACATGCCCTGCAGCAGGCGGCGGATGCCCGACCAGCTGGCCGGCAGGGTGACGTCCAGCTCACCGGGCACCACCAGGCGGTACAAGGCGTGCTCCTGGATGAACTCGACCTTGTCCAGCACCCCGAGCTTGTCGAAGAACGTCCGCATCACGAACGGCTTGTCCTCGGTGCCCAGGCCGCTGAGCTGATGCAGCGCCACCTCGAACTCGAAGTTGCCGCGCACGAAGGAGGTCGCGCAGCCCCCGGGAATGTTGTGGCGCTCCACCAGCAGGGTGCGGCTGCCGCCCCGCTGCAGCGCAGTGGCGGCGGTCAGCCCGGCGTTGCCTGCGCCGATCACCACGGCGTCGTAATGCGTCATCGATCACCTCGAACTTATCAACGATAAGATTGGGTTGGAAAAAGGCCTCAGAAGGTTTCCTGCAATTCGAGCAGGTCGGGGAACTGCGCCGGCGTCCCCGTCGCCCGCGCCCCCACCGAGCGCAGGATGTCCTGCCCGCTGAGGATGGCGCTCTGCAGCAGAACGGTGTGCTGCAGGGATTCGTAGACGCCGTGGTCACGGCTGTAGAGCATCGCGCGCTTGATCCCGTTGATCGCCACCGGCGGGCGCTCGGCGATCCTGCGGGCGGCGGCGAAGGCCCCCTCCAGCAGCGCCTCGGGCGTGGCGAAGAGCTTGGCCAGCAGGCCCAGGCGGTAGGCTTCGGCGGCGCCCAGGGTGTCCCCGGTCAACGCCAGGTAGCGCGCCACGCCGGCCGGGATCAGCCGTGGCAGGCGCTGCAGCACGCCCAGGTCGGCCATCATGCCGACGTTGGTTTCCTCGATGCGGAAGGTGGCCGCCTCGCTGGCGAAGCACAGGTCACAGGCGGCGATCAGGTCGAAGCCACCGCCGATGCAGGCGCCCTGCACCGCCGCGATCACCGGGAAGCGCGCCTGCTCCAGGGCATTCAGCGCCCCCTGCATGCGCTCCAGGTTGACCTGCAGCAGCTCCCGCTCCTGCGGGCTGCTGGCATGGAATTCCTTAGCCGTGGAAAACATCTGCATGTCCAGGCCGCCACAGAACGTCTTGCCCTGCGCCGAAATGACCAGCGCCCGCACCTGGCCGGAGCGGCTCAGGCGCCCTACCGCTTCCGGCAGCTCGCTCCAGAAGGCCCGCGTCAGGCTGTTGGCCTTGTCGGGGCGGTTGAGTTGCAGGTGGGCGACACCGCTGTCGATGCTGAGCGCGAAACACGCGTAGGTTGAATCCATGGAATGCACCTCGGGGCTGGATGTTAGCGATGCTAAGATTTAAATCTTAGCACCGTCAAGATATTTCCCGATGCTAAGATCGCCCCGCCCCGAAGCCCCCGGAACAAAGGCCCCGCCCCGCATGAGCAAGACTCCCCAGCGCGCCCGCGACACCTACCACGTCGGCAACCTCGCCCCGCAGCTGCTGCAGGCCGCGCGGGAGATGCTCGAGGAAGTGGGGCCGACCAAGCTGTCGCTGCGCGCGGTCTCGGAGCGGGTCGGCGTCAGCTCCACGGCCGCCTACCACCACTACGCCAACCGCGCCGAACTGGTGGGCCAGCTGGCCGCCCAGGGCTTTCGCGAACTGGGCATCGCGCTGCGCCGGGAAGACAAGGGCAATGCCGGCCTGCAGAAGCTGCGCGACGCCAGCCTGGCCTACTTCAGCTTCGCCCGCGCCAACCCCGCGCTGTACCAGCTGATGTTCGGCCCGGAGCTGGGCGGCGATGACCTGTCCGTGGACTACCGCGAGGCCCGCGACGACGCCTTCGGCGAGCTCAAGCGCATCATTGCCGAGATCCTCGGGCAGGCCATCGACAGCGCCGAAGTCCGCCGCGCCGCCCTGGCCGGCTGGTCCTACACCCACGGCCTGGCCTCCCTGGTCATCCACGGCGTGCTGCAACTCCCCGACTCCACCAGCGACGCCCGCTTCGTCGACAGCACCCTCAAGGGCTTCGAGCACCTGTTCCAGGCCAGGGAATAGAACACGGAAGCGCCCGCCGACAAGCACACGTCCAGCGGGTCAGTACGCGCTGGCTTGCCAGGGTTTTGAAAGGCAGGCCCTGATTGCCCTACCCTTGCCGCCCTGTCGAGGACGTACAGCGAGAAGGAGTCCTGATGCAGCGCGTGATGATCATCGGCCAACCCGGGTCCGGCAAAAGCACCCTGGCCCGCAGGCTGGGCGAACTGACCGGCTTGCCGGTCGTCCACATCGACACCATCCATTGGCAGCCGGGCTGGGTGGAGCGCACCCGGGACGAGAAGACCCGTCTGTGCCACGAAGTCGAGGCCCGTGAGCGCTGGATATTCGAAGGCGGCCACTCCGAAACCTGGGGCAACCGGCTCGCCCGGGCCGACCTGCTGGTCTGGATCGACCGCTCGGCGCCGCTCCGTTTCTGGCGCATACTGCTGCGTACCCTGTCCCAGCGAGGCCGCACCCGCCCCGACATGCCGGAGAACTGCCCGGAGCAACTGGGCAACCTCCCCGAGTTCTTCGGCTTCATGTGGCGCACCCGGCAATCGGCCCGGGCCAAGATGGAACAGCTCGCCGCCACCGCGCCTTCCACCTGCCGCGTCGTGCGCCTGCGCTCCAACCGGGATACCGAGCGTTTCCTGGCGGACATCCAGGCAAATCCCGGGTCGTCTCAGGCCTGCGCACCGGCGCGCCGCTGAACGACTGAACCCCCTCCCCCAGGCGCCAGTGCGACCATGCGTATCCACCTGCTGTCAGACCTGCACAACGAATTCAGCCTCTTCCAGCCCCAGGTGCTGGACGCGGACGTGGTGATCCTCGCCGGTGACATCGACCTCAAGGGCCGTGGCGTGCATTGGGCACGGGAGGTGTTTCCAGGCCAGGTGCTCTACGTACCGGGCAACCACGAGTACTACGGTGGGCACCTGAAGCGGACCCTGGAAAAGATGAAGGCCGCGCAGGACGCGCGCATTCGCGTCCTGGATAGGGACGAGGTGGTGATCGGTGGTACCCGGTTTCTCGGCGCCACCCTCTGGACCGACTACTGCGCAACCGGCAACCCGGCGATAGCCGCCTTCACCGCGCAGAACGGCATGAGCGACTTCAAGAAGATCCGCACCGGCGAGTTCCGGCGGATCCGGCCCGCCGACCTCAAGGATGAATCGGTGCTGGCGCGCAACTGGCTGCGGGAGAAACTCACCACGCCCCATGACGGCCCGACGGTGGTGATCACCCACCACGCCCCGTCCCTGCGCTCACTGGCAGACAACCCCTACGCGGGCGGTCACATGGACGCCGCCTACGCCAACCGGTACGACGACCTGCTGGAGATGGGTGCGGACCTCTGGGTTCACGGCCACGCCCACACCGCGTGCGACTACAGGACGGGCACCACCCGCGTGGTGTGCAACCCGCGCGGGTATCCCGGTGAACTCACTGATTGGTCGTCTGACCTGGTGCTGGAGCTTTAGGGCACTGGCAGTGCCACGACCCGGCCCGCCCACGCGGGCCGGGTCATGCCTCAGAAGGTCAAGGTACCCAGCCCCATCCCCGGATCACTGAAGCTCGGGCGGCCGTCTTCCAGGTGGCCACTGAAGCGCCGCAGGAAGCCGTCAACGCCCTGTGCGCTGACACTGAAGTCGTACCAGTTGCCGCTGCTGCGCAGCGAGTAGCGCACCTCGCGGCGCTGGCCCGGGGCAACGGTCAGGGTCTGGCTTTCGCCGCGGTAGTAGACGTTGTCCTTCACGGTCATGCGCAGGGGCTTGAGGCCTCGGTTGACCAGCTGCACCACCAGCCTTCCGAACAGCGGGTCGTGGTCGATGCGCACCTCGGGCTGAGGCGCCCTGCGGTCGGCAGCGGCCACGCGCAGGTTGCCACGGAACACCCGCAGGAAGCCGTTGGGGCCGTGCACTTCCAGGTGGTAGTCGCCGCTGGCGTCCCCCGTGAAGCGGTCATGCAGGCGCCGGTGGGCCCCGACCGTGTAGCGTTTCGGCGCGCGGACGCTGTCCAGCAGGTCATAGACCTGGAACACCGCGCCGGCCTTGCCGGTGTTGGCGAACGTCAGGCTCAGGGCTTCCTCGCGGACGCGATAGCGCGCGTGTACCGCCAGGTCGTAAGGCAAGGGGCGCGCACGGCGCAGGCCCATCTCCTGCTTGGGCATGGCGGCCACCGCTGGCGGTTTGGGCTTGGGCAGCTTCACCTGGCTGGCGACGATGGCGTCGGCCTGGCTGGTGTCCGGCAGCCCCGGGAGTGCCCCGTGGTCGGGGTGGCTGAAGTCGAAGGCCGAGGTCAGGTCGCCACACACCGCACGGCGCCAGGGGCTGATGTTGGGCTCCATCACGCCGAAGCGCTGTTCGAGGAAACGGATCACCGAGGTGTGGTCGAACACCTGGGAGTTGACCCAGCCGCCCTTGCTCCAGGGCGAGATCACATACATGGGCACGCGCGGGCCGAGGCCGTAGGGCTGGTTGCGGTAGCGGGTATCGCCCTTGGTGTGCCATTCGAGGGTGGCGTCGGCGGTGGTCTTGCCGTGCAGCGTGCCGTCGGCGTTCAGGCCCGGCGCGGCAGGGGGCGCCATGTGGTCGAAGAAGCCATCGTTCTCGTCGAACATCACCAGCAGCGCGGTCTTGCTCCACACCTCGGGGTTGGCGGTCAGCGCGTCCAGCACCCAGGCAGTGTATTCGGCGCCCCAGATCGGGCTCGACGGGCCGGGGTGCTCGGAATACTTGGCCGGCGCCACGATCCACGACACCTGCGGCAGCGTATTGGCTAGCACGTCGCGCTTCAGCGCATCCAGCTTCCAGGTGCTCAGGCCGTTGACGATCAGCGGCGAGTCCGGCCCGGCCGCGCGGTACTGGCGGAAGCCGATCAGCGGGTTGTCGGAGAAGTTGTCCGCCATGTCCTGGTACACGCGCCAACTGACGCCAGCGGCCTGCAGCCGTTCCGGGTAGGTGGTCCAGGTGTAGCCCTCTTCCACCGGGCCTTCGCTGTCGTGGTCGTTGGTGGTCACC
>Ga0247725_1001842_pt1 | contig 10021 bp, 8 predicted proteins | sample OKSTACKMCFT3sol_FD_183021 | JGI IMG/M metagenome (GOLD analysis project Ga0247725, IMG submission 183021) | Subsurface sediment microbial communities from gas well in Oklahoma, United States - OK STACK MC-FT3-sol | ecosystem: Environmental > Terrestrial > Deep subsurface > Rock core/Sediment... | reverse complement strand
CCGCGCTGCAGCTGTTCACCCAGGGCAGTGCCTGGTTCTCCAGCGAGCAGGGCAAGAAGGGGCAGATCAAGGTGGGCCAGCTGGCGGACCTGGTGGCCCTCTCGGCGGACTTCTTCAGCATCGAGGACGAGCAGATAAAGTGGTTGGAGTCGGTCCTCACCGTCGTCGACGGCAAGGTCGTGCACGCCGCCGCCGAGTTCGACCGGCTCGGCCCGCCGCAACTGCCGGTGCTGCCGGACTGGTCCCCGGTGGCCCGTGTTCCGGGCCACTGGCGGCCGGGCGCGCCGACGGTCGCCGCCGTGCACCAGTGCGCCGGCGCCTGCAGCGTCCACGCCCACAGCCACGAGCGGGCCCGCCAGTCGAAGGTGCCGGTGAGCGACTTCACCGCCTTCTGGGGTGCCTTCGGCTGCTCCTGCTTCGCCTTCTGAGGCCAGGACGTGCCTCCAGGCCCCGCCCTCGTGCGGGGCTTTTCCATTCCGGGGGCGGGCGTGGAGCCATTAAAAAAAGCGGGTCTCAGGCCCGGATAACATCGTTTTTCAGGGGGTGGCCCATTCCCTATATTCGCCGGCACACAGCACTGCTGCTGACCTTGTCTAGCCGGATCGGAAATGGAAATGAGCAAGAACCTAGAAAGCCCCCGCGACGCCATCGCGGGTATCGGAACCCAGGTGGTCTGGGCGGGCGAGCAGGATGGCCACCCCTACAACGCCACCCAGACGCCCATCGTCTTCAGCGCCGCCTATGGCTACCAGGACGTCGACCACTGGTACGACGTCGCCCTGGGCAAGCGTGAAGGCTACATCTACAGCCGCATGGGCAACCCGACGGTGACCACCCTGGAGGCCAAGCTCTGCGAACTGGAGCAGGCGGAATCGGCGGTCGCCTTCAGCAGCGGCATGGCCGCCATCAGCGCGGTGCTGCACACCTTCCTCTGCCAGGGCAAGCGCGTGGTCTCGACCCGTGACAGCTACGGCGGCACCAACAAGATCTTCGAAGAGTTCCTCCCGCGCATGGGCGTGGACGTGGTGCTCTGCGACACCCTCGACACCCAGGCCATCGAGGCGGAGATCGCCCGTGGCTGCGACCTGCTGTACCTGGAGACGCCTACCAACCCGACCCTGAAGGTGCTGGACATCCGCCGCCTGGTGGCAGCGGCCAAGCGCGTCGGCGCCCTGGTGGTGGCCGACAACACCTTCGCCACGCCGCTCAACCAGAACCCACTGGCCCTGGGGGTGGACGTGGTGGTGCACAGCGCCACCAAGTTCCTCTCCGGCCACGGTGACGCCCTGGGTGGCATCGCCTGCGGCGCCGAGCACCTGATGGCCAGCGTCCGGCACTACCGCGAGATCAACGGTGCCGCGCTGGATGCCTTCTCCGCCTTCCTGATCATCCGCGGCATCAAGACCCTGGCCCTGCGCCTGCGCCAGCAGCAGCGCAGTGCCCAGGCCCTGGCCGAGTACCTGCTCACCGAGCCCCTGGTGGAGGCGGTGAACTACCCGGGCCTGCCCAGCCACCCCGGGCACGCCATCGCCCGTGGGCAGATGCGCGGCTTCGGCGCCATCGTCAGCTTCGTCCTGCGGGGCGGCATGGACACCGTGACGCGCCTGCTGCCACGCCTGCGCTACGCCCACCGGGCCGGCAACCTCGGCGCGGTGGAGACCATCTACGGCCCCGCGCGCACCACCAGCCACGTGGAGAACACCCTGGAGGAGCGCCTGGCCCTGGGCATCTCCGAAGGGCTGGTACGGGTTTCCGTCGGCATCGAGGAGACCGAGGACCTGCTGGCCGACCTGCAGCACGCATTCGCCGGCGTTCGCGCCGAACTCGCCGCCGTGGCACCTCGCCAGGGCGAACCTTCACTGACCGGATGTCGCACCGAGGTGGAACTCTGACATTCGCCCCACTCCTGGCCGGAGAGTCAGCGAGTCCTTCATGAAAAGGAATAACAAGAAAAACCTGACGGCAAACAGTTTGGTTCTGCCTTGAAGTTGTTCGCAGAAACGTCCTTGTCCGCACACTTTCATGAGATTCAACTTATGTCCCTACATACAACAAACGACAAAGCGACATCGGGGCCTGATTTCAAACAGGACATGCAGACCCGCCACATCGTCATGCTGGCGCTGGGCGGGGTGATCGGCACCGGCCTGTTCCTCACCTCCGGCTACACGGTCAACCAGGCGGGGCCGCTGGGCGCGGTCATCGCCTACGTCATCGGCGCGGTGATGGTGTACATGGTGATGATGTGCCTGGGCGAGCTGGCCGTGCACATGCCCGAGACCGGCTCGTTCAGCAGCTACGCCTCCCGCTACCTCGGGGCGGGCACCGGCTACACCGTGGCCTGGCTCTACTGGCTGACCTGGGCGGTGGCCATCGGCTCGGAGTTCACCGCCGCCGGCATCCTCATGGTGCGCTGGTTCCCGGACACCCCGGTGTGGATCTGGAGCGCGCTGTTCGCCCTGACCGTCTTCATCAGCAACGTGGTGTCGGTGCGGCTGTTCGCCGAGACCGAGTTCTGGCTGTCGCTGGTCAAGGTGCTGGCCGTGCTGGCCTTCCTGGTGGTCGGTGCCGGCGCCATCTTCGGCGTCTTCGAGACCCGCCACGTGCAGAGCGCGGGCCTGGCCAACTTCACCCGCGAAGGGCTGTTCCCCACTGGTTTCTGGTCCATCGCCATGACCCTGCTGGCGGTCGCGTTCGCCTTCTCCGGTACCGAGCTGATCGGCATCGCCGCGGGCGAGACCCGCGACCCCAAGCGCAACGTACCGAAGGCGATCCGCACCACCGTGGTTCGCCTGGCGCTGTTCTTCGTCGGCACCATCTTCGTCCTGGCGACGTTGCTGCCCCGGGAGCAGGCCGGCCTGGTGGAGAGCCCCTTCGTCACGGTGTTCGAGTCCATCGGCATTCCCTACTCGGCGGACATCATGAACTTCGTGATCATCAGCGCGCTGCTCTCGGCCGCCAACTCCGGGCTCTACGCCGCCTCGCGGATGCTCTGGACCCTCAGCGACCAGGGCCACATGCCCAAGCGCTTCGCCACCCTCAGCCGCATGGGTACGCCGTTCAACGCCATCGTCGTGAGCATGGCCGGCAGCATCGCCTCGCTGCTCAGCAGCGTGTTCGCGCCGGACACGGTCTACCTCGCCCTGGTGTCCATCTCCGGCCTGGCCGTGGTGGTGGTGTGGATGAGCATCGCCGCCAGCCAGATGGCCTTCCGGCGCCACTACCTGGCCAACGGCGGCCGGCTGGAGGACCTGGGCTTCCGCGTGCGTGGCTACCCCTGGGTGCCGCTGGGCGCGCTGGTGTGCTGTGCCCTGGCGTGCATCGGGATTGCCTTTGATCCGGCCCAGCGAGTTGCGCTCTACTTCGGCGTGCCGTTCATTGCCTGGTGCTACCTCGTCTACTGGGTGACCTGCAAGCTGCGCGAACGGCGCCAGGCTTCACCCGTGGCCCCGGCAAGGGTACCGGGGGCGGCCTGAACCACGCCCTCCCATTGCGCCGTCCCGAGGTCCCGACCATGCACCCGAAAGCCCTGCCTCCCCTGAACTGGCTGCGCGCCTTCGAAGTCTCGGCGCGGTACCTCAACTTCACCCACGCGGCGGAGGAGCTGCACCTCACCCAGGGGGCGGTCAGCCAGCAGATCCGGCAGCTGGAAAGCCACCTCGGGGTGGCGCTGTTCAAGCGCCTGCCCCGAGGCCTCGGGCTGACCGAGGAAGGCCAGTCCTACCTGCCGGTGGTGCAGGACGCCATCACCCGGCTGGCGGTGGGCACCAACGAGATCTTCGGCCAGCACAAGCGCCGGCCGATCAAGGTCCGTGGCAGCCTGTCGTTCCTGCACTTCTGGCTGGCGCCCCGGCTCGCGGACTTCCGCCGCGCCCACCCGCAGCTGGACATCCGCTACATCAGCAACCTCTGGGTGAAGGAGCTGGACGGCGAGGACGACGTGGAGATCCGCTGGGGCCACGGCCAATGGCCGGGGCTGGTCTCCCAGCGGCTGACCTGGGACACGCTGTTCCCGGTGTGCGCGCCGGAGCTGCTGGCCCAGGGCCCGCTGCGCGAGCCGCGCGACGTGGCCCGCCACCCGCTGCTGCACGTGCTGGGCTACGAGGAGGGCTGGGGCTACTGGTTGCAGCGCGCCGGCGCCGATGACGTCGACTACGCCACCGGCCCGCAGTTCGACACCCTGGTGTCGACCCTGCGCCTGGCCGAGCTGGGGCAGGGCATCGCCCTGGCGCGCTCCTCCATGGTCGAGGACCTGCTGCGCGAAGGGCGCCTGGTGGAGCTGTTCGACTGCCGCATCGAGGCCAGCGAATCCTTCTACCTGGTCAGCGGCTCCGGCACCGACCTGCATCCGGACGCCCAGGCCTTCGCCACCTGGCTGGTGGCCCAGGCCCACCGTTCCACCTGAGCTTGGAGTGAACATGCATTACGTGAGTACCCGCAGCGCCTCGGTGCGCGCGGATTTCCGCAGCGTCGTGCTGTCGGGGCTGGCCCCTGACGGCGGCCTGTTCGTGCCGGCCAGCCTGCCGGTGTTCAGTGTGCAGGAGATCGCCACCTGGTCCTGGCTGCCCTTCGAGGAGCTGGCCTGGCGGGTGATCGCCCCCTTCGTCGGCCAGGCCATCGCCGAGGACGACCTGCGCGGGCTGCTCAAGGCCTGCTACCAGGGTTTCGGCCACCGCGCCATCGCCCCCTTGCGCCAGGTGGACCGCAACGAATGGGTGCTCGAGCTGTTCCATGGGCCCACCCGCTCCTCGAAGGATTTCGCTGCCCAGCTGCACGCGCGCCTGGCCCGTCACTTCCTCGAACGGGAGGGGCGTGAGGCCCTGGTGCTTGGCGCCACCAACGGCGACACCGGCCTGGCGGCGGTTGCCGCCTTCGGCGAGTGCCCGCGCAGCCGGGTGGTGATGCTCTATCCCGAGCAGGGCGTGCCAGATGATCGCCTGGTGGCGTTGCAGGCAGCCGAGTCCGCGCGGGTGCAGGGCATCGCCGTGGCGGGCAGTTTCGACGACTGCCAGCGCCTGGTATCGCGGCTCTTCAGCCAATGGCCCAGCGAGCACCTGGCCATCGGCTTCAACTCCTCCAATTGGGTCGGCGTGCTGGCGCAGATCGTCTTCTACTTCCACGCTGCGCTGCAGTTGGGCGGCGGCCAGCGTCCCATCGGCTTCAGCATTCCTGCCGCCAGCTTCGCCGAGGTCTATGCCGGTTACGTGGCGCAGAAGATGGGGCTGCCGGTGAACCAGATCATTGTCTCCACCAACCGCAACGACGCCTTGCACCAGTTCATCCACCGCAACCGCTATGGCACCTGCGAGGCCCGCTCGACGCTGTCGCCGGCCATGGATTTTTCGGTGTTCTCCAACGTCGAGCGGCTGGTCTGGGAGCTCTATGACCATGACGACCAGGCCGTGCGCCGGTTGATGGAGCACCTGGAGGCGAGTGGCGAACTGAGCATCGCCAACGCGCCCTGGCTGCAGGCGCGGATGCTGATCGACTCCTACGCCGTGGACGACGCCCAGACCGAGGCGGAGATCGTCGCGCTGTTCCGCGACACCGGCCTGTCCATTGACCCGCACACCGCCACCGGCGTCCTGGCCGCGCGGCTTTACCGGCGCAGCGTGGTGACCCCGATGGTCACCCTCGGCCAGATCGCGCCGGAGAAGTCCGCCGCGCTGCTGGCCCGCCTGGGCGCCTGGCCGGCACCGCTGCCGGCCCGGGCGGCGCCGCGCGCCCACGCCCGCTGCCATGCCCGCACGGACCTGGAGGGCCTGCGCCAGGCCCTGGCCAGGGCCTGAGGACGCGACCGCGATGAAACGCATCCTCGACCCGCTGGACGAGCGGATACTGGCCGAGCTGACCGCCAACGCGCGGATCGCCCACGCCGAGCTGGGCACCAAGGTGAACCTGTCGCGCAACGCGGTGCGCCAGCGCATCGAGCGCCTGGAGCGCGACGGGGTCATCCAGGGCTACACCCTCAAGGTGGGCGAGGGGCGGCGTGCAGCGGCGCTGATCAGCGCAGTGATCTTCGTCTACCGCCATGACCGCATGCGCGGTGAAGAGGTGCTGCGGGACCTGCGGGCCATTCCCGAGGTGACCCAGTGCGACGTGATGAGTGGCGAGTTCGACCTGATGCTGCGGGTCGAGGCCGCTACGCCGGATCGCGTCCATGGCGTCTGGCGGCAGATCGCCGGGATCCCCGGCGTGGCCAATACCGTCACCTCGTTCGTGCTTTCCGCCGTCATCTGACCCCCCTCGCTCCACGACCCGGGCCCCGGCACGCCACACGTGCCGGGGCCTTTTCGTCTGCGCCCGGTGCACGCCGCCGCAGCCCCTGGGGGCGGGCCGTGGGGCCGCTCCGGCACTGTGCAGAACGCCCAATGAATACAGCAGATTGGCCTATTCAACTGCCACAGGCCGGCTCTTAGGCTGACCCCATCGAGCAAACGCCGGATTGGAGGCACCTGATGACCGAATACAAGATCGCCCTCGTGGGCTTTGGTGGAGTGAACCGTGGCCTGGCCCGCCTGGTGGCCGAGCGCAACGGGGCCTGGCAGCGCGAGCTGGGCTTCAGCCTGAAGATCGTCGGGGTCACCGACCTGTTCCTCGGCTCCATCATCGACCGCAACGGCCTCGACGCCGCCCAACTCGCCAACCTGCCCGCCACCCAGGGGGCGCTTGCCAGCCTGCCGGGCGGCACCGCCGAGGCCTTCAACGAGGCCGTGATCAAGCAGTCCGGCGCGGACCTGATCGCCGAGGCCACCTTCACCAACCCGGTGGACGGCGAACCCGCCGCCACCTTCTGCCGCTGGGCCCTGGAGAGCGGCAAGCACGTGGTCACCACCAACAAGGGGCCGATTGCCCTGCATGGCGCCGAGCTCAAGGCCCTGGCCAAGCGCAACGGCGTGGCCTTCGAGTACGAGGGCGCGGTGATGAGCGGCACCCCGGTGATCCGCATGGCACGACAGACCCTGGCGGGAGCCGGCATGGTCGGCTTCGAGGGCATCCTCAACGGCACCTCCAACTACGTGCTGACCCGCATGGAGGAAGGCCTCGGCTTCGACGAGGCGGTGGCCAAGGCCCAGGCACTGGGTTACGCCGAAGCCGACCCGACGGCGGACGTGGAAGGCCACGACGTGCGCCTGAAGGTGGTGATCCTCGCCAACGAGCTGCTGGATGCCCACCTCTCGGTGAGCGACGTCGCCTGCAGCGGCATCAGCGCCCTGACCCCGGCGGACCTGGCCCAGGCCCGGGAGGAGGGGGCTCGCTGGAAGCTCATCGGCTCTGCCCAGCGCCAGGCCGATGGCTCGGTGGCTGCGCGGGTGGAGGCCCGCAAGCTGGATCTCGGCCACCCGCTGGCCGGGATCAGCGGCGCCACCAACGCGGTGGCCTTCAACACCGAACTGCTGGGCGCGGTCACCGTGTCCGGACCGGGTGCCGGCCGTATCGAGACCGCCTTCGCGCTGCTCTCCGACATCGTCGCCCTCCATGCCACCCACGGCCGTCCGTAAGCCCAGGAGCCTGCCTATGACCGTTTCGTCCCTGGCCTTGGCCACCGCTGTCGAGCCCTCCGGCATCGACGTCCACAACCCCTTCGACGGCAGCCTCGTCGGCAGCGTGCCCTGCCTGGGCGCCGCCGATGTGCCGGCCCTGCTGGCCAGTGCCCGCGAGGGTGTACGCCAGTGCGCAGCGCTGCCCCGGCACCGTCGCGCCGCCATCCTGGAGGAGGCCGCCCGCCGGGTGGAGCAGGAGGCCGCCGCCTTCGCCGCGCTGATCGTCGCCGAGGCTGGCAAGACCCTGCGCCAGGCCCAGAAGGAGGTGAAGCGCTGCATCAACACCCTCAAGCTTTCCGCCGAGGAGGCGCGGCGCAATGCCGGCGAGGTGGTGCCCTTCGAATCCTACGAGGGCTCCGAGTCCCGCCAGGGCTGGTTCACCCGTGAACCCCTGGGGCTGATCGTCGCCATCACCCCCTACAACGACCCGCTCAACCTGGTGGCGCACAAGCTCGGGCCGGCCATCGCCGGGGGCAATGGCGTGCTGCTCAAGCCGTCCGAACTGGCTCCGCTGTCGGCCTGCAAGCTGGTGGATTGCCTGCGCCAAGCGGGCCTGCCGGAGGCCGTGGTGACCATCGCCACCGGCGGCGCGGAACTGGGCAAGGCGCTGACCTCGGCCCGGGAGGTGCGGATGATTTCCTTCACCGGTGGCTTCGTCACCGGCGAGCACATCGCCCGCAACGCCGGCCTCAAGAAGCTGGCGATGGACCTGGGCGGCAACGCACCGGTCCTGGTGCTGGACGACTGCGAGCTGGAAGCCACCGTCGAATCCTGTGTCTCCGGTGCGTTCTGGGCCGCCGGGCAGAACTGCATCGGCACCCAGCGCCTGCTGGTGCAGGCCTCGATCTACGCCGAGTTCCGTGAGCGCTTCGTCGCCCGTACCCGCGCGCTGGTGGTGGGTGACCCGGCCCGCGCCGAGAGCGACATGGGCCCGATGATCACCGAGCAGGCCGCCCGCACCACCGAACAGGTGGTGGCCGAGGCCCTCGCCGAGGGAGCGACCCTGCTGTGCGGCCAACGCCGCGAGGGCGCGCTGTATCACCCCACGGTGCTGGAAGGGGTGGACCATCGCAGCCGCCTGTGGCGCCAGGAGGTGTTCGCGCCCGTGGTGGTGCTGGAGCCTTTCGAAACCCTGGAGGAGGCCGTGGCACTGGCCAACGAACCGGAGTACAGCCTGCACGCCGGCATCTTCACCCGCGACCTGCGTCGCGCCCTCTGGGCGGCCCGGCGCATCGAGGCCGGCGGCGTGATGATCAACGACTCCTCCGACTACCGCTTCGACGCCATGCCCTTCGGCGGCTTCAAGTACGGCAGCCTGGGCCGCGAGGGCGTGCGCTTCGCCTACGAGGACATGACGCAGCCCAAGGTGGTCTGCATCAACGACCTCAACTGAACCGTCAGGTGACGACCCTTTGCGGTCGTCCTTTGCACCGGACGACGCCGCTCGCCGCGCCGCCCGGTGCGTTTTTTTCAGGGAGCCTTGCATGATCACGCGATTCCACGAGGGCCCGCGCATGGCCCAGGCCGTTGCCTACGGGCCGTTCTTCGAGACGGCGGGCATCTGTGCCGACGACCCGACGCTGGACATCCGCGCCCAGGCGCGCCAGACCCTGGCGCGCATCGACGCCTTGCTGGCGGAGGCCGGCCTCGGTCGCCGGGACCTGGTGCGGGTGCAGGCCTGGCTGGCCGACTACCGCGACTTCGACACCTTCAACGAGGTCTATGACGCCTGGCTGGCGGCAGGTCCGAAGCCGGTCCGTGCCTGTGTGGGCAGTGCCCTGGGCGGCTACGCGGTGGAGGTCCAGGTGCTGGCCTATCGACAGGCGCCCGGCGCCTAGCGGGGGGCGTGCCGTGACGCAGGGCACGGCGCGGCCACACCGGGGGAGGCCGGCAACACGCGGGGCAGGTATGCTTTCGCTCCTTGTGTCGCACACGCTCCCCCGAAAAGAACATGAAGAATGTCGCTGTCCTCGTGTACCCCGACGTGCTGATGCTGGATGTCTCCGGCCCGGTCGAGGTGTTCTCCATCGCCAACCGCTACCTGCCGCCCGAGCAGCAGTACCGGGTGTTCACCGTCAGCACCCGCGAGGCCATCGTGCGGGCCTCCAACGGCATGCGCCTGGTGGCGGACCACCTGCTGGACGATGCGCCCCGCGAGCTGGACCTGCTGCTGGTCCCCGGTGGTCCCGGCGCCTACAACTTCGACCAGCCGGAGATGCTGCCCTGGCTGCGCGAAACCGTGGCGCGCACGCCCCGGCACGGCTCCATCTGCACCGGTGCGTTCATCCTCGGTGAGGCCGGGCTGCTGGACGAGCGTCGCGTCACCACCCACTGGAACTACACCGAACGTCTGGCGCGGCGCTTCCCCCGGGCCCAGGTCGAGGTGGACCGGATCTACCTGCAGGACGGGGAGCTGGTGACCTCCGGCGGCATCACCGCCGGCATCGACATGGCCCTGGCGATCCTCGCCGACGACC
>Ga0247725_1001841_pt1 | contig 10021 bp, 12 predicted proteins | sample OKSTACKMCFT3sol_FD_183021 | JGI IMG/M metagenome (GOLD analysis project Ga0247725, IMG submission 183021) | Subsurface sediment microbial communities from gas well in Oklahoma, United States - OK STACK MC-FT3-sol | ecosystem: Environmental > Terrestrial > Deep subsurface > Rock core/Sediment... | reverse complement strand
CCGTCAGATTGCTTTTGATCAGTAACAAAGCTGCAACCAAAGTGGCCAGTAGAATGGCTGCATAACCAATGAAAATCCTACTTTTAATAGAACCAGTGCGCATGTACATCCACCTCAGTCGTTTTGAGTTTTTCGGTAACTAATTGAATATAGACCGACTTCACACTGACCATCTTTCATGCGCGGGCAGAAATAAAAAAATTTGAACAAATGTTCATATTTGCTGAAATCGATTCGGCGAAGTCAGGGTCTAGTCCAATGAGTCTGCAATTACGCAGCCGCAAAACAAATCCACAGTTGAAGGAAAATGGTTATGAATACATCAATGAAAAACAAATCTACTCTGAATGCATTAGTTCTGGCGTCACTGGCGACGTTCACTGTTGGTTCAACCACCGCATTTGCGGCTGTGAATATGGACGCAGGTTATGAAGTGGCTGCGATGGAAGCTGCTTGCGGTGCCGACAAGCAAAAAACCGAAAGCACTGACAAGGCCAAAGAAGGTAAATGTGGTGAGGGCAAGTGTGGTGGTGACAAAGCAGCTGCCGGAGATAAAGCGAAAGAAGGGAAGTGCGGCGAGGGTAAATGTGGTGCAGATAAAAAAGCAGCTGACGCTAAAAAATCCACCGACAAAGCGAAAGAAGCTAGCTGCGGTGGTGCTGCATAAGTCATGGGACTACAACATCCCCGGATCATCGATGGTCCGGGTTGTTTTATGGAGATTATAAATGCGTAAATTGATAGTACTGCTGTCTGCCCTGGTCATGACATTCTCGGTGTTTGCTAAAACGCCGTTCACCGAAGCTGCCTTTAAAGAAGCGCAGGCAAATAACGACGTCATCCTGATAGATGTCTTTGCAACCTGGTGCCCAACCTGCAAACGTCAATCAATGATCCTGGCAGACTATTTTCACAAGAATCCAGCAAGCAAGGTGAAAGTTCTGGTCGTCGATTTTGATGAGCAAAAAGATTGGGTCAGCTACTTTAAGGCACCCCGCCAATCCACGTTGATCTTGTATAAAGGTGAAAAACAACTGTGGTTTTCTGTGGCCGAAACCAAGGCAGATGCGATCACCCAGCAATTAGCCAACGCCGAAAAGCTCTAATATGGAATGGTCTTCAATCCCGCTTGCCTTTGTAGCAGGCGTGCTCAGCCTGATCTCTCCGTGTGTTTTACCCATGCTGCCGGCGATTACCGCGTCGGCAATGCAGGCGTCCAAATGGGGCCTCTGGGCGTTAACACTAGGGATCATGTTGGCCTTCGCGTTTGCAGGAACTGTATTGACCTTCCTGTTGCTCAACCTTGGACTGTCGCCTGATATTTTACGTCAGTTCTCGGTTGGTTTGATGTTGGTGATGGCTGCTGTGCTGCTGGTGCCAGCCCTCAATGACCGGTTGGCATTCGTATTGTCACGGCTGACCAGTCAGTTTGGCCATCAGCATATCGCTGGTGATTCCGTGCTGACTCAAGGATTGATCGGTTTGTCGTTGGGACTTGTGTGGTTACCTTGTGTCGGGCCAACTCTCGGTACCGCCATCGCACTGGCATCAACCGGACAGAATATGGGCATGGCCTTTGTCGTGATGCTAAGTTTTGGTGCAGGGACGGCATTACCTCTGGTGTGGATCGGTTATCGCTCCGGGTTAAAATTAACAAAATTACGTCATTCAGCGATGTTCGGAAAAAAACTGTTGGGCTTCACCTTGTTATTGTTGGCTTTGCTGATTTTAACGGGTTTTGATCGTGTACTCGAAAGCTGGGCTTTAGAGTATCTGCCTGATTGGGTTACTTCTATATAAATCAAAAACCAGGAAAATCCTATCAATAAGGTTGATTTCTGGTTTTATCCTCGTTTTCTCGCCTGACCCGGACCATAACCAAATTGGCGCTTAAAGGCTTTGGCAAAAGCTTCTTCCGCTTGATATCCAGCTTTTTCCGCCACAGCCATCACCGACATCCCTTGTTGCAGCAACTGCTTTGCTTGCTGAAGTCGCAGTCTGGTCAGGTAACTTAGTGGAGGTTCGCCGAGCAACAGCCGAAAATGTTCAAAGAACGCTGATCTCGACATACATGCCCGCTCTGCCATTTGCTCAACCGTCCATGCATATCCTGGCTCCTGATACAAAGCCGTGAGTACCGGCCCTAATCGCGGGTGCTGTAACGCAGTCATTAATGATAACTGCTCGTTGTTATTGGACAGAAGCTGGCGCAATAACAAAACAAAAAACAGCTCAGCACAGCGCGCCAGAACAGTTAACTCGCGCCCGGTTGCTGCTTCCTGTAACAGCAAATCAAGTGCAAGAGTCAGACTGAGATCCATGTCGCTCTTGCGGCAAATAACGCATTCAGGCAGTGCTTGCATTAACACCAGATGACGGTCGTCATTCAATTCGAAGAATCCGCAAGTAAGACCAGTGCTGCCATGAATAGCGTCATGTACGGCATAGGACTGAAATTGCGGACTGGTGGCGTCCAGTTGTTCTTTATCTGCCATGGCCGTTAATCGATGCGCACTATCGGTAGGAAACAGTACAAAATCACCCTGATGAAGGGGATGGACAGTGCCATCAGGCAGGTGCAAATAACAGTGTCCCTGAAAAACAAAATGAAAATTGAGATGCCCGCTGCCGGAGGTATCCGTCTGCCAGTTGTCGCACACCAGACTGCGGTGAAACACCGTTGTGGATAATCTGAACTGTTGGAACAACTGGTTTAACATCACACTTTTTCCTGTGCTGGATGAACTGACAGAACATCAAGACGACCTGTCATGTTGAGTACCGGGACGATTGACTACCATGGTTTTCGTCGAAACAGCACAACAGGAGCTAACCATGACATTGATTAAATCACTTGTTTTAACTGCCGCGATGGCACTGAGCCTCAACGTTTTTGCCGCCACACCGGTAGCAAATGCCGACGGAGTTGTTGAGATTTATCTCGACCAATACGGTGGTCATTTCACGGCGCGAGACACGCTGGCCTCGTTAAAACCGGGAAAATACCAGTTCATTATCAGTAACAAGGCCGACAAGCTGGTCGGGTTTCAGTTACAAAACTTCAAAACACATGACCAACTGGACATGTTCCCTATCGAACCTGGTCAGACGAAAAAGAGTTCTGTGGTGACTGTGACTGAAGAGGGTTTTCGCTTTCGCTGCCCAATCAATCCAACGCCTTGGTATGACCTTGATACCATCAGTGCAAAATAAACAGCGGCACAAAACAACGGCATAAGCGGCCTAATACCAGGCCGCCAATACGTTTTCAGTGAATTCTGTTAGTACATCGGCTTGCGGGTTAGTTTGCGCATATGCTTTCAGGCCGATGATTTGCACCTGAAATTGTTTGGCCAGCATGCTAGCGGGCAACGGATTTTGCATACCCTGCTGTTTGGCTTTGATGAACAATTGTGCAAAGCGTTCTTCCATCGTCTGGAGCCATTTGCGGGCTAGTGCGGTCAAATCTTCTTGTTGCCCGCTGAGTTCAGCCATGGTTTTTACCAACATACAGACCCGGCTTGGCGCATTGTCACTGTTTAATACCGAGGCGCGGGCAAAGGCTCTTAGTGCATCTAACGCGAGCGGTTGTTCGCTTTCGCAGTGCGTGAGAAATTCAGCACCAGCCTGACCGTAACAATTCAGCGCTTCTTTGAAGAGCTGTTCTTTATCACCAAAACTGGCATACAGGCTGCCTGCACGCAAATCAACGGTATCCAACAGATCTCGCATTGAGGTACCGTGAAATCCTTTGGCCCAGAACAATTGGGTCGCTTTTTCGATCACCACCGCGCGGTCGAATTTAACTGAGTTGACCATGGTAAACCTGCCTGCACTCAAAGCTTGAACAATTGTTCAATTTTAAATTGAACAATTGTTCAAAATCAAATAATCTTATTTTGCTCACAAACAGGAGGAGCTTCCATGAGCCTTTATCCATTGCATACCCTTGAATCCGCGCCTGTCGCCAGCCAACCCTTATTGGATAAATCCATTAAAGGTTTTGGCGCTATCCCTAACCTGCATGCGGTGATGGCATCCGCACCAAAGGTGCTGGAGGCATATCAAACACTGCATCAGTTGTTTAACCAGACGTCCCTTTCGGCAGAAGAAAAAACAGTGGTGTGGCAGAGCATCAATCAGGAACATCAATGCCACTATTGTGTCCCGGCACATGCCGCTATCGCACAGATGATGAAGGTTGACCCACAGATCACTGCATGTATCCGGCAATCTCAGGAGCTGTCAGATGCAAAACTGGAACAACTGCGGCAAACAACATTGGCGATTGTGCGTCAGCGTGGTGTGCTTACCGATGAGCAACAGCAGCAATTTTTTGCAGCGGGTTATGGTATCCAGCAGTTACTGGAGGTGATTTTAGGCCTCAGTCAGAAAGTGATGAGTAATTACATCAATCACCTGGCAAAGACACCGTTGGATGATGCTTTCAAACCGTTCGCTTAAATTGCTGTTCCCTGAGATTTCAGTGTTGCGGAGATTTTCAACCGCAACACTGAAATGAGAAATCATTTGGCTTGGTCTAGTTAAACAGGTCATGATTTTTCGGGCACAGCATGCAATCACACTACCAAGCAACATTGCAGCAGGGGATCGACTTCCTGCTGGCATTAGAACCAGAGCAATACACTGCTCTTTCTGAGGTGGCGACAAGCCCAATCGGCGGGCATATTCGCCATATTCTGGATCATTTTTTCAGTGTCCGGCTTGCCGCTGACAGTGTTCAGCTCTCAGGCATGTCTGTGGTGGATTACGAACGGCGACAACGTGGCTCAAAGCTTGAAAGTGACTGTCTGGCTGCCGTCGATGCATTCAGACTGTTGCAACATTGGATTGTGACACTGGCAGCAGATCAGTTAGCACAGCCTGTCATCGTGAATGCGGATGTAGGGATCGGCAGCACCAATATTGTGCAAGTACCCAGTACGCTCGGCCGTGAGCTGATGTTCTGCTGCAGCCACGCTATCCACCACTATGCGCTATTGAAAAGCATTTTTCAGTCACTTGGCGGAGAGATGCCGTCAACATTTGGCCTGGCGCCATCGACGGCCAGCTATCAGCGGAGTTTAGAATGTGCACCTTAAGTTGGCGGCAGGACGGTTCGACACTTGATGTGTTTTTTAACCGTGACGAGCAAAAATCTCGTGTCTCCGCAAGACCTGCTCATTTTTGGCCAGATTATCAGGCTATTTTTCCGGTGGACCCACAAGGCGGTGGCACCTGGCTGGCAGTGACGACCGCGGGTTGTGTACTTGCCTTGCTCAACAATTATCAAGCAAGTGCGGCGCGAGAGGGCTATTCGACAGAGCATTCCACGCAGTCTTTATTGAGCCGTGGTTTGGTGATCACGATGTTGTTACAGGAATTGCAGGCGCGTTCATCTTTCGACACTTTGGCTACAACGACTGGTTCTTCTACGCAGGCGTCAGCAATTGGCCATTGTCTCAGGTCTTTGCCATTATGTGCTTTTCAACCATTTACCTTGGTGTGTCTATCGCCCGATGAGTCTGCACAGGCCTTTGATTGGGATGGTCAGCAGCTGAATACCTTCCAACCCGCTTCGCCGGTCATTTCTTCCGCAGTCGAACTCGCCAATGTGCGGGCTCAGCGAATCGAGGCCTATCCGGGCAATGATGCGCCGGTCAGTCAATTGCTTCAATATCACGGGTCGCATCTGCCAACGCGTGGTGCATTTTCAGTTTGTATGCATCGTGATGACGCTCACACTGTGAGTTTCAGTCACCTTCAGGTAAAGCCTCTGAATATTCGTTTTCTCTACCGTGCCGGTGCTCCGTGCCAGAAGGCCCAAGCAGAACTTCACGATGCTTCTGCGACGGTCGAAGTCACAGTGCCGAGATACTCTGACAACGAGTCACCAAAAAACAGCTTCAGTTGCTTATAGGGCGCCGTTCTGAGATCGACACTGAGCAGGAACCCCGGAGTAGAAGCAAAGTTCGGATCGATACCTACCGTATAAAAACGTGCGCCCAGTTGGTAATACTGCCGAACCAATACCGGCAAGCCTTTGCCATCAGGCTCAATTTGCCGCACCAGCCGATCAAGACTATCAATATCCAATGGGTGTTGTGCCAGGAACCGGCTCAGTTCAGGATGCTCCGGATGGCTATAAGCGCAACGAGCCTTCACATCGTCCGACGGTAATGCCAGAGCACGCGCCATTAGCCAGACGCTCAAAGGGCTGTATTGTTTACTCAGCGATACTGTGCCGTAAAGCACACTGTATTGCGGGTTTCGACTGACAAAGGCAGCAATGCCACGAAACAGCAGCAACAATGCGTGGAAACTTTTTTGCTGAGCACGGATCACAAAAGAGCGGCCCATCTCCAGACAGGGTTGTCGCCGGTTGATAAATTGCTTTGAAAACGCGAACATCCGTGACAAATACAGCCCATCGACACCATATTGTGGCAGAATTTGATCGGTCGGCCCCATCCGGTACGCGCCGATGATTTGTTGATTCGTTCTGTCAAAAATAAACAGTTGCAGATAATAGCCGTCAAAATCGTCGCCATCCTGTGGCTGCCCACTCCCTTCATCAAACTCACGAAAACACACCTCACGTAAACGGCGGATCTCTTCTATCACGGCCGGGCATTGCCTTTGAGTGGCAACACAAACGTCGAAATGTTTGTAATGCACCAGATGCTGTTCGGCAGGTAAGGCGTCAATTTCTTTCACCAATACTGCTGCAGGTTGTGGCTTCGCGATCTCAGCAAAGGTTTGTAGATCAGCGTCTGGCCACTCTTGCCGGTAACGTGGATCTTGCAAATAAGTGAGTAACCGCGAGCTGTCGATTTGCATGGTGGAGTCCTGTGATGAATGGGCAATTGAGGGTTGAACCTGAAGATGAAACTGCGTCGTTTTCCCCTGACTGGCCAGAAGCTCGCGCACCAGCATCAATAACCTGAAGCGGTAATAGATCAACCCTAGCGCGTAAAAACGCCGACGATTCTGACCCGTGACAAACAGCGGTTGGATCGGGCATTGGTAGCGTTGGCTTAGACGCGTTGCAAAACGGTCCCATGGATGGTCATAAATGTGGCCTCGCATCAAGTCAGTCAGCGAACGTGGATAACTGACACGACCTGCGGGGAACAAAACGAGCAAACCACCGTCAGCAATATGCTGCTGACATTGGCGCAACGATGTCAGATTACCAGGTGCATTAGGTTTCAGTGGATTGGTAAAGATAAAGCAAGGGGCAAGCTCCGGAAAAATTTGCAGTGCTTGATTGGCCAGAATTTTTACATCGTTGCGAATACTCGTCAGTACTGATGCCAGCAGCACGCCTTCCAGGCCTCCGTAGGGGTGATTGGCAACCAAAACCACTGGGCCAGTTCTCGGGATCCGAGCCAGGTCTTCATCCGCAACTTTGATATCCCAGCGCATCACTTCACGCAGTTTGGTCAAAAACTCTGAAACGGCTAGCCCTGCAAATTGGTGTTGTTGATATAGGTAGTTTAGCCGCCGGATGCCGGTAAGCGCGTCTAAAACACGGGCAAGACCACGCTGCCAGAGTGGGCTCTCTGGCGGCAGAAAGCGCAGCAAAGAGATAACATGAGGTGTGGATACAGGGGCCTCATTCATGCGATCTTTTTCTGAGGAAATATGCAAGCTCATACAAAAATCCATGTCCATCGATGGAGTTCAGAGCTCACGTGCTCGCCACCAGTTTGACCAATCAAACGCTGCGCCAAGTTTGACAATGAATGCATGCCAACGCAGAAATGTGTTTTTGCCATTCGCAGTAGGTCGCTGGGAAAGCGACGGCTGATATTGCCCATGCATCTGCTGCCGTCTGCCTTTGGTGGCACGTTCTTCGGCGGCTTTTTGCAGCTGTTGCCTTTGCTCTTTACGTTCCTGCGCTTTATTTGCCGCTGTAGCAAATGACTTGCGCTGCTCAGCGCTAAAACCGGCAAGAATAGAGCGGGTTGGTTTTTTCGGCGGAACATAACAACCGTTTGATTTTGGTGAACTGCACATACACAAAACCTTTGTTGACTGTATTTAATAACATGACCACGCAAAAGAACTTTCCATTTCAAATAAATTAAATGAATTGTGCTGAAATGATTTTCAACGAGGTGCTGTCTTTTTATGAAACGCTTTACAAAAGAACGGCTCGCATTCAGCCAGAGGTCTTTGATGACAAAACACCGAACGAAATTGCCACACCACAATCAACACTGGTTCGAACTTATCAAAGACCGCGACATTGCAAAGCGAGCGCTGAAAGTTGCACTTGTTGTCGGTACTTTGCTCACCCTGATCAATCATGGTCCTACATTGTTCGAATATCAGCTGACCTCACGTCATTATCTGCAGATCGCGTTAACTTATCTGGTGCCTTATCTGGTCTCGACTTACTCGGCAGTCAGTGTCCGACTGGAGAAAAACTGACGAAATTCATGTTCAGGCAATGGTTTGCTGTACCAGTATCCCTGTATGGCGTCACATTGATATTGGCCCAGCAACATCAGTTGCTCAGGGGTTTCGACACCTTCAGCGATGACGGTCATACCAAAGTTTTTTGCCAGCTGACATAAGCTCAGCACGATGGCTTGGTCTTTGTGATCTTGTGGCATGCTACGGATAAACGACTGATCGATTTTCAGTTTATCGACGGGGAAATTTTTCAGGTAGGCCAGCGATGAGTACCCTGTGCCAAAATCGTCAATGGCGAGGCAAAAGCCGTGGCCTTTTAGTGCCTTAAGCACGGCAAGACCAGCTTGTTCATTCTCCATCACCATACTTTCGGTGATTTCTAATTCCAGGCAGTGTGCTGGCAAACGGTACTTCCGGGTGAGCGACACCACGCGATCGACAAAATCTGCCTGCATAAACTGACGTGCCGAGATATTCACGGCAATGCGCAGTTCACCCTGTTGCTGCATCGAGGCTGCTTTTTCAATGGCTGTTTCTAATATCCAATCACCTAACTGCAAGATGAAACCACTTTGCTCTGCCAGCGGGATAAACTCGGCAGGTGAGATAAATTGTCCATCCAGCTTCCAGCGGATCAGTGTTTCAGCACCCGAAAACATTCGCTCCTTGACGAACATCTGCGGTTGGAAATAAAGTTCAAGTTCATGGTTTTCTATGGCTTTGCTCAGCCGTTCATTCAGCATCAATTGGCGTTGATGTCTGGCGCCGGTTTGATGGTCGAAGAAGGTAACACCACTGACCGTCTGATTGAGAGCGATTTGCGCATGCAACAACAAATCTTCAGGCTGTTTGCTGCAGCGTGGATATTCAGTAACGCCTATTTGTAAGGGGACCAATAATTGACCATTGACTGCACTGGAACGCTCCGTCGATTTAATCAGTACCTGCGCAAGACTTTGCGCCGCGGGGTGGGCATTTGCGGCCGTGATAAGTACCGCGAAGCTGGCGTCACTGATTTGATAAAGTACGGGCCTCAATGATTGCTGTTGTTGCCAATTAGCGATGTCCTGTTGCAATGTTTGGCTGGTAAGTTTGACAATATCAGCCATCCCATCCAGCCCATAGTGACTCAATAAACGGGCGTAATGCGAAAATTCAATCAGCGCGACACTGAAAATAAGGTCTGCTTTCATCAACTCTGCGACGTCAGCAAAGAATTGCTGACGATTAGGTAATCCTGACAATTCATGATGATAAGCATGATGCGTGAGTTCCAGTTCTGCCTGGATTTGCTGGGTTAAATCTTGCACATGGATATCGTACGCATCAATATCGCTAAGCCAATGCACTTCATAACGTAAATGCCGTTGCTGCACCTGTTGTTGAAAAACCCTGATCGGAGGGTGTTGCTTTTTAATTTGAACAAATTCGTCGTATAGGGTGGCTGGAAATAACAAATGCGGATCTTCTGATAAACCGAGCTCCAGCAATAAACGTGTCGTCGCTGGATTGTGATACACCACATGAAAATCTGCAGACAGGCTCAGCACCGGATTAGGGTTTCTTTGCGGAAACATCGCCAGCCGAGCATTAGCGA
>Ga0247725_1001840_pt1 | contig 10023 bp, 8 predicted proteins | sample OKSTACKMCFT3sol_FD_183021 | JGI IMG/M metagenome (GOLD analysis project Ga0247725, IMG submission 183021) | Subsurface sediment microbial communities from gas well in Oklahoma, United States - OK STACK MC-FT3-sol | ecosystem: Environmental > Terrestrial > Deep subsurface > Rock core/Sediment... | reverse complement strand
GCGAGAAGCCCTCGACGTCCCAGTCGTCGGGATAACGCCACGGATCATAGACGTGCTCGGGTTTGCCGACGGTGGACAGGCCGTCGGGCGCCAGCTTGATGCGGTCGCCGCCGGACAGGAACAGCCAACGCTCGCCCGTCTCGTCGACGATGTGGCCAGGGTCGATGTAGCGGGGCAGTTTCAAGTCGATCGGCTCGGACCACGGGCCCTCGATCCTGTCGGCCCAGATCACGTAGCTGGTGTTGTTGTTCGGCTTCTTGGCCGGCAGGTAGATGTAGTAGCGGCCCTTATGCTTGCAGAGCTCGGGCGCCCAGATCGCGCCGACATTGGTCTTCAGCGTCGTGGTGACCGGCGTCCAGTTCACCAGGTCGCGGCTATGCCAGATCAGCAGGCCCGGATAGGCGTCGAACGAGCTGTGGGTCATGTAGTAGTCGTCGCCGTCCTTCAGGATCGACGGGTCGGGACGGTCGCCGGCCAGGATCGGATTGAGGAAGGTCCCGTCGCCAAGATCCGCCTTGCGCTGGCCCTCGATCCCCTTGGCCCAGGTCGGGCCCGTGGTCGGCTTGGCGGGAAGGGCGCCCATCTGAGCCGCTTGGCCAGAGGCGGGCAGGGCGGCCAGGCCCGCGCCGGTCAGCAGCGAGCCCAACGCGCCGCGGCGATTGATGTCGACCATGATGTTCTCTCCCGAACGCGACTTGTCTTTGTTGGGTGCAGGCTAGTGGTCGGCGCGATTTTGTCCACCGGTGTCATTTTGGCGAAGGGCAAAAGAAAACGCCCGGAAGCGAGGCCTCCGGGCGTTGCGGATCAAGATGCTCCCCCGCGATGCGGGGGAGCTGTCGCGGAGCGACTGAGGGGGCGAGCCGCACATTGGCCGCGTTAGCCCCCCTCCGACCCTCTGGGCCACCTCCCCCGCATCGCGGGGGAGGATCTAAGGCGCCTACCCCTGCATTGCTTCCAGCTCCTTGCCACGGGTCTCGTGGATGAGCTTCTGAACCAGGAAGAACGAGATCACCGCGCTGACGGCGTAGAAGCCGTAGGTCGCGGGCAGGCTGGCCTTGGCCATGGCCGGGAAGCTGAACGAGATGGCGAAGTTGGCCATCCACTGGGCGAAGCCGGCGACGGCCAGGGCCGAGCCGCGCATCTGGTTGGGGAACATCTCGCCCAGCATCACCCACATGACCGGACCCCAGGAGAGGTTGAAGAAGATCACGTACAGGTTGGCCGAGATCAGGGCGACGAGGCCGACCTGATCGCCCAGGACCAGCGCGCCGTTGACCGTGGTCGCGGTCGAGAAGCACCAGGTCAGGACGCCCAGGGTCACGGCCATGCCGACCGAGCCGATCAGCAGCAGCGGCTTGCGGCCGATGCGGTCGATCAGGGCGATCGCGGCCAGGCAGGCCAGGATCGACAGCGCGCCCGACAGGATGTTGATCTTCAGGCTGTCGTCCTCGGTGAAGCCCACCGACTGCCACAGCACCGAGCCGTAGTAGAAGACGATGTTGATGCCGACCAACTGCTGGAACACGGCGAGCACGAGGCCGGCCCACAGGATCGGACGGATCTTCTTGCTGACGGGATCCAGCAGGTCCGAGAACGTCGGCTTGTGGTCGGCGCTCAGCGAGGCGCGGATCTCGGCGACCTTGGCCGCGCCGGCGCCCGCGCCGAACAGGCGCGAGAGGATGGCTTCGGCCTTGGCGTCCTGGCCCTTGGCGACCAGGTAGCGGGGGCTTTCCGGAATGCCCAGCAGGCACAGGAAGAAGACGCCGGCCGGGATGACCTGCATCCAGAACATCCAGCGCCAGGCCGGCAGGCCCAGCCAGAACTCGGCGGTCGAACTGCCGGCGCTGTGGGCCAGGGCGTAGTTGGCCACGAAGGCGCCGGTCAGGCCGGTGATGATCATGATCTGCTGCACGGAGGACAGCCGACCGCGGATGTTCGCGGGCGTGACTTCCGAGATGTAGACCGGGCACAGCACGCTGGCCGCGCCGACGCCCAGGCCGCCGATCAGGCGGAAGATGACGAAGACGGTCGAGGTGTGCGCCGCCCCGGTGCCGAGCGCGCTGATGATGAACAGCACGGCCGAGATGATCATCACGGTGCGGCGGCCCCAGACGTCGGCCAGGCGGCCGGCGGCGAAGGCGCCGATGGCGCAGCCGATGAGGATGGCGGCCACGTTCAGGCCCGTGCCGAATTCGGTGAGGTTGAAGGCGCTGTTCAGGCCTTCCTGAGTGCCGTTGATGACGCCGCTGTCGTAGCCGAACATGAAGCCGCCGATCGTGGCGACCGCGACGATCGCGGCGACGAAGGCCATGTTCACCTTCGTCCCGTCAGCGCTCATGCCCGCGCTGGGGCCGGCGTTGGATACACTTGCCACAGGGTTTCCTCCCATTGAGCCTTCTTGGGCCCGTTGACGCCCCCACGACCCCTTAAGGGCCTCTGGTTGGCGCGACCTTAGTGTTACCGGTATCAGCGCGCAAGCGCAGGTTCTGACGACCATTTGCTCGCGCGTGGACTCACCTCCGACGCCATCGATAGCAGAGCGGCCGTCCGTGAGGCGACAGGTCGAGTAGAGGTGACTTTCTGGCCCCCTCTAAATGTGTTAGCTAAGTATAGCTAATGAGGTTCGGCCATGACGACCGTCAACATGCACGACGCCAAGAGCCAGTTGTCCAAGCTGGTGGACGCCGTCGAAAAGGGCGAGATCGACGAGATCATCATCGCTCGCAACGGCCGTCCGGCCGCGCGCCTAGTCGCCATCCGGCCCTCGCGCGGGATCGAGCGGCGGATCGGCATCGCCGCTGGCATGTTCACGGCGCCGCGGGACCCACAAGCCGACGATGACGAGGCCGCCCGCCTGTTCCTCGGCTCTTCCGAGTGAAGCTGCTTCTGGACACCCACATCGCGCTCTGGTCGCTGACCGACGATCCGCGCCTGTCGAGCGCGGCGCGCGCGCTGATCCTCGATCCCGAGAACGAAATCTGTGTCAGCGCCGTCACCTTATGGGAGATCGCGATCAAGCATGGTCTGGGGCGCGGCGGTCCTAACGCCATGCCGATCGGTGGGGACGAGGCAATGGAGCTGTTCCTGGCGTCTGGCTACGACCTGATACCGATCACTCCAGAGCAGGTCGTCCTGGTCGAGCAACTGCCCGCGATTCATGCCGATCCCTTCGACAGACTGCTAATCGTCCAGGGGCTGTCCGGGGCCCAGCGGCTCGTCACTCACGACGCGGTTGTCGCCTCCTACAGCGCCCACATCATCCGCGTCTAAATCGTCCGCGAACATTGCGGAAAAGACATTTGTATTGGCGGCGGAACCCGGCTCTAAGGGCTGAGCATATCAATTTACACATGTACATCTTGTAATGTTCGGCGCGATCATCGCGAGGCGTCGTTGGGCCGAGTGGGGGACCTGTTTTGCGCTTTAAGATCGCTTTGCTCGCGGCCGCGGCCGTACTGTCTCCGACCCTGGTCCAGGCCCAGACCGCCCCGGCGCCCGCCGCGCCCAAGGCGCCGGCCAAGGACGCTCCCACGGCGGTGGAGGGGGTGACGATCACCTCCGACTCGACGGCGATGCGCGCCTCGATCGACCGCCGCAGCTACAGCGTCGCCAACGACCTGTCGGCCAAGACCGGCTCGGTCGCCGACGCCCTGCGCAACATCCCTTCGGTCGAGGTCGACGTGCAGGGCAATGTCAGCCTGCGCGGGGACTCGAACGTCACGATCATGATCGACGGCAAGCCCAGCAGCCAGTTCACGGGCGAGGGCAAGGGCGACGCCCTGCAGTCGATGCCCGCCGACCAGATCGACCGCGTCGAGGTGATGACCAATCCGTCGGCGGCCTACCGCCCCGACGGGACGGCCGGGATCATCAATCTGATCACCAAGAAGACCCAGAAGCCGGGGACCAGCGGCACGGCGCGCTTCAATGTCGACACCCTGGGGCGCCACAATGGCGGGATCAGCGCCACGCGCCGCGCCGGCAAGCTGACCCTGACCGGCGACGCCAGCTATCGTCACGAGAAGCAGGAAGGCCGTCAGCTGATCGAGCGCTCGACGCTCGATGCGGCCAGCGGCGGCTATCGCGCCAGCACCCAGGCCTCCGACGCCGACAACACGGGCGGCATGACCAATCTGCGCGGCGCGCTCGACTATGATCTCGACAAGAGCAACCGCCTGAGCGGCGAGCTGCGCTTCCGCCGGATGGACTTCAACTCGGACGTCCTGGAGACCTATGCGGCGCGTGACGCCTCGGGGGCGCCGTCGCGCGCCTACGTCCGCGATCTCTTGGGCGAGATGCGTCGCGACACCGGCGCGGCCAGCGCGGATTGGCGTCGCCAGTTCAAGGGCGCGGATCACACCCTGACCACGCACGTGGAGTACGAGATCACCGACTTCACGCGCGACTTCGACGCCTTGACGCGCAACACGCCGGGCGTCGACCAGTACGAACGCGTCGGCATGGATGTCTTCCAGAACCGCGCCAATCTGAAGGTCGACTACAGCAAGCCGCTGCCCAAGGACGTCAAGCTGAAGACCGGCCTCGACTTCGAGCTGGCCAGCAACGCCTACAAGAACCGCGGCGCCTCGGGCCCGACGGCGGGCGGGCTGATCGTCGATCCGAACCGCACCAACGTCTACGACTACGACCAGGACGTCTACGCGGCCTATGTCACCTACGAGCGGCCGTTCGGCGACTTCACGGTCCAGGGCGGTTTGCGCGCCGAGCAGGTGCGGATCGACGTCAACGACGTCACGCACGGCGCCACCGGTCAGAACGACTATTTCCGCGTCTACCCGACCCTGCACACGGGCTATACGCTGAGCCAGAACCAGACGCTCAGCGCCAATTACAGCCGCCGCGTCCAGCGTCCCGGCGCCCAGGACCTGCACCCCTATCGGGTCTATCTGGACCCCTTCAACTATCGGCAGGGCAACCCCAACCTGAAGCCCCAGATCACCGACTCCTACGAGCTGGGCTGGCAGTACAGGAAGGGCCAAGCCTACTATCTGGCGACGGCCTATTTCCGCGACACGCGCGACAGCGTGACGGACGTCGTCAGCGACCTGGGCGGCGGCGTTTTCCTGACCTCGAAGGCCAATCTCGGCAAGAGCCGCGCGGGCGGCCTGGAGCTGGTCGCCAACGGACGCCTGTCGCCGAAGCTGACCTATAACCTCAGCGGCAACCTGTTCTGGAACGAGATCGACGCGGCCAATCTGGGCTTTTCCGGCGCGCGCTCGGGCACGGCGCTGTCGGGCCGCGCGAACCTGAACTGGCAGGCCACGCCCAAGGACTTCTTCCAGCTGAACGCCTTCACCTCGGGCAAGCGCTTGACCCCCCAAGGCTATCGCGAGCCCTTCAAGATGGTGAACCTGGGCTATCGCCGGAAGGTCAACGACAAGCTCTCGTTCGTCATGACCGCCCAGGACGTGCTGGACGACTTCCGCGAGGTCACGGTCATCGACACGCCCGCCCTGCGCGACCGCGCGCGCCGCTCGGCCAATGTCCGCTCGGTGTTCTTCGGTTTCAGCTACGCCTTCGGCGCAGGCAAGCCGCGTCCCGAGCAGTTCGACTTCAACGCAGGCGGGCCGAACTGAGATTACGCTTGTAGACAACTCGACGCGCGCGCAGGGTCTGGATCATGTCCACCCCGACCCTGAAGCGACTGGTTATCGTGGCGATCGCGCTCACCGCGACCCCGGCGTTGAGCACGCCGAAGAATGACAAGGCCGAGGTCTGCGCGCTCGGCGCGCGGATCGTGGCCGAGCAGGCTCGCCGCGACGTAACCGCCTTTGACGGTCAAGACGCCGCCTCGGCGCAGTTTCTGCAGGACGTGTCGCGCCGGGCGGAACCTCCGCTCTCGAAAGCCGAGTGGGCGTTGCTGAGGCGCGCGCCGCAAAATCTCTTCGCGCGCTGCCCCGACCTGACGACGCAGTTGCCGGCCGGGACGCGGATGGCGACGCCCGAAGACCTGGCCGCGGTGCAGAAGATTACGCGGCTCGAACCCCTCTTCATCGGGGTCATCCAAGCGCCGCTGATTACGCCGGATGGACGTCGGGCGTTGGTGTATCAGTTCATCCGATGCGCCGGGCTCTGCGGCGACGGCAGCTTGACGGCCTATCGGCGCGTCGACGGTCGTTGGGTTCAGGACCGGGTGATCTTCAGATTTGTGTCGTGAGCCGCTTCTCGTAGCGCCAGACCTTCAGGGGGAACGGGCCGGCCGAAGTCTCGCTCTCCACGACCTCTTCGCGCGCCAGGGTCCAGCCGGACTTTTCGTAGAAGCGGGCGGCGCGGGCGTTGCCGATGGCGCAGGCCAGCCAGGCGGTTTTGACGCCCGCCTCGACCAAGCGCCTCTCGGCGTCGGCCATCAGCACGCCCGCCGCGCCCGAGCCGCGCGCTTCGCCGGCCAGGTAGAACTGGTTCAACTCGTCGCCCTTGATCAGGTGGAAGCCCAACGGCGCGCCGATGGGACCCAGCGCTCGTACACGGGGTAGGGCGGCCGCCATGCGTTCGGCGAAGCTCTCGGGCGTGCGCAGCGTGATCAGGTCCTTGGGGACGATCGCCAGGTGCGCGTCCACCCAGCCCTCGCGCCACAGCCTGGCGAGCGGCTCCAGGTCCTCGGGCTCGGCGGCGCGGGTCGCCAGGTTCAGTCTTCGTAGAGATTCCTCGACGCCGGCCTCGACGTCGGCGTCCTGGTACAGCGCGCCGGCCTCGCGCCAGAGGTCCGTGGCGGTCTGACCGAGGTCTTCCCGCGCCAAGGCGCTGAGCCGGAGCGCGTTGGCGAGGTCGAGGTTCGTAGCCTCGGAGCTGGCGCGATAGAGGGCGATGGCCTCGTCGGCGGCGGCCAGCGCCGCTTCGGCCTTTCCTGCTTCGCGATCCAGGTCCGAGACATGCCGCAACGCGTGGGCCAGGGGAACGACGGCGCCGACCTCCCGCGCCTTGTCGGCGGCCTTGGCGTAGAGGTCGCGCGCTTGGTCGGGATGGCCGGCGTTGGCGGCCTGAAGCGCGGCGACGAAAAGCGGCTCGAAATCTTGCAAGGCGGGGCCCTCCGGCGGCCATCCTGACAAGTCGTTCGCGCCAAGGCCAGAGCCCAAGAAGAAAGCCCCCGGATCGCTCCGGGGGCTTTTGTCGTCAGTGGTTGTGCCGGGGCAGCTTGGACGCCAGGTCCTGGTACTTGACCGCGAACTCCAGCACCCCGCCGGTGTCGAGCTGGCTGGCGTGGGCGCGGTAGATCTCCTGCCAGGGCGTCATGGTCGCGGGGACCGCCGGGACGCCTTCCTTCTTGCGCTCGGCGATCGTCGCCTCGTCCACCAGGGCGTCGCAGCGCCCGGTGTTGATGTCGATGCGGATGGTGTCGCCGGTACGCAGCCACGACAGGCCGCCGCCCACCGCGCTCTCGGGCGAGGCGTTCAGGATCGAGGGGCTGTCGGCGGTGCCCGACTGGCGGCCGTCGCCCAGGGTCGGCAGGCTCATGATCCCCTTCTTCAGCAGGTGATCCGGCGGCTGCATGTTGACGACCTCGGCCGAGCCGGGCCAGCCGATCGGACCGGCGCCGCGGATGACCAGGATGCAGCGCTCGTCGATCTCCAGAGACGGATCGTTGATCCGCTTGTGGTAGTCGTCCGAGCCGTCGAACACGATGGCGCGAGCCTCGAAGACGCCCTCCTTGCCCGGTTCGGACAGGTAGCGCTTGCGGAACTCCTCGCCGATCACGCTGGACTTCATGATCGCGAAGTCGAACAGGTTGCCCTTCAGGACCAGGAAGCCGGCCTTTTCGGCCAGCGGCTGGTCATAGGGGAAGATCACCTCGCGGTCGCTGGTCTCGCGACCTTGCAGGTTCTCGGCCATGGTCTTGCCGGTGACGGTCAGGACGTCGCCGTGCAGGCGGCCTTGCTGGAGGAGCTCCCACAGCACCGCCGGCGCGCCGCCGGCCCGGTGGAAGCGCTCGCCCAGATACTTGCCGGCCGGCTGCATGTTGACGATCAACGGGATGTCGTAGGCCGCGCGCCAGTCGTCGGCGGTGATCTCGACGCCGGCGTGACGGGCCATGGCCACGATGTGCGGCTGGGCGTTGGTCGAGCCGCCGGCCGCCGCCACCAGGGCGATGGCGTTCTGGAAGGCCTTCTTCGTGAGGATGTCGAGCGGTTTGACGTCCTCATAGGCCAGGTCGACGATCCGTTGGCCGGTCTTGTAGGCCATCTGGCCGCGCTCGCGGTACGGGGCCGGGATCGCCGCGCAGCCGGTCAGCGACAGGCCCAGTGCCTCGGCCACGGCGTTCATGGTCGAGGCCGTGCCCATGGTGTTGCAGTGGCCCGCCGACGGCGCCGAGCTGGCGGCGCGGTCGATGAACTCTTCTTCCGTGATCTCGCCGGCGGCCAGCTTACGGCGCGAGCGCCAGATCACCGTGCCCGAGCCGACCAGCTCGCCCTCGTGCCAGCCGTCCAGCATCGGACCGCCCGACAGGACGATGGCCGGGATGTTGACGGTGGTGGCGGCCATGATGCCGGCCGGGGTGGTCTTGTCGCAGCCCGTGGTCAGGACGACGGCGTCGATCGGATAGCCGTGCAGGGTCTCGACCAGGCCGAGGTAGGAGAGGTTCCGGTCCAGCGCCGCCGTCGGGCGACGGCAGTTCTCGAAGATCGGATGGACCGGAAACTCCATGGGGATGCCCCCGGCGTCGCGGATCCCGTCCCGAATCCGCGTCACCAGGTCCAGGTGGATGCGGTTGCAGGGCGAGATGTCGCTGCCGGTCTGGGCGATGCCGATGATCGGCTTGCCGCTTCGCAGCTCCTCCGGCGTGATCCCGTAGTTCATGAAGCGCTCCAGATAGAGCGCGGTCATGTCGATGTGGTCGGGGTTATCGAACCAATCGCGAGACCGGAACCGGCGGGGCGTGCGTTCAGACAAGGCGGACCTCGTGTTGCGGCTGGCCCGCGACATTGACCCCGACGGCGAACAGGCCCCCGGCCAGCGGATACTGGGCCAGGGTTTCGTCGCTGAGGCCCTTGCGGGCGGTGGTGAAGAAAAGGGTCTTCAGGTCCGGCCCGCCGAAGCAGACCTTGGTGACGTTGGGGGCGGGAAGGTCGATCTTGCCGACGATCTCGCCGGCCGGCGAGACGCGGATGACGCCAAAGCCGCCCCAAAGGGCGATCCACAGGCAGCCTTCGGAATCGACCACCGTGCCGTCGGGATAGATGTCGTCGCCCAGCTTGACGTGAACGAAGGCGCGCTTGTTCGACAGCGTCCCGTCCTCGGCCAGGTCGTAAGCCCAGATGGTCTTTTCCAGGGTGTCGGTGTGGTAGAAGGTCTTGCCGTCCGGCGAGACGCAGGGACCGTTGGTGATGCAGATGTCCTTGTCCATCCGCGCCACGCCTTCGGCGTCCATGCGGTAGAGCGAGCCGCTCTTGGCCTCTTCGCCGTCGTGCATGGTGCCGAACCACAGGCGGCCATTCGCGTCGACGGTGGCGTCGTTGGGGCGGTTGTCGAGGGCGGCGTCCTCGACCTCGATCAGCGAGCGGAAGCCGAACGCGGGATGGAAGCGGTGGATGCCGGTCTTGAGGCCCACGACGAAGCCGCCCGCGTCGGCGATCGGCGCTAGAAAGGTGACCTGGTCGGGCGCGTCGAAGCTGAAATGCTCGCCCGTGGCCGGATTGTAGTTGTGGATCTTGCGCTGCTTGATGTCGACGAACCACAGGGCGTCGCCGTGCCAGATCGGGCCCTCGCCCAGCGTGGCCTTCAGATCCCAGACGCAGGTGACTTCAGCGGTCATATCAGCCTCTTCAGATCCCTCTCCCTTGATGGAGAAGGGTAGGGTGGGGTGAATAGGACATCGGCGGCCGAACCGCTACACCACCCCGATCCCCACCTCGCCCCCATCCAGGGAGAAGCGCGCCTGTCAGCGCCTGTCAGCGCCAGCCGGCGTCGATCCAGTATTCGTGACCGGTGCACAGCGAGGCGTCGTCCGAGGCCAGGAACAGCACCAGCGAGGCGACGTGGTCCGGCAGGATGCGGCCCTTCAGGCAC
>Ga0247725_1001839_pt1 | contig 10030 bp, 8 predicted proteins | sample OKSTACKMCFT3sol_FD_183021 | JGI IMG/M metagenome (GOLD analysis project Ga0247725, IMG submission 183021) | Subsurface sediment microbial communities from gas well in Oklahoma, United States - OK STACK MC-FT3-sol | ecosystem: Environmental > Terrestrial > Deep subsurface > Rock core/Sediment... | reverse complement strand
CCACCATTTCTCTTCAGTTCACACAGCGTTACCAAGGTTATCCCGTGGAGGGGTTCCCGAGCGGCCAAAGGGATCAGACTGTAAATCTGACGGCTCTGCCTTCGAAGGTTCGAATCCTTCTCCCTCCACCATCTTCTTGCCAACTGCACCGTGAAAAGCCAGCCTTCTTCTAGTCCGTATTGCAACAATTTCCGTTATAGTATGCCCACCGCCCTCCGGGCCAGCCAATGAACTTGTCGCGATGACAGATCTGCTCGTACAAGACACAACGACCACCAGCATCTCCTCGCTCTTCCGGGACAAAAAAATTCTCCTGGTGGATGATCAGCGCTCGTTTCAGGTGCTGATGAAGGCCATGTTGATCAATATTGGATTCAATAAGGTCACCATTCTCGGTTCCGCCGAAGAGGCTCGTCGCCGTTGCCAGAAAGAACAGTTCGACATCTATCTGCTCGATTACAACCTGGGCATGGGAGAGAACGGTCGCCAACTGCTGGAATATCTGCGCGAACAACATCTGTTGCCACCAGAATCCATCGTCTTCATCATCAGCGGCGACAACAGCCGTGCCATGGTGCTCAGTGCCCTGGAGAGCGAGCCCGATGGCTATATGATGAAGCCCTTCTCCCAAGAGCAGTTACGGCAACGCCTGCAACGCGCCTTGCAACGCAAGCAGGAACTCAAGGGCATCTTTGTCGCCCTCGAGAAGGAGGACTTTGCCGCCGTTATCGCCCAGTGCCAACCGGTCATCGACAGTGGTTCAAAATATGCCACCTTCTGTCGCTGCCTGATGGCGGAAATGCATGTCCGTCTCGAGGATCCGATAGCGGCGCGAGCCGTACTGCGCGAGGGATTGGCCAGCAGCGAATCCAGTTGGTTGCGACTGGGGTTAGGTAAGGTCTGCCATTTACTCGGCCAGTACGAGGATGCGATCGCGCACCTGCACACCGCCCTACGGCTACGCCCGCTGATGGTGGACGCCTACCGCTGGCTCTCGGCCGCCCAGTTGGCCAGTAATAACCCGCAGGATGCGCTCGATACCCTCAGTCGAGCTACCGAAATATCCCCACAGTCCGGCATGCTGCATCGGCAATTGGCGGAGATGGCGCTGGCACAAGGCGACTACTTGCGCGCTCGGGATTCTACCGCCACCATGCTGGATCTGAATCGCTACGACCATGGCAAGAATGCCCAACTATTGGGCAGCCATATTCATTGTCTGATCCTCTATGCCATGACTAGTGGCGACCCCTACCACATCGGCAATCTGCAAAAGCAGGTGGGTAATGCTCTCTCGCGTTGTCGGCAGACCCTGATCGAGAGTGAATTTGACTTCGCCACCTTCGAACAAATCTGTCAGGCACGGGTTCAAGTCGCCCGCGGCGAGGTGGTGCGTGGCAAGAAGATGCTCTACAAGGCGATCCAGCCTTACCAGAGTGAACCCGCCACTATGGCCGCTCCACTACTCAGCAATATGGTGCTGGGGTTAGCCCAGCTGGGCGAATATGAGTACGCCGAACAGCTACAACCCCTGCTGCGGCAGCAGGAAAATGTCGAGCCGCTGTTATTAACCTGTGTCCGCACCACCTTCGACGATAAAGCCCAGCAAGAGCGACAACAAAAATATCGGGAGCTCAACGAACAAGGGATCAAGGCCTATACCCAAGGTCGGATTGAAGAGGCTCTCGGCTGTTTCCGCGAAGCCTTACGACGAGCCCCAGCCAATACCAATGCCGCCATCAACAAGGCGCAAGCCTTGCTGCAATTAACCAAGAGTCATGGTAAACCCCAGACCGAGCTGCTGAACGAGTGCAAGGCTACTCTGGCCCTGCTCGACGGAGTCCAGCTCAATCCAACCCAGTTGGAGCGTCTGCGCAAACTACAAGAAGATCTGCAGGCGCAAAAGAGTCGCCCGTGATCCGCAAGCCGAACCAAGAAGAGAGATCGCATGAAAATAGTATCGTTCAACATCAATGGATTACGTGCCAGGCTGCCGCAACTGCAGGCGCTGATTGATGCTCATCAACCCGATATTATCGGCCTGCAGGAGATCAAGGTGCATGATGACGCCTTCCCGCGGGCTGACGTAGAGGCCATGGGCTATCACGTCTATTTTCATGGCCAAAAAGCACATTATGGGGTGGCATTACTCTGCAAGCAGGAGCCAGAATCGGTGAACCGAGGCTTTCCTGGTGACGACGAGGAGGCTCAGCGTCGTCTGATCAGTGCGCGTTTTGTACTGGCGGATGGCCGCCGCCTTACCGTGATGAATGGCTACTTTCCCCAGGGCGAGAGTCGCGACCATCCGACCAAGTTCCCGGCTAAAGAAAAATTCTATGCCGATCTGCAGAGTCTGCTGCTCGAGCAGCATCAGCCGGACGAGGATCTGGTGGTGATGGGCGACCTGAATATATCTCCGGAAGATTGCGACATCGGGATCGGCGAAGCCAATCGCAAGCGCTGGTTGCGTGATGGTAAGTGCTGTTTTTTACCCGAAGAGCGCGAATGGCTCGCCCGCCTGAAAGGCTGGGGACTTATCGATACCTTCCGCCATCTGTTTCCCGAGACTCAAGATCGCTACAGCTGGTTTGATTATCGCAGCAAGGGCTTTGACGAAAATCGGGGGTTGCGGATCGATTTGATTCTGGCGACGGCTCCCCTGCTGGCTCGCCTCGATGAGGCCGGGATCGACTACCCACTGCGCGGTGTCGAAAAGCCCTCCGACCACGCCCCGATTTGGGCATCGTTCCGCTAATTACCAGTCGTTGCAACCCTAGCGGATCCAGCAATAACAAAGGGGCGAGCTCGCCCCTTTGTCTTGTCTACGACTCAGCGGCCCAAGCCACAGTATCACCTCATTGGCAACGAGAAGTTCAGACTCAGCTGCTCTTTGGCTCGGCGCACATGCTCCCGATAACGGGCCAACTCGGCGACTGGGACGCTATCCAGCAGGCTCTCGTAACGATAGCTGACACGCAGCAACTGCTTGTCCAGTGGCTCCACCTGTAAACCAAAGCGGAATACCGCATTGTCTTGCGTCGACTGGTAGGGCGCTATCTGCATGGGTTTGGGTAAGTGGATCAGAAACTCCTGCTTCAAGCGGATGGGGGCTGACAGCATCAACGGCTGGGTGCGGTTGCTATCCACATCCTTCAGGTAGCTATCCAGCAGGTCGGCGTAGATATCCAATCCCTGCTCGGCAACAAACTGCTGACCGCCAGGCGTCAGATAGGTTTCCCGCATCACCAATTGGTTCAGTTGTCGATCATCACTGACCTGGGCTGCGCCGACTGTCACCAGATCGCCATAGATGCGCGCGTAATAGTCCTCAAAGCGGCGACCAATCGCTTGCGGCGTACTGTTCAGCCACTGGCTACGCTGCTGCTCGGCTTGCTCCCCTTGATACTGGCTTTCAATCTGCAACCGGTTCTGATCTTTTTGCACCCAGAGCTCATGACGGACCGAGACCTCAGCGGGGCGATAATCACCATCCATCGGTGTCAGGCTGGTGACTCCGGCTGCAACCAGGAGCGCATAACGATAATAGGGCACGGCCACAGTATCCAGACGATCACCCTGATTCAGGAGGGTGCCATCCAACCATAACCGCTGGCCATCCAGTAATAGAGTCACAATGACGTGATCGAACAGGTAGGGCGAAGGCTGCTGGTTGGGAAGGCCTGCTCCCTGATCGAGACTCACCAGCGCCGCCGAGGGCTTGAAGCCCATCGCCTTGAGCAGCGCCATCAACAGCACCGTCTTGTCTTTACAGTCGCCATAACGGCGATACAGGGTATCGGCGGCATGGCGGGGTCGGTGTGAGCCAATCCCATCTTCCATTCCCAGATAGCGGATCTCCTGCTGCACGAAGTGCAGGGCGGCCATTATTTTTCCCGCCGCATCCTGGTGTGCGGCCAACTGATCGGCCAGTGACTGCACGGTAGGATCCACCGCCGCCGCATCATCGTAGAGGGGCATGGCCCATTGGGCGACGTCGGCCCAACTGGCAAACTCGCTGACTCTCAGGGTCCGATTCGGGGTGTACCAGGCTGGCGTATCCGACTGCAACTCCACGGCCGGGACATTCTCTTGTTGCCATAAAATTTCGCGTCGGCCGGAGGATTCGCTCACTTTGACCTGAACGTCGCTCTCTTTGGGAGCCTGGAAAAACAAGGCGCGGCTCGGTGCCACCAGCAAGCGCAAACTATTCCGCGCAATCGGAATATCCCAATCCATGGCCAGCATTTCGCTATAACGCCCTGCCATCACCGGGTTATTGCCCTGCACCGTGTAACTGTATTCCAGAACATCTCCAACCCGGATATCCGGCAGGATCAGGTAAGCCGTTCGCGTCCCGGAGTAGAGAAAACGTTCCAGGTTGGCCTCGCGCTGAAACACGCGTAGTTCATTCGGCTCGAGACGATCCAGCGCCTTGCCGGCGCGCCAGACCTGGGCCTTGTGGATGGTTAGGGTTTCATAGCTAGGATCAAAGTCGAAAGCCAGTTGTGACGCTTTCTCCAGGCCTTCGGTGCTGGTGATCTGGATGACAAATCGACTGAATCGTTGCACCTGGGATGAATCCACATAATTTTGTCGATCCACTAGCAGATAACGTTGACCCGAAACCGCAGCTTGTGGCGGCGAGGTCGGGGTAGCAACAGCTTGCAACCAGGAGGGTTCAGCGGCGAAAACGACCTGCTCGGCCGCCTGGAGCGGCAAGCCCCCACACAGCAGCAGTAAAGTGAACAACACAGCGCGCAACGACAGGCTCCTTAAGAACCCCAGAAATGAAAAACGGTGACATAGTAGCATGTCACCGTGTCGCCAGCAGCAGAACCTAGACGCTTCGCGGCCTTAAATGTACGTGCCAACGCTGTTCCAGCCGCCGGAAGACCCAGACGATACACAGACTCAGCAGCATATAGAGCAGACCTGCGGTCAGAAAGGCCTCAAACGGACTGTAATAGCGCGCATTGATGATCCGCGCCGCGCCGGTCAGATCGACTATGGTGATGATCCCTGCGACCGCAGAACCATGCAGCATGAAGATGACCTCATTGCTATAGGCCGGCAGCGCCCGACGCAACGCACTCGGTAACAGGATACAGGTCATGGTCTGCCAGGGCGTCATGCCAAAGGCTTGAGCCGCTTCAATCTCGCCCTTGGGAATGGTGCGGATCGCGCCACGCACAATTTCCGCGGTGTAAGCCGCCGTGTTCAAGGTAAAAGAGAGCAAAGCGCAGAACCAGGCCTCCTGAAACCACTCCCAGGCCCAGGAGTTGCGCAAACCATCCCACTGACCAGCCCCATAGTAGATGATGAAGAGTTGAACCAACATCGGAGTGCCACGGAAAAAGTAGATATAGGCCCAAGCCGGTAACCGTAATAACGGGTTCGTACTGTTGCGACAGATCCCCAGCGGGATGGCAATCGACAACCCCAGAATCAACGAAACAGCCACCAGCCAGACGGTATTGCCAAGCCCCTGCAGATAGGTGGGCCATTCTTGCAGAATAATGGAAAAATCAAACATGGCTTACCTCGTCTGAATCGAATAATGACGTTCGGCCCACTTCAGCAGGGTGGTCGAAAACGCGGTAAACACTAAGAAGATCAAGGCAACCGCCATGTAAAAGGTAAATGGCAGTTGGGTAGTTCCAGCGGCTAATCCGGCCTTGCGCACCATGTCATCGAGTCCAATGACGGAGACTAGCGCCGTGGTCTTGAGCAAGACCAGCCAGTTGTTGCCGAATCCAGGTAAAGCGTGGCGCACCATTTGCGGAAACAGCACGCGGCGAAACACCTGCCACGGCGTCATCCCATAGGCAGCGGCGGCCTCCAGCTGACCCCGATCCACGGCCAAAATAGCCCCCCGAAAGGTCTCGGTCATGTAGGCACCAAAGATAAAACCAATGGTCAGCACACCGGCAATAAACGGACTGATATCAACATATTCCGGCACATAGGCCGTCCATTCGTGTTGGGCATTACCTTGCAACACCCACTCATTGAGATGTTCATTGATCTGGGTACAAAGAAAATTGACGAACACCTGACCGCCGAAAAACAGCAGCATCATCAGGATCAAATCCGGAATACCACGTACGACCGTGGTATAGAGGGTCGCAAGACGCTTGGCCATCCGGTAGCGGGATAATTTCGACACAGCGCCTATCATGCCAAGCACCATGGCCAGCACGACCGACAGCAAGGAGACCTGCAATGTCATCCAGGCTCCCTCCAACAAGGAAGCCTCGTAACCCTTTAAATCAAACATTGTCACATCCATTGACGACGGGCCCGCAGGCCCGTCTACGACTCGGGTGATTATTCGCCGAAGGCATCAAAATCAAAGTACTTGTCGTTGATGGCCTTGTACTTGCCATTGGCACGCAGATCCTTGATGCCTTGATTAAACAGGACCTTCAGATCCGCATCCCCTTTACGCAGGGCGACACCGGCACCAATACCAAACCAGCGCGGATCCGTCAGGCCTGGGCCAACCAGTTCGTAATCTTTACCATCTTCCTTCTTGATCAACCCATCCAGCAAGGAGGCGTAATCAGCCAGCACATAGTCTATACGGCCAGACTTCAGATCCAGATAAGCCTCTTCGGCGGTACCGTAACGCTTGATGTCCGAGCCCGGGAAGTTATCGGTAATATAAGAGTCCATGGAGGTGGCACGCTGAACCCCGACTTTCTTGCCCTTCATGAACTCGGCAGTCAACTCCAGCTTGGTGCCCTTCTTGGTGGCAAAACGAGCCGGGACATGCTGATACTTATCTGAAAAATCAACGCGCTTGAGACGTTCAGGGGTGATATCCATCGTCGAGATGATGGCATCGAATTTACGCGCCAGCAGACTCGGGATCATGCCATCCCAATCTTGTTTGACGATGGTGCACTTGACCTTCATTTCGACGCACAGAGCATTGGCCATATCGACGTCAAAGCCGGTCATATCGCCATTGGCTTCAGTCCGGGAAAACGGAGGATAAGCGCCCTCGATACCAATGCGCACCTCTTTCCACTCCTTGGCTTGAACACCAGCGGCCAGAACCAGCGCCATAGCGGCCGTAACCCATACCTTCTTCATATCTAACTCCTTGACCTGATTAATAGATGGACGAAATAAATTGTTTGAAACGTTCTGATGTCGGGTTGGAGAAGACCAACTTCGGATCCCCCTCCTCTTCCACCACTCCTTGATGCAAGAACATGACCCGATTTGAAACATCCCGGGCAAATGACATCTCGTGGGTGACGACCAGCATGGTCCGTCCCTCTTCGGCCAGAGTGCGCATGACCTGCAAAACTTCCCCCACCAGCTCCGGATCCAAGGCTGACGTGGGCTCGTCAAACAGCATGACTTCCGGATCGACAGCCAGCGCACGGGCTATTGCCGCCCGTTGTTGCTGACCACCCGAGAGGTGTCCTGGGTAGTAATCGCGGCGCTCATACAGGCCAACCCGATGCAATAACATCTCGGCTTTCTCAATAGCTTCGGCACGGGGAACTTTGAGGACCTGGATCGGCACTTCGATGACATTTTGCAATACGGTCAAATGAGACCATAGATTGAAGCTCTGGAAGACCATCGCCAGCCGGGAGCGGATCCGCTCGACCTGGTGCCGACTCTCCGGATGACGCTCACCCAGCTTATTGGCTTTCATGCGAATCAACTCGCCATGCACCAGCACATCACCGGAAGACGGTGTTTCTAACAGATTGATACAACGTAAGAATGTTGATTTACCGGAGCCGGAAGAACCTATGATAGAGATAACGTCCCCTTTGTGGGCCGTTAGATTGATGCCTTTTAAAACCTCATGGGATCCGAAATATTTGTGCAGATTTCGGACCTCAAGCGTGGCTACGTCACTCATGCGTCAACAACCTTGTTTCTTGATGTGCCTTCCAGGCATCGGTTTATCAGAATGATAAAACCGCGCTCACTCGGCAGGGAAATACCAGAGTGATCACAAATTACAAGATGAACGGCAGATTGAGAAGCAGAAAGCCGAATTAAAATTCAAAAAAAACGCAATATCTGCATTAATAGCGCGCTAGTGATGCATAGGAGTGCAAACGATCAACTTTGGCGCCCCACCGAGATCCCTAATGGGATCTGCTGCAATCGGCTTAAAGCGCAGGCAAAAATTTTACTGGCTTGCAATAACTCCTCCAAGGCCACATGTTCGTTAGCCTGTGGTGCCGCCTCTGGATATTCGGATAAAAAGGCGCCAAACGGTACACAATTTGGCAGTGAGCGCGCATAACTGACCGCGCTAGAAACGGTTGGCATTCTTTGCTCCCCCGTCACCTCTTGATAAGCCTGACTCAACTGGATGACCGCAGGCGATGTAGCGGGAACATACAAGGGCGGAACGTGGCTCAATTCCTGATAACGCCATCCTAATCGCGATACGGCTTGCCGCAACGTCTGTTGAAACAGCTCGAAATCAACATGCACTGGCACCCGTAGATCCAGATCGATGCGACTTCCTTGCTTATCGATCCGTAGTTGCGCCAGATTTAGCGTCAACTTGCCACTGCAATCATCCTCGACATCACCCAGCAAAGCCCGAACATGGGGATCTTCTCCCACCACCAGGCTGCAAAATCCCAGTGCCTGATGTTGATAACCAATGGCTTGCAAGCCACGACACAGACGGACAATCGCATTCATCCCTTGATGATCACAGCAAGCCGCCGATGCGGTTTGCCCCAGAACCACGGTCGAGCCAGCCTCTTCCAACCAGAGATAGCCCAAAGCATCGAGTTTTTTCTGTAACAACTTTTGTTTCTTACCGGAATAACGGGCCCGATCAGGAACACAGTCCAGCGCGCCACCGCATGCCAGCGTCAAATCAGTCGAGGCCGGACCATGCAGCGATACTTGTAGTAGACGTTTTTCCGCATACACCACAGGAAAGCGGGAAGTAGGAGAAAATGAGAAGCTGGGAGCCGCTTCATGAGCTAGGTAACGCCCCATACAGCGCCATTGCTGATGTGCGTCGGTACCGATAATCAGCCTAATGGTATGCCGAAGCGGTTGCGCAGATTCCTGTAGTGCTTTGAGGGCGAATAGCGCCGCAATGAAGGGACCTTTACTCTGCTGCGTCCCACAGCCGTACAGCAAGCCATTGCGAATATTTAGCTGAAAAGGCGAACTGAACCAATGAGCACTATCATCCGGTTTATGAACATCCAGATGACATAAAATACCCACCACTTCAGGGCCAGAGCCCAGCTCGATATGAGCATAAAAACCGGCCGGATCCTTATAGGTTCTGAATCCGAAATGCCGGGCCAAACCCAGAGCTTCATCCAGACAATCAGCAATGGCCTGACCAAATGGAGCCTCGGATTTTGATTCCTGATCCGTATTTGCCAACGATGAGTGACTGGGATGGGAGACCAAGCGAGCCAAGGCCGCCACCATAGTCTCAGACTGTGCATCCACCCAATGGCTACATGCCCCATTGGTTGAAAAGTCATGATGTAACCCATGATTGGACCAAGTCCGCACACTCTGCTGCTCGTTGACAACCATAACAACTCCTCTCATTGGTCTAACCAATCTTCATCCAATTTCATTTCCAAACATAGACCATAAACAAAAGCATAAGCCTTCGATTTTTAACGCCTGTTGTTTATGACAGGACAGCTCTTGAAAACGATATCCGCCACCATATAAACCTAGCCTGAACCACCAGACTCCAATTTCAACTTGTCCGAACAAAACCAAACTCAGATCACATTCTGTATCCTCAAGGCTTCAGGGTTGCTCCCAGAACAACAAACAGGCAACATTCCCGACTCAAATCATTTCGGAAATGCTCATGTTCTTCGATATCCTGCTCATCATGCTGCCTCTGGTTCTCGGCTATACCATCCGTCTTGCATCTCAAACGATCCTGAAACGCCTGCAATGGCTAACCAGTCAAATGGTTTATCTGATCCTGGCCCTGATGGGGATCGGACTTGCGTTTATCGACAACCTGGATCAACACATACTGCAGTTG
>Ga0247725_1001837_pt1 | contig 10037 bp, 21 predicted proteins | sample OKSTACKMCFT3sol_FD_183021 | JGI IMG/M metagenome (GOLD analysis project Ga0247725, IMG submission 183021) | Subsurface sediment microbial communities from gas well in Oklahoma, United States - OK STACK MC-FT3-sol | ecosystem: Environmental > Terrestrial > Deep subsurface > Rock core/Sediment... | reverse complement strand
CATTGAGCCGCGCCGAGTACCCAGCGTTGATCTCCTTGGCGAACTTGCTGCGTGTGCTGTACTTGGTGAAGTCCATCAGCGTCTGTTCCTCGTGGTGCTGCGGCGTGCCGCGCTCAGTTCCTGGTCCCGCATGTCCCATCCGCCCTGCCAGCGGCGTCGACGCGTCACTCCGTCCTGTCCCATCTCGTACCGCGGTGCCGATTCCCGACTGCGGCAGGCATCTCGCGCCCAGCGCCCGGCCTGCTCCGCCTGGGCCAGCTCGGCCTCAGTCACCATCGGTATCGATCCAGTTCCGGATGAACCAACGGACGTTGCAGGGCAGCCAGCCCACAGCCAGGGAGATCTCCACCACGCTGAAACGCTCGGCGTACAGCAGTCGCACCGTGTCGTGCTTGCTCACGCGCCCTCCCCGAACCCAAGGTCTGCCGCTGCACGCTCCATTGCCGCGCGGGCAGAATCCCGATCCCGCACCGGCCGGACGCCGTGCTTCTCCTGCTCGATCGCCAGCACTGGCTGCGGTAGCGGCTTCCCGTCGACCACGTGCTGGACAGCGCGCGTGTAGGCCTCCTCCAGCATCCGCCGTTGCTGCGATCCGTGGTCAGCGCTGGCGTAGACGTGCAGGTCCAGCAGCGAACGCACCAGCACCGTGAACCCGCTCTGCGGTCGGCCCGGCGCCATCTCCCGCTCCACCGCCGCCATGACCGGAATGTCCAGGCACATCGTCAGGAAGCGCGCCGGGTTAGGTGGCCACTCTCTGCCTTCGGTCAGACAGCAAGCCAGTCCGCGCGCGTGCTGCGACCGGCGACGGCCAGCAAGCACCTTGGCCCATAGGTCACCGGCCCGGGTCAGGCTGCCGTCCCTCGAAAAAGGCACTGCTCCGTTCTGGCGCGCCCAGGTGCTCGGGAACATCGCCGCCATCTGATTCCAGAACTCGGCCAGGTACTCAGCCGCGGCGTGACTCAGCTGCTCAGCCGACGATGTGGAAATCGGCGTCGAAGATTCGCTCTCGCTCGTCGCCAGCGCCGTGATCACCGCCTCCGTGGCGGCGTGCGGCGAGGATTTCCCGCTGGAGCTGGGCGATTCTGTCGGCAGAACCGAGTTGATCGATTGCATGGCTGGCACCTGCGGATTGCTGGGGAACAGGGATCACGGGCAGCGACAGGCCGGCGGCCATCGTCTGCTTCAGGGATTCGTTCGGGTCGTGGCCGGCAGCGATCAGGTCCAGCAGCTGCTGGCGCACCTGCAGCCAACCCTGGACCGACAGCGGGCGACGGATCGCGGCGCGGTGCCGGATGAACCGGGCCAGCTGCTCGCGGTCGACGCCGGTCGGCGTGCTGCCGAAACCGGCCAGTTCGCGGTCGACCTGCTCGGTGGTCAGCGCCAGCGGATCGGCCTCGCTCTCACACTCGCGGTGTGAGGGTTGCTCTTGGTTGCTTTTGGTTGCTTTAGGTTCGGGTGCAATAGCTGTTGCACCCTTTTCGACGTCTGGTTGCACCCTTTCCTGCGTCGTTTTGCACCCTTTACGACTCTGTTTTGCACCCTTTGCAAAGGGTGCAGAATTTGCACCCTTTGACTTTTCGGGCTGTTCTCCAGCGTCCCCATCCATGGCCAGATCACCACCGGCGATCCAGTACGGGCTGATCCGGTACTCACGCGGACGGCCGCCGGACTTGTAGCCCTTCATGCGTCCGCCGCCCTCGCTGACGACCTCCAGCCAGCCGATGCGCTCCATCTTCCGGAGCTGGTACTGCACCGAGCGCTCCGACTGCCTGGACTTCACAGCCAACGTGGCAACCGACGGGAAGATGCGGGTGCCGTCGTCGTGCGAGTTGTCGGCCAGAGCCAGCGCCAGCAGCAGCTCACCGCCACCACCCGGATAGCGCTCGAAAACCATGCCTGTCATGCGTGCAGCCACGTCAGTTCCCCAATGCCAGGTTCTGGCCCGGGGCGACTGGCCACCAGGTGCACGCCGTGCGGCCGCTGACCGCGCACGGCTTGTTGGGGCCGCGCCACACGCGGCCGGCCTTGATCAGCTCAGGCAGGCGGCGGGCCAGCATGTAGCGGTCCAGGCCGGTGGCCTGCGACAGCTCGTTGCTGGTCATGCCCGCGTTCTGGGTGACCGCGCGGGCGGCCTGGTCCTGCTGCGCGGCCTGCAGGCCGCTGCTGACCACGTGCGCAGCGGCAGCGTGGCTGGTATCGATATCGGTGTTTCGGGCGAGCTCGCTCATACCGTCTGCTCCAGGCCCATGGCACGGATCACCGCCTTGCGGAAGGTCAGCGCGCTGATGACCAGGTCATCCGACTCGTTGATGATCTTCTGCCCGTGCGGGCGGTCCTTCTCGTCGATCACGCCGTCTGCAACGGCAGGGCTGATCGCGGCGCAGAGGTCGCCGAAATCCTTCATCAGCTGGCCAACCCCGACGGTGTCCGCCGCGGTGTCGATCGCGTCGATGCGGATCGGCAGGATGCTGCGACGGCGTGCCAGCTCCCTCTCGCAGTTGCTGCGGTACGGCTCCGGCAGGCTCATGACCCACGCGTCTTCCAGATCGGCCGGCAGCGTCTTCACCACACCGTCGAGATAACGGCCGAGGATCTGGCCGTTGTGCTTCTTGTCGGCATCGCCGTCGCCGCCCAGGGTGATGCGGAACGGGACCTCGCGGTCATCCTCACCCAGCAGCGAGAGATACGTGTCGGCGACCGCCATCGCGAAGCTGCGGCGGTTGGATCCGGTGTCGCGCAACATCTGCTCGGTGAATCCGTAGATCACCGTCTGGCGCTTGGGCAGGAAATGGGGCTTGGGCTTCATGACGGGTGCTCTGTTGCGCGGCAACATGGCCGCTATGGAGATCAACTTTTGGGGTGCGGCTGGCGCCGCCCTCCTTGCGCTACGCTGGATGTGCCAACAACCAAGCCCGCAAGGAGGGCGACATGAACTCGCTGAAGCAGGTAATTACGGAAGTCACGGCATTGCAGGCGGTCGTGAGCGTCTTGGTCCGTGCCAGGCACGACGACAAGGAGTTCCGCCGACAGGTCATCGAGCTGGTGAACCACATCGCGTCGACTCTTCCTCCGCAGGAGGGCGACGATCTGCGAGTTGCCGCTCAGCATCTGATCGACGCTTAGCGTCTTTCTCGTTCTCGCTGGCGTGCCATGCCTTGATCGCGGCCCGCATCCCGGCTTGGGTGCGGGCCGCCTGCAGAAGCTCATTCTTCGAAGGCTTGGCCAGCCAGTCGCGCAGCCACAGCCGGGGATTCCACTTGTCGGACAGCGCGCGCATCTCAGGCCACCTCCAGAGGGGCGTAGCGGTTCTCGTCGGGGTCGTGCGGCGCGGGCTGCGCCTGCGGTTGTTCCTGCACACCCAGCAAGCGCTGGATCTGCGGCAGCGCCGGCAAGGCGCCCTCTTCCGGCCAAGCCTCGACCTGCTCGATGGGCAGCTTCAGCACCTTCGCCAGCAGCTTGTCGTTCGGTACGCCAAGCTTCTTCCGCAGCGCGCGCTTGCTCATCCGGATGTCCACCTCCGCCCGGATCTGATCAGCAACCGTCGGCACCTGCTCCTGGGAATCAGAAGCTTCGCTTGGGCCAAACACGTCAGGCCGGAGTTCGTGCCGCGATACGCCGGTCGCCTTCTCAATGGCGAGTACGTGCCGCGAAGGAACAGGTCTATTGCCGTTGACCCATTGATTGACTGCTTGGGGCGATACGCCGAGCAGGCGTGCCAAGCCGGCTTGGCCGGCCCCCGTCTTCTCTACGGCAGCAGCGATATGATTCATGCGCCCAGCTTAAGCGTCGCTTTAGTCTTCAGTCAAGCGATGCTTTCTTACATTGGCTCGGCACCCCATGGACAATCAAGCAATGCTTGACAATTCCGCCATGGCGGCCGCCATCCGTTCGGCCATTGAAGAGTCCAAGTTGACCCAGAAAGGGATCGCAGATTCCTTTGGTGTCACTGAGCAGGCAGTGTCGGGCTGGCTGCGCACGGGCAAAGTCGACAAGCGGAAGCTTCCAAAGCTGGCTCAGCTGACTGGCAAACCGCTATCCCACTTCGGGATGGGAGAGGCCGCAGCAGTCGTCTCCACTCCTGCGACCACGCAGAGCTATGTTCGCGTCCAGCAGCTGGATGGAGATGCCGACATGGGGGATGGAGCTATCAACGAGGATTTTCCGGACGTCGTGCGTGCGATGGACTTTGCACCAACCTACATACGGTCGGTCGTTGGGTTCGTCCCACCTCCTGGGCGACTTGTACTGGTTACCGGTCGTGGGGACTCGATGATCCCCGTAATCAATCCTGGGGAATCCCTGATGGTCGACACGGGCGTCACTGCATTCGATGGTGATGGGATTTACTTGCTCAACACCGGCAATGGCCAGCAAGTAAAGGCCCTCCAGGATCGAGGCGATGCCGTGTATGTAGTCAGCGCAAACGCAGGGCTGTATCCAGCATTCCCCATGCCTCCTCACACCGTAATCGGAGGCAAGGTTTACCTGCGTAATCGAATTGATAGATTCAACTGACGGATCAGAACAGGGGGATGCGGTGGCGCTTATCGCATGTGAAGAGTGTGGACGGCAGATCAGTGACCAAGCCGAAGCTTGCCCGAATTGCGGTCACCCTAATAGGCCTAGGCAAGGGACCCTTCCAGCTCCACCGAGTGCTGGGGCCAATGGTGTAATGAAAGCCGGATGCGCTGTATTTGTCTTGATGGCAGCGATAGTGCTTCTGGTAGCCATGTGTTCGCCGCCGCTCGATCACACCGCTAGTAGTCCCGGAGTGACATCTGGTGCTGCTCCGAGTGAGGCTCCTGAGCAAAAGAAATCTCGGCTATTCGCGGAGATGAACGACGCTAGCCGTTATGCGGAAGCTCGCCTTCTTACAGCAACAGACCTGGCAGGCTCCTTCCCCGGCACAACTGAGGGGACTGCAGCATCCAAGCTTATCCCCGAGCTAGAAGAAGACGTGAGGAAGGCCAATCTGGGAAAGCAATGGGTCTATCGCTCCTACGACGACCCAATGACCAGCGAAGCTTCGGTAACAGCTGAAGTGTCGAGCAGCAATACTCATGAGTTCGATCGTCCGTATTCAAGGCCGCAGCACGCTACGCTCACCATCCGCAAGCACCCACAGCATGGAAGCGATGTCATCATGAGCATCGAGCGCGGACAGCTGCTCTGCAGGAGCTACTCCGGCTGCAAGGTGCTCGTGCGGTTCGGAGATGAAAAGCCGAGAACGTATGAAGCCGCTGGCCCAAGCGACAATTCCACGACGCTCCTGTTCATCCGAGGCTACTCAGACTTCGTGCGGCGAATGGCATCCGCTGATGTCGTCAGGATTCAAGCTGAGGTCTATCAAGAAGGATCGCCTGCCTGGGAATTCGACACATCTGGCTTCGACCCCTCGAAGCTAAAGCAGTAATGTGTCGTCGGGATTACTTTCGTCGGTCTCGGATTGGCGCTCACTACTAAGGCTTTTGCGCTGAACAGTGCTGTGCCGAAGGCACCAGTAAACATCACCACTCCGCAGGCGCCAGCTGTTCCGCAGCTGATCATCATCCAAGTGCCCACGCAGACCCGGTCGATGCCCAAAGTGTCTCCCTCAGCGACCAAGCCCTGAACTCACGAGTTCGCTCCGGCTGGTGCTTTGCGTCTTAAGGTCTCTAACGGCGATGTGCTACTGTCGAATCCCTTGAACGGAAGAGAGGCGGCATGTGTGAACGGAATCGAGCTTGGGTACGGGGTGGCTGGCCTGGCGATGCTTTTCGTGGGCATCGTGTTGGCAATCCTTTGGATCTGTGTGCCGTTCGCGGTGTTTGGCATTAAGCCGATTCTCCAAGACATCCGGATGGAGCTTCGTCGAGCCAACGCGTTAACCGAGCAGCAGCAAGCGTTGTCGAATCCCCGCACGGCACATCCGCCCCAGCCAGCACCGCCGGACGATCATGAGACTGGAACTCTTGGAACTATTCGGGCCGCAATAAAGCAGGCTGGCCAAAGGTGAATTGATTGCCCATCAGCGGCAGCAGCACCTCGCTCTTCCGACCCCGCTCCGGCGGGGTTTTTCTTTGGCTGAAACAGCCCATCACGCACGGAGGGCTCTTCTTTGCAAAGAGACTAAAGCACCGCTTGACTTTAACCTAAAGCGCCGCTTTACTATCTCCACGCCGCCCACGAAGCCCCGTCCACCTCGGGGCAAGGCGGCAGGAGACCTCCATGCAGCGCCGCAAACGGCCCCTGTGGCACCTCATCATCGCGATCTACGCCATCGGCGCCCTCGCCGTAGGCGCAGGCGTCGGCTTCGGCCAGCGCCTCTTCGGGCAGGAGTGCTGAGCCATGGCCACCCTTTCCCTGGGCTGCCGATCGGCAGAGATCAAAGTCACCGCTGACCACGTCAGCGAACGCGTCATCGCAGACATGGGCGCTGCCCGCCTGCACCTCACCGCCGACGAGGCGGAGCAGCACGCTCACCAGCTGCTGGCTGCAGCCAAGCAGCTGCGCGCCGTGCTCCAGGACGCCGCCGCATGAGCGCCGCCCTCGCCCACCACTCCAACGCTCAGCGCGCCGCTGCAGCCGCAGGCATCGTCGCCCGCGCCGGGCGACGCTGGGGCCTCCTCCCCTACCAGGTCGTCGCAGCCGCCAGCTTCGCCGCCAATGCCGTACTGCGGCAGGGCAAGAGCGCTGCAGGTGCGGTCGCTGCCGTCCGCAGCGCGGCGCGCGCCCACGGCGGAGCAGCCTGATGCGCCACCTGGCCCTGCCCTTCTTCTGCGCCGTCGTCGTCGGCCTGCTCCTCGCACTGCTCCCTTGGGCACTGTGCAACCAGGTCGACGCCGTCGCACTCGCCTGCGCCATCGGCGCCGTGTTCTTCGCATGGCGCGGCTGGGAGGACCTCCAGACCACCTGGCCAGCCTTCAAGGCCGAAATGCAGCGCCGTACCGCCGAGCGGCAGCGCGCGCCGCTGGCCGCTGACGACACCCACTGAGCAACCGCCCGCCCGGGTGACCGGGCTCCGCGCCGGCCGGACTTCCACTCGCCGGTAACCCATTCAACATCGAGATCCGCCATGACCGATTCAGTCGTTGTCGATTTCCAGCACGAGCCCGAGTTTGCCAACAAGGAAAACGGAGAACTGCCGCGCATCGAGCAGATCCGCGAGCAGGTAGCCGGGTTCGTCGAAGGCTACGCCACCGCCAAGGGCCAGCAGCCGCCGCGCATCGTTCTGCAGGCTTCAGACCTGAAGCACTGCGTGCGCCGCATCCTCGCGCGCATGCAGAAGCCGCATCGGGATGAAGCCAAGGCGGCATGGATGCGATCGCGCAAGGCCGGATCGAAACAGCCCTGGCGCGAAGCGAGGCCCGAGCCGATCCCCGGCGCAACGCTCACCTGGTGCGGGATCCCCATCGAAGGCATGGGCTACAGCCGCCACCGCGCCGTCGACAAGCACTGATCCATGGCCAAGCCGGTCCAGATGGACATTTTCGATGACGACCCAGCGCGCGAGGCAGCCGCCTGGCGCGTGCAGGCGGAAGAGTCGCTGAAGCACTTCCAGTTTCCCGAATCGATCCGTCTGGAACGGCACACCTACTACCTCGGCGTCGCCGAACAACTTGAAGCCAGGGCGCGCGGCGCGCGTTCCACGAACAGCAAGGACATGCAGGCATGAGCAACGACAACAAGACCCTGGCGGACGTGCAGCCCGGTGGGAGGGTGAGGCTGGGGGATCAGGCCGAGCTGGATCGGCTTGAGTTTCAGGCGTGGGCCGAACAGCTCAAGCACACACTGACTCGATGGGGTAACGGTCCCGGAGACGTGACGCCGCTCTTTGTGAGTGAGGTTGCGGGGAACTACATCTCCCCTGTCACTCAGGCTGCATGGGAAGCATGGCGGCACCTCTCCGCCCAGCCCTCCCCGGGTGGTCAGGGTGCGCCGTTCCCGTGGGAGAACTTCCCTGCGTACCTGATCGACAGGTGCGAAGGCGACACGATCAGCGAAGAAGGTTTGCAGCAGGCGCTGCCATCGATGGCAAAGGATCAGCGCTACTGCCTCGCCGCCCGCCAGCCGTCCAAGCAACCGGATAGCGTTGCTCTGGACGAAGCAACGGAATTCTGCATCGAGAAGGGCGACCGACAGCCGGTGGGGCAGGAGCTGTGGTGCCTGCATGTCCTTGGTATGGATGACGTGCATCCGGCGCCGAGCAAGGCCCATGCCGAGAAAGCCGCCGCGTGGCACAACGAGCAGTTCAAGGGCCAGGCTGCGCGCCTTGGTATCAGTATTGAGGCCAAGGTAGTGCCGTGGCCGCATAGTGCTGAGTCGCACGCTGCCGGGGTGGCCGAATTCATCCCGCAGTGGCTGATCCCTCAGTGGCAGTTGGACGCACTGGAAGCGAACACCAAGCAGCCCGCGCAGGCCGTGGACCTGGGACAGTCGCCGCACGGTATCCGCCTGGTCGAGATCCCACGTCGCAATGGGCTCGATCCGATCAACGTTTTCGTGCAGGACTACGAGCTGGGGCGTGGCCGAATCGTGGTGACCTGTTACGGGCAGGCATGGTGCGGGTTCTGGGGTGCTATGGGCGAGCGCACGGTGATGCAGTTCGTAGCTGCATGCGACGCGGACTACGTGGCCGGAAACATGCTCAGCGGCCGGCACGAACACGTTAAGAAGCATGAGCGCGCCTACGTGGAGCGCATCGCAACCGAAGTCATCGCCGAGTTTCGCGCCCTGCTCGACAGCCAGGCGGTAGGCAATGCGTAGCTCACTAGCCGTTACCCACCGCGAGGAAGTTACGACACTGATCCTTCCAGCGCTTCCAACGATTTCGCCACTTGCTACGTGTAGCTGCAGGATATTTGGTTGCCTTCGCAAGAAGCGCATCGGCGAAATCAATGTCTTCCTGAGAGTCGATCATAGTGTTGCGAAACACGGGGTTCATGGTCGCCCAGTCTCTATCCTCCGCACTGCTACTGTTCACGTGCTGCCCGAGGTGGACTACGTCCTTCGCAGATTGCACGGCATGAGCAACGGCCAAAATCAAATCAAGGTCTGCCGCCGGCCATTTCGAGCCATCTACCTCGCGGTCGGCAAGGCAGCTGAGCCTTTCAGCGTACTGTTCAAACAACTGACGCTCCTCCGCCGAGTCCTTCAACTGGGCTTCCACTTCTGCAGCACCCTCTGCATCGGTCGAGATCGGGTAATTCTTGACCAAGCTATCCAGGAAGATCTTTGCCTTCAAAGTGTCGCTGCGATAGGTAGCCGCAAAAACCGCATTGGCCTTCCTTCTCAGGATGAATCTACGCTGGATAGAGGGACCGAAAATGGCAGTGAGAACTGCAAGCACAGTACCCACTGCCGCCCAAGCATCCCACCACACTACGCAGTCGCCTACGCCAAGCTCCATGCATGGGCTGATTCCATTCCACAACTGCTCCCAACTAGACATTCCCTGATCCCCCTGTCGACTCGCCGGCATTCTGCCATGCCGTCGCGGCGGGCGGAGAACCGCCATGTCTGACCAGTTGCTCACCGCTGCACAGGCCAAGCACACAGCGCGCATCTTCCTTAGCGAGGCGCGAGCGCGACGGAATGGCCTCGGCTACTGGTTCTCCTTCAACGCTGCACAGCGCGCGCGCATGCGCGCCACTACCCCGGCCCCGCTTCCGGCACCGCTGCGCGCACCGGCACTGCCGGCCCAACTGGACCTGTTCGCATGACCGCACCACTGCCCATTTCCCCGACCACCGTTGTCGAGGCCACCAAGGCATCGTCGCCTGTCGCTGCGGTCGTCGCTGCCATGCGGCGTGTCGATCCCGCCGGCGGCGCCGTTGCCGCCAACCAGGTCCGCGCGTGGGCCGACACCCTGATGACCGCGCTGTACACCGCGCAGCCTGTCCGCTGGGAGTATCGCAACAAGAAGGACGTGGGCCCGGGTTGCTGGGTCCAAGCCGACGCTGGGCACGTCTACGCCGCCCACCAGCGTGGGCTCGTTGTCCGCGCCCTATTCGAAACCCCGCGCGTGATCCAACCGGAGAAGCTGCATGAATTCCGGG
>Ga0247725_1001836_pt1 | contig 10039 bp, 7 predicted proteins | sample OKSTACKMCFT3sol_FD_183021 | JGI IMG/M metagenome (GOLD analysis project Ga0247725, IMG submission 183021) | Subsurface sediment microbial communities from gas well in Oklahoma, United States - OK STACK MC-FT3-sol | ecosystem: Environmental > Terrestrial > Deep subsurface > Rock core/Sediment... | reverse complement strand
TACCGGCTGCGGCAAAAGCCGGGTGATCACAATGCACTGGGCCGCTACAAGTTCTATCTGCCCAACAACGAGGCCATCTACCTGCACTCCACCCCGCGCAAGGCACTGTTCGAGCAGGGCGCGCGCGCCTTCAGCTCAGGCTGCATCCGGGTGGAGCATGCCGACGATCTGGCCGAGCTGCTGCTGGCGGACTCCCGCTATCAGCCGGACAAGGTGGCCAGCATCCTGAAAGAGACCCAGACCAAGTGGCTGCCGCTGACTACCCCGATCCCGGTGTTCACCGTCTACTGGAGCAGCTGGATCGACGAGGATGGACGTCAGCAACTGCGCAACGACATCTATGGATTTGATCGAGTCAGCTACCAGAGTCGCTTGCTGTGATCCTCGCCACAGAGTGAAAAGCCCGGCCTGCGCCGGGCTTTTTCATGGCCGCTTGCGGTTTGACAGCGGCCAGCTCGGCGGGTAGTTTCAAGCGCCTGTATCAAATTCATTCAACGGTTTCACCTCAACATAGCGATGGACGGACAAGGGATGCTTGATCAAGAGATAAGCCGACGTCGCCTGCTGCTGGGTGCCGGTTGCCTGCTGGGGGGCTCGCTGCTGTCCTTCCCCGCCATGGCGAGCCGCAGTACGGCAGGACGTGAACTCAGTTTCTTCAATCTCAATACCGGCGAGCGGGTGCGCGCCAGCTATTGGGAAAATGGCCACTATCTGAGCGACGGGTTGGCCGAACTTAATCACATCTTCCGCGATTACCGGCGCAATGAAGTGTTCAACATCGACAAGAAGCTGTTTGATCAACTGTTTCTGTTGCAGCACAAGCTGGGTCGGCGCAGCGAAATTCAGCTGATCTCCGGCTATCGCGCCCCGGCCACCAATCGCCAAAAGCGCCACAAGAGCCGTGGCGTGGCCAAGCACAGCTACCACACCCTGGGACAGGCGGTGGATGTGCGGATCCCCGGCGTACAGCTGGCCCATCTGCGCAAGGCGGCGCTCCAGCTCAAGGTGGGTGGGGTTGGTTACTATCCTCGTGATAACTTCGTTCACCTCGATACCGGCCCGGTGCGCAGCTGGTAAAGGGGATGGCAAGCTGCCAAGCTCTTCCCACCAGAGAGGAGATAGCGATGAAAAAGATAGTGATTGGCGGCCTGATCGCCCTGTTGTTGACCGGTTGCAGCAAGCTCAACCGTGAAAATTACGACCAGTTAAAGATGGGGATGAGCTACGCCGAGGCCAGCACCATTCTGGGCAAGGCGGAGCGCTGTGATGATGCGCTGGGCACCACCAGCTGCCTCTGGGGCGGGGAAGGGAAGAACATCAAGATCCGCTTTATCGCCGACAAGGCGACCTTCTTCAGCTCGGAAGGGATTAACTGAGTCGCAGAACGTCCATGAAAAAAGCGCCGCTCGGGCGCTTTTTTGTTGCTCGCAATCCAACCCGCCTCGCCAGAAGCTGGCGTACTCAGTGGGTCGCGTACTGGTAGTTGAAGGTGGGCAGACCCCACTTGAAGCGTACCGCCAGCAGCCGCAGGACAAAGCCGATCCCGATGGAACCGAACGCGGCCCAGTTGGTCGGCAAGCCCTGATCCAGCGCCAGACAGTAGAGGGCTGCGGTGATCAGCGAAATGGCTGCATAGAGCTCGCGACGAAATACCAGTGGAATCCGCTGGCAGAGCAGATCCCGCAGCACACCGCCAAAGACCCCGGTCACTACCGCCATGATGCAGGCAATACCGGCGCCGTGGCCCATATCCAGCGCTCGGGCCGCACCGAAGATGGAGAAGACCACCAGTCCCAGGGCATCAAGGGCCATGAACAGCTTGCCGAGATAGCGCATCAGGGGGGCGGAGACCACACCCGCCATCGCGGCTGCGGCAACCAGCAGCACGTATTCCGGATGCTCAATCCAGAGCAGCGGATAGTGGCCCAGCAGCACATCGCGGATGGTGCCACCACCGATGGCCGTCGCCGAGGCGATGATCACCACACCAAACAGATCCATCCGTCGCCGACCCGCGGCCAGCGCGCCGGTCATCCCTTCGGCCACCAGGCCCACCAAGAAGAGTGCATGTAACATGAGATATCCCAGGGAACGAGAAAGGCCAGAATCCTACCAACTCGTGTTATATGGGACAAGCTATCGAATGCATGCATTAATTTAATTCATGCTAAATGCGAAAAAGGCACCGTTTCGGGTGCCTTTTTCTAATCAATGTTCAAGGGTTAGCGCCCCAGCTGCTCCTGCCGGTAGTGATCGACCCACATGGCGGTGGCACCACAGATGGCAACTGGCATCACGAAGAGGTTCACCACCGGAATGGCGGAGAAGAGGGTCACCAAAGCGCCGAAGCTCAGACACTTGCCGCGGCGCTGCTTCAAGGCGTCGCGCATGGTAATGAAGTCGATCTTGTGGTTGTCGAACGGATAATCCACATACTGGATCGCCATCATCCAGGCGCTGAACAGGAACCAGAGCACAGGCGCCAGGGTCTGGCCCACCACAGGGATCAGGAACAGGATCAGGCAGCCGATGGCCTTGGGCAGGTAATACTTCAGCTTGGTCCATTCGCGGCCGAAGGTACGTGGCACATCCTTGACGATATCCAGCATGCCGCTGTCATTGGCGGGCTGACCGGTGAGGATCTGCTCCACTTTCTCCGCCAGCAGGCCGTTGAAGGGGGCGGCTACCCAGTTGGCAACCGAGCTGAAGATAAAGGAGAAGACCACCAAGATGGTGATGAGGGCGATGGGCCACAGCAGGTAGTCCAGCCAGTCGAGCCAGGCGGGGATCTGCTGATGGAGCCAGGCGAACAGGCCGTCCAGTTGCAGCAGCAGGGCATAGAAGGCCCCGGCAAACAGCACGAAGTTGACCAGCAGGGGGATCAGCACAAAGGTGCGGATGCCCGGTTGGCGAATGAGGGAAAAACCGCGCAGAAAGTAGTCTGCACCGCTGATTGAATCTTTGACCATATGGGGTGATTGGCTCATGTGAGCTCCATCTATGCATGGGAGAACTGCCAGCATATTACAAACAAGCCTTTGATTTGGTAAAGTCGCCGACTATTCCTTATTTCGTGTCGTGGCGACCAAAAATCGGGCATGAATGGGGATGATGTCTGCATATTACAAACAAAGCCGGGCCTGGATTTGGTAAAATTGCCTGCCTCCTCTTCATTTAGCCACTGATACAGGTCGCCATGCGTCTGAAACTGATCAAACTCGCCGGCTTCAAGTCGTTCGTCGAGCCGACCCGCATCGAACTGTCGGCAGACATGACCGCCGTGGTGGGCCCCAATGGCTGTGGCAAATCCAACGTCATCGACGCGGTGCGCTGGGTGTTGGGGGAGAGTTCCGCTCGCCATCTGCGCGGTGAGAACATGACCGATGTGATCTTCAACGGCTCTATCAATCGCAGTGCGCACGGGCGCGCCTCGGTCGAGCTGGTGTTCGACAATCCCCACAACCGGGTGCCCGGTGAGTTCGGCCGCTTTACCGAGATCTCGGTGCGCCGCGAAGTGCTGCGCGACGGCTCCAACCACTATCAGATCAACGGCCAGAAGTGCCGCCGCAAGGATGTGACCGACCTCTTCCTCGGCACCGGCCTTGGCCCCCGCAGCTACGCCATCATCGAGCAGGGCACCGTCAGCCGACTGGTGGAGTCACGTCCGGCCGATCTCAAGCTCTTTATGGAAGAAGCCGCCGGGGTTTCCCGCTACAAGGAGCGGCGCCGCGAGACCGAGCAGCGCATTCGCCACACTCAGGAGAATCTGGAGCGCCTCGGCGATATTCGCGGCGAGCTGGGTTCGCGCCTTGACCACCTCAAAGCCCAGGCCGAAACGGCCGAGCGCTACAAACAGCTCAAGAGTCGTTCGCGCGCAGCTCGCGCCGAGCTGATCGGCTCCGAGTTGTGGGCGCTGGAGACGCGTCTTGGCGAGGCTAAAACAGAGCTGGCGCAGGCCGAGCAGGCGCTGGCGGCGCTCGATGCCAAGCGCACCGCCGATGAGGGGCGCCACGTCACCCTGTCGGTCGCCAGACAAGAGGCGCAAGCCGAGCAGGCGAGCCGTCAGCAACAGATTTTCCTCGGCGGGCAGGCCATCGCCCGTCTCGAACAACAGCAACTGCACCAGAGTGAACTGGGGCGCGACTGGCAGGCCCGTGCAGAGGCGCTGGGCGAGCGGATCGCCACTTGCAAGGCGCAGCTGGCCAGCCAGCAGGATCAACTGACCGAAGGGGTATTGCGCGCCGAGCAGGAGAGCGCGCGGCTGGAGCAGTGTGAGCAGTTGCTTACCGAGCAGCAGGAGGGTCGCCAGCACGCCAGCGAGCAGCTGGAGCAGGCCCGCCTGAGCCAGCAGCAGTGGCAACAACAGTTGGCCGGGTTGCAGGGCCAGCTCAACCAGACCCGCACCCGGTTGGGTGGCCTGCAGGAACTGCAAGCCAAGACCCGGCTGGCGCGCCTCAAGCTGGAAGATGAACGCGCTGGCCCCCTCGGCGCTGAGGCCGATGACCTGCAACCGGCCCTCGATGCCCTGAGTGGTGAGCTGGAGCTGACGCGGGCGGCCAATGGCGAGCTGACTGAGCAGCTGGCGCAGGCGGTCGACGCCCATGAACAACTCAAGCAGCAGCATGGCCAGCAGTTTAGCCTGCAGCGGGAGTTGGAGGCGCGGCTGGCGACCCTGGATCAGATCCTCGGCGAACAGATGGAGGGGGCGACCCTGGCCGACCGGTTGCAGGTTGCCCCTGAGTGGGCACAGGCGCTCGACAAGGTGCTGGGTCGCTGGCTCACCGCAACGCCGGCGGACGAGTGCAATCTGGCGCAAGAGGGGCTCTGGATTGGCCCGGCGCAACCGGCGGTTGCCGGTACGCTGGCGGCGCAACTGGGCGGCGAGCACATTCCCGCCTTCCTCAATGCCATCTGGTTGGTGGAGAGCCGGGAGGCCGCATTGGCCCGCCAGCCAAGCCTAGCGGCCGGTGAGTCGGTACTGACTCCTGCTGGCGACTGGCTGGGGCCAAACTGGGCAGATCTGGGGCAGGGCGCGGCGCTCGGCACCATGGCGCTGCTCGGTGAGCGTGAGCGGTTGCATACCGAGCAGGAGAAGGTTGCCGTGGGGCTGGCACAGCTGAGTGAGCAACTTGTGGCTGCCGATGCCAGGCGTGCCCAGCTTGCCAGTGCGCAGGAGTTGTCGCAGCGAACCTTGCGTGAGCAAGAGCAGAAATGGCAACAACTGCGCGAAGCCTGGAGCCTGCAACAGGGTCAGCGGCAGGAGCGGTTGCAGCGGCTCGGTCAGCTCGGCGAAGAGCTTATCCGGCTCGATCAGGAGCAGGCCGAAGAGGCAGAGCGACTGGCCAGCGCCCGTGCACAACTGGAACTCGATGAGGCGCGCCTTGCCGAGTTGCAGGAGCAGGGGGAGCCGCTGACACAAGGGTTGCAGGTCGCGCAGGAGCAGCTGACCCGCTGCGAGCGGGCGGTCGACGAGGCCCGTGCGCGCCGCGAACAGCAACAAGCGACCTGCCAGCGTTTGCAACTGGAGTTGGGCAATCTGCGCCAACTCATTACCTTGGGCGAAGAGGAGTTGGCGAGGCTCGGACTGGAGCTGGCCGGGTTGAAAGGGCCGGATAGCGAGGCAGTGCCGGATCTGGCGCCCCTGTTGGCCGAGCAGCGCAATCTGGAGGCGCAGCAGCTTGCCTGCCATCAACGGCTTGCGGAGCTGGAGCGCCAGCTCGGTGAGCTGGAACAGGCCAGAAGTGCCGATCACAAGCAGCTGGTGACGTTGCAAGAGAAGCTGGCGACCCTGCGTCTTGAGCGCGAACGCAACCTCACCCGTCGACAGGGGCTGCACGAGCAGTTCGAAGAGCTGGGGGTTCGACTGGTCGATCTCGATCAGGCGGTGCTGATCGCCGCTGATCGCAGCAAGTTGCGCCAGGAGATCCAGACCCTGGAGGGGCAAGTGGAGGCGCTCGGCGCCATCAACCTGGCGGCGCTGGAGGAGTACGAAGAGGCGAAAACCCGGGCAACCTACCTTGAAAATCAGTGTCAGGATCTCGAGCAAGCGCTGGAAACCTTGAGCCAAGCCATTAAAAGAATTGATAAAGAGACACAAATACGGTTCCGGGACACTTTCGATAAGGTCAACGAAGATTTAAAATCCCTGTTTCCGAAAGTGTTCGGTGGGGGCAGTGCCTGGCTTGAGCTTACCTCCGATGATCTTTTGGAGGCCGGAGTGAGCATCATGGCGAGACCTCCGGGTAAGAAGAATGCTACCATTGCCCTGCTTTCCGGGGGGGAGAAGGCGTTAACCGCGCTTGCGCTGGTTTTTGCCATCTTCAGACTCAACCCAGCACCTTTTTGTCTGCTGGATGAGGTGGATGCACCGCTCGATGAAGTGAACGTCGGTCGCTTCTGTTCTCTTGTCAAAGAGATGTCGAGCACAGTACAGTTCGTTTACATCAGTCATAATAAGGTCTCCATGGAGATGGCTGAGCAGCTGGTTGGCGTCACGATGCAAGAGCCCGGGGTTTCTCGCATTGTGTCGGTCGATATCGGTGAAGCCGTCGCTTTGGCTGAGCAAAACTAGAAAGAGAAGCAGCTAATGCAGGAATTGCGTTACATCTTGGTTGCCCTGGGCGGTATTGCTATTGCGGCATTGCTCATTCACGGGTTGTGGAGCAACAAAAAGAATCGTCAGGCACCGATCAAAGAGAAACCGATTGGACGGATGGACTCCAAGTCGCGGGATCGTGATAACGACGCCTTCGACAGCGATGGCATCGGCCAGGTACGCGTGGTCAGTGGTAGCCGTCGTGCCGAGCCCAAGCTGCGCAGTGAAGAGAGCCGCCAGCCGGAACTCGGTCGTCGCCCTGCCGTCCCCGCCTTTGATGATGAAGATGACGAGGACGATCTGCCGCCGCCCGTAGTGCGCAAGCCAGCTGCCCGCCCGGTTCCGCCGCCTCCTGTCTATGAAGAGGAGGAAGCGTTCGATGAGCCGCTGCCCGAGGAGATCGACGAGGCGCCCGCCGCGCCGGTGCGCAAACCTGCTCAGGTCAATCGTCGTACCCCGGTCTACCGTTCCCGTCCACAGCGCGAGCCCATGATGCAGTCGCTGGACGACGAGCCGCTGGTCGAGCCCGCCTACGCGACCGCCCCGACTTTTGGTGCCCGTGCAGAGTCAGTCCGTACCGCCGACACCGTGCGTGCCGAACCAGTGCGTGCTCCCGAGCCGGAATATCAGCCGCAGCCCCGTCATGTGGCTCCCGAGCCTGTTTATGAAGAGCCGGCCTATGTGGCACCTGCTCCTGTGGTGGAAGAGCCGCGCATGGCCCCCCAGCCGGTCGAGAAGATCTGGCAGGATGTCTATGTCATCAACCTGATGGGCCGTCCGGGTCACGACTTGCAAGGTGCGACCCTGCTCTCATCCCTGATGGCGCTGGGCTTCAAGTTTGGCGAGATGGATATTTTCCACCGTCACGAAGATCCCAACGGCAAGGGTGAGGTGCTCTTCTCCATGATCAACATGGTCAAGCCAGGCACCTTCAATCCGTACCGGATGGAACAGTTCACCACGCCGGGTGTCTCCCTGTTCATGCAACTGCCGCTGCGCAGCAATGCCGCGTTTGCCTTCGAGGATATGCTGCAGGCTGCCGATCAGCTGGCCAGCGATCTCGATGCCATGCTGACCGATATGGATCGCAGCCCGCTGAGCGACGAGACCATTGCCCGTTACCGTCACGAGCTGGCTGCCTACGAGGCCAGCCGCGACTAATACGCCATGCGGGTCGAGTGAAGAAAAAGTGCGGTACCCTGGTACCGCATTTTTGTTTCTACCCCGGCCGTATGTTCAATCACACTTCGAGACTTTTTCATGAGCGACACCCTCTCCCGCCACCGTCAATTGTGTGAACTGCTTACCGAATATGGTCACCAGTACTATGTGCTGGATAACCCCACAGTGCCGGATGCCGAATACGATCGCCTGATGCGCGAGTTGATTGCGCTGGAGGCCGAGCATCCCGAGCTGAAAACACCGGCGTCACCCAGCGTGCGGGTCGGCGGCCAGCCGCTGACGGCGTTCAGTCAGGTGCGTCATGAGATCCCCATGCTGAGTCTGGATAACGTCTTTAGCAGCGAAGAGCTGCTGGCGTTTGAACAACGGATGAGCGATCGCCTCAAGCGTGAAGTGCGTTTCGAGTTTTGCTGCGAGCCCAAGCTCGACGGCTTGGCGGTGAGCCTGCTCTATGTGGATGGTCAGCTGGTGCAGGCGGCCACCCGGGGCGATGGCGCCACCGGTGAGGAGATCACCGAGAACGTGCGCACTATCAAGGCCATTCCGCTCGCATTCCGGGGCTCTGGCTGGCCCGAGCGGCTGGAGGTGCGTGGCGAAGTCTTTATGCCCAAGGCCGGTTTTGAGGCGATGAACGCCAAGGCGCTGGCCGCAGGCGAGAAGGTGTTCGTCAACCCGCGCAACGCCGCAGCAGGCAGCCTGCGTCAGCTTGATTCACGCATCACCGCCAGCCGTCCCCTGAGCTTTTACGCCTACGGTGTCGGTGTTGGCGGCGAGCTGCTCGGTGACTCTCACTTTGGTCGCCTCAATCAGCTCAAGGAGTGGGGGCTGCCGCTTAGTCCCGAGGTGAAGCTCAAAGAGGGGGCCGCCGGCTGTCAGGCGTTCCACGACGACATTCTGGCCCGTCGTGGCGAGCTTCCTTACGAGATCGACGGCGTGGTCTACAAGGTGGATGCCATCGCCCTGCAGGAGGAGCTGGGCTTTGTGGCCCGCGCGCCGCGCTGGGCGACCGCCCACAAGTTCCCGGCCCAGGAAGAGATGACAGAGCTTGAGAACGTCGAGTTTCAGGTCGGCCGCACCGGCGCCGTGACCCCGGTGGCCAAGCTTAAACCTGTGTTTGTCGGCGGCGTGACTGTCTCCAACGCCACCTTGCACAACGCCGACGAGATTGAGCGCCTCGGCGTGATGATTGGCGATACCGTGATCGTGCGCCGGGCAGGGGATGTGATCCCGCAGATCGTCGCCGTGGTGGAGGCGCAGCGCCCAAGCGACGCCCGCGCGATCCTCTTCCCGACCGAGTGTCCGGTCTGTGGCTCTGCGGTGGAGCGGTTGGAAGGGGAAGCGGTTGCCCGCTGCTCCGGTGGCTTGTTCTGCGAGGCGCAGCGCAAGGAGGCGATCAAGCACTTCGCCGCCCGTCGCGCCATGGATGTGGACGGCCTTGGCGACAAGATTGTCGAGCAGCTGGTGGACAAGGGACTGGTGAAGACCCCCGCCGATCTGTTCAGCCTCAATGCCATCCAGCTGGCCGGGCTTGAGCGGATGGGGCAAAAATCGGCCCTCAATCTGGTAGCCGCCATCGATGCGGCGCGCAGCACCACCCTGCCGCGCTTCCTGTTTGCCCTGGGGATCCGTGAAGTGGGGGAGGCGACAGCGCTCAATCTTGCCAACCACTTCCTCACCCTGGATGCTCTGCGCGCGGCTTCGGTGGATCAGCTGCTCGAAGTGGCCGACGTGGGCGATGTGGTGGCCAAGCATGTCTACTACTTCTTGCGTCAGCCCCATAACGTGGAGGTGTTGGAAGCCTTGCTGGCTGCCGGCATCCACTGGCCGGCCATCGAGAAGAAAGAGGCCGCGGAGCAACCCTTTGCCGGCAAGACCTTCGTGCTGACCGGCACGCTGACCACCTTGTCGCGCAACGACGCCAAGGCGGCGCTGCAGGCGCTGGGGGCCAAGGTGGCGGGTTCGGTATCTGCCAAGACCGATGTGCTGGTCGCGGGGGAAGCGGCCGGTTCCAAGCTGACCAAGGCGCAGGAGCTCGGCATTACCATCTGGACCGAAGAGGAGCTGCAACAGGCGTTGCAGGGCTGATAGCTCTCACCAAGCCTGCTAACCACAGCACCCGATAAAAGAGAACCCGGCATGGCCGGGTTCTCTTTTTTTGTTTCGGCGGTCACTCACGCCAGAGGATCTTGTGGCGCCATTTGTCGGGTACTGTGAGCTGCCAGCGGGCCAGCTCGCTCTTGCTGAAGACATATTCGCCGCGCA
>Ga0247725_1001833_pt1 | contig 10040 bp, 5 predicted proteins | sample OKSTACKMCFT3sol_FD_183021 | JGI IMG/M metagenome (GOLD analysis project Ga0247725, IMG submission 183021) | Subsurface sediment microbial communities from gas well in Oklahoma, United States - OK STACK MC-FT3-sol | ecosystem: Environmental > Terrestrial > Deep subsurface > Rock core/Sediment... | reverse complement strand
CCGCCAACTGGGCCTGAGCATCGGGCAACTGCTGTTCGGCGACGGCCAGCGCCCCAACAACATCGCCCACGCCCTGTCGCGCTACCTGGCCAAGCCGGTGCTGGAGGATGCCGCCGGGGAGTGAACGCAGGTGCCGGGACGGTTCCTTGTGAGCCGTCCGACGGGTTGCGTCATGGCGCATTGACAGCCCGGTCGATTTGCGCAAAATCCGCGCCTTGCCATCAGGGAAGACGCCGCTTTGAACGCCATCCAGCACGCCGCCAGGGAACTCCGCTCGGCCATTCGCACCGCCACCACCGGCCTCGTCGGCCGTGAGCAACTCGCCGAACTCATCATCCTCGCCGCCGTGGCCCAGGAGCACCTGCTGGTGGTCGGCCCGCCCGGTACGGCAAAAAGCGCCGTGGTGCGGCGGGTGGCCCAGGTGCTGGGCGGCCGCTACTTCGAATACCTGCTCGGGCGCTTCACCGAGCCCAGCGAGCTGTTCGGCCCGGTGGACCTGCGCAAGCTGCGCGAAGGCACGGTGGAAACCGATGTCAGCGGCATGCTGCCGGAAGCCGACGTGGCCTTCCTCGACGAGGTGTTCCTCGGCTCCACCGCCATCCTCAACACCCTGCTCGGCGTGCTCAACGAACGGCGCTTCCGCCGTGGCCACACCGAGCTGCGCTGCCCACTGCGGGTCTGCGTCGGCGCGGCCAACGGCCTGCCGGAAGACGAGGCCCTGGCGGCCTTCGCCGACCGCTTCCTGCTGCACCTGTTCGTCGACACCGTGCCGGACCACCAACTGGAAGCCATGCTCGCCGGGGGTTGGAAGGCCGAGCAGCTACCCGTGCTGGACGCCCACCACCTGGGCCACCTGGACACGCTCTGCGGCGCCCTGCGCCAGGTCGACCTCGACAGCGTGCGCCCGGCCCTGGCCGACGCCATCCGCCGCCTGCGCCAGGCCGGCATCCCGCTTTCCGACCGGCGCATCGTCAAATCGCAACGGCTGATCGCCGCTGCCGCACTGCTCGGCGGCCGCCAGCAGGCCAGCGAGGCGGACCTCTGGCCGCTGCTCTACGCCCTGCCCACCCAGGCCATGCAGCAACAGGCCCGCGAGGTCCTGCGCGAGCTGTTCGCCCAGGCCAGCAACGACAACCTCTTCAGCGCGGTGGAAGAAGCCACCCTGCAACCGCTGTCGCGAGCCAGCCGCCTGGCCGAAGAAGCCCGCGCCTGCCTGGACGAGGCCGAGGGGACGAACCCGGAAGCAGTGCTGCGGGAGATCGACGCCAACTTCCTCGCTGATGCCCTGCCGCCGGAGCTGGCCGAGCTGCGCGAGCGCCTGGTCGCCCGCCTCGCCACCCCCGCATGAGCGCCCTGAAACAGGCCTGGCGCTGGCAACCCCGCGCCCAGGCTCTGGAACCCCGTGCTGCCGTGGCCTGGGGCGAAGCCTCCCGGCGCCTTCACGCACGCCTGCTGGCCCTGCCCACCGAGCAACTGGCGGGCCTGCAGGCCACCGCCGCCAATGACCTGCTGGTGGTGATCGGTGAAGCAGACGCCCTGCCCTGGGTGGATGGCATCGACTACGCCGCCCCCTGTGAAGTCGCCCCCGAACTCTGGCTGCCAACCCGGCTGTGCCCCGATGCGCCACTGGACCTGCTCGCCCGTGCCCTCACCAAGCGCCACGGCCGCACCCCGCTGCTGCTCTGGCCCGCGCCGGCCAGGACGGTGCCGCTGGACCGTCAGTTGCCGCTTTCCGAAGGTCACCTGGCGCGCATTGCCGAACATTGGGCGGCCCGATGAGCCTGCAGCTACCCGACGCCCTGGCCCACTGGGGCCAGCCTCTGCAGGAGCTGGACAGCGAGCTGGCCGAAGCCCTGGCCGACCTGGCGCAACGCCTGCACAACCTGGTGGGGCCGGTTCAGCGCCGGCAGAGCGGCGAGCTGAAGGAGCCGGACGGCCTGGGCGACCTGCAACGTCGCGGCCCCTATGAGCGCCTGCTACCCAGCGAGTGGTTACTGGCCGACGTATTTCCCGACGAGTTCCTGCGGCGTGCCGCCAGCGGCGAGCACCTGTTCCTCGCCTCGGAGGCACGCGCCTGCCAGGGCAACCGCACGATCATTGCCCTGTTCGATGCCGGCCCCCGGCAACTGGGCGCCCCACGACTGGCCCACATTGCGATGCTGATCCTCCTGGCGCGCCGTGCCCAGGCCGTGGGTGGCGAGTTGCGCTGGGGCATCCTCCAGCAACCCGGCTGGATCGATGGCGTGCGCGGCGCAGTCGACTTCGCCCGCCTGCTCGAAGCCCGGCGCTGGCAAGCCGCCGAGCCCGATGACTGGCGCGCCTGGAGCGACCTGCGCAACGCGCTACCCGCAACGCCGGACGAATGCTGGCTGATTGGCGCCCAGGCCACGGATGACGGTTTCAGCCACCGCCTGCACCTGTCCACCAGTCTGGATGGCGAAGCGCTGGAGGCCGAGCTGCACCTGGGCAACAGCCGACGTGCCTTGAGCCTGCCCTTGCCGAGCCCGGCCATTGGCAGGCGCCTGCTTTCAGGGCAGTTCGCCCTCGCCGGGCAGGTGCCTGCCGGGCACGCCGAGACCCTGAACGTGGAGCGTGTGGCATTGACCTTGCCACCGATCATTTCGCGCTCCGGGCAGATGGTGGCGTTGGCGCTGCTCGATCAGCCCGGCGTACTGGTGTTCAAGCTGCCGGCCCTGGGGAGCAAGAAGAAACCCAGGACCCGCCGGCTCCTCTGGAGCACGGGGGAGCAGCCGCTGGCCCTGGCATTCACCGGGCGGAGCCTGGCCGGCGTGATGGATGCCGGCCCCAACCTGCGCTTCTGGCAGTTGTCGCCCCTGAGTACCGCCACACGCCCGCCACAGGAGGTACTGAGCGCTCCGCCAGGCACCGCCAGGTTGCTGCCCCTCGCCCTGGTGGACAGCGCCCATGACGGCGAGCGCCTCTACCTGCTGGATGCCCAGGGGCGACTTCTGCACTGGCACCACCAGAAAGGCCTCCCCCGCAGCCAGGAGCCGCTTCTGGAACGCGTCGAAGACGATGTGCTCGCCATGAGCCACCTCGACGATGGCCGCCTCTATTACCTGCACAAGCGTGACCAGCGCTTCATCCTCCAGGAGGTGCTGTCGGGCCACCGCGTGAGCACGCCCCTGCGCCTTGGCGAGGTGGGTGAGGCCAGCAAGGCCTTCATGGCCCGGTTCAGCACCACAAGCACCCACCCGGCATGCGCCCTGCTACTGAGCGCAACGCCCCAGGAGCGCTGGCGGCTGTGTCGCCCCAAGGATCGGCAAGGCGGCGCTGCAGAGAACTGGACACTCGACGTGCCCCCGGGCTGGAGTGCCCAGGGCCTGGTGGCCGACCCCGACGCCAGGGGGTTGCTGCTGGTGCTGATGTCCGGCGATCGCAAGCGCCTTGCCCTGTATGACGGCACTGCGCTCCGGAGCATCGTCGAAACACCCGATGCCATTGCGCGGCTGAGTGTCTGTGCCAGCAGCGGCCTGCTGGCGGTCCTCAGTCAGGCTCGCGAGCTGGTGCTCTATTGCACCCGGCACCACGTCGTGCGCCTGCGAGCCTCCTGCACCCGGGCAGATGACCAAGGAGGCACGCCATGAGTGCACCGGATACCCACGTTCGTCAGCCCTCGCTCAAGGGGCGCCGACCGGTCGCAGGCCTGTGGCTGCCTGCCGACTGGCTGGCGGTCGAGGTCCGTGCGGCGCTGTTGCTGCGCCATTGGCGGGCCGGCTCGGCAGCCTGGCGCTTCCCCGAGGGCGACCTGTTGCGCTTCAACGCGACCGTTGTGCAGGACTGTGACGCGCTGGAGGGCTGGCCGCTGCTGGCCCTGGAGACCGGTGGCCTGTGCTCGGCCGAGCTGACACAGGAAGAGCAGGCAACCCTGCCGGCCGCCGACCTCTGGCTAGTACAGGGTGGCCGCGTCGCCGCGCTGGACCTGCATCAGGCCGAACGCCTGGCGCTGGAGGACTGCCTCGATCTCGACGGCCACCCCTGGCAGGACACCCATGACTGCCGGGACGCGCTGCCGCCACTGGTGATCGAGGAGCTGCCACCCGCCAAGGACATCCACACCATCCTCCAGGGCAAGGTGAAACCACCCAGCCCGCAACGCGAGGCCTTCCTCCAGTCACTGGCGAAGCAACCCCCGGCGCGTGCGTCGGGCAAGCCGGCTGCTGCGCAGACCACCTCCGATGGCGTCGGCAAGGGCCTGCTCATCTGGATCGTGCTGTTCGCCGTGGTGATCCTGGGTAGCCACCTGCCAGACGCCGTGCACCTGGCCCAGAACGCCGTGTCGCCCTCGGCCAGCACGGCTCCGCTGGCCCAGGACTCCGACGATCCATCCGGCCCCGGGGCGCTCCTGTTCGTGGCCGCCCTGCTGATCGTCATCACCCTGCTGCTCATCGGTGCCTTGCGCCGGTTCTTCTCCGGCACGCCCCAGCACTGGACGGCAGCCCCCACGCCGGTCGCCAGTGCGCGCGCCCTCCCTCTCCGCAGGAGCCAAGCGCCGGCCACCCCGAGCCGCTGGCGTCGCCTGCTCACCAGCCTGGCCATCACTTCCCGTTTCAGTGCACTGCTCAACCGCCGCCAGAGTGCCTACCTGCGGCGCATGCTCAACCTGTTCGAGAAGGGCGACATCGACGAGGCGCTGCGCCACGCACTGCCCCTGGGAGGCGAGCAGGGCAGCCTGGGCCAGGCATTCGGCACGCCGGACCGCCGCGACGACCTGTCCCTGGGGCGCCCCTCGGGCCCCGGGGCCTCCATTTCCCTGGGTGAGGAGTTGGAGGCCCACCTGCGCAAGGTCTATCGCCAGCACTTCGAGAAACTCGACCGTGCGGGGCGCATCGATGAAGCAGTGTTCATCCTCGCGGAGCTGCTCAAGGTGCGGCAGGAGGCACTGGACTACCTGGAGCGCCACCAACGCTTCCGCCAGGCCGCCGAGCTGGCACTGGCCTGGGACATGTCGGCCGACTGGATCGTGCGCCTCTTCTGCCTGGCCGACGACTGGAAGACGGCCCTGCAGGTGGCACGCCGTGACGACGCCTTCGTCAGCGCGGTGCAGATGCTGCAGACCAAGTGGCCACAAGTGGCCGACCGGCTGCGCATGGAATGGGCCGAGATGCTGGTGGCGCGCGGCGACTGGTTGAAGGCCGTGGACGTGGCCTGGCCGATTCCCGAGGCACGGGATCGTGCGGTGCACTGGCTGAGTCAAGCCGAAGCGGCAGGCGGCAGCCTGGGCACCGAGGCCCTGGTGACCCGCGCCGCCCTGCTGCCGGACACCCTGGAGGCCTACGCCGCCCCCCTGCGTGCGCTGCGCGACGACCCGGCACGTTTCCGGGATCGCCAGGCCCTGGCCCGCGCCCTACTGTGGGTCGGCACCAAGAACCGGAACACGCGGGACAACCGCTCACTGGCCCTGCTGGCCCGGATGGTGCTGCCCGCCTTGCTGGATGACCACGCCACCCAACGCGCGCACCTGTCCAGGTCCGAGCTGGACAGCCTGCTCAAGCTCAGCCGGGACACGCTGCTGCAGGCCGACCTGCCGTCCCGCGGGTTTCCCAAAGGGCGTGCCACCCCCTTGCAGCGCGTCACCTCGCCGCTGCATTGGCAGGCGCCCCCCGCCGAGCAACAGGCGATTCTCGACGCGGTGGCCCTGGAGGACCAACGCACACTGGTGGCCCTCGGGGAAGCCGGTGCCCAGGTACTGGATGCCCACGGGCGCGCAGTATTCAGCTTCGCCGAGCCGGCACACCGCCTGGTCATCGCGCACAACCGGCGCGTTGCCCTGGCCATGGCACGCCGCGACCAGGTCTGGCGCATCACCAAGCTGGACCTGGTCAGGCGCACGGCACGGGACCTGGGTGTACTGGAGCTGCACGCCCACTCACCGGTCTTCGACGGCATCAGTTGGGCCGTCACCCTGCGGGACAGCGTTCGTGTCGTGGACGTCGACCGCTCGTTCGCCGTGCTCTGGCACGTCAGCGACCTCAAGGGCGACATCCGCCTCTTCCACCACACCGAGCACTTCGAGCAATGGCTGGTGTCCGGCGCAGACGGATCGCTCGTACTCTGGCGCTACGCCCTGCCCTCGCGGCGCCTGGCCGAGCGCAGGCCCGTGGACGCCCCCCTGGAGCGCCAACTCATCATCCCCAACCCCCTGGGCGGGTTGCTGACCTTCACCTGCCAGGACGGCACCAACGGCACGATGAGCCTGACGATGGAAAGCACCGGTGGGCGATACGACATTCCCCTGCCCGATATAACGCCGGAGCAGGTGGCGGTGCCGGACCTGGAGGTGCTCCCGGAGTGGCTGCTGATCGGCCTCGCCCCCCAGGGCAACACCCGGCAGTGGCGCCTGGTGAGCCAGCAGTCGCTGCAGACCTGCGCCGTGCTGGACTGGCCGGCGGACGCCCCGCTGCAGGTGCGCGCCCAGGCACACGACTGGCGTCTGTTCGACCAGACGGGACGCCTGCTGCGCCTGGACACCCTGACCAGCGAACTCCGCGAACTGCGCGGGTAAACGGCCGCGCGGCGGTCAACGCCGCGCTTCAGAACCTGTCCAGCTTCGGCAGCCACACGCGGATCAGCGAGAACAGCCGCTCCAGGTCGATGGGCTTGGCCAGGTAGTCGCTGGCGCCGGCGCCCATGCACTGCTCCTGGTCGTCCTTCATCGCCTTGGCGGTGACGGCGATGATCGGCAACCGGCTCCAGCGCGGGTCCTGGCGGATGCGCCGGGTGGCTTCGAAGCCGTCCATGACCGGCATCATCACGTCCATCAGCACCAGGTCGATCTGCGGGTTCTCCTCCAGTTTCTGCAGGGCTTCCTGGCCGTTGCGGGCGGTCACCACCTGGGCGCCCTTCTCGTCCAGGGCGCTGATGAGGGCGAATATGTTGCGCACGTCGTCGTCCACCACCAGCACGGTGCGTTCCTCGAACACGCGGTCACGATTGCGCGCGCTCTGCAACATGCGCTGGCGGTCGCTGGAGAGGGAGGACTCGACCTTGTGCAGGAACAGGGTGACCTCGTCGAGCAGACGTTCGGGGGAGCAGGCGCCCTTGATGATGATGGAGCGGGAGTGGCGCAGCAGTTCCTCCTCTTCACGCAGGCTGAGCTGGCGGGCGGTGTAGACGATCACCGGGGGGAAGTTGCCGAGCGCCTCGGCGGCCATGCGCTCCAGCAGTTCGTTGCCGCGCATGTCCGGCAGGGCGAGGTCGATGATCATGCAGTCGAACGTGCCGCCACGCAGGCGATCCAGGGCCTCTGTACCGCTGGCGACGGCGCTGACCTGGATGTCTTCGTCGCTCACCAACTGGGCGATGCTGTCGCGCTGGCTGGCGTCGCCCTCCACCACCAGGACGTGCTTGACCTTCTGGGTGAGCTTGTCCTCCAGGCGGGCGAAGACTTCGCGCAGTTGGTCGCGGGTGGCAGGCTTGCGTGCGTGGCCGATGGCCCCCAGCTGCAGCGCCGGACCGGTGCGGTCGTCGACGGAGAGCACGTGCACAGGGAGGTGCCGGGTGACGGGATCTTCCTTGAGCGTCTGCAGCACGGCGAGGCCGGACTCGTCCGGCAGGCGCATGTCCAGCAGCACGGCATCGGGCCCCTGCTCCCGTGCCAGACGCAGGCCTTCCTCGGCGTTGCCGGCCACCAGGCAGCGGTGGCCCAGTTCGTGGGCAAGCTCGTAGAGGTCACGGGCGAACTTCGGGTCGTTCTCGATCACCAGCACGCAGTGGCGCGCATCGACGGGCCGCTGGCGGTCGTCCTGAAGGCCACTGGCGGACGCCACGGGCGCGACAGCCCGCACACCTTCGGCGGGCTGAACCTGGGCGATGGACGGCAGCGGCTCCCCGGCAAGGCAGTTGCTGGGCAGCCAGAGGGTGAAGCAGCTGCCGCACCCGGGCTGGCTCTGCACGGTGATGCTGCCACCGAGCATTTCCGCGAGGTTGCGGGAGATGGACAGGCCGAGGCCGGTGCCGCCGAAGCGTCGGTTGGTGGTGCCGTCCACCTGGCGGAAGGGCTCGAAGATGATGCCCATCTGCTCGTCGCTGATGCCGATGCCGGAGTCGCTGACCTCGAAGGCGATGCCGCCGCTGGCGGCGCGGACCTTGAGGCCGATGCGACCGCTGGCGGTGAACTTGACGGCGTTGGACAGCAGGTTGCGCAGGATCTGCCCGGCTCGCTGGCCGTCGGTGTAGAGCCGTGCTGGGGCGTCGGGCTCAACCTGCACGTCGAACGCCAGCCCCTTGTCGTCGGCCTGGGGCTGGAACAGAGCGCGCAGCCCGTCCACCAGTTGCGCAACGTCGGTGTCCTCGGGGTGCACCTCCAGGCGGCCGGCCTCCACCTTGGAGATGTCGAGGATGTCGCTGATCAGCCGCAGCAACTCGTTGCCGGACTTGTTGATCAGCTCGGCGTAATGCACCTGCTGCGGGTCGAGGTTGCCCTTGCGGTTCTCCGCCAGCAGCTTGGAGAGGATCAGCGAGCTGTTCAGCGGGGTGCGCAGCTCGTGGGACATGTTGGCGAGGAACTCGGACTTGTAGCGGCTGGCCCGCTGCAGTTCCTCGGCACGCGCCTCCAGCTCGCACCGGGCCTGGTCGAGGGCGTGGTTGCGCTCGTCCAGCAGGTCGCGCTGGTCTTCCAGGCGGCGGGTCTTCTCGCTCAACTGTTCGTTGGTCTGCTCCAGTTCGGCCTGCTGGGTCTCCAGGTTGGCCTGGGAGTCGCGGATCACCCGGGCCTGGTCTTCCAGCTCCTCGTTGGCGACGCGCAGCTCCTCCTGCTGCACCTGCAACTCTTCGTTGAGCTGCTGGGTCTCGGTGAGCATGTCGTGCAGACGCTGGCGGTAGCGGGCCGCCTCGATGGAGGTGCCCAGGCTCTCGGCAACGGCTTCGAGCAACTGTCGGTCGCGGGGTGACAGGGGCCGCAGGAAAGCCAGTTCCAGCACGCCGTTGACCTGCCCATCGCTTCGGGTCGGCGACAGGATCACCGTCAGCGGATCGGTATCGCCCAACCCGGAGTTGACCCGCAGGTAGGACGGGGGAAGCCCCTCCATGACCCGCACCTCGCGGGACCGCAGCACCTGGCCGAGCAGGCTGGCGCCGTCCTCGAAGACCTGGTCGCGGGCCTGCTGCCCGGGTGCGAAGCCATAGTCAGCCACGCGCCGCAGCCGCCCTTCGCCCTCGCGCACATAGAGGGCACCCACGGCGACCTCCAGGTAACCGGCGAGGAAATCCAGCACGGCGCGACCGATCAGCGCCGGGGTCTGCTGGCCGATCAGTTGTTCGGCCAGTTGCGACTGCCCTTCCCGCAGCCAGGCCTGGGCCTGCAGCTGCTCAGTGAAGCGTGACTGCTGGTCGAGGATGCGGTTGTAGTTGGTCGAGAGGCCGATCAGCTCGCGCCGGCCGAAGATCGCCAGCGCTCCGCTGCCGCCCAGTTGCATGACCACCAGCAGGCCGATGATCAGCACCACCGCCCGGTTGGCCCGCTCGCTGCGCTCGTGGCGCAGTTGCTCTTCGGTGGCAACCAGGGCCACGAAGCCCTGGCGCACCTCGTCCATCTGCCGCTTGCCCTGCTTCTCGCGGATGAACGCGCTGATGTCCTGGTTGGCACGCCGCGCTTCGATCAGAGGTTCGGTCATCTGCAGCCAGCGCGTCTGGGCAGCCTCGATGCGCGCCAGTCGCTCGCTCTGGACGGGGTTGTCGTGGATCAGCTCACGCAGCGCCTGCAGCCCGGCCAGCAGACGCGGGGCCGTTTCCCGGTAGCCTTCGAGGAACTCTTCCTCCCCGGACAGCAGGAACCCCCTGAAGCTGGACTCGCACTCCACCGACTGGCGCAGGCTCTCGTTGCTGCGGGCGATCACCTGGTCGGTGTGCTCGACCCAATTGAGCACATACAGCAGGTAGCCGATCAGCCCGACGAACAGCACCACGCCCAGGACGCCAACGCCCAGGGGCAATGCCACGTTGCGGGTGAGAATGCGGCGGAAACTGTCTGCATCGATGCTGAAAGACGTGCTGTTCATCGGCCTTCCCTGCTGAACGGT
>Ga0247725_1001830_pt1 | contig 10046 bp, 6 predicted proteins | sample OKSTACKMCFT3sol_FD_183021 | JGI IMG/M metagenome (GOLD analysis project Ga0247725, IMG submission 183021) | Subsurface sediment microbial communities from gas well in Oklahoma, United States - OK STACK MC-FT3-sol | ecosystem: Environmental > Terrestrial > Deep subsurface > Rock core/Sediment... | reverse complement strand
GTGGCCTGTTCACTCTGGTTGCGCAGCTGGCTGCTCTCGGCGGTCAACTGCAGATGCTGGGCCAGCAGTCCCTTGTCGCCGGCGGTATCCGCCAGCAGTTGATCCAGCGCCTTGCCCAGGCTGGCTTCAAATTCGATGCTGCCGCCAAAGGCGCTCTCCTGCTTGAGCAGCTCGGTGGCCAGCTCTTTGCGTTGCGCCTGCAACTTGGTGACCAGTTGGCGGTTGGCTTCCAGTCGCTTGCCCACCATAACAGGATCGTTCTGTTTGAGGGCTTCCAGGGTGGCATCGACCAGCAATTCCAGGTTGTTGGCCAGGTTATGACTCAGACCGACGGTGTAGTGGGTACCGAGCGGCGCCACCATCATCGCCATATCGGCCAGCAGACGCTTGCTGGTGGTGCCCAGTGTGCTGAGACCGGCAATTTTTTGCTGGTTGGCCAGATTGACGGCATAGCTGTCGACCAGCTGTGAGGCCATCTGCCAATAGATGCCTTGCTGCTCCTTGAGGCTGGCGATTTTTTTCAGGATCAGCGGATCTTGCTGTGATTTCTGCTCCAGGGTCTTTAAATCCTGCTCAAAGGCGCGCTGCCATTGCTGGAGCTTCTCCTTGCCGTTCTTGACGCTGCTGCTCTCCTGCTGGGCCAGCAGGCTGTGCAGCTCTTTGTCTTGCAAAAACAGATCCCGGGTGACCGAGCGGCTTTGCACCAGGGTGGGGGCGACCTGACTGGCCAGAATATCCACCTGGGAGGCGAGTTGTTGTCCAGAATGCAGGGCCATCACCACCGCCAGTATCATCAGTAGCATGATGAAGCCGAAGCCAAAGACGATGCGCTGAATGATTGAAATGCTTTTCATGTAGGCCACCATTGAGATCGATTACACTGCGTTGTTAGTTCAAGTAATAAACACTGGATTTGAATTTTAATTATTTATCTTATTGTGTTTATTGGTTTATTTGTCATTTTAACTTGGGTTTCTAGCTGTTGGGGTGCACTTGAAACCCGCTATCAAGGTCATGTTGGCTATGGGTTGGTGTAAAATTTACACCACGACTGCTTTGTGTTACATCGGTTTTTGGCCCTGTGTGGGATCGGGATCCGCGGGTTGCGATCCTGCTCTCATTTCATGCTCGGGGTGGGGGCGGCCCAAGAGTGCGGTCGTTCGCATTTTTGCCATCCCAGGGGGGCGGGCACGGGAATAGATGCAGACCGGAGATTGGAGCCGCAGCTCGCTGGGGCGACTGTTTTTGCAGGATATTTTTCTTACGTGCGAGCAAAAAGAAGGCTCTATCCCAGTTAGCGGTTGGAAATGACGAGGAATGGAGTCTGGACGAAAAGCAGACCGTTGGCGGCAGGGATGCCTCCATCGAGCCTACACGGATGTATTTACGACGAGTCTGCGGCTCGTACAGACGTCAGTCACACGTGAGCAGTAGCTCTCAAGGCATAACGGGTACATCGCCAAAAAAAGCCCCCGAAATTCGGGGGCAAACGTGGGGTTAACATCTCTGCACGAGACAGTTACGGGCTTACGCAAAACGACTTACTTGCTGACCCGGAGCCCTTCGGCGTTGAACACCAGGCAGTGTTCCGGGGTAAAGAAGACATCCACTTGCTGGTATGGCTTGTAGGCGTTGTCGCCAGCCAGCAGCAGTTTGAAGTTGTCGATGCCACAGCACTGACCAAACAGGTAGGTGCTGTTGCCCAGACGTTCGACCACTTCACAGGTGAAGGCCAGATGAATGCCGAAGCCTTCGGGCAACACGTGCTCCGGACGCAGGCCCAGGGTGATGCTGCTGCCTTCTTCCAGATGGCTGGTTTCGATCGGCAGCTTGAGCTGCAGCTGATCGGCGATCCGGACTTCGATCTCTTTGGGCGACCAGCGCACCACTTTCGCCGGCAGGAAGTTCATCTTCGGCGAACCGATGAATCCGGCCACGAACTGGTTGACCGGCTTGTAGTAGAGATCCATCGGCGAACCGACCTGCTCCACCTTGCCGTAGTTCATCACCACAATCTTGTCGGCCAGGGTCATGGCTTCGACCTGATCATGGGTGACGTAGATCATGGTGGTCTTCAGCTCCTGGTGCAGCTTGGCGATATGCAGACGCATCTCGACTCGTAGCTCGGCATCCAGGTTGGAGAGGGGTTCGTCGAACAGGAACACCTTCGGATTGCGCACGATGGCGCGACCGATGGCGACCCGTTGGCGTTGACCACCGGAGAGTTGCTTCGGCTTGCGATCCAGCAGGTGAGAGAGTTGCAGGGTCTTGGCGACCATGCCGACCTGATGCTGGATCTCCTCTTTCGGCACGCCGTTGACCTTGAGGCCGTAGCCCATATTCTCGGCCACCGTCATGTGCGGGTAGAGGGCATAGGACTGGAACACCATGGCGACGCCACGGTGTGCGGGGGCCACGTCATTGACGACGGTATCACCGATGGAAATTTCACCATCGGAGATCTCTTCCAGACCGGCGATCATGCGCAGCAGGGTGGATTTGCCGCAACCGGACGGGCCGACGAACACGGTGAATTCACCATCTTCGACATCCAGATTCACATTATGAAGCGTGACATTTTTGCCAAAACGCTTGATGACATTATTCAGTCTGATACTCGCCATCTAACTTAACTCCTTGATAATAATACTGTTCACTGAATGTTACGTGTCAATGAGCTGACACTTGGCGTCCATCGGAAGTTCGATTGCGGCATTTTAGGAATTGTCCCGAGATGCTAGGAATCGCCACCATTCGCTGCTGCGGTGAGATCAATATAACAATGTTGTGTAATCGCTTGCACAAACTACTGCTGCTTTTGTGCATGAGATCACAGCCTTTGCATATGCCGCTGGCAGATAAGACGCGCTCCGCTTACCGTAATTACATCTGGTGTAATCGTTACCCTAATTTCGATTGAGAGCATCTGCAGGTGTTGTTGCAGGGAAGCTGGCAAGAGAAAGCTTGAACACTCGCCAGAGTTGCCGCAGAGCAATAATTCTAACTGCTTTGTGGTCAATCAGTTAGTGGATGGGTGCCATGCGAATTCAGACACCAGCGATGGACTGGATGCCGCAGAGACCGGTCCAGAGTTAACAGCGTTAAAACAGTTAGAACAATAAGTGATGCGATAGCGGCTTGGGAAAACGGTGTGACGTGTTTGTGAAAACAGCACACACAACCGAGCTTCTATCGGGGTTGTAATCGTGAGCGTCGTTTTTCGCCTGAAACAGGGATCAAGGAGCAATGATGAAGATTAAGACATTAACCGCTATCGTCATGATGTCACTGGGTGTTGCCGGTGCATTGAATCAAGCCGCCATGGCGGCCGATGGCGAGTTGCTGGTATGGGAAGATATCAAGAAGTCCAACGGTATCGCCGATGCCATTAAAGCATTTGAAGCCAAGTACAACGTCAAGGTGAAGGTGCAAGAGATGCCTTACGCCCAACAGATCGAGAAGCTGCGCCTGGATGGCCCGGCCGGTATCGGTCCTGACGTGCTGGTTCTGCCCCATGACCAGGTCGGTACTGCTGTGGTTCAAGGCCTGATCTCCGAGATCAAGAGCGACCCGGCTTACCTGGCAACCTTCACCAAGCCTGCGGTCGATGCCCAGACTTACCAAGGCAAGCTGTACGGTATTCCCAAGGCTGTTGAAACTATCGTTCTGGTCTACAACAAGGATCTGCTGCCGAAGGCTCCCGAGAAGTTTGACGATCTGATCGCCTTCTCCAAGGAACAACGCAAGGCCGGTAAATATGGTCTGCTGGCCAAGTTTGACGAAATTTACTACTCCTTCGGCGTCGTCGCTGGCATGGGTGGTTATATCTTCGGTCAAAACGGTAACGGCTCCTTGAACGTCAAGGATATCGGTCTGGCCAATCAGGGCTCTGTCGATGCCGTCAGCTTCCTGAAGAGCTTCTACGCCGATGGTCTGTTCCCGGCGGGTATCGTCGGTGAAACCGGCGCCAATGCCATTGACTCCCTGTTCACCGAGAAGAAGGCTGCTGCCGTTATCACTGGACCTTGGGCCTTCCAGCCGTACAAGGATGCTGGTGTGAACTACGGTGTGGCTCCGCTGCCGCTGCTGCCCAATGGCGAGCATATGCGCTCCTTCCTGGGCGTGAAGGGCTACAGCATCTCCACCTACTCCAAGCAAAAGGAGATGGCGCAGAAGTTTGTCGAGTTCATCAACCAGCCTGAATACGCCAAGGTTCGCTTCCAGCTAACCGGCGAAATCCCGCCCGTTAAGTCTCTGATCGATGACCCTATCATCAAGGATGACGACAAGTCCCGTGCCGTGGCGATCCAGGCTGGCTATGCCATCCCGATGCCAAGCGTACCGGAAATGGGCGAAGTCTGGTCACCGGCTAACAGCGCGCTGCAACTGGGTGTGACTGGCAAGCAAGACGTCAAAGCAGCCCTCGAAGCTGCCGTGAAAAACATCAATATGCAGATCGAAGCTAACCACGCCAGTAACGAATAAAGCGTTGTAGCGTCGCGTTCTGCAAACATGGGTAGCTTGTGCGGTTTTCAGGTTACCCATGTTCTTTATGGATAGGAGGTGAATTGTGGTTGTCGATTCCAGCGGTGTTGCGCAGATCGGTGCAAAAACCAATCATGCCAAGATAGCGGTGTTGTTATCGCTGATTCCTGGTCTTGGCCAGATTTATAATCGACAAGTCGTCAAAGGCGCGATCTTCTTCGCCCTTCTGGCTTGTTTCTTCAGTGTCTTTCATGACTTTCTGCAGATGGGCTTCTGGGGTTTGTTCACCCTGGGAACTGAATTGCCCCGTGATAACTCGGTGTTCCTGTTGGCCAAGGGTGTCATCAGCCTGATCGTCGCCAGTTTCGGCGTCGGGGTCTACTACTGGAGCATCCGCGATGCCTACCTGTGCGGTAGCAAGCGGGACCAGGGCATCGAACTGGTGGGGGTCCGCAAGCAGTATCAACTGCTGCTGAGCGAAGGCTTCCCCTATCTGATGATCACACCGGGCTTCATCCTGCTGGTGTTCGTGGTGGTCTTCCCGATCATCTTCGGCTTCTCCATCGCCTTTACCAACTATGACCTGTACCACACGCCACCGGCCAAACTGGTGGATTGGGTGGGTCTGAAGAACTTCTTCAACATCTTCCGTCTCGACTTGTGGCGCTCTACCTTCTTCGACGTGCTGCAATGGACCGTGATCTGGACCCTGATCGCCACCACTTTGCAGTGCTCTGTCGGTGTCTTGCTGGCCATCCTGGTCAACCAGAAAGATCTGCGCTTCAAGCCGCTGATCCGCACCATCCTCATCCTGCCGTGGGCGGTGCCGGGCTTCGTCACCATCCTGGTGTTCGCCGGTATGTTCAACGAAACCTTCGGTGTGATTAACAACGGCATCCTGGCCTCGCTGGGGATTGAACCCAAGGAGTGGATGACCGACCCGTTCTGGACCAAGACCGCGCTGATCCTGATGCAGACCTGGTTGGGCTTCCCGTTTGTATTCGCCATGACCACGGGCGTGTTGCAAGCGATCCCGGATGATCTGTACGAAGCGGCCACCATTGACGGCGCCACCACCTGGCACAAGCTGACCACCATCACGCTGCCGCTGGTGCTCTACTCGATTGCCCCGATCCTCATCACCCAGTACACCTTCAACTTCAACAACTTCAACATCATCTACCTGTTCAACAATGGTGGACCTGCGGTCATGGGCTCCAACGCCGGTGGTACCGACATCCTGGTCTCCTGGATCTACAAGCTGACCATGTCGTCATCCCAGTATGCGATTGCGGCCAGTATCACCATACTGTTGTCCATTTTTGTGGTCGGTATCGCGCTGTGGCAATTCCGCGCAACCAACTCCTTCAAGCAAGATGACATGGCCTAAGGAGCGGAACATGAGTAACAAACACAGCCTGAAAAAGAGTAATTTCATCCGCCTGAGCATCTCCTATCTGGTGCTGGCGATGATCTCGGTCATCATCATCTATCCGCTGGTGTGGACCATTGGCGCCTCCCTGAATCCGGGGAGCAGCCTGCTCAATACCTCGATCATCCCGGATAACTTCTCCTTCCTGCACTATCAGGAGTTGTTCAACGGCCAGATCGACTATGCCGCCTGGTACTGGAACTCGATGAAGATCAGCTTCCTGACCATGGTCCTGACCCTGATCAGCGTCAGCTTTACCGCCTATGCCTTCTCCCGCTTCCGCTTCCGCGGACGGCAGAATGGCCTGATGTTGTTCCTGTTGCTGCAGATGATCCCGCAGTTCTCGGCGCTCATCGCCATCTTCGTGCTGGCGCAGATGCTGGGCCTCATCAATAGCCACCTGGCGCTGGTGCTGGTGTATGTCGGCGGCATGATCCCGATGAACACCTACCTGATGAAGGGCTACCTGGACGCTATCCCGAAAGATCTGGATGAGTCCGCGCGGATGGATGGAGCCGGTAACTTCCGCATCTTCATCGAGATCATCATGCCGCTCTCCAAGCCGATCATCGCGGTGGTGGCCCTGTTCTCCTTCACCGGCCCGCTGGGCGACTTCATCCTGGCCAGTACCATTTTGCGGACGCCGGACAAGTTCACGCTGCCCATCGGCCTGTACAACCTGGTCTCCCAGAAGATGGGGGCGAGTTACACCACCTATGCTGCCGGTGCCGTGCTGATCGCCGTGCCCGTGGCAATCCTTTACCTCTCACTGCAAAAGTACTTTGTCTCTGGCCTGACCGCTGGCGGGACCAAGGGCTAATTCAACCGACAGGATGTGAATGATGAAACTGAAAAAGAGTTTGTTGATGGCCGCCATGCTGGCCACTGGTGTGATGACTCTGCCGCTGGGTGTGCAGGCTGCTGAAGCCGTGACCATCAAGCCGCTGCAAGGGGTTGCCGCTGACTTTATCAAGGGCGCCGATGTCTCCATGCTGGCGGAAGTCGAGAAGCATGGTGGCAAGTTCTATGACGAGAAGGGCGTGCAAAAAGACGCCATGCTGATCCTCAAGGAGAATGGCTTCAACTACATTCGCCTGCGGCTGTGGAACGACCCGAAAGATGCGGCCGGTAATGGCTACGGTGGTGGTAACAACGATCTGGCCACCACCATTGCCCTGGCCAAGCGTGCCAAGGCCAATGGCATGAAGTTCCTGCTGGATTACCACTACAGCGACTTCTGGACCGATCCGGCACGTCAGAACAAGCCGAAGGCGTGGGCCAACATGAACATCGAGCAGATGACCCAGGCGGTACACGACTACACCAAGAGCACGTTCGCCGAGTTCAAGAAGGCCGGTGTGCTGCCGGACATGGTACAGATCGGCAACGAAATCAACGGTGGCATGCTGTGGCCGGAAGGTAAGAGCTGGGGCCAAAATGGCGGCGAGTTCGACCGTCTGGCCGGCCTGCTCAAGGCTGGTATCAATGGCGTGAAGGAAAACCTGGATAAGGGCGATGACGTCAAGATCATGCTGCACCTGGCCGAAGGCACCAAGAACGACACCTTCACCTGGTGGTTTGATGAAGTCACCAAGCGCGATGTCCAGTTCGACGTGATCGGCCTGTCGTTCTACACCTACTGGAACGGCCCGATCAGTGCCCTCAAGTACAACATGGATGACATCAGCAAGCGCTACAACAAGGATGTCATCGTAGTCGAGGCCGCTTACGGTTACACCACCGACAACTGTGATAATGCGGAGAACAACTTCACCGCCAAAGAAGCGGCTGATGCCGGTTATCCGGCCACCGTGCAGGGTCAGGCGGATTTCCTGCATGATCTGATGAAGAGCATCGTCGAGGTTCAGGGCAATCGCGGCAAGGGCATCTTCTACTGGGAGCCGGCATGGTTGCCGACTCACGGCGCGACTTGGGCGACCAAGGCGGGCATGAAGTACAACAACGATGATTGGAAAGAGGGCAACGCCCGTGAGAACCAGTCACTGTTTGATTGTGAAGGCCATGTGCTGCAATCCATGAAGGTATTCAATTAATTAGCCAGACGGCATCCAGGCTCGGGGTCTCCCTGCGCCGGATGCCGTTTTTCTTTTCAGCCTGTTCCCGAGCCGCCAAGGCCCGGAGTGGGTTGCAAGCTCTGTGGTCTCTATTTCCCTTGGAGGAGTGGCATGTTCAAGTTTCCCCCGTTAAGCGACAAGGCTCCCGTGCTGCTGCATGGCGCCGATTACAACCCGGATCAGTGGCTGGATAACCCGGACGTGTTGGCCAAAGACATCGAGATGATGAAGCAGACCCGCTGCAACGTCATGTCGGTCGGTATTTTCAGTTGGTCAGGTCTGGAGCCCGAAGAGGGGCGTTACGAATTCGGTTGGCTGGATCAGGTGATTGATACTCTGTATGCCAATGGCATCTATGTCTTTCTGGCCACGCCAAGCGGTGCCCGTCCGGCCTGGTTGTCCAAGAAGTTCCCGGAAGTGCTGCGTGTCAGCAAGGAGCGGGTCAAGGCGTTGCATGGTGGCCGTCACAATCACTGCCTGACCTCGCCCGTGTACCGGGAGAAGGTGCGGCAGATGAATACCGCGCTGGCCAAGCGCTATGCCAAGCACCCGGGTGTCATCGCCTGGCACATCTCCAATGAATATGGTGGTGAGTGCCATTGCGAGCTCTGCCAGCACCAGTTCCGTGACTGGCTCAAGGCGCGTTATGGCTCGCTGGATGCCCTGAATAAGGCCTGGTGGAGCACCTTCTGGAGCCACACCTTCACCGATTGGGAACAGATCGAATCGCCGGCACCCCAGGGCGAGATGTCGATCCACGGTCTGAATCTGGACTGGAAGCGCTTCAATACCGCGCAGGTCTGCGACTTCTGTGCCGAAGAGATCAAGCCGTTGAAGGTGGAAAATGCGGCCCTGCCGACCACCACCAACTTCATGGAATATTTCTATGACTATGACTATTGGCAACTGGCCAAGGTCATCGATTTCATCTCCTGGGACAGCTATCCGCTGTGGCACAACGCGGAAGATGATTGCACCCTGGGCGCTTACACCGCCATGTATCACGACCTGATGCGCACGCTGAAGGGCGGCAAGCCGTTCTTCCTGATGGAGTCGACGCCGAGCCTGACCAACTGGCAGCCGATCAGTAAGCTGAAAAAGCCGGGCATGCATATTCTCTCCTCCCTGCAGGCCGTGGCCCATGGCTCGGATTCGGTGCAGTACTTCCAGTGGCGCAAGAGCCGTGGCTCGGTGGAGAAGTTCCACGGTGCCGTGGTCGATCACGTCGGCCATATCAATACCCGGGTCGGCCGTGAGGTCGAAGCCTTGGGACTGGCGCTGAGCCAGCTGGATGCCGTAGTCGGCAGCCGGGTCGAGGCCAAGGTCGCCATCATTTTCGATTGGGAGAGTCGTTGGGCCATGGACAATGCCCAGGGTCCGCGCAACGCCGGTCTGTTCTATGAAAAGACAGTGGCCGAACATTACCGTGCCTTCTGGGAGCAGGGGATTGCGGTCGATGTGATCAATGCCGACTGCGATATCAGTCAATACCAGCTGGTGATCGCGCCCATGCTGTATATGGTGCGTGACGGTTTTTCCGAGCGGGTCGATGCCTTCGTCCAGGCCGGTGGCAACTTTGTCGCCACTTACTGGAGCGGTGTGGTCAACGAGTCGGATCTGTGTCATCTCGGCGGTTTCCCCGGCCCCTTGCGGCCGATCCTGGGGATCTGGGCCGAAGAGATCGATGGCCTGTATGACCATGAGACCAACAGTGTCAGCGGGATCGCCGGTAATGCGCTGGAGCTGGCGGGCCCCTATGAGGTCACCCATCTGTGCGAACGCATCCAGCTCGAAGGGGCGCAAGCGCTGGCCACCTATGGCCGCGACTTCTACGCCGGCGAGCCCGCGGTGACGGTCAACAGCCACGGTGCCGGTAAGGCCTACTATGTGGCATCGCGCAACGACCTGGCGTTCCAGCGAGCCTTCTTCGGCAAGCTGGCCACAGATCTGCAACTGCCACAAGCGCTGGCCACCGAGTTGCCGCAGGGCGTGACCGCACAGCGCCGTACCGATGGCGAGCAGGAGTTCGTGTTTGTGCAGAACTACACGGGCCA
>Ga0247725_1001829_pt1 | contig 10047 bp, 9 predicted proteins | sample OKSTACKMCFT3sol_FD_183021 | JGI IMG/M metagenome (GOLD analysis project Ga0247725, IMG submission 183021) | Subsurface sediment microbial communities from gas well in Oklahoma, United States - OK STACK MC-FT3-sol | ecosystem: Environmental > Terrestrial > Deep subsurface > Rock core/Sediment... | reverse complement strand
CGCTGTCCAGCTTCCACGCCGACATCGGGGCCTTCTCGGGCGCGACGATCCTGGGCGACGGCGGGGTGGCCCTGATCCTGGACATCCCGACCCTGGTTCAACTGGGCCAACGCCACGACGCCCAGATGCGCGTGGCGGGCTAGGCGGAGCGCGACATGAGCCAACACGCCATCGAAGCTCTGACCTTCGACCTGCAGGGCGAGACCTTCGCCCTGGAGGCCGGACTTGTCCGTGAAGTCCTGGACCTCCTGCCGGAGACCGAGGTGCCCGGCGCGCCGGCGTTCGTCGGGGCTGTGATCAATTTCCGTGGGCGGATCATTCCGCTGGTCGATCTGCGCGTCGCGTTCGACATGGAGCGCAACGACCCCACCATCGACACTCGGATCGTCGTGATCGAGCACCCGCTGGACGGCGAACCCGCCCTGATTGGCCTGCGCGCCGACAAGGTGCACGAGGTCACCACGATCACCGAAGAGACCACCGAAGAGGTTCCGCGCATCGGCCTGCGCTGGCGGACCGACTTCATCCGCCGGCTGGCCCGGCGCGGCGGGGACCTGATCGTGATCCCCGACCTTGATCAGATTTTCGCCGCTAGGGGCCAAACGGCCGCGGTCACCCCTCTCCATACGAGCCAAGCCCGCTGAGCGGCCGGAGTGTTCCCATGCGTCTCACAATCAAACTGCAACTCGCCGCCGCCTTCGCGCTTCTCATCCTCCTCCTCGTGGGCGGAAACCTGTTCGCCATGCGCGAACTGAACAGAGCCCAGGACAGCCTGGAAGGCGTGCTGGCCGCGCCGGTCAAGCGCATGGAGCTGGCCCAGGAAATCAACATTCGCCTGCTGAACATCGTCCGGGCCGAAAAGAACATGGTCCTGTCGGAGGATGTCGTCGACGTCCGCAAGTTCGAGGCCTCGATCCAGAAGGAGAAGGCGACCGTCGAAGGCCTTCTCGAAAAGGCCAAGAGCCTCGCCTCGGCCGAGGGCAAGCCGCGCTGGCTGGCGCTGGAGGCCGCCTACAACACGATGGCCGAGGTCCACGCGCGGGTCTTCGCCCTCGCCCTCGAGCACAAGGACGCGGAAGCCACGGCCCTGACCATGGGCGAGAGCCGCAAGGCCATCACCGAAGCCGTCGCCAAGGTCGACGAGCTGGTGACGCTGTCCAACGACCAGTTGAACCAGGCTACCGATGAAGCCGAGAAGGCGTCAAAGAGCGCGCGCAACCTGTTGATCAGCGTTTCGGTGATCTCGCTGCTGATCGCCGTCGCCGCCGCCGTCTACATCTCGACCGTGGTCAGCAAGGGCCTGGCCCGCGCTTCGGAAGCGGTCCGCACCGTGGCCGAAGGCGACCTGACCAAGACCGCCGAGGTCACCTCGCGCGACGAGATCGGCGATCTGCTGGGCCACGTGAACGTGATGATCGAGCGCCTGCGCGGCATCGTCGCCGACGCCATCGCCGCCTCGGACAACGTCTCGTCGGGCAGCCAGGAGCTGTCGGCGACGTCCGAGCAGATGAGCCAGGGCGCGACCGAACAGGCCGCCGCCGCCGAACAGGTCTCGGCCTCGATGGAAGAGATGACGGCCAACATCAAGCAGAACGCCGACAACGCCTCTCAGACCGAGAAGATCGCCCGCCAGTCGGCCCATGACGCCGAGACCTCCGGCCAGGCGGTCAACAAGGCGGTCGACGCCATGCAGACGATCGCCGAGAAGATCACGATCGTGCAGGAGATCGCACGCCAGACCGACCTGCTGGCCCTGAACGCGGCCGTCGAGGCCGCCCGGGCCGGCGAGCATGGCCGCGGCTTCGCGGTGGTCGCCTCGGAAGTGCGCAAGCTGGCCGAACGCTCGCAGAGCGCCGCCGCCGAGATCAGCGCGGTCTCCAGCGACACGGTCAAGGCCGCCCAGACGGCTGGCGAGATGCTGACGACCCTGGTGCCGAACATCCGCAAGACCGCCGAGCTGGTCTCGGAGATCAGCGCCGCCTGCCGCGAGCAGGACATCGGCGCCGGCCAGATCAACGACGCCCTGCAGCAACTGGACAAGGTCACCCAACAGAACGCCTCGGCCTCCGAAGAGATGTCGGCGACGTCCGAGGAGCTGGCCGCCCAGGCCGAGGAGCTGCAGACCTCGATCTCCTACTTCCGCACCGACAGCGGCGGCCAGGATCGCCGTGCGCCCGCCCGCGCGCCGGCTCGTCGCCCCGCGCCGGTCGCCAAGGCTCCGGCCAAGTCGAAAACTCCGCCCCGGGCTCCGGTCGCGGTCCAGCAGGCGCGCGCCGCGGGCTTCGCGCTGGACCTGACCAACGGCGGTCCTGACGACCAGGACGGCGAGTTCAGGGAGTATGTCGCGTGAGTGAAGTCTTCCTTGAGCGGCAGTGCGTGACCCTTGGCCTGGGCGCCGAGGTGTTCGCCGTGCCGGTGGCCTTCGTGCGCGAGATCCTGGACTACAGCGCGCCCTCCGCCCTGCCGGAAGGCCCCGCCTATCTGCTGGGGCTGACCGATGTGCGGGGGCGGGGCACGCCGACCCTGGACTTGCGCGCCAAGCTGGGACTGCCGCGCGTGACGCCGGACCTGGCGACGCGGATCCTGGTGCTGGACGTGCCGATCGAGGATCGCATCCTGTCCCTGGGCCTGGTCGCCGACCGGGTCATCGAGGTGGCGACGTTCGAGCCCGAGCAGATCGAGGCCGCGCCGGACATCGGCGTGCCGTGGCGGTCGGACTACATCAAAGGGGTCGTCCGGCGAGACCATGGCTTCGTCGTGATCTTCGACCTGCCCCGACTGTTGACCAGCCAGGACGCCGCGCTGCTCGCCCAGGCCGCCTGAACCGCAAGCGTCAGAGACTAGAAGGCGCATCAGCGCCTCACGAAAGAGAACCCGTGTCGCAAGCTCCTCTCGCGCAGTCGATCGATACGCAAGCGGACCATCTGTCCGCCAAGAACTTCTCGCGCCTGGCGGCCTTCATCCATGACTACAGCGGCATCAAGATGCCCAGCAGCAAGAAGACCATGCTCGAGGGGCGCTTGCGCCGGCGCATGCGCACCTATGGCCACACCAGCCTCAACGACTATTGCCGGTTCCTGTTCGAGGACGGGGGGCTGGAGGCCGAGACCGTCCATCTGATCGACGTCGTCACGACCAACAAGACCGAGTTCTTCCGCGAGCCGTCGCACTTCGACTTTCTCGAGAAGAAGGGACTGCCGGCGCTGGCCGAAGGACGCCGCAAGCCGCTCCGGGTCTGGAGCGCGGCGGCCTCGATCGGCGCCGAGGCCTACACCCTGGCCATGGTCCTGGAGGACTTCGTCGCCGACCGGCCTGGCCTCGGCTACAGCATCCTGGCGACCGACATCTGCACCGACGTCCTGGCCAAGGGCGTGGCCGGTCGCTATCCCGAGGTCATGATCGAGCCGGTCGCCATGGCCCGCCGGCGGCAGTACCTGATGCAGTCCAAGGACCGTTCGCTCCGCGAGGTCCGAATCCGGCCGGACCTGCGCTCCAAGGTCTCCTTCGCGCGCCTGAACCTGATGGACGAGACCTATCCGGTCGATCGCGACTTCGACATCATCTTCTGCCGCAACATCCTGATCTATTTCGACAAGCCGACCCAGGCCAAGGTGCTGGGACGTCTCTGCGACCATCTGGTCCCTGGCGGCTATCTGTTTCTGGGGCATTCTGAGTCGATCGTCGGACTGGATCTTCCGGTCCGACAGGTCGCCAACACCGTGTTCCAGAAGCCATAGCCGTGCCCGCAGCTCGAAAAGTCCGAGTCCTGATCGTCGATGACTCCGCCACCGTGCGGCAGACGCTGACCGCCGTTCTGGAGGCTGATCCGGATATCGAGGTGATCGGCGTCGCTTCGGATCCCTTCGTGGCCGCCCGCCGGATCCGCGACGAGATTCCGGACGTCATCACCCTCGACGTCGAGATGCCGCGCATGGACGGCATCACCTTCCTGCGCAAGCTGATGGCCCAGCATCCTGTGCCGGTGGTGATGTGCTCTTCGCTGGTCGAGGAGGGCGGCGAGACGCTGATGCAGGCGTTGGAGGCCGGCGCGGTGGACATCGTGCTGAAGCCCAAGGTCGGCGTCGCCGAGCACCTGATGGAGTCGCGCATCCGGATCTGCGACGCGGTCAAGGCCGCGGCCAGCGCCAAGGTCCTGGGGGCGCGCCGTCCGCCGATCTCGGTCGATCGCCCGCTCTATGAGCCCGAGCGCAAGCTGACCGCCGACGCCATGCTGCCCCCGCCGCCCAAGGTCGCGCCCGGCGGCAAGGCGATGGCCCGGACCACCGAGACGATCATCTGCATCGGCGCGTCCACGGGCGGCACCGAAGCCTTGCGGGCGGTGCTGGAGACCCTGCCGCCGGACTCGCCCGGCATCGTCATCGTCCAGCACATGCCCGAGCGATTCACCGCCTCGTTCGCCCAGCGGCTGGACGGGATCTGCGCCGTCTCGGTCAAGGAGGCCGAGGACGGCGACACCGTGCTGCGCGGCCGGGTGCTGATCGCGCCCGGCAACAAGCACACCCTGCTCGAGCGCAGCGGCGCGCGCTACTTCGTCTCGGTCAAGGACGGGCCCCTGGTCACGCGGCATCGCCCCTCGGTCGATGTCCTGTTTCGCTCGGCCGCCCGTTCGGCCGGCTCCAACGCGGTCGGGGTGATCATGACCGGCATGGGCGATGACGGCGCGCGCGGTCTCGACGAGATGAAGCAGGCCGGCGCCTTCACGATCGCCCAGGACGAGGCCAGCTCAATCGTCTTTGGCATGCCCAAGGAGGCGATCGCGCGCGGCTGCGTCGACCGCGTGGTCCCGCTGCAGCAGATCGCGGCCGAAATTCTGAAAGCCTCCAAGCGCTGAGTCGCCCAAAGGGCGGGCGACCCGAGCGCCGAGCCTCCGAGACCTAGAAGAAGACGTCGTCGTCGCTTTGCGCGGCGGGCGGCTGGGCGTGCGGGTTCAACTCGGGAACCTCGCCGACCTGATCGGCGAACGGCGCGTGGACCTCGCGCTCCTGGGCCATGGTGTAGGTGCGCGACAGCTTGGCCATCAGCGGCGCGAGGATCGCGGCCAGGTCGTCGATGCGGTCGTCGTCGCCGAGGTTCCGGGCCAGCAGCTCCAACGCCTCATCGAGATAGCCGCCGACCTGGCGGTCGAAATCGAAGCGCGCGGCGGCCTGCCTCAGCATGGCCACGACCTGGCCGCCCTGATCGGCCGCCTGGGCGAGATCGCCCTCCACCTCGTCGCCCGTCTTGCGGATCCGCTCGACCGCATGGCGCAGAGCCTCGGCCGCGGCCGACGCCGCGCTGACCTGCGGCGCCAAGTCTTCGGCCTCGGAGATCTCTTCTTCCGTCGTTGATCCGAACAGCGACTCCAGCGCCGCCAGCGTATGGCCCGCCGAGGTCTCCAGATGGGCGGCGTGCTGGCGAAGCTCGATGGCGATGACGCCCAGGGGCTTTCCGGTTTCGCCGATGCGCGAGCACTTCAGCGTCGTGTTCATCGCCATCATCTGCACGTCGGCGCGCATGTTCTGGATGGCGGCGACCTGGGCCGCGAGGTCCCGCGCCGAACGGCTGGCCGAGCGGCTGACGGCTTCGGCGGAACGTTCGCCCGCCTCGATATCGTCGACGAGGGCGAAGGCCTTGGCGACATTGGCTTCCAGGCCGCGCAGGAAGTTGCCTTCGCCGCCCTGGCCCTCGGCGTGGTCGCGCAGGCGCAGGATCTCGCTGGCGTCGGCGGCCATGGCCCCGACATTCAGGCCGATGCGCGAGACGTCGCGGCGGAAGTCGCGCGTGGTGGCGTCCAGTTGCGCGATCAGCAGCCGTCGCAGGAAGGTCTCGAGCCGGGCGCACGCCTCGGCGGGCAGGGCGCGGACTTCCGGCGCGTCCAGCAGGGAAAGTCCGAACTGAACGTGCTCGATCCGTTGCCGGGTGATGTCGCCGATCTGCAGCGCCGCGAGCGCCGAGGCGACCTTCTTGCGCACCTCGCGCGCCAGGCCGGCGACTTGCTGGCTGATCTCGCCGATCCGCGCCTGGTGGGCGGTGATCGCCGCGACCTGGGCGACCAGGGAGTCCGGCACGGCGGGCAGGAGCTCGTCGCAGCGTCGGGCGAGATCGGCTTCCTGGCCGAGGGCTTGGCGCAGATCGCCGTCGAGCGTCCCGAGATCGGCGCGGAAGGTGTCGAGCTGCGTGCGACCCAGCTCGATGCAGTCGCAGATCTCCTGGGCGAAGATCGCGAACTCCGGACCCGCCGCGGCGATGCCGCCCGAGGTGATCTTGATGTTGACGCCGAACACCCGAAGGTAGGCCAGGTGCTTGTGCATCTCCTCGATGCACTTGGTCAGGTCCGCGCCGACCTTGACGAGACCGCTCAGATTTTCGAAGCGCCCTTCCAGGCTTTGCGGCAACTGGCGCAGCGTGTCGGACGCTTGGCCCAGCTCGCGGGCCGCCGTCGCGACGCTGTCGCCGTCCAGGCTTTCCTTCATGCGGTCGAGCGCGGTGATCAGGGCGCTCATGCCGTCGACGGCGCGCGACAGGACATCGCCGACCTCGAGAAAGCGACCCTCGATCGCGCTGCGCGCCGCTTCGAGGCAGTCGCCCGTGCGGTCGACGGAGGTGGCGGAAGACGCCTTGAGCGCCAGAGAAGAAGAGGCCATGAAATCGCCGCTGATAGTTACGCGCCACCATGGCCTGAATGTGCGAATTTGCCGTAAAGGCGGGACGTATTTCTCGAAGACCGGCGGTCGGTGACGCGCCGAACCATTGTCGCGCGACGCGGCGCTCTGTAAGCAGGCGCCGAAAGCTGGCGACCGGCGGCCTCGCCCTGATTTGGTCGCGATGATGTTGAATTCGGGCCCGTCTATGGCCGCCGAGGAAGGAACTGCATGCCGAGCCCCGTGATGGCGGCCCTCAAGGACGTTGCCGACGGCGTTCGTCTGGCGCCCTTGTGGTGGCGGCTTGGCCTGGACCAGACGGCCTCGCGCTTCCAGCGCTCGGTGCTGGGGCCGTTCTGGATGGCCTGCAACCTGCTGGTCATCGCGTTCGCCCTGGCCTTCGTGGTCAGCCTGCTGATGGGCGTGGACATGTCCAAGAGCTACCCGCAGGTGGTGGCGGGACTTCTGGCCTGGTCCCTGGTGGGCACGACGATCGCCGAGGCCCAGGCGATCTTCCTGTACAACGCCGGCCTGATGCAGAGCCAACGCCTGCCGCTGAGCTTCTACGTCTTCCTGCACGCCCAGAAGTCCGCGACCAACTTCCTTTTCCAGCTGATCGCCTTCTGGGGCGTGATGCTGGTGCTGAACAAGTTCGTCGTTCCGCACTGGACGCTGATCCCGGCGGTGGCGCTGGTGCTGGTGATCGTCTGTCTGCAGGGCTTCATCATCGCCGTCCCGTCGACCCGCTTCCGGGATGTGGCCTATATGATGAGCTATGTCGTGCAACTGCTGTTCTACGTCACGCCGGTGTTCTGGATGGCCGACCATGTCAGCGCGCAGCGTCGCTGGGTGGTCGAACTGAACCCGTTGGCGCACCAGGTCGACCTGCTGCGCGCGCCGCTTCTGGGACAGGCCCCGGCCGCTGGCGACTGGATCTGGGTGCTGGGGACGACCGGGGTCCTGGCCGTTGTCGCGCTGACGCTGCTGGCCATGTTCCGCAAGCGCGTGGTCTTCTGGCTCTAGGAGACGGCGATGACCCACCAGATCAAGCTGACCCACGTCGATCTCGACTATTTCGTCTACAGCCTGCGCTCGCAGTCGCTGCGCAGCGCGGTGTTCAACCTCGCGGTCGGCGGCAAGATGTACAAGGCGGCCGGCGACGTGGCCGCGGTCAAGGCGCTGTCGGACATCAATCTCGAGATCAACGAGGGCGACCGCATCGCGCTCGTGGGCCACAACGGCTCGGGTAAGACCACCCTGCTGAAGGTGATCGCCGGCATCTATCACCCGACCCGGGGCGAGCTGCATATCGACGGCGACATCACCTCGATGATCGCCATCAACGCCGGTATCGACATGGAGGCGACGGGCCTTCGCAACATCCACAAGCTGGGCCTGATGCGGCGTCTGCCGCGCAAGGTGATCGACAGCCGCGTCGACGCCATCGCCGAGTTCTCGGGCCTGGGCGACTTCCTGCATCTGCCGGTGCGCACCTACTCCGCGGGCATGCTGGCGCGCCTGATGTTCTCGGTCGCCACCGAGTTCGAGGCTGACATCCTGGTGCTGGATGAATGGCTCAGCGCCGGGGACGCCGACTTCGTCAAGAAGGCCGGTCAACGCATGCAAAAGATGGTGGAGGAGGCCAAGATCGTCGTCCTCGCCACGCACGACCACGACCTGGTCAAACGCGTGTGCAACCGCGTTTGCGAACTTCAGGCTGGCCGTATCGCCTTCCTCGGGTCCACCGAGGACTGGCTGGCCTATCGGGAAACCCAAGCCGCATGACCGACGCCGTCCGTCCCCTCGCGCACGAGGACATCAAGGGCCTCGCGCTGGACGCCTGGATCGACCGTCTGAAAGGCTCGGTGTCCGAGCGCGTCCAGGACGGCTGCGTCTTTCCGGACTTTCCGTCGGCCGAGGTCCAGCGGCAGTTCGTCGGCTCGGCCTATGAGGACGCGCTGGACGAGGCCGGCAAGTTCTACGCCTTCGCCCAGGAGAGCATGGGCGACAAGACCTACAAGCGCTCGACCGGCAAGGGCTATCTCGACTTTGGCGCGGGCTGGGGGCGGATCGGGCGGTTCTTCCTGCGCGACTTTCAGGCCGAACACATGGTGGGCGTCGATATCGACCCCGACATGGTGGCGTTCTGCAACGGCGCGAACCTGCCGGGCCGCTTCGAGACGATCGCCAATGGCGAGCCCCTGTCTTTCGAGGACGGCGCGTTCCGCCTGATCACCGCCTATTCGGTGTTCACCCACCTGCCGCCACATCTGTTCCGCGCCTGGATGGCGGAGTTGCTGCGCGTGCTCGCGCCCGGCGGTCTGCTGGTCTTCACCGTCGAACCGCCGCGTTTCCTGGATTTCCTCGAAGCCACCGACGCCAGCTCGCCCAACGCCTGGCTGGCGGCCCTGGCCGTCTACAAGGATCTGCTGCCCGGCCTGCGCGAGGACCTGGCGCGCGAGGGGATCGCCTATCTGGCGTCGGGCGGCGGCGACTATCGCGGGCCCGACGTGTTCGGCGAGACCGTGGTGACGGCCAAGTTCGTCGCCAAGGAAGCCGCGCCGCACGGCGGCGAGGTCGTGCGCTATGTCGACGATCCCGCCCAGTTCTGGCAAGCGGCGGTGGTCATCCGCAAGCGCGCCGCTCAGCGACCGCGGGGCTTCCTGGGGCGCCTGTTCGCCGGCCTGACGGGCAAGGCATGACCGCGCTTCCTTCCGGACTCAAGCCTGGCCGCGACGTCGCGATCGAAGGCGTCGACGCCCGCGGACGCGTCGTGCTGGTCGGAACGGGCGACGATCCGCAGCTGATCTGGACCCCGTCCAAGACCGAGCGCTCGGCCCTGCGGGCGGCGCGGACGGTTCGCGTCGACGTGAAGCTGGAGGCGCTGGACGGCGAGCTGGTCGGTCCGGCCCTGTTCGCCGACTGGGGCGATGGCTTTTCCGAAGATTCCTATGCGCGGCTGAAGGCGGGTTCCGACGGCTGGTTCGCCTCGCTGCCGGCGCGCAGCCGCCAGTTGCTGCGCCTGCGCCTCGACCCTTCGGAAGGGCCTTGCCGCTTCACCGTGCTCGACATCGCCGTCAAGCCGGCAGGGCATCTGGGCAAGGATCCGCGCGGGTGGAAGGGCGTGGCGATCCAGGCGATCAAGCCGGCCCTGGGGCCCCTGCGCCAACCGGTCGGCGCCGTCTGGCGCAAAGGGCGCGCGATCGCTGAGCAGGCGCGCGACAGCCGCGCCAAGGGAGGCGACGCTGGGCCCGTGCGCGCGACCTACGTCCACGCCATCCAGGTCTCGAAGAACCTGCGCAGCCCGCATTTCGCCGCGCCGATCGCCGCGCCGATAACCCTGCCGGCCGACGCGCCTAAGGTCGTGGCGTTCTACCTGCCGCAGTTTCATCCGTTCCCGGAGAAT
>Ga0247725_1001828_pt1 | contig 10054 bp, 8 predicted proteins | sample OKSTACKMCFT3sol_FD_183021 | JGI IMG/M metagenome (GOLD analysis project Ga0247725, IMG submission 183021) | Subsurface sediment microbial communities from gas well in Oklahoma, United States - OK STACK MC-FT3-sol | ecosystem: Environmental > Terrestrial > Deep subsurface > Rock core/Sediment... | reverse complement strand
CCCATTGGGATCCCGCAACCGTTAACATTGAAGATTAGATTTTATTATGGCCCAAGATTTCATGTAACAGTTGTGTGGGTGGGTTGGTTAAAACTCAATAAAAACACAACCTAACGACCATCCAAACCCAAAGCACTGAATCCTGTCCATTAACTTGAGTACAGTGTAACATAAAAAAACTAGGGATTACTGCCAAAAAACCAGACTATTTCTGAAATTCAAGTAATAAAAATTGTTACATTAGCGGCAACACTATTCATGTAGGTTTTATGTTCTCGTCTGCTCAGCATTTAATGTCAATCGCCTTTGAAATTGCTTCCTTACCGTTTGCTAAAGGAAAGATTACATCTCTGATTGTTGATTGATTAGGGTGGTAACGAATCACTAAATTCTCGCCAGTGTAGATTTCGGTTACGATTTTGTGGCAACCACCATCTGCTTTACCAGAACCCACTTCAAATCCTATGAGGCTTGGATTCCATTCCCAATTTGTAACAGGCTGACCTAATTCACGACTAAGTTCTTGAAAATCTTGGTTGTAGCTCATTGGCTTATTCTTATCGACTCTGAGTATAAGTCTATCATTTACGCTAAACTGATTTGCTCCACTTAATTCAAAATACGCCCAAATAGTCTTGTCATTTTTTTGCAAAATAGTCAGAGTTTCTCCAGTCTTTGCAGTAACCATTGCAGATGAACGAGTGACATCAGTCATTGCATCGACTTTAGTTTCAACCTCCCAACCTTCCGCAGATACAAAAGTAGAATTAACTAAAAGTAATAATACGTAGGGCATTTTCATAATAAATCCTTATACAAATCTGTTAATTATAATAACGTGGTTATACCTTCCTGAAGACAAAACATCTCATTCACTGTTACTGCATAGTTTAATCAGAAATTCAACTTTCAAGCCCTTAGCCTTAGCACTAGCAATTTCTAAATCAAATTCGTTGAACGTGTTTGGTGCACAAAAATTTTTAAACTCCAATCGATTCATCGTCATTCTCAACGCATCCTTATGATTTTTTTCTATACTGCTAAAAATAGTCTGATAAAATTCGAATGTAGACTGTATAACTTTTAAAGCGCTAACGGTACTCCAGAATAGAGAACACCTAGGAATTGCGAGTTCTTTGTAATGGTTCCCTTCTAGCGACATCGGGACAATCCAGTTTTCGTTACCATCTTCGGGCATACCAATTTCTGTGCTTATCTTGCTCTCTTTTGGATGAACAAATTGGTTTCGAACCTGAATAAGCTCCTTCATTTTTTGTGTCCTGTTGTTGCCTCTGTCGATATCAAAACCAACTCCAGCAATTTTTAAAAATGCCTCAATTTTTGATAAGGGAGGGAGGCGTTCTAAGTCCTCATAAAAATGCTCTGAGGTATCTAAGTATTTTATCAGCGCATTGGAAAGGCATTCTAAAGACAGGGAACATGCTAATATTGATGCTCTTGCATGACGATTTATAACGTATGAGTCATCAGAAGATTCTGCGAGACGTAGATGAAAAAGGGCATCGCAAACTAAATCCAAAAATCCGACATGAAAAAATAGCGCTTTAACTTTCATTAAAATCCTTTTTAGATCGAGATGGTAGCTCAACTACAGGGACACCTGGCATCGCCAGAGTAAGGAATAAACGGTGGACAATGTTTCACGTTGATACACAGTTTATTTCCGTTTGTCTCCTTAGTCACTCCCCAAGGCAATAAGTTTTTTCTTTGTCTATTTTGTATTTTTTCGATGCTCAATATGCTGAGCAAGAAGAGTATGTCTACTTAGTGCATTAGATTTTGTTAAAGCCAGTTCGAACTGGCTAAAATCACCGACAAATACGACCTGATGTTTTGCTCTGGTGATCGCTGTGTAGATTAAATGCCTGTCTAGGTTTCGACTTTTCTTAATCACTACGACCACACGATCATATTGACTGCCCTGAGATTTATGAACAGTCAGGGCATAGGCATATTCCAGATTACTTAAATCACTCCATGAAAGATCTACGATATTACCTTCAAAGTCCACTGTGATTACGTCTTGATTTTGCTGGATGATTTTGCCTACAGAACCGTTGCGTATATCTCGCGTGTAATCGTTTTTGGTGTACATTACTAAGTCACCAACCCGCAAAGATCGGCCTAACATATGATGTGTGATCGAACTTCCGTCTATCTGCTCAAGAACTAATGCACCTCCGTTGACAAAGGAGTCATGAATTTTAGCATTTAAGGCATCAACACCACCATATTGATGCTTTACTGGAGAGAGCATTAAAACATTGTTGTTTGTGCCATCGCCCCCGATATCGGAATAAATATCGATTGTTTTCTGCGTTAATTCCATCTCACTGCATTCAATAAAACTGACACCAAACCCTTTTCCTTTGTACTCAGCAAAAGGGATACTCATTTTTAAAATGGGATAGTGCCTGACGCCCATCGCCACAGAAGGAATACCTGACTCTGCCGACTGACGTTTTACTGCGGTTAATCGTGGACATGGTAAGGTCGTATTAACAAGGATATGCAAACCAAGGCCAACACCGACAGGGGATAATTGCTCTTCATCACCAGTCAGAATGATTCGGCCATTTTTTGGAAACCGCTTTAAGATCTTTAAAAGTGACAGAATATCGACCATTGATGCTTCATCTACAATGATGACGGCATCATCAGCAATTTCATCTTCTTCCATGTGGTACATGAATGAAGCAATAGTCATAGCCTCTCTGCCAGTTGCTTCTGTAATACGCTTTGCGGCTTTCCCCGCTAAAGCCATTAAGATCACTTGGCTGGTTTGGCAAAGCTTTTCCAGAACGAAGCTAATAGCTTTAATAACTGTTGTTTTTCCACAACCTGCGCCACCGGTTAGCAATGTCATAGAGTTTTGGCAACATTGGAAAACAGCGTTCGCTTGCTCAGGTGTTAAGGTAATTCCATTGGCTTTTTCATATTGTGCAAGAGCATATTCAACCTTTTCACCAAGAGATTCGCCATGATTGATGCTTTGTCGAGTATGAATAATTTCGGCAACTGATGATTCAACAATTGCCATGCTTCTTACTTGAGCAAACTGATCAAAAAGAACAATCTCTCCACGCTCTACAGCAATGGCAATGGCGTGTTTGGCAGACAATGGCGTGGGAAGGGTCCGCTTTAATCTGTATTCTAAATCTGCAATAGGTAAACAGGTATTTCCAGATTCAAAAGCGTTGAATAAAACGTGCTTTGCATAGGCTATCAACCGTTCTGGTGAATCTGGCGACATGTCAAGTCGATCTATCGCATATGCATCGACCAAGTTGATATCTGCCATAAACGCAGTGAGTAAATATGGGTCGTTTTTTATTTTTGTGTAAGAATCACAACCCCATATTTTAATTACTGAATCACCGATGTGTGGAGCTACACCTAACTGATCCAGCAATTGCAACGCACTTAGTTCTTCATAATCACGAAGTCCAGAAATAAGCCGTTCGGCTATCTCATGTCCGACAACAGGTAAAAGCCTTTGCACATCTCCCTGCAAGGCAATATTGATCAACTCATCACCATAAAAATCAATTAACTTTTCAGCCTTGACGACACTGATACCTTTAAAGTCATCAGACTCAGAGAGTAGTCTTTTCAGGTTTTCATTTCTGGCTTTTACAAAAAAAAGTGATTCTGCTTTTATGACGCGCTCAGCATTCGTCGTACCATCTTTCCATGTAATGGAGTCTTCAGTAACTGCACCTTTTACATGCCAGACATGCTTCTCTTTGAAAAGTCTCGTTGAACGAACAAGCCGCCAATCGGCTTTAACGACAAACCGCTTTTTATGGCCGTCCAGAGTCATAGCAGAAAAGATAACTCCCCCTATGGCACCTTTACTTCGAATTTTTCTGATCTGCAACTCACCATCGAATATTGACATCAGAGCCTTCCTGTTGCCAACATATAAGCTTCAAGCGCGTTCAATCGCTCAAGCTTTTTTTGAGTTTCTATGAGTTTTTTGTTTGCTTCAATCAGTTCAGCTTGCAGCGCAGCATTGACCTCTTGCTGCTTTTTAATGGCCCGTTTATCCGCAGTATTTGACGCTATCGATCGAGTAGATTCGTATTTCTCAGTCGCATTTCTGTTGTCGAGAAGTAAGATATCTTTCTCAACAAGAGACACTTTCACTTCACTGTAAAGACTAAATATTTTGGCGTTTTCTGTAAGTCTTTTCCTGTCAAACCCACATTCTCTGGCGATCATTTTTTTATTTAGGTCCAGCTTGTCAGGTAGAGTGTAATCGTCCCAATCACCTTCTTCATTGTGTTGTTCTACGAATGCTAAAAAAGCTTGGAAATTGACCTCTGCTTGTGGATTAGCCATTTATGCCTCTCTGTGCTTTTTAAGCCTTCTTGGATAAACAAATTCTGGATCAATGCCGTGGTCTTCCAGCATTTGATAGCAGTCGTTCAAGCGAAGCTGCAATTCATTTATAGTCTTCTGCAATGCTTCCAACTTGGCGTTTAGAGCGCTAATTTCTTCCTTATCATCTCCAGATGTTACTGATGGGCCAGTTTTTGATCCTATGGTGTTATAGTTTTTTAGCAACTCTTTGACTTCACGATATCGCTTCATGTAGAGATCGTTGCGATAAAGCGTCTGTCGGCTTACCTTATAGTTATCAATAAAATATTGATGACCGAATTCACCTTTGTATTCAGGGTTTGTTGCAAAAAACTCCAATGAACTTAAGGCGCTGGTTAACCATTCCTTCTTCGTCATACAGTGTCCCCTGGCACAAAGACTTGCACCACATCAATAGTCTTACCTTTATGCTTTTCAGCCCTCTCATAGGCCTTTAAAGCGTTTTCACAGCCTTTAATGGTGTCGATACAGAACTGAATATGTTGATCCAATGGCTCATAGTTGTTCAGAGTGCTTGCTAACTTGTCATAGTCAGGCAGTAGGATACTAATTTGGTTTTCATAGTGACGCAGTGTATTGATAATGGATGCTTTAGCTTTTTGATCGTCTGGATTAATACCAAAATGCTGACAGCCATGACCTTCATCGCCACGCAAACACATCATGCCTTTTTCACAGGGACTTACATCAAGATCTCGTTTACATGTACCCCACGGTGTGAAATGCACAACAGAGAGTGTGTGATTTAATGCGTTTTCAATTTCGGATAGAGTGACCTTGTTCTCTCGCATTCTTTTTACGCGACGACCTAACACATCATCGGGTAATTCATCTGCAAGATACTTTTTCCTAATTTCTTCAGCACGTTCTTTGGATGTTCGGTGATCATAATGTCGAGTCTGACCAGGACTTCTCCCCATAAAGAGGTCTACCATCATCTCACTTTTCCCTGAACGCATTAACGCAGTCGTTAACCAGTGTCTGAACTGATGTGTATTAAGTGAGACCACTTTTCCTTCATCTGTTCTTATATCAAAGCGTTCAAAAACTGTGCGATTTCTGGAGCCTTTATCATCAGTAACCCAGTTTGTAAAATTATTCACAGTCATTGGTCTGGGGAGTATTCCGTCCCTGCTGGACCCTAAATCAAACGTGGACTCTTTCGCAATAAACAACATTTTGCTGTAAGGCAACTCAACTGAAAAACTGGTTGAGGAAACAGCTCCCTTACTATCCACATTAAAAGAATTTTCCTTGTAAATAATTTTCCTCGAATTCTCGTACTCTTTTAATGCCAATTGAATAACAGTTTCTTTTGAGATAACAGAAACTGGTCCTAATTTTCTACTGGATTTAAGAATGCGAACTTTCCCTACTTCAGCGCTCTTATATAGCCATCGCAATTTGCTATAAGTCAGTCCACTTGGATGTCCATTGACCCGGTCCACTTCGTGCTTGAAAAAATAGGCGTCAGGGTCATATCCATTTATTTTGAGTTCTTGAATAAGATATTCAGATCGAGAATTGAAACTTAAAAGCTCCCAAATCGCTTGTCTTGGATTTGTTTCAATTGCTTGAGCATGTTTACGAAATGGCTCTGTAACTTTCAGTATCTTATTGTACGATTCGACAATAATTTCCTGCCACATGCGTGGGACGGGACGGGCAGATGGTAATTGGCCTTTCTCTGTCAGTACATTCAGATACCAGCGCTCATTCACTTCGTCATACTGCAAACAATCCACAGGCAGGGTACACAACTCACCGACTCTCAGTCCAAACGCCATGAGAAAAGGAACCGCAAGTAACCTCAATTCGTCATAGAGGGGTTTTGTCGATGAGTAGAGAGGCGGCAGATTATTTTCAATACGCTTCTGATCAGCATCAAATCGCTGTTTTACTAAACCAATGTAACGATCCACATCAGCCTCGTATTTCTTATCTCTGCGTTCCTGATACTCCGAACTTGTGACATCTGCTTGTGATAAAGCAGGATTTTTCATATTTATCGACACTAAAAAACTTCGGCACAGACGGTTTGGGATCAGAAATTTTTTTGTGAAGCTGACAATCTCTTTGAGCCGCTCGTATGGACCACGTCGCTCGAAATGTTTCTCAAGAATTGGTATCAGCTTGTCTAACTTCTCTTGCTTTAGGTTCACTAATTCAAACGGCTCATACGAGGTTATATGAGCCAGCCAAATTAGAGCCCCCAGTGTTGACCTGACCGCTTTAGTGGTCTTTGCTTTCTTTATATTGGTTATGGCATAAATCTTAATCAGGTCACTCCAAAAGCCTTCCAGAGGGATCTTCGCTTCAGGCTTTGTGGTACTTGTTATTAAATTTCCTGCTGAGTCGAATGGTTTTGTGAAGTAAAGTGAGCTGTTTTGATATTTCCATAGAGGGTCGTTCCATAACCCAACCACAGTACCTGTAGAAACAAGACTATTGAATTCAGTAAGGGCATGTTTTTTCATTTCATCAAGCCTATCCAGATAGGTTGACAGAAGTTTGGATTGTTTATGCTCTTTTAACGCTGAAATATTGAGGGTCATTGATTACCTCTCAGCGTTTTTTGTGCCTCAACAATTTGCACCGCACCAATCCAAGCCTCATCAAGTTGATGTTTAACTGGCCCTGATGAGCTGTTTTGTAAAAATGCTCTTTCAGCTTCGATGACTTTAAGTTGCGCCTCGTGGTCTGCGTTGATAAATGGACGAAACCGCGTGCAACTGTAGCAACTGATAGTGGGGTGCATATCACATCGCGTTTGTTTAAGACACTTCCCTAAACTAGCTATATCGCTGATTTTCACTAAGGAACCCGCGATTTGATCATTTTCGCTTATTAAAAATCCTTGCCATCGGGCCACCGCATTTTTGAGTGCAGATGATGAGTCGAAGGTATCGTCAATGAAATCAATAAGGTCTCGGTTATACCGAAAGTAATGTTCCACAGAAGCTGTGGAACTGTGATCCAACGCGATAGCGATTTCCTCAGGGGTTTTGCCTTCCATCACCATCCGAGTACCCAGTGTATAGCGGAAGCGGTAGCAATTCAGCTTCAATAGTGCTGGATTTCCCTTATCATCAACGACATGTCTTGACGCGATGTTCAGTTTTTTTGCAAGATTAACGAACTTATTTGTCAATGAAGCTGACATTTCATGCCATGCGTATTCTTTAATAACAGGGTTTATTAATATATTTGAATTCAATTTCTTACGCTTAATGAGTGGTCTTGGCAAAGGCTTACCATCGAGATCCAATTGTTCGGTATCCGAATCCTTCTGAATTAACGTTTGGATCTCAGCGGCAAGTTCTTCAGGTAATTCTCTGGTTACAAAATTATTGGCATTTCTGCGTAGCTGAGCAACCTTACCTTTCACTCGTGGGACATTGATAAACCACACCAATAACTTACTGTCGTAGTAGATATCAGACTCTCTGAGAAGACCAATTTGGATAGGGCGTAACCCAAATTGCATGGCTAATTTGATCAGCACCCGTTCTCTAATTGAGACATCAGAGCGATGAATAGCTTGGCTGATTTCTGCTATTTCTGAACGTGTAAAAGGACCGTGTTCATGATCGAGAAGAGAAACACGAAGCTTTTGATTCCTATCTTTAATTGCAACTTGATCCAATTTAAAGATAACCCTCTCGTCAAATCCCCAAAGCCCCATCTCTATTGCAAAATGGGCAAACATTCTCGCAGAGTTCCAGATACTCTGTTCATCTGCATTGGCAAGTATGATGTTCGATAATTGTGTTGCGATCTCTTTTGAAAATGCATTCTCATCACGAAGTGCTTTGTCCGATAATGAGATTACCGAGAGGCTCTTTAAACCAGCACTAAGATGGCTTAAAGACGCAGGCGTTCTGTCCATAGCAGCATTTATCCAGCACTGAATTGCTATGTAGTTCAGATACGAATATTGAGTATAATCGTCTTTTAGTTCGTAAGTTTTTTGGTCTTTCCCTAAGTTAACAACTCTAACTTTACTTACTAAATATCCGTTGTCTTGCCTCAGATCCAGAACCTGACCAAAAAATGTAGTTATTTGTTGTGGAATAGGGTCGCAGTCGCCATTTAATCGGATGACTTTTTCGTACATATTCTGATACACATCAGGATGCGTGTCAGGTAAATATCTTATTACCGCTCGACTCACTTTTTGTCCACTCCTTTTAAATACTCGTTTAACTTCCGTTGTAAATGGGCATTTGTATAACGCCGAGGCATTGTGCTTGTTGTTGACCAACCTCCCCATGTGGTCAAGATATCTTGCATTTCACCCGCTTTTATCATGGGTGAATTTTTGCCATTGAAGCTATTATCAACACCTTCTCTTACTTGTGTTATCCGAGTCGTTCTCAATCGGTGAGGATGGATTAGATTCTTAAGGTAAGGGTGATCGTTAAACACGTTTTTTAAAACATGTGAAACACCCGATTTGGTCATTGGGCCACCATCTTTTTCACTCACAAATAAGTAGTCCGTAAGTTGTCCTTGGTAAGGCCGCCTTAACTTAGGTCTGTAGACTTCGATGTACTCAATAATTAGATCTGCTAATCCACGACTAATAGGCAGTTCACGGTTTCTTGTTTTATGTGACGCACTATCCCTTCTTTCTCGGAAAGCGGAGCTATTTTTATCTTGTTGTTGGAGCCGAACTGTCGGATGAGTTGTTAACCTTAAGTCGTTGTCATTACAGCGCAGGAGAACAATTTCGGAAATTCGTCCTCCTAACTCACACATCAACATGATTAGGCAAGCATTTCGAACCTGAAGTTGAGTCCTGAATGGATTCACTTCATTTGTAAAATCTTCCATTGAAGGACGAATAATAGTGGTAATGAGATCGAGGTCAGCGTCAGACAATGGCTCTGATACCTTGGTTTGGTTTTCCACCTCGCTTTTGGAATATCTCTTTTTGGAGAGGTGAGAGAGCATAGAATTCATTTTCTTGTGGATCGTATCCGCCTTTTCAAGCTCATTGACCCGCTCAATGTACCTTGTATAGTGGAATTTCAAAAAATTGGTGACAGAATCAATTCTTCGATTAAAAGTGGACGGTTTAACCATCACACCATCACTCAACCCATGCTGAAAACTGATTAACAAAAAAGAGGATAATGTATTAACATCTCTCATAGTGAGGATTTTAAGAGCAGCAGCATCCTCAAAAAAGTGTTGGTACTCTTTTTCGACAAACTCGTAAAAGACACAGAGATCGCGTAAACGTCCCTCTACCGTGTTGAGTGGGCTAGATAACCATAAACTCCAACCCCAAAGCGCTGCGGAGGGTTCAGGGAACTCAGCACGAGCTGAATCGACAACCATTGGAACACGTTGGTTTTCATATTCAGGGTGGGGGATAAATTTTATGCGAAATCTCATTTTGATACATTTCAAACACGATTAAGTTATTCTTAGTATAGGCAAAAAAAAGCGACCTGCAAGAGGTCGCTTTAATTTACTGATTTATAAATATTATTTTAAGTTATCCACAAAAATGTTACATTGTTAAAAACATGACCCTTATATCTGGCAATCCCCGCCATACTGCAAAGTACGAGAAGAAATTGGCTCAGGCGCAACGCCGCCTTTCCAAGAAGAAGAAAGGAACTGCCAACTTCCACAA
>Ga0247725_1001826_pt1 | contig 10061 bp, 8 predicted proteins | sample OKSTACKMCFT3sol_FD_183021 | JGI IMG/M metagenome (GOLD analysis project Ga0247725, IMG submission 183021) | Subsurface sediment microbial communities from gas well in Oklahoma, United States - OK STACK MC-FT3-sol | ecosystem: Environmental > Terrestrial > Deep subsurface > Rock core/Sediment... | reverse complement strand
CAAGCTCCATCCCAATTGACATTGCTAAATGGCTTTTGCCAACGCTAGGAGTTGCTATTAGCATACCTACATGCGCTTTAAGTAGTCCTGCAAGTACGAACTCAGGAGGCTGAACAACTCCCCCTTGAAGAACTTCCCCCACGGTCAATAAATTAAGGTTTTGCATTTAGTAAACCGCCTTCTCCATTATTATTGCCAGTACCTACATAGAAAATCTGTTCTTCATCAAATGAATGTTTTCTGATTGAAAAGTGAAAATCAGCTTCAATTTCAGCAACATTAGATAGAACCTGCTCTTTAAGATTGCGTAGAAAATTTGCTCCAACCGGGGAAGCTACAGACTTAGCATACTCAGCTAACGTCCAAGCCAGCTTTTTGCCATTCAGATATTGTGGCTCATGGGTTTTAATCCACTTCAAGAACGAGCGAAGGGCAGGGGAACGGTAATGCATAATTTTATGCTGCTCAATTCTGTAGTAGTAACCATAGTTGAGAATGGCATCAATTAGCCTACGATCTAACACTAAAAATACGTGATTGGTTGAGCGGGAACCCTTGCCATTCTTATTTTTAGAGCTGTCATAGCAAAGCCTAAAGTCATCAACAAACTTAATAGGGTTCACATCAACGATTTGCCCGTCCTCATTAATTTCGTTTACAACTAATCGAGCCATGGACAATTGGAAGATCCGCTTTTCTATAAGATCATAATTAACACGATCTGGCTTTACAGATAACCACCCGGCCAACTCATATAGCCCAATAGAAAACACCGTGGCATCAGGATCTAATACTGAATCAAACTCAAGGCCACTACCAACAACTTGGAGTTCCGGCAGAGCCTTGAAAATGGCTTTCCAAGTTAGGCGTTCACCCGCAGCGTAAGATTCATCATCCAGCTTAATCGTTTTTGCGTAAGCGATAATGGTTTCTAATAAGTCTTTATGAGATTGCAGTAAGAAATCGCCATGTAGGTCTACACGAAAGTTCTTACTAAAGAGAGGAAACTCTACGGACGACAGGGGTTTATTTAAGTCTGACTCTAAACGGCCAGCCATTCGCTCTAGCATCCAAGGCGTATAAGTTGGTGATGGGTGAAAGATAGTTGCCCTAGAAAATAAATGTGACGAAATGTGCCTGTTAGGACGTTTTTCCTCGTCAGTTACCAACAGACCAAATTGATTCTCGGCCACGCCAATTCTCCCTAATTTTTTTCTTATCAGCCCAACATAACAGAGACTGGAATAGATACAACCCAATTTTACAGGTATTGGTATATTTTTACAGATACTGGGATAGTAAGTCTACACATACTGGTATAAAGATCACAGATACTGGGATAGTGTTCGCCAGTCTCTGTGACCATTGAAAAGTAAATTGCGTAAGCTCACCCATTTAGACTGGAATACATCAACTGGTATACCAACCACAGAGACTGGTATATATCTGCACACTAACTGGGATAGCTTTCACACTAACTGGTATATTGTTACAGATACTGGGATATTTTACTTTTTGACGATTTCTACCCCATAAAGTGCAGGTTGATTTCATGACTATGCAGGGAAATTGCGATGATTACAGATACTGGGATAAATAATACAGACAGTGGGATAGTTAACACAGATACTGGGATATTTTTTAAAGGTGATTTGAATCCCTTTAAGGTAGAAAATTGAGACTGAAGCCCAACTAATGAAAGTGGATCATTTACACCGATTTATAGGTGTGCATAAGAATCAGAATAGCTTCAAACTTTTTCAGAAACTGGTATAGTTTTCACAGGAATTGGGATAGTTTTTAATGGCTTCCTAGTATCTTTAAGTATCTTTAGATACTTAAAGTTAAAGCATTCTCTTTCGCTTAGGCTCAGTCGAAGGAACAGGGAATCTCAAACAACCCCTAGGGGGTTTGTTTTCGATACCCGTTCATATATTAAAAAGCTTCATTTTCTGCACTATAAACCTACCATTAGATCGCAAAGCAACTTTTTAGTTCATTGGTTTGATCTAAAGGATCATGCTTGATCAATACCTTTTAAAAAGGCTTTTTTCATTGCTTTAGAGTAGTAGCCAAAGAAAATCTCTAATAAGCAAGATACTACGATCATACCTGCTGCAATTTTCCATACGCCTAGTTGCTCAATTTGTTTAATTACTAAACCTGCTAGTTCCATATACCACCTCAATCGAAAATTTTATTAAATACATTTTACCAGGATGCCAATTTACTGAAAGAACTCTATAAATTTGCAGTCTGCAAATTAAAAAACTCTGTCAGCTAACCAAAATCAACCCACACCTTTCGAGCACATTTTTCTCTTGTCGTTACCATCACGATACTCATTAGACTTGGAACGATTCAATGAAACTCAAATTATTAGCAGCCAGTGTATTGTTTGGCTTGGCTGGTTGCTCAATGAATACCGGGATAACTGGTAAGACTGATATTTTTCATGCAGATGCAGGTGCATCGCTAAGATCGACCACTGAGGCATTAGCAGCAAAGTACAATCTAAAATCAATTCAGTGGCACAAAGATATTACCCCTACAACTCCACCATTAACCTTACCAGTGAACATTAATGTTTCTGAATTGACTGCAGAATCAGCCTTTGATGCATTGTATGAAAATACGCCGTTTTTGACTTATGTGCTCAAAGGAAAAAATCAGCTTTTAATCACTCCCTATAAATTGTCCGTTCCTTCATCAGAGCAATTTGTTTCTGTTAAAAGCCGTGAAGCCGAAGCAGCCAAAGACTTGCAGTTGAGTGCATTTACTGAGGGCAGAACCATAAATCCTGTATCTACCAATATTGGATTAGGTGAAGCCTCTATTGCACCTACTCAAATTATGACTGATGAAGAAATGATCTTGGCTCGGTACACCGAAGGTAATTCCTACCAAGCGGAAAATAACCAAGTCCAATCTATACCAACTGAGCCAATCATTCGGCAACAAACCGAGAGTCCTGTTAATAACTTTAAAGGTGAAGCTGGAATTTTAAGGGGTTCTGATTATTCAATTTCCAAGACTGAACCAACAGTAAATCAACAAGTAGATAAGCCTATGCAAGAGGAAATTAAAGAGTCTAAACGCTTGAATAATACAGTTTCTACTTCTCCAAGTGAAACGTATGCAGCGACGATTAGACGCTACATGCGCCAACAAGGTCTGCAAGTTATGTGGGAAGTTGATAACCAGGTCGCTGGTATTTTCAGAAGCAACCCAAAACAAGCAACAGCACTTAATGCTAACTCTGTAAAAGAGTTTGCTACAGGGGTTGCCGATTTAGTCAATGCCACGAATGAAGATGGCAAACGCACTTATGCATATATCAATGAAGGTCAAGGCTATGTTGTATTTCATCAATTCCTAGGTGGGGCTAGTGACGTTCATGTATTCAACATGAAAAAAGGTTTGCTTTCACAAAACTTATCGGAATTGGCCGGGGAGTTTGGTTGGTCTTTCAACGCTGAAAGCGGCTGGCTTGCTGACGACGATTGTATGATATCGGTTGATTACCCAATCGTGACAAGCAACAACATTGTTAATTCGGTTCTTAAAGCAACTGAAAAATGCGTAAGCGTACAACCCCGCTTTTTAGAGACTAAGCAAGAAGTCTATATCGTGTCTGCTTCGGAAGGTCTGAATTAATGATTAAACGTACAAAACTAGCCGTCTGTATTGCAACAGCTTCTTTGATCACCGGCTGTGGTTCAACGGATTTTCTAGATCAAAAAAATGCTGCTTTGGATACTAAGAGCCAGCTTGAGGACATTCGGGCAAACCAAAGTAATTTATTCGTTACTGCGCCGCCTACGAACTTTGCAAAGGTAAAGATTAAGAAGGCTGTGAGTTGGACTGACTCTGTGCCTGTAAGCATGAATACTATTGATGTTCCCTTGTCCGTGGTAATGCAAGACATTAATCGCCGTTTAAAGACAGTCGTTTATTGGGGTCGTGATACTAACTCGGGTGTAAAGGTAAGGGTGAATGTTAATGGCACTCTGAGCGATTTAATTGCATCAATTGAAAATCAGACCGAATACAAGCTGGACACTTCTGTCGAGAACACTATTTCAGTTCTTGCTTGGGAAACCAAAACATTATCTTTGTTTAATTTAGTTGGTCAGCATGACTTTTTAATTGGTAAGAACACAGCCACGGATATTACCGAGGGTCAGGATACAAGCGCAGAAAGCTCAAGCGGCGCATTGTTTAACGCTGACCAAGATCAGTTTGCAAACATCAAAGCCACAGTATCTAGCGAAATCAAAGATGCCGTAAAAGTCATAGAATCCATGATGGGTGAGAAAAATGTCAACGGTCAGGTTCATCCAAATATCGCAAGTGGGACTCTGACTGTTACGACTAAACCGAGGATCATGCGTGACGTCGAAAATTACGTAAAGCAGCTAAACGCGATGTTTGGCCAAATGGTTCGCATTGATGTTCAGATCATCACATTCCAATCGAACCTTGATAACAGTTTTGGCGTTGATTGGAACATGGTGCGAGAAACCACTAAAGGTACTCTGAATTTCACTATCCCAAGTAGCGGCGAAACGAGCGGCTTGACCTTTGCATCGACAGATAAGTTATTTAATGGCTCAACCGCTTTAGTCAACGCTCTTAAGACACAAGGCAACGTATCACTCGTAACAACCCCGTCTATGCTGGCAATTAATAACCGTGTTGGTGAGATTGAGAGCCTGCGTAAAGAGGCTTACGTCAAAGATATTACGATGCGCGAAGCTACAAACGAGGACAGTAGCACTTATTCAGAAGTTAATCAGGGCGTTGTAAGCGAAGGTTTCTCAATGAGGGCTCTGGTCAAAATTGATGGTGATGAAGTGCTAATGCAAATGTCAGCCACTATTTCTCGCCTGGGTAATTTTGGCACTGTAGAAATGCCGACTATCACCCTTAAAACACCGAATATGTCTGAGGACAGATTCAACCAACCATTGAAAATTCAGAATGGCCGGACAGTAATTTTAAGTGGGTACACCCAATCCGCTGTAACTTCTGAGCAATCAGAATCATTCAGAAACCCATTGCTAGGTGGCAATAGTGGTAAAGAACGCAAGAGCCATACCCTTGTTTTGGTTACACCACGGATTATTAGATAGGAATCACAATGGCCAGATTTGTTATTCCATCAAAACCAGAGATCCGTAAACGTAAGGTTATCCGCTCTTACTTAAAAAATCAGAGCGGTGGTTACATGGCTTCATTATGCCCCGACCTCAAAGATGATCAGGTTCAGTTAATCGTTAGAAAGTCTGAAAGATCTCTTGAATGCGACGCTCTTGCTTACCAGTACGGGAAGCGGCACAGAAACTTTGTTGCTATAGGTCGAGCTAGCAATGACGACGATCCGCTTAAATCAACTTTGACTTTCATTTTTGTTAAGGATTTCAGCATAACAGCCACTTACGAAGCAAAAATGCAGGACGCATTTATATCCGTATTCAAGAAGGCTGTTACTTCGCACGATAGCAGAATCGTAGCCACGGAAGGTATTGACCTAGGGTTAATTTGCTCATTAGCGAAAGCGGAGCAAGCTAAATTGCATATTGGGCATGAGCAGGTTGAACCAAGCATTTTGGAGCTGTTTACTTATTCAACAGTTTCAGAATTGCTTGCGTCAAACGGGCGAACATTTTCTGAATCTATGCTCAACCTGACTTATGCCGGGCTGTTTGGTCTTACTGCATTTGGTGCCTATAAATTTTACCAATCTATGCAGGTTGAACAAGTTGAGTATAAGACAAGTGATGAATGGAAGTCCTACCGGGATGCCTTGACGGGTCGCCACGTTGTCGAGGATTTAAACAATGCTATTAGCACTTTTGCGACTTTTGAAGGACTGAAAAGTTGGTCAGTTGAGAAGTACCGAAGCAACGAAGTGAATTTCTCTATCGAATTGGCCAAACAAAGCGATGTTGCTACTTACACAGATTTAATTTTGTGGAGCAGACAAAGGGAACTTAAAGAGGTCGCCATTAGCGGTGATGGACTAGCTACTTTTGAGTCGGCGCTTCCTGAATCTAAAAGCGGTGATTATTTCAAGGCGTTTAAAAAATATCAGATTGATACGGTACTGAACATTGCTCAGCTCAACGACCTATTAGCTATTCATGGCCAACAAGCGGTTGAGATTTCTTCGATTGAGCCAGTGGACAAGTACAAGGCGGTGAGCCTGACATTAAACCTTGAAAACCTGACTGTCATGCAAATCAGCGATATTTATGCTGTCTTTGCAAATATCCCCTTAATTTCAATCGACTTGTCAATTGATAAGGTCGATCAAACCACATTCAAAATAACTCATAAAATGAGATTGGTAGGTATTTAACGTGAACACTAAAGACGTAGTAGTTGATAAAAAATCAACTGAGGTAAGCCCAGTTGCAGCAGTGGGCATTATCGGTGTAGCGATTGCGATTGGTGCATATTTTTTAATGGACTCTAGCTCAGCAAAACCCAGTGGTGAAAATGTAAAACAGATCATTACTCAGGTTAATGCTCCTGAAATAGAAGGGGCTCCTACGCTCTTGCCTTTAAAAGTTCAAGATATGGCGATGTTTAATAATGATTTAATCAAGAAACGATTAAGCACGTTATTGAAAGAGGAAGAAGCGAAAGAAACACAGGCCCAAGTCCAGATTGCAAAAAACAAATCCGAATTAGCTGATATTTCTCCTGATGGAGCCCAAACAGCTAATGCTTTTGGGCATTCAAATAAAAATATGCCTGCTTACGTAATGCCTGAACAAGTAGCTTTGACAATGCCAGTTAATGTACCAGCTGAATTGACAGCTGCGACGAAAGAGCAACTAACAGTTGAAGCGAAATCCTCAATTCAGCTTTTATCAATTGCGACTATTCATGGAAGCCTCGAAGCCACCATCTTAGTGAATGATGAAGTTAGCACCATTAATGAATTTGGCGTAACTAGCGGCAAGGCCATTAAAAATCTGATTGTTAAGAGCTTAAGCGATTCTCAAGTGTGCATTGCTATCAACAAGAAAGAGTATTGCTTAGGGCTGGACAAGTAATGAAAGAGCCTTTGACACCTACCGAATTGCAGCACATTGACGTTAATCTCGTTGATGAAGCCGAAATTCAGTTGCTACCGGATGATGTTCAACTGAGTGATTGTGAAACTGCGAAAAGTCGAAACTACCTCGATGACGGATTAAAAATTCCGATAGCAACGGACTTTGTAGACGGCGGCTACTCGATTTTTAAGAACGAAGAAATCTTGAATAAATGCAAGGAAAATGGCATTTGTTTCGTGACTGAGGACTTCTGCATTTTTACTTCATCTTTCAATCATCCATTTATAGATGAATTGACAGCTGAATTAGAATCTTTCGGCGGCGACAACCGCTTTGTAAGCATCCGACTGGCCGAACAGAGGGCTATTGATAAGATTTTGATGATCCCCAATAACGCATTGTTGATCACATTCAAAATCGACTCAGGTGATGCAATTGATGAAAACTTAGGTCGCGAAAACTTAGACGAACTTCTCAAGGAAGCGCGGGACAGGAAGATTGCCGATATTCATATCTTTGTTCGCACCAGGGAGGAAGGGGCAAAGGATGAAGGTACAGTCGTCAAAGGCCGTATTGCTGGCAAGTTAGAACGTATCTACACAGCAACCCGCAGTGATGAATACGGAATGCTGATCGGCGGCTACGTTTTTGGCTCTATCGCTTCCGAAGGTGCCAAGGGTATGTTCTACCCAAACGAAGCTGACGAATCGAGTTTTACTTGGCGCATTGCTGGCCGAGATTTACGCTATCGCGCTTCAACTATGCCAATAAAAGGCGGCTGTAAAATCGTTATTCGAGCACTAGATCCATTTAGTGACAAGATTCCACTACCTAAGGAATTAGGTTTTTTACCAGCTCAAACCAAAATGCTGCACAACATCATTGGCTTGCCATACGGCGGCTTGTTAATCACTGGCCAAACTGGTTCAGGTAAAACGACAACACTCATGTCAATGATCAACTTGGTTCCAGAGTCTCGTAGCGTTCATACTTTGGAAGATCCGGTTGAGTGGTCAAATAACAAGATTGCTCAAACCGAAATTAACTTGAGCGGTGAAGAAGATCAGTATGGCGTGACCATCGGATCATTCGCTTACTACGGTAAACGACTACTGCGCCAAGACCCCGACATTGTGATGTTCGGTGAACTCCGCGATAAACCCACAGCCGATGTTTTTTATCGCCTTGCTTCAACAGGTCACTTAGCGTTGGGCACGATGCATACCAGTTCAGCGCAAGGTGTTATCAGCGCAATGATTGAATACTTCGGAATGCATCCAGCCCAAGTAGCTGACGGTGACGCCTTCACCTGCTTTATGCATCAAAAGCTCGCTAATAAGCTATGCACTTGCGCTCGCAAGCATGATGTTCACAAACACGAAACTGAAAAGCTACTGGTGAAGGCCAAAGCATTTAGACGTTTTGATGACGAATTGCATTACACAAAAATGATGGATGAAATTGCACTTGCTGAGCGTTTAATCGACGGTTACGAAGATTTGCTGTACCGCAATGAAAATGGCTGCGCTATCTGCAAATATCGTGGCTTTGATGGGTTAACGGTATTGGCTGAATTCCTCATGCTCGATGACTCCATTCGAGAGTTAATTCAGGCTAGGGATATGGTTGGCATTAGTCGATATTTGGAGAAGTCCAAATACCCAACTGTTCGTGATCACGCACTTTATTCGGTGAAGAATCGAATTATTGATATTCACGAAGCCTGCGACAAAGTGGCGAATATGGATAGTTCAAACGCTAAGAGCTTTGACTACAGCACTTTGAACCAAGAGCTACTTAGCGCAGGAGCGGCAGTATGAATTTAGATATAGCTTCCTATTTGAATACCGCAATTTCAAGTTTTAAGAAAAAGCAGAAATACAAAGGGTTCAACATTGAACAACAAAAGCAATTCTTAGAGGATTTCAAGGACGGTATTGCTTCTAATCAAGCCCCCATAGTGATTGTTCAGCATTTACGAACATTCTCTAATGGTGCCGCAAAAAGGGCTGCAATTGACATTCACAAAACCCTAAACAGCGGCAAACCAGCCTCTGTAGCTTTTAGCGGCTGGTTTGATGACACCATCATTCAAGCGATTAGGGCTGGTGAGAAGCGCCGGGCTTTGCTCCCGGCACTGGACAACGCAATAAGCTCCTTACAACGCCGCTCAAGCGTTATGAGCAAGATATTTGCTAAAAACACTTACCCACTCGTAATGATGTTGGTCGGTATGAACGTCAATGTGGTGGTGTATTTCTTCATTTTCCAAGAGGCTGCACTTAAAACCCCTGTTGCTCGTTGGCCAATGGTGAGCCAGTGGTCTTATGGCTTTTCTGAACACATGGTCAATTTTGGAACCGTGTACCTAGCGTTGATTTTTGTATTATTCAAGTTGAGCAGCTTCATGCTGGCCAACTGGACAGGGCAATTTCGTAAGAAGGTAGATAACTGGCCTATATTCCGTCACTACCGAATGATGCTCTCTACTACGTTCCTAAGTAGCCTTTCGATGATGCTGAACTCTCAGATTCGCTTGGTTCAAGCCATTGAAACACTTTCAAAAACCTCAACTCCTTATATGCGCGATTTTTTAAATCAAATCGCTAAAAAGGCAAGCAGCTCCGGTTTAGGGCAAATTCTTGATGTAGGGCTCCTTACCGATTCAGAGGTGTCACGCCTCAAAACGCTAACGGCGAAAAATGCTGGCCAAAGCAGCGTATTAGAAAGCAGCTCTATCAGGCACGACAAGCTACTGGATAAGGCGATATCAAGAGCATCCATTGTCATCATGTTAGTCGGATACTTCGGCGCAGCAATGTTCATTTTACTGGCATTTGGTGGACAGTACGCACTCCAAATGATGCGAGCAGGGATGACCTTTTAGGTTTACGCCAAAAACCAACCCATGTCTTTTCAGAATAATTTTAGCTCCCCATTTACCATTTCAATCAGCTCGCTTACCGAACATTGCGAACATTGAAGTAAAGA
>Ga0247725_1001825_pt1 | contig 10065 bp, 12 predicted proteins | sample OKSTACKMCFT3sol_FD_183021 | JGI IMG/M metagenome (GOLD analysis project Ga0247725, IMG submission 183021) | Subsurface sediment microbial communities from gas well in Oklahoma, United States - OK STACK MC-FT3-sol | ecosystem: Environmental > Terrestrial > Deep subsurface > Rock core/Sediment... | reverse complement strand
TCAGGTTAGCGTCTTACACATTGAGGGGGAAGTGTCCTGAAAATCAGAAAACGACCTTAATCTGACAGTATTTGAGCTATATCCTGATGTCCGTTTGATGTATAGCCAAAACTGACATTGCTTGGCCGACTCCCTTGGCCAAGCGAACAGCCGGGGCGCTGGCGATCTGCCGCCGAGGACTCGTCATCAAGGCAAGTGCCCAACCTTGACGAAGATCAGGCACCCCGGCTCGGAGTACGGTTGGTGTGAACTCATGTGCGGGCTCCGAATCCATGTGCCGCTCGGATAGTCTCCGTATTCGTCCTGAAACGTGCCTTGCAAGACCAAGATTTCTTCGCCACCAAAGTGCTGGTGTTTGTTAAAGAAGGTTCCTGGCGCCCAACGTACCAGTGCCGTATGTGTCGTACCGAACTGACTCAGCGCGAGCACTTCTAGGCCGCTGACCAAGCCTGGACGCCACCGCCGATCCGGCGGACGAACGACAACCTGTTCTGAGTCGCGATCATCCAGGTGACGGAGTTTGACAAACAGCGTGCATCCGGCGGCACTTCTCGGGGCATGCCTAGATCCGGGCGGATTCTTGATGTAAGTGCCAGCAGGGTAGACACCGTACTCATCCGCGAACTCCCCATCGAGCACCACTATTTCCTCGCCCTGCGGGTGTGCATGCGATGGAAATGCCGCGCCTGGCAGATATCGAACGATGCTGGTCGCCCGGGCATCTTCGCCGCCGTCACGTGCGAGCAAACGCCGCTCGACACCAGCCACAGGACTGAACTGCCAGGGCAGTTCTGCCGAGCGAAGCACGACACGTTTGGATGGGTCGTCGTTCAGATTCATCGCCGACGCGGGTCAGTCTGCCGAATAGATTCGGACTTCAGGGTCAGCCTTGAGCAAGGGCTTGAGGCCGACCACCACATCCTTCGTAAAGAGATCGCTGCTGAGGTATGCCTCGGCTTGCTTGCGCGTGGCGAAGCCATGCAGCACCTGCACGTCGTCATCGCGAATCAGCAGCTCCTTCGACTTTGCGCCGGGAACTTTGGTGAGGAAGGGCTGCTTGAATTTGGCGTAGACAGCACCTGCGGCGGCCCGGTCCTGTGGGTCGACCTTGAGCGTGATTTCGAGGTACGCTTTCTCCGCAAATGCAAGGCTCGGCACGGCTAGGGCTGACGCGACGAGCATGGCAGCTAGGGGTTTGGCGATCGCGCGTTGAAAGCTATTTGTCATGATGTTCTCCGGGTGAAATGAAGCGTGGACAGTTTTCGGCGGATCAGGCTGCTGCGTAGACACGCACATCGGGCGAGCTTTGCAGTAGCGGCTTCAGTGCGGTGACCACGTCTTGGTTGAACAGTGCGCTGGCGAGGTAGGCCTTGGCGTTCTCGACCGAATCGAAGCCGTGCAACACCTGCACGTCTTCGTCTCTGATCAGCAATTCCTTGGACTTGGCGCCCTTCGCCTGAGCCAGGAACGGGCCTTTAAATTGGGCGTAGATCGCAGCGGCCGCTGGACGATCCTTCGCCGCGATATTCAGGCTGATTTGCAGATAGACCATCTTCATTCTCCTTAAGGTTTCCGCCGGCGGGATGCCAACTTGTATGAAGGTTACGCACTATCTGGTTCATTCGGAAATTGTCTTTTCGCATGTAATTCATTCGCATGTGCTATAAATAACGGATGAATCTCAGCCAACGCATGTGCTATAAATAACGGATGAATCTCAGCCAACTTCGCTTTGCCAGTGCCGTCGCTTCCACGGGGTCGTTCACGACCGGTGCTGTGGAATGCTGCGTGACCCAGCCAACGCTGTCGAACGGCATCGCGCAACTGGAAAACGAGTTGGGTGAACGCTTGTTCGTGCGCACGACTCGCAAGGTCGCTCTGACCCCCTTTGGTGTGCACGTCTTGCCCTACATCAATGAGGTGCTGAGCGCGCAGACCAGCCTGGTTCGGCAGACTCAGGTTTTCCTCAGTCCAGAGAAGCGTTTGATTCGCATCGGCACGTCGCCGCTGGTCAGTGCAAACCTGTTGGGGCTGATGATTGAGCCGTTCCGCCTCCGCAACCCAAACGTTGATGTGGTGCTGCGCGAGATGAACATGACGGACCTTTATCGCATGCTCGATGAAGGGCTCTTGGATTTTGTTTTCGGCGTCGCAAATGTTCAAAAAGGATCGTGGATCGCAACATTCCTGTACGAAGAGCCGTTGCTCTTCGTGCCCCGAGGCGCGGTGTGGCCGAACGGCCAGCCTCGGCATTCGGTACAACTCAAAGACATCGCGGATGAAACCTATGTCATGGTGCCCGACGCCTGTGGGTTGTCACGTGCGACCCGCGCGCTGTTCCGCAGTCACCGCCGCAAGCTTCACGAATACTCGGGCGAAGCAATGAGCTACCAGGTGCTGGAAGAGTGGGCATCATTGGGTATTGGCGCGGCGATACTGCCAAAGTCGAAGGTGGCCGCGAGCGGGCACGCTGCATTTCCGATCGCCGACAAATCTGGCCGAGAGGTCACGATCGGCTTCGAAGCAACCTGGTCGCGAACTGGCGCCCAACCACCACACTTGCTTGAGTTTGCCACCCACCTTCGCAAGGTCGTTCCGGGGATCATTAGTGGCCTGGGGCCCGGCACGAAGAGGTGACCGCCAAACCAGAGGTTGTAGCCATCACGAAGGAACTCGTCGCCCTCCCGCAATCTGCTACAGCCAGCCGAGCTTAGCGTGCTTTATTTTCCGTTTTCTGAGACGACCCCTTAAAAGCCTTAGCCTTAACGACAGAGAACGGAACGCCTTTCACCTTATCGGAACCAGATCTCGGTCTAATGACTTGAGACATTGTTTCTCCAAGTTCTTGCTGCAAATCTTCAATCTTAGAAAGTACCAACCTGATAGTGTCGGGCGTAAAATCGGCTGTTCTGGCATCGTTGGTAAGCCACCATTTTAAAAGCCCACCCAAGCGGCCAAGGTTGCCGCTAATTTTTGCCATTTCGCGCACCTGTTCTGCGTCAACGATCCCGCTGACTTGGTATCCCTGCCCCACGGCCAACAAGAATGATGATGCCGTTTTACCAGTAGATCTTGCGTTATCTTCAATCCGTTTTTTTTCTTCAGGGAGGCAGTAAACCGTGATGCGCTGGCTTCCTTTTCTCGTTTTTGAATCTTTTTTGGCGGATTCACTCATGGCGTTAAATTCTCTTAGTTGATCAAATGACGGTAGTCAGCAAGCCTCGCAGAGCAGGAACGTTGAGCCCCGAAGGGAGCGAATAAGTCAAAGTAAAGTCATGGACACGGCTCGCCAGTGGTACATGTACTTTACCCATCCTGCCCGTCATACTCATCAGTTTTCTTCAAGTTTTTCTCGATGTTTTCCCACGTATGTTTAACGACTTTATTTCGTAAGCGATAAAAACAGGCAAAAAACGCATAAAAACAAGGTTTTCAGTGCAAAATACTAAGAAGATACTAAGTAAATACGTGGTATATCAGCGATAAATCAGATCTACACCAATAAAAGAGATCTGCTTGGAGATCTCCTTGAAAATCCGCGATTGAATATGTAACAAAATCAAAATCTAAAAATCAGTTTCACTTTACTTCCCGAACTCGTGAGAGCGTTTTTAAGCGGCTTTCTTTAGGCTGCCAATCCTACGAGATGCCCAACATGGTAAAAACGTCTCCTAATGCTTCCTATGCGCTCTGGAGCATAGCGACAGCATGTAAGCGAAGCGACACGCTTTTAGGAGGGGCGTTTTTTGCCCCCTCCCCGTCCTGCTAAGCCGCTTTTGATTTTTAACTTAACGATCAGCTCCTCGATGCTGGACGGTCGAAGACAAAATGAACTTATAGCGCGGCTCTCCAGTCTCGCCCCTGCCAACGGCAGGAAATGGCGAGGCATTTTAGGGGAAGGGTGGAGCCTTTAGGCGACCTTGGGGCGCAGCCCCGTGGTCGCGGCACAGCCGCTAGATGTTGGTTATCCACAGCCAACAGCATTAAAAGCTTTTCTTTAACTTAAAGATCTTTAAAGATCTTAGGGAATCGAAATAACCATTAAAAATCATAGACATCTAGAACGAAAGGTGGTGATGGACAAGGCGAAAGGTGGTGATGGACAAGGCGAAAGGTGGTGATGGACAAGGGAAAGGTGGTGATGGACAAGGCGAAAGGTGGTGATGGACAAGGGACGGGTGGTAACTACTTTACAAAGCAAATACCACCTTTTATGATAGAGGTATTCAATAAAAATAAATCACCACTTATGAATCTATCTAGCGTTTCTGCGAAGACAAAAATCCGCCATAAAAACGACATCAACACCACCCTATCGCGGATGCCGTTAGCTTCCCGTAGAGTGCTGTTCATGGCTATAGCACAGGTGAACCCGAAGAAACTCATGGAAAAGGGGCAGGTATTCCGAATCTATGCCACCGAGTACGCCAAGATTGCGAACATCGACACGGACACGGCTTACGCCCAACTAAGTGCCGCCGCTAAAGATCTTCAGAAGCAGGTGATAGGAATACCCAAAGACCAACTACTGCCACTGTTCAGGCGCGCAGGCGAGCCGTTGTTGGAGAAGCCGACAGGCACAGGAATTCGTATGCTAAACGTCACGGAGTGGTGTGATTACGAAGAGGGTAATGGCTACATCGACATTAGTTTTACTCGACAGATGGAGCCGTATATTTGCCGTATAGAGCGAGACTTTACTACGCAAGTGCTGCTGTCTACTGCGCGACTGAGAGACACGAACGCCAGCAATTTTTATCAACTAATCCGCAGAAAAATTGGCGAAAAACGGGGTCGCTATTTCGACATTGGTGTCGATGAACTTAAGGACGAATTGGAGCTGTTTACTCTTAAAAATCGTGAGAAAATTTACTCATACCCATTGTTTAAAGACTTTAATAAATTCGTGATAAAGAAGAGTTTGGATACAATCAACGACACGACAGAAATTAAAGATCTCCAAGTACAAATCATCGAGCGTCGCCAACGCAAAGCGACCCGTTTACGGTTCACTTTTCGCGTTGACGATCAAATGACCTTTGATGGATTTTGATTTTGTAACAAAATCAATCTAACTACTGAACCAAGCTATTTTCCTGATAGAACTGCTCAATGAATTTGGGATGTTCTGCGATCTGCTCAGCCACCATCAGCAAATCTGAAAGGTACAAAGCGTCACTATCTAAAACCTTCCAATTGCCATACATGACATAGAGAATCGCTACGCTCATTTCCACATCGTGAGGCAATGCAGCGCTAGATAGCACATGTTTTTTCAGATATGGAACGGCCTCATATTCAGAACTAAAACCGGGGAGAGTTTGGAACATTTCAACAATATCTGGCGGAACGTGAACCACTTGTTCTTGATTAGATTTTTCTTGTGCTCTTTGCTTCTGTAAACGAGCTTGCTTAGCTTTATTTTTTGCCCTTTTTGTTCTTTTGTCGGTATTACTCATAGATCTCTTTCCTGTGCCCTATCAAAGCAGTCAGAATGACTAATTTGCTATCTTGAATTTCACAAAGTACTCGATAGTCACCTACTCGATAACGCCAAAAAATCCCCAAATCCCCCTTCAGGGGCTTTCCTGACGTTCTCGGATCGTCCAATATCGCTATGCGCTGTTCCAAAAAATCCAGAATGCGTTTAGCGTTCTGCTTATCCATTTTTTTTAGTGATTTTAGCGCTCGTTCTGAGTAATCAATTGTCCAAGCCAAGTGACGCCCTCACATCTTCGCTACTGTAGGTTTTTTCAGCCCCTTTACGAATATCAGAGACAATCTGAGCCGCAAGATAGTAATCCTCCAGATCTTCTAAATGAGTCAAAATAGCTTCTCTGGCGTAAAAGGTTTTTGTTCTACCGGTTTGATCTGCCAAAGCAGCCAGACGGGTTTCAATATCATCAGGTAACCGTATTGCTAACATAGTTAAATCCTCCACATGCTATACATGTATAGCATACGCTATTTATCGATTTAATCCACGATCATATCTTCGGCACATTGTACAAATTTGATTTTGTTACTTATTCAAAACTGGTTTCGTTGTAAACGTGACGTGTTGCGCGTTGTCATCAAGAGAGCGCAGAAATACAGGCTCTGAGGCTTGTCCATTTTGATAGTGTCCATCGATGTACGCAGTCTCGTCCAAATGAGTGATTAACGTTTTAATGGCGTCTTGATATTTCTCAGGAACCCGCATGACTACAGTCTTTTCGTATTTCGTTTTTCGCCCGGCACCAGGGCGCGCACCGCCTCTATTAACCACATATTTAGCCGCTTCTTCAGACATAACCCTCTCCTTACATTGATTCTGTAACAAAATCATAGTTTGAATTTGTTACAGAATCAATTACTCTCTTTCAATTCACCGGCTTCGAACTCGGCTAAATACGCCTCTAACACTTCGGCGTCCTTAAAGGGGTCGCCTCAGAAAACGGAAAATAAAGCACGCTAAGCCGGTTGCAGCGGTCGTAGCGGCCTGAATTTGCCCGCGCCGATCTTGGCGCTGCTGCGCCAGAGGTAATCTCCGGTCAGGTTGATGTGCTCCCAGCCCAGTGGCGACAGGTACTGCAACAGCGCCTCATCGACGGCATGGCCGTTGCCACGCAAGGCATGCGCTGCGCGCTCCAGGTAGACCGTGTTCCACAACACGACAGCCGCCGTCACCAAGTTGAGGCCGCTGGCACGGTAGCGCTGCTGCTCAAAGCTGCGGTCACGGATTTCGCCCAGCCGGTTGAAGAACACCGCCCTGGCCAGCGCGTTGCGGGCTTCGCCCTTGTTCAGCCCGGCATGGACGCGGCGGCGCAGCTCGACGCTTTGCAGCCAGTCCAAGATGAACAGCGTGCGCTCGATGCGCCCCAGCTCGCGCAAGGCTACGGCCAAGCCATTCTGGCGCGGATAGCTGCCGAGCTTGCGCAACATCAGCGAGGCCGTCACCGTGCCCTGTTTGATCGAGGTGGCCAGCCGCAGGATTTCATCCCAATGGGCGCGGACATGCTTGATGTTGAGCGTGCCACCAATCATCGGCTTGAGGGCATCATAGGTGGTTTCGCCCTTGGGAATGTAGAGCTTGGTGTCGCCCAGGTCGCGGATGCGCGGCGCGAAACGGAAGCCCAACAGGTGCATCAAGGCGAAGACGTGATCGGTGAAGCCCGCCGTGTCTGTGTAGTGTTCCTCGATGCGCAGGTCGGACTCGTGGTACAGCAGACCATCGAGCACGTAGGTCGAGTCGCGCACGCCGACATTGACCACCTTAGTATGAAACGGCGCGTACTGGTCGGAGATGTGGGTGTAGAACGTCCGCCCTGGGCTGCTGCCATATTTTGGATTGATGTGTCCGGTGCTCTCGGCCTTGCTCCCTGTTCGGAAGTTCTGGCCGTCCGACGATGACGTAGTGCCATCGCCCCAATGCCCGGCGAACGGGTGCCGGAACTGGGCGTTCACCAGTTCGGCCAGCGCCGCCCCGTAGGTTTCGTCACGGGTATGCCAGGCTTGCAGCCAGGCGAGCTTGGCGTAGGTCGTTCCGGGGCAGGACTCGGCCATTTTCGTCAGCCCCAGGTTGATCGCGTCGGCCAGGATCGTGGTCAGCAACAGGTTCTTGTCCTTGGCCAGATCGCCCGATTTCAGGTGCGTGAAGTGGCGGGTGAAGCCCGTCCATTCATCGACTTCAAGCAGCAGTTCGGTGATCTTGACGTGCGGCAGGATCATGGCCGTCTGGTCGATCAGCGCCTGCGCGGTGTCGGGCACCACTGCGTCGAGCGGCGTGATTTTCAGGCCCGACTCTGTGAGGATGGCGTCCGGCAGATCGTTCGCCGCCGCCATGCGGTTGACCGTGGCGAGCTGCGCTTCCAGCAGCTCCAAGCGCTCGCTCAGGTACTGGTCGCAGTCGGTGGCCACGGCCAGCGGTAATTCACTGGACTGCTTGAGGCTGGCGAATTTCTCGGGCGGCACCAAGTAGTCCTCGAAGTCCTTGAACTGGCGCGAACCCTGCACCCAGATGTCGCCCGAGCGCAGGGAGTTCTTGAGTTCCGACAGGGCGCACAGTTCGTAGTAGCGCCGGTCGATTCCGGTGTCGGTCATTACCAGCTTCTGCCAGCGCGGCTTGATGAAGCCGGTCGGCGCATCGGCGGGCACCTTGCGGGCGTTGTCGGTGTTCATGCCGCGTAGCACGTCGATGGCGTCGAGCACGTTCTTGGCGGCGGGCGCTGCCCGCAGCTTGAGTATGTCGAGAAATTCCGGCGCGTAGCGGCGCAAGGTGGCGTAGCTCTCGCCGATGCGGTGCAGGAAATCGAAGTCATCGGGCTGTGCGAGCTTCTGCGCCTCGGTGACGCTCTCGGCGAAAGCGTCCCAGGACATGACAGCCTCGATAGCGACGAACGGATCGCGGCCCGACTGCTTGGCGTCGATCAGCGCCTGGCCGATGCGCCCGTACAGGCGCACCTTGGCGTTGATGGCTTTGCCCGATGCCTGGAACTGCTGCTGATGCTTGTTCTTGGCGGCGTTGAACAGCTTGCCCAGGATGCGGTCGTGCAGGTCGATAATTTCGTCGGTGACGGTGGCCATGCCCTCAATGGCCACCGTCACCAAAGTAGCGTAGCGCCGCTGAGGCTCGAACTTGGCCAAGTCGGCGGGTGTCATCTGGCCGCCCTCGCGGGCGATCTTGAGCAGCCGGTTTTGATGAACCAGCCGCTCGATGCCGGTAGGCAGATCGAGCGCCTGCCAGGCTTTGAGGCGTTCGATGTGTTCCAGCATGTGGCGCGAGTTCGGTTTGACGGGCGACTGGCGCAACCAGGCCAGCCAGGTCGTCTTGCCGTTGTCGCGGCGTTTCAGCAAATCGTCGAGACGATGCCGGTGCCCATCCGACAGTGGCTCGGACAGGACTTCATAGATGCGCCGGTTGGCGCGGGTGATGGCTTCGGCACTGGCGCGCTCGATGGCGTTAAGCGCGGGCAGGATAATCGACTGCCGCCGTAGATGCTCAATCAAGGCGCTTACCAGCACGATGCCTTTGTCGGTTTGCATGGCCAGCTCGGTCAGCGTGTGTACGGCCTGCCGGTAGTGGCTCATGGTGAACGGCTGGAAGCCGAACACCGTTTGCAGTTCGACCAGGTGCTCGCGCCTGGTCTGCTCCCGCTGCCCGTAGTCGTCCCAGCTTTCGACGCCGACCTTGAGCTGGTCGGCGACCAGTTTCAGTAGGGGCAAGAACGGCGACTGATCGACGCCAAGGAAAATGCCAGGAAAGCGCAGGTAGCAGAGCTGGACTGCAAAGCCCAAGCGGTTCGCAGGCCCGCGCCGCTGCCGGATGATTGAGAGGTCGGAATCGCTGAACGTGTAATGTCGAATCAGGTCGTCCTTGGTGTCCGGCAACGCCAGCAGGCTTTCCCGCTCGACAGCGGACAGAATGGAGCGACGTGGCATATCTACTGATCAGTTCTCAAATATTGATAGAGAGTCTCCCGGCTGACACCAAACTCGCGGGCCAATTTGGCCTTTTGCTCGCCGGCGTCGGCCCGCCGACGCAACTCGGATGCGCGCTCTGACGACAGGGCTTTCTTGCGGCCCCGATAGGCTCCGCGCTGCTTGGCCAGTGCAATGCCCTCACACTGCCTCTCGCGGATCAGGGCGCGCTCAAACTCGGCGAATGCCCCCATCACAGACAGCATCAGGTTTGCCATTGGCGAGTCCTCGCCGGTAAACGTCAGGCATTCCTTGACGAACTCGATGTGCACGCCGCGCTTGGTAAGCTTTTGCACCAGGTGGCGCAAGTCATCGAGGTTGCGCGCCAGGCGATCCATGCTGTGCACCACCACGGTATCGCCTTCGCGCACGAAGGCGAGCAGCGCATCAAGTTCGGGGCGCTGGGTGTCCTTTCCCGATGCCTTGTCTGTGAACACCTTGTCCACCTGGGCTTGCTCAAGCTGGCGATCCGGGTTCTGATCGAAGCTGGCTAAATTTGCCCAACGCGCCAAAAATGTAAAGTTAGCAAAACAACGCTACAACCCTCTTTGCTCACAGATAGGATCAGAAGCAAACCATTCTAGAAAATCATCTAAACTTGAATTT
>Ga0247725_1001824_pt1 | contig 10070 bp, 6 predicted proteins | sample OKSTACKMCFT3sol_FD_183021 | JGI IMG/M metagenome (GOLD analysis project Ga0247725, IMG submission 183021) | Subsurface sediment microbial communities from gas well in Oklahoma, United States - OK STACK MC-FT3-sol | ecosystem: Environmental > Terrestrial > Deep subsurface > Rock core/Sediment... | reverse complement strand
CACTCATACCTGCCGCCAGCAGAAGTTCGGCCGTCATTCCCCGCCCTGCAATTAAATGCTTACTGAAACTGCCATCATAAATGTGCTGATTACCACAGGAAGGACTACGCGCCTTTAAAATCGCTATTTTAATGCCTTGCTCCTGAGCCAAAGCAAGCGCCTTTTGTGCTCCCAACCTAAAAGCCGCTGTGACATCTTCACCCTGCGCTGTTAGCACTAGATCGCCGACACGCTCGGCCGCTGGCCTTGGTGTGGGTAATCCGCCCGCGCATTCAGGACAAAACGCCACTATCCGCCCTTCTCGCTGCCATCGCTGCATCCACTCGTCTTGCAGCAGATTATGACCGCCGTCATAGCGTACCGCCTGCCCAAGCAAACAACTGCTAATGAGGATTTTCTCCATCTTGTCCCTCTATACCTTCACCCTGTAGGTGCCAACCAATACCTTCTCAGCATTGTACTCAATAAGTCGCAATGGGGTAAAAGCTGTGCTTGATCGCACCATCTGACATCACTCGACACCAAAATTGTCGACAATTACCAATTAAAAAATAGAGAAGATAAAATTATCAAAATCAAATTAAATACAAAATAACCAACAAATACAGTAGCTAAAAATAAAAACGACAGAAGTATAGACTTACGTCTAAGTAAACATATTGTTGACAATGGGATTTAACGGGACTATTTTTTACCCATAGTCGACAATCCAGCAATCAACGAGTGATGCGCAGTATGTTGAAGCAAGAGACCATATTCCCCACAGATGACACCCCAAGTTCAGCGGCTCATGCCGCGACGAGCCCAACGAATAAGGTGAAATCCCTCGCCAGCGAAAAATCGTCAACCACCTTAGCCGATCAAATTTTGGTGCAAATACAAACCAGCATCATCAAGGGTGAACTGCCTGCAGGCAGTAAGATCAACGAGCAAGCCCTCGCCGAAAAATACGGCATCAGCCGCGGCCCGACCCGTGAGGCGCTGCAAACCTTAGAAAGACAACGTCTCGTAGTCCGTGCGCCCCATGTCGGAGCTCGAGTCGCTCAACTCACAGTGAGCGAGTTAAACGATTTATATCAATTACGTAGCGTGCTCGAAGGCATGGCCTGCGAACTTGCCGCCAGCCGTATTACCCCAGAACAATTAGCCAAGTTAGAAGACTTACTCGCGGTGCAAGAAACCGCGCTGGCCAATGGCGATACCTATTTCCAAGAGGAAGGTGATGTCGACTTCCATTATCAAATCATCCAAGCCAGCGGCAATAAACATCTGCAAGAAACCTTAATTGGCGGGCTTTATCATCTGCTGCGGATGTATCGCTATCAGTGCACCAATAAGAACCGCCCAGTAAAAGCCATTGCCGAACACAGACGCATAGTCGAAGCCATTGCCCAGCGTGATGGTGAACTCGCTAGCCTGTTGATGCGTCGCCATATTGAGCAAGGCCGTAAAAATACCGAATTACGCTTGATTGAATTACAAGCTAACGCCGCCGCGAAAGAAACCTTAGCCAATATCAGCTAAGTCGCAGCCCATAAGCATCGAATACTGATCATTCAGTACTTTTTAATTGGATAAGGACAAGACCATGACCCAAAGCGCAGGATTACGTTTTCGCCAAGCTCTTGCTAACTCAAAACCCTTACAAATCGTTGGCACCACCAATGCGTATTTCGCCTTGATGGCGGAGCAAACCGGTTTCCAAGCCCTGTATCTGTCGGGCGCAGGCGTAGCGAACGCCTCCTACGGTTTGCCGGATTTAGGCATGACCTCGATGAACGATGTGCTAATCGATGCAGGTCGTATCACCTCAGCAACTCAACTGCCACTGCTGGTCGATATCGACACCGGTTGGGGTGGCGCCTTCAACATCGCCCGCACCATTAAAGAGTTTGAGAAAATCGGTGTAGCTGCCGTGCACATGGAAGACCAAGTGTCGCAAAAGCGTTGTGGCCACAGACCCAACAAAGCGGTCGTCAGTACCGAGGAAATGGTTGACCGTATCAAGGCCGCCGTCGATGCCCGCACCGACCCTAACTTTGTGATCATGGCGCGCACCGATGCGGTTGCCGTTGAAGGTTTAGAAGCGGGTATCGAACGTGCAAAAGCCTATATCGCCGCGGGTGCCGATATGATTTTCGCCGAAGCCTTAACTGAGCTGGACCAATACCGTCACTTCAAAGCCCAAGTTAACGCACCAATTCTGGCGAACATGACCGAATTTGGCCAAACCCAATTGTTCAACAAAGAAGAACTCGCCGAAGCGGGCGCCGACATGGTGCTTTACCCACTCGGCACTTTCCGCGCCGCTAACCAAGCCGCACTGAAAGTGATGCAAGCGCTGATGAATGATGGTCATCAACGCAATGTCTTAGACACTATGCAGACCCGTACGGATTTGTATAAGTACTTGGGCTACCACGCCTTTGAAGACAAGTTAGATCAATTATTTAGCCAAGATAAGTAAAAGATAAGTACAGACCATGGACGTCAGTAGAAGCTTAGGCTTCGCGTTGTTACTGATACCCAGATGCGAGAGCCGTGACCTCAAATAACGGCTCCTGCATCACCGATATGCTGCAACCCTACATAAGGCTAAAACTCTGTATTTAGTCAACATTTATGCAGCTTTAACCAAAAAGGTAGACGGCTAATATTGAGCCTGTCTGCAATAACCATAGCGTTAACGGAAGGGAAGAATTATGTCAGACGCAAAAAAATTAAGTGGTGCTGGATTACGTGGCCAGAGCGCGGGTGAGACTGCACTAAGTACTGTAGGTGTATCGGGTAGCGGCCTGACCTACCGCGGTTACGATGTAAAAGATCTGGCCGAAAACGCCACCTTCGAAGAAGTCGCCTACCTGATCCTTTACGGTGAACTGCCCACCACTGCACAACTCGAGACCTATAAGACCAAACTTAAGGGCATGCGCGGCCTGCCACAGGCATTAAAAGAAGTGTTAGAGCGCATTCCTGCCGACGCCCATCCAATGGATGTCATGCGTACCGGTTGCTCGATGCTGGGTAACCTCGAAGCCGAGCACAACTTTAGCGAGCAAAGCCAAATTGCTGACCGTTTACTGGCGGCCTTCCCATCGATTATCTGCTACTGGTATCGCTTTAGCCACGATGGCGTACGCATCGACACCGAAACCTCCGATGAGCAAATCGGTGCTCACTTCCTGCACCTGCTGCACGGCAAAGCTCCATCGGCGCTGCACGTTAAGGTAATGGACGTATCGTTAATTCTGTATGCAGAGCATGAGTTTAACGCTTCAACCTTTACCGCCCGTGTGTGTGCATCGACCCTGTCGGACATGCATTCCTGCGTCACGGGTGCTATCGGCTCACTGCGTGGTCCATTGCACGGCGGCGCTAACGAAGCGGCGATGGAACTCATTCAAGATATGAAAGACGAAGCCGATGCCCGCGATGTGCTCATGGGTAAACTCGAGCGCAAAGAAAAGATTATGGGCTTTGGTCACGCCATCTACCGAGATTCAGATCCTCGTAACGCCATCATCAAAGAATGGTCAGAAAAACTGGCCGCAGATTATGGCGATGATCGCCTCTATCGCGTATCGGTCGCCTGTGAAGCCCTGATGTGGGAACAGAAAAAACTCTTCTGTAACGCCGACTTCTTCCACGCCAGTGCTTACCACTTCATGGGCATTCCAACCAAACTGTTTACCCCGATCTTCGTTTGTTCACGGGTAACAGGTTGGACGGCGCACGTGATGGAGCAGCGTTCAAACAACCGCATTATTCGTCCAAGTGCCGACTATGTGGGTGTATCACCACGCAAAGTGGTACCCATTGCCAACCGTTAAGCAAAACTGACCACACTTAGCGCGAGACTTCACTCAAGGTGCGTCTCGCGCCGACTTCATTTTCCGAAATGGATGATGTTATGAGCACTGTTATGAACACCCAATATCGCAAGCCTTTACCCGGCACAGCACTCGACTATTTCGATACCCGCGAAGCCATTGAAGCCATTGCCCCCGGCGCCTATGCGAAATTGCCTTACACCTCACGCGTGTTAGCGGAAAACTTAGTGCGTCGCTGCGAGCCGCAGGCGCTTACCGACTCACTAAAACAAATTATTGAATCAAAACAGGAACTGGATTTCCCATGGTTCCCAGCCCGCGTGGTGTGCCACGATATTTTAGGGCAAACAGCTCTCGTTGACCTTGCGGGTCTGCGTGATGCGATTGCTGCTAAGGGAGGCGATCCGGCGCAGGTTAACCCTGTGGTTCCAACTCAGCTGATTGTTGACCACTCACTGGCAGTGGAATTCGGTGGTTTCGATAAAGATGCCTTCGCCAAAAACCGCGCTATCGAAGACAGGCGAAACGAAGACAGATTTCACTTTATCAACTGGACGCAAAAAGCCTTTAAAAACATCGATGTGATCCCGCAGGGTAACGGCATCATGCACCAGATAAATCTGGAGCGTATGTCACCCGTGGTCCATGCCCGTGATGGCGTGGCCTTCCCAGATACCTTAGTGGGCACCGACAGTCACACGCCACACGTGGATGCGCTGGGCGTTATCGCTATCGGTGTGGGTGGACTTGAGGCCGAAAGCGTGATGCTGGGCCGCGCCTCCTATATGCGTCTGCCCGACATTATCGGCGTTGAACTCACAGGCAAACCTCAGCCGGGTATCACCGCTACCGATATCGTTTTAGCCTTGACCGAATTCCTGCGTAAGGAAAAAGTGGTTTCCTCTTACCTTGAGTTCTTCGGCGAAGGCGCAGAGGCTTTAACACTTGGCGATCGCGCGACTATCTCTAACATGACGCCAGAATTTGGTGCCACCGCCGCCATGTTCTACATCGACCAACAAACGCTAGACTACCTAACCCTCACGGGTCGTAGCGACGAGCAAGTGAAGCTGGTTGAAACCTATGCCAAGACCACAGGTTTGTGGAGCGATGATCTCAAGCAGGCCGAGTACCCACGTACCCTGCATTTTGATCTGTCATCGGTAGTGCGTACCATTGCTGGCCCATCGAATCCCCATGCTCGCGTTCCGACTTCAGAACTGGCCGCGCGCGGCATCAGCGGCGTGGTTGAAAACGAGCCAGGCCTGATGCCAGATGGCGCCGTGATTATTGCGGCCATCACTAGCTGCACCAACACCAGTAACCCACGTAACGTGATTGCAGCAGGCCTGCTGGCACGTAACGCCAATGCCAAAGGCTTAAGTCGCAAACCTTGGGTTAAAACCTCACTCGCCCCTGGCTCTAAGGCGGTACAACTGTATTTAGAAGAAGCCAACTTGCTGCCAGAGCTTGAGTCATTAGGCTTCGGTATCGTCGGTTTTGCCTGCACCACCTGTAACGGTATGAGCGGCGCCCTCGACCCGGTTATCCAGCAGGAAGTGATCGACCGCGATCTTTACGCTACCGCCGTATTATCCGGTAACCGTAACTTCGACGGCCGTATTCACCCCTACGCTAAGCAAGCCTTCCTCGCATCACCGCCATTAGTCGTCGCCTATGCAATCGCAGGGACGATTCGCTTCGATATCGAGAAGGATGTACTCGGTCAAGATAAAGACGGCAAGCCAGTGCGCTTAATCGATATTTGGCCAACGGATGCCGAAATCGATGCTGTGATTGCGGCAAGCGTGAAGCCAGAGCAGTTCCGCAAAGTCTACGAGCCGATGTTCGACCTGAGCGTCGACTATGGCGATAAGGTCAGCCCACTGTACGACTGGCGTCCACAATCAACCTATATCCGCCGCCCACCCTACTGGGAAGGTGCATTAGCGGGCGAGCGCACCCTCAAGGGCATGCGTCCACTCGCGGTATTAGGCGACAACATCACCACCGACCATTTATCGCCATCAAACGCGATTATGATGGACAGCGCGGCGGGCGAATACCTGCACAAGATGGGCCTGCCAGAGGAAGACTTTAACTCCTACGCGACCCACAGGGGCGACCACTTAACCGCCCAGCGCGCGACCTTCGCCAACCCTAAACTCAAAAACGAGATGGCAATTGTCGATGGCAAGGTGAAGCAAGGCTCACTGGCGCGTATCGAGCCAGAAGGCATAGTCACCCGCATGTGGGAAGCCATTGAAACCTATATGGATCGCAAACAACCGCTGATTATTATTGCCGGCGCTGACTATGGTCAGGGTTCATCCCGTGACTGGGCGGCAAAAGGTGTGCGTTTAGCGGGTGTTGAGGCGATTGTCGCCGAAGGTTTCGAGCGTATTCACCGCACAAACTTAGTCGGTATGGGCGTGTTGCCGCTGGAGTTCAAAGCGGGCGAGAATCGCGCGACCTATGGCATCGATGGCACCGAGGTGTTTGATGTTGTTGGTGATATCGCGCCACGTGCAGACTTGACCGTTATCATCACCCGTAAAAACGGTGAGCATGTCGAAGTGCCTGTGACCTGTCGTTTACATACCGCTGAAGAAGTGTCTATCTACTCTGCTGGCGGCGTACTGCAACGGTTTGCGCAGGATTTTTTAGAGTCAAATCTGAAGTAAGATTCGCGCTAAAAGGCGGCAATGCCGACAAGCTTGCCGCCTATATCGACACGAACCTTTTCGCTATTCCCCTTGGAGTTAATAGCATGAGTAATAAACTTTTCCCGCCCCAGATTAAAGTGGCTGCAACCTATATGCGTGGTGGCACTAGCAAAGGGGTATTTTTCCGTCTGCATGATTTACCCGAAGCAGCCCAAGTACCCGGCCCTGACCGTGATGCACTACTGCTGCGCGTCATTGGCAGCCCCGACCCCTATGGTAAACAAATTGATGGTATGGGCGGCGCAACTTCAAGCACCAGCAAGACGGTTATTCTGTCTAAAAGCAGCCAAGCCGACCACGATGTTGACTATCTGTTTGGCCAAGTGTCTATCGACAAACCCTTTGTGGATTGGAGCGGTAATTGCGGCAACTTGACCGCCGCCGTCGGCGCATTTGCCATCAGCAATGGGCTGATTGATGCTGCGCGCATCCCGCAAAACGGTATCTGCACCGTGCGTATTTGGCAGGCCAATATTGCAAAAACCATTATTGCCCATGTGCCGATTACCGATGGCATGGTGCAAGAGACAGGCGATTTTGAGCTCGATGGCGTGACCTTCCCCGCCGCCGAAGTGCAGATCGAATTTATGAACCCCGCCGCTAACGAAGATGGCGATGGTGGCAGCATGTTCCCAACGGGTAATTTAGTGGATGTACTCGAAGTACCCGGGATTGGCAGCTTTAATGCCACCATGATTAACGCGGGTATCCCAACCATCTTTATCAATGCTGAGGACTTAGGTTACTCGGGCACTGAACTGCAAGACGATATCAACAGCGATAATGCCGCTCTTGCCAAGTTTGAGACCATCCGTGCTTATGGCGCCGTACGTATGGGACTTATCACACATATTGATGAGGCCGCATCACGCCAACATACCCCTAAGGTGGCCTTTGTTGCTAAGCCGAAAAACTATGTGTCATCCAGCGGCAAAGCAGTTGCAGCGGAGGAGATCGATCTTCTGGTACGTGCCCTCTCCATGGGCAAATTGCACCATGCGATGATGGGCACAGCCGCCGTAGCGATTGGTACCGCGGCGGCGATTCCCGGCACTTTAGTCAATCTCGCGGCAGGCGGTGGTGAGAAGGAAGCGGTACGTTTTGGCCATCCTTCTGGCACCCTTCGCGTCGGCGCACAGGCCATGCAACAAAACGGCGAATGGACAGTGACTAAAGCCATTATGAGTCGCAGCGCCCGAGTGCTGATGGAAGGTTTTGTACGCGTGCCCACCGTATAAAACCAGACAACTGATTCGCACCTTCAAGTTGATTGATATCACCCTATCAATAGAGTTCAACCAAAGGCCTTGCTTCTCCCCCTTCCGGCAAGGTCTTTTTTTATTTATCTTCCCTGCGAGCTGCAATATGTTGGCATTCGGTAAAAAATGCTAAACTTGCGTTGGTCACAGCTGATATTGATAAAAACACCTTACGCTATATAAATCTGTGAATAAATTAACCATTATTTTAATTTTAAAACTGAGATCGCGTCAGTCTCATTCTTAACGCGACATTCCTAAAGTAACGTTAATAATACCTCCCAAAATTGGGGAAAAAGTAGGGAATGATAGGGGTAGCTTTGAGTCAACCAATCCTTAGACTAATCGTTAGCGTGCTCTGCATTCTCAGTTTTGTTGCGGTGCTTCCCGCAGGCTTGGCATTACCGCTTAATGCGGCAAATACACTGCTTAAATTTGAGCATATCCGCAGCGAAGAAGGGTTAAACCAAAACACAATCACCAGCCTATTTATGGACAGTGCTGGCATGCTGTGGATTGGCACTCAAGATGGACTCCATAGCTATAACGGTTACAACTTCAATCTTTTTATCCACTCCCCTAATGATCCTCAAAGCATTTCAGAAAGTTTTATCTCGGATATTATCCAAGATGCCCAAGGTTATCTTTGGATAGGTACTTTTAGCCAAGGTATAAATCGGCTCAATTTAAAAACAGGCACCTTTGAACGCATTGGCATAGAACAGGGTCTCACCGATCCCAGGGTCACTAAACTCAATATTGTCGGCAATACGCTGTGGATTGGCACTCAAAGTGGCTTGTTTTCTTTTTCCACAAGAACAAAACGCTTAACCCAAGTTTCACTAGGAACCAGCGTTGAACCCTACATCACCAGTCTTGCCAATGTTGATAACACCTATTTACTCGCAGGAACCAGGGATAATGGTACCTTTGCTGTAAGTGCAAATACGATTACGCGGCTGAATGTGCCGCAGGATGTGATTGCTTATCAGATTAAAGCCAATTCAAGTCGAGCAATTAGCTTAGCGCTTGGTAATCAGCTCTGGCACTATGATCTGACCACTCAACAAGGGACTATCATCTGGCAAGCAGAAAATAATGTTCCCTATATCAAAGATTTTGTTCAAACATCCCAAGGACAATTCTGGGTCGTCGGACCTGAAGCTGGTTTAATACAATTAGAAAGAGAGGCGGATCAATTCGTTGCAACTTATCATAAATTTGATCCCAAACGCACCAACAGTATCAGTGAAAACAATATCTTATCCCTGCTAGAAGATCCTTTTGGCAATCTATGGCTCGGCGCGAGTTATTCTGGATTGAATAAGATCAACACTCGCCGTCAATATTTTCAGCATCTGTTTGAATATACGACCGAATTACCTCAACAGAGCAATAATGTCCGTAGCCTTTACCGCAGCCAAGATCAGGCACTGTGGATAGGAACAGAAGGCGCGGGCCTTAAGCGGTTAGCACGAAATAGTAAAACATATGAAAATTACAGCACTTTGTTTGCCAAGGCATTAGGGTTAGAGACTCAATACTTAAACCTCACTCTGCGCTCGATTATTCAAGATAAGCAAGGCGCCCTCTGGTTTGCCAGTAACTATGGACTAGGGCGTCTGGCTCCAAACGGTGAATTTAGCCTACTTAATGTTGCAGATAGCAAAGACACCTCAGCAGAAGCGAACTATATCCGCAGTCTAGAGTTAGATGATCAAAATAGGCTCTGGGTAGCGACATCCCATGCGCTATATCGGAAATCCACTATAAATGATGAATTTACGCCTGTTTCGCTAACAGGCATTGAAAATTTTCATCCTACACAAAACCTGTTACTCACCCTTAGGGCCAATAATAATATTCTGTGGATTGGTTCGCTCAATGGACTAGTAAAATTAGATATGCAAACGGGGCATGGCGACGTTTTTTACCATGACCCCCATGACAAAAACAGCATTATCAATAACCGCATTAGGGATATCTTAGTCGCAAGTAATGGTGATGTTTGGTTTGCGACCCACGGTGGCATTAGTCTGCTATCGTATCAAACCTTATTGCCCATTTTTAGTGATTATACCCGTGAACAAGGTCTACCCAGCGATACAATTTACGCTCTGCTGGAGGATGATGAGCACTGAAGAATCCCCTGATGATTTACAAATAAATCATCAAATTAGGGTGGAAGCGCATCTTGTTGCATGATCAAATGGTTTCTCCAAAAACTACACTTGGACAACAAGATGCGCGAAGCC
>Ga0247725_1001823_pt1 | contig 10073 bp, 10 predicted proteins | sample OKSTACKMCFT3sol_FD_183021 | JGI IMG/M metagenome (GOLD analysis project Ga0247725, IMG submission 183021) | Subsurface sediment microbial communities from gas well in Oklahoma, United States - OK STACK MC-FT3-sol | ecosystem: Environmental > Terrestrial > Deep subsurface > Rock core/Sediment... | reverse complement strand
GCCGCCAGAACCCTCGAACAGCTCTGGAACGCTATCGCACAAGCCATCGACGCCTTCACACCCACCGAATGCGCCAACTACTTCGCCGCCGCCGGATATGATGCAGACTGATCGAAAAATGCTCTAGAATTCTTCCCACTCGTCTTTAACAGCCGCCGCCGCCCCGCCGCGCGAGACAGGGGCCGACGCGCCTGGACGGCTGGCTGGACGCGGCGCGGGCGCGGCGCGTGGCGCGGGGGCTTGCGCGGCTGGAGCCGAAGCGCGACCCGAGATCGAGAAGGTCGCCACCTGACGGGCCAACTCCGCCGTCTGGCTCTTCAGCGAATGGGTCGCGGCCGTCGTCTCCTCGACCATCGCGGCGTTCTGCTGAGTGACCTGGTCCATCTGGTTGACGGCCGTGTTCACCTCCGAAAGCCCGCGCGCCTGGTCCTGGGACGAGGCCGAGATCTGGATGATCAGCTCGTCGATCTCGGCCACCTTGCCGACGATGCCTTTCAGAGCATCACCCGTTTGGCCCACCAGCCCCACGCCGGCCTCGACCTGCTTGGTCGAGGCGCCGATCAGGGCCTTGATCTCCTTGGCGGCCTCGGCCGAACGCTGGGCCAGGGCTCGCACCTCCTGAGCGACCACCGCGAAGCCCTTGCCGGCTTCACCGGCGCGCGCGGCCTCGACGCCGGCGTTCAGGGCCAGCAGGTTGGTCTGGAAGGCGATCTCGTCGATCACCCCGATGATATTGCCGATCTCGCGCGAGCTGGTCTCGATCTCGCCCATGGCCGCGACGGCCTGATCGACCACGATCCCCGACCTTTCGGCCTCGGACTTGGCGCCGGCGACCACGTCCTGGGCCTGCTTGGCGCCGTCTGCGGCCCGGCTAACGGTCTGGGTGATCTCGTCCAGCGCTGCGGCGGTCTCTTCCAGGCTGGCGGCCTGCTGCTCGGTGCGGCGCGCCAGATCGTCGGCGGCGATGCTGATCTCGTCGGTGCCTGAGCGAATGCCGTCCGTCGCGGCGCTGACCCCGCCCATGGCCTGGTCCAGCAGGGCGACGGCGTTATTGAAGTCGTCCTTGAGCTTCTGGAAATCCGGATTTACGTCGATGTCGAGGCGAGATTGCAGATCGCCCTGGGCCAGGCGGTCGAGGGCCTCGCCCAACGCTTGGACCATCTGCAATTGGCAAGCTTGCGCCTCGCGCTGCTCGGCCTCCAGCCGTTGACGTTCATTGTCGATCGTCTCGAGATAGATCGAGATCGCGAAATCCATGTCCAGCAGGATCGCCTTCATCAGCGCGCTGAGCGCCTCGCCGGCCTGGGCCAAGCCGCCCTTGCTCATAATGCCCTTGGGCCAGACCGACTCCAGGACCGAGCGGATCAGGTGATCGCTGACCACAGCGTAGCCGCCAATGTACCAGCGCGGCTCGAGGCCGATGCGGGCGTGGGTTTCACCGATCGTGCGGACGGCGCGGACATAGTCCTCGCTGAACTTGGCCTGGACGATGCCGTCCCAATGCGCCTGCTGGCGTCCGCTAGCGGCCGCCATGTGCTTGTCGTCCTTGAAGAACTTCCGCGTCTCGGGCGTAGCCGCCACCTTGGCGTAGAAGCTGTCAAGGGCCGGTCCGATCGCCTTGCCGACGACAGGTCGAAGATCGCGCAAGGCCGCGCGGGCCTTGTCATCGATCCCCATGAACGCCACTCGCTCGTTGATCGCGTAGTCGTGGCTCATCGCCGCTCCCCTAGGTGTGAGCGGGAAAAGCTGGCGTCGTATCATTAATGCAGACTTAAATGGTTCTTGTCTCAGCGCGACCACATGTCGCGCCTTCCGCCAACCCATTGCTGATTTGAATCAACCTTAGATATCCCCCTCTAGGCCAATGACATCGACTAATCGAACTTTTTCTTAGATATCAAATGATGCGCGACTCCTCGACGCACCCATTTCTCTGAACTACAGATGCGACAAACCACCACATCCACATTGAGCTTATCCGCCGCGTTTTAGAGTCTCGCGCGCGATCACCAACTGCTGGATCTGGGTGGTGCCCTCGTAGATCCGGAAGATCCGGACGTCGCGATAGAGACGCTCGATTCCATAGTCGGCGACATAGCCGGCGCCGCCGAAGATCTGCACCGCGCGGTCGGCGACCCTGCCGACCATCTCCGAAGCGAACAGCTTGCTGGCCGCCGCCTCCAGCGTCACCCCGACGCCGGCGTCGCGCTTGCGGGCGGTCTCCAGCACCAGGGCGCGCGCCGCCAGCGCCTCGGTCTTGCTGTCGGCGATCATCGCCTGGATCAGCTGGAAGTTGGCGATCGGCTGGCCAAACTGCTTGCGTTCCAAGGCGTAGGCCACGCAGTCGGCGATCAGGCGCTCGGCCACGCCCACGCAGACGGCGGCGATGTGCAGGCGGCCGCGGTCCAATACCTGCATGGCGACCTTGAATCCCTCGCCCTCGGCGCCGAGGCGGTTCTCGACCGGCACCCGCACGTTGTCGAAGGTGACATCGTGGATATGGGCGCCCTGCTGGCCCATCTTCTTCTCGGGCTTGGAGACCGACAGACCCGGCAGGTCGCGCGGCGCCAGGAAGGCCGACACGCCGCCGCCGCCCTTCACGTCGGGATTGGTCCGGGCCATCACCGTAAACAGCGAGGCCTTGCCGGCGTTGGTGATGTAGCGCTTGGCCCCGTTCAGGACATAGGCGTCGCCGTCCAGCGTGGCGCGGGTCTGGACCGCGCCACTGTCGGAGCCGGCCTCGGGCTCGGTCAGGGCGAAGGACGTGACAACCTCACCGGACGCGATCCCCGGCAGCCACTTGGCCTTCTGGGCGTCGTCGCCGAACATGACCAAGCCCTGGCTGCCGATGCCGACATTGGTGCCGAACACCGAGCGGAAGGCCGGAGAGGCGCGGCCCAGCTCGATGGCCACCAGCGTCTCGTCCTCCATGCCCAGGCCCAGGCCGCCATATTCCTCGGGGATGGAGAGGCCAAAGAGGCCCAGGGCCTTCATCTCCTCCACGACATCGGCGGGAACGGCGTCGTCCTCGGCGACCTTGGCCTCGATCGGTCGCAGCCGCTCGGCGACGAAGCGGGCCACCGTGTCGAGCAGCTGCTCGCGGGTCTCCAGGTCGAGGGCCATGCGCGTTCTCCCGTTGTCCGGCCCCTCGCCGGTCGCGAGGGGAGGCGTCAAACACTTGTTTTGACCGAGACTGTAGCGATGGCCCCCGAGAATGGAAGCCTTACCCTGCGGCCTTCTCTTGCTGGGCCAGGACGCTCTTGCGCACGCCATAGGCCAGATAGATCGCCGCGCCGATCAGGTGGGCGTACAGGAAGTAGACCTGGGTCTTCACCGGCAGGCTGATGAAGAGATAGAGACAGCCCAGGATCCCGGCCGGCGCCACGACTTGCCAGATCGGCGTGGAGAAGACGCGCGGACGAGCAGGCTCGCGCAGGCGCAGCAGGATCACCGAGGCGCCGACGGCGATGAACGCCCACAGCGTGCCGGCGTTGGCCAGCTCGGCGATGTCCTTCAGCGAAAGCAGACCCGACAGCACGGCCGACAAGGCGCCGGTCAGCAGCGTCATCAGCACGGGGGTGCCAGTCTTGGCGTTCACCCGCGATAGGGCGCGCGGCAGCAGGCCGTCACGCGCCATCACGAAGAAGATCCGGCTCTGGCCGTACATGAAGGCCAGGATCACGGTCGGCAGGGCGATCACCGCCGCCAGGGCGACCAGCTGGGCGACCTTGGGATGGCTCAGGCTCTCCAGGATGAAGACCAGCGGCGCCTCGCTCTTGGAGAACACCTCGGCGCGCGAGGCCCCGATCGCGGCGGCGGCGACGATCATGTAGATCGCCGTGCAGGCGGCCATCGAGCCGACGATGCCGATGGTCAGGTCGCGCTTGGGGTTCTTGGTCTCCTCGGCGGCGGTCGACACAGCGTCGAAGCCGTAGAAGGCGAAGAAGATCAGGCTGGCCGCGGCCATGACCCCGATCTTCGCGGCGTCGGGCGCGGCGCCGGGCGGCAAGTGCGCCGAAAAACCGTTGGGCATGAACGGCGTGAAGTGGCTGGCGTCGAAGGCCGGCAGGCACAGGGCCACGAAGATCACCAGGGCGATGATCTTCACGAACACCAGGACCATGTTCACCGTGGCGCTCTCGCGAGTCCCGAGGGCCAGCAGACCCGCCACCGCCATGGAGATGATCACGGCCGGCAGGTTGACCACGCCGTGGCGACCGCCAGCCAGCTCCACATGCGGGCCGGCCAACAGGTAGTCCGGGAAGCCAGCGGCGTGGAACAGGCCGGTCGCATGGGCCGACCAGCCGACGGCGACGGCCGCGCAAACCAGGGTGTATTCCAGGATCAGGCTCCAGCCGACGAACCAGGCCACCGGTTCGCCCATGGCCGCGTAGCTGTAGGTGTAGGCGCTGCCCGCCGCCGGCATCAGGGTCGACAACTCGGCGTAGCACAGCGCCGCGCAGGCGCAGACCGCCCCGGCGATCAGGAAGGATAGGATCACGCCCGGTCCGGCCAGGCCCGCCCCGACGCCGGTCAGGGTGTAGATGCCGGTGCCGACGATGGCGCCGACGCCCAGGGCCACCAGGTGAGGCCAGCTCAGGGTCTTCTTCAGCTGATGACTGTCCGCGTGTCCCGCGGTGATGGTGTCGATGGCCTTTCGGCGCGTCCAGAAGCTCACTTGGGGTTCCTCCGACTCATGGACGCGACCATGGAGTCGGTTTCGTGCTCCGCCAAGCCTTGATCTTTAGAAGAATATTCTCGTCAGCGTGTAGGCCAGGACCGCGACCGCCACTGTGACCGTTCCCAGCATCACCGCCAGGCGCGGCTTGACCTGCAGCAAGGCCTTGGGGCCGAGCTTGGCCGAAATCGCTCCGACCCCGGCCAGCAACAGGAAGCTGGAGCAGACCGCCAAGGTCGAGACCAGGGCGGGCGGGATCAGGTTCAGGCCGCGCGCGGCCGCCAGGGCCGCGAAACCGATCACGAAGGCCGGCGGCGCTTGCAGGCCCGAAACGCGGCCGCCTTCGGGGCTGCGGGTCAAGGCCAGGCCGATCAGCACCACCGCCGGCCCCAACCAGACGATCCGCGCCAGTTTGGCCAGGGCCGCCGTGCTGGCGGTCTCGGGCGAGACCGACGCTCCGGCGCCGGCCACCTGGGCGACGTCGTGGATGGAGAGGCCGAAGAAGACGCCGGCCTGGTGCGCGGTCAGGCCCAGGGCGTGGGCCAGGGGCGGATAGGCCAGCATGGCGACCGTGGAGAGCAGGTTCACGCCGACGATGACGAGGGCGGTCGTGCGCTGGTTGGCCGGACTGGCCGGCGCGGCCTGGGAAGCGGCCAGGGCGGCGGAGGCGCCGCAGATCGAGCAGGCGGCCGCCGCGATCAGGGCTTCGGCGAAGGGCAGGCCCAGCGCCAGGCCCGCCGCCGCGCCGATGGCGAGACCGCCCAGCACCACGACGCCGCTGGCCAGGATGGCGGGACCGCCCAGGGCGGCGAACTCGGCCCAGCTGATCTGCGCGCCCATCATGGCGACGCCCAGGCGCAGGCCTGGCTTGGCGAAGATGTCGAGACCAGCGCCGAGCTGAGCTTGCAGACCCAGGGCGCCCAGCATCATGCCCAGAACCACCGCGATCAGCGGCGCGGGGGCGTGCAGGGACTGGGAGAGCAGCTTGGCGAGAATGGCGAGACCCACACCGGCGGCCAGCCCCGGCGCCAGCTTGCCGGCGCTGAGACGCAGGGCGGAGGCCGTCATCCGCGGACGGTCTCGCCCGTGATCGGCGCGGCGGCGAAATGGGCGTCGGCGCGGGCGCAGCGGCTGGTGAGGCGCTCGTTCAGCTGACGCACCGTGCGGCTGCCCGTCCGCTCGAAGGCGAACGGCAGAAGACCGTGGACGAGGCAGGCGAGACCCGCGCCGATCAGGGTGAAACCGAAGCCCCACGCCATGCCCATGTGCTGACCATAGGTTTCGCCGACCGAACGGGGGTGACGGGTAAAGGACGCCAGCATCGAGACCTCGCGACTACAGAGGCTCTCCAGGATGGCGAGGATTCGGGGAAAGGCATTACTGGATTACGCGCCAAACGGGGCGTAGAGAGAATTCCATTCTCGATCAACGCGGAATGCGGAGATGATTGATCTCGATCATATCGATCGGCGGCTGTTGGCGATCCTGCAAGAGGACGCCACGGTTCCGATCGCCGATCTCGCCGAACGGGTCGGCCTCACTCAGACGCCGTGCTGGAAGCGGATCAAGCGCCTGCAGGACGCCGGCGTGATCATGGCGCGCGTCGCCCTGCTGGACCGCGAGGCCCTGGACCTGCCGCTGACCGTCTTCGTGGCCGTGAAGACCGGTCGCCACGACGAGGAGTGGCTGAAGCTGTTCGCGGAAGGGGCGAAGGCCCTGCCCGAGGTGATCGAGTTCTACCGGATGAGCGGCGAGGTCGACTACCTGCTGAAGGTCGTGGTCAAGGACATCGCCGCCTATGACCGCTTCTACAAGCGCCTGATCGCCACCGCGCCGCTCAGCGACGTGTCGTCCAGCTTCGCGATGGAGCAGATCAAGTTCACCACCGCCCTCCCCGTCGCGCCGATCTGAAGCTTGTCTTGAGCCTGTCATCGACCGGGTTCTACTAGACGCGACCTTGGATGGAGACGGCTCATGGACGCGACCCGGCGCGGACTTCTGATCGGCGGGGCGGCCCTGGCGCCTAGCTTGGCGCTAGCCGCCGAGAGCTCGGTGGACCCGACCGCGCCGCCGGCGATCAAGGCGCATCTCGGCGTCACCGAGAACCCCTTCGGCCCCTCGCCCGCCGCCCGCAAGGCCGCCGCGAAAGCGCTGGCCGAAGCGCCCTATTACGGCTGGGAGCTTGAGCCGCCCCTGGTCAAGCTGATCGCCGAGCACGACGGCCTCCAGCCCGATCAGGTCGGTCTCTGCAACGGCTCGCTGGAGGCGCTGTCGCTGCTGTCGACGGCGTTCTCGAAGGCCGGTCCGGTTGTCTCGCCGCAACCCAGCTACGCCACGCCCCTGCTCTACGCGCAGCGCCAGGGGGCGAGCTTGGACTGGATGCCGCTGGCCGCCGACCAGCAGATCGACCTGCAAGCGCTCGCCGAGCGGGCCAAGGCGGTGAACGCCGGTTGCGTCTATGTCTGCAATCCGAACAATCCGACTGGCCTGCTGCTGGACGCCGAAGCTCTGCGCGCGTTCTGCGTCGAGGTTTCCAAGACCTGCCCCGTGCTCGTCGACGAGGCCTATATCGAGATCAGCCCAGACCCCATCCGCAACTCGATGATGGATCTGGTCCGCGCGGGCCATGACGTGATCGTCGCCCGCACCTTCTCGAAGGTCTACGGCATGGCCGGCCTGCGGGTCGGCTTCGTCGCCGCGCGGGCTGATCGCGTCCGGGCGCTGAAGAGCCTGATCCCGACGCACAAGGGCCGCCCGGGCCTGGCCGCGGCGGCGGCCTGCTATGGCGACCAAGCCTATCTCGCGGGCGCCAAGGCCTATCTCGAAGGCTGCCGCAAGAAGATCTACGCGATCTGTGAGGCGAACGGCCTGAAGTACCTGCCGTCTTACGGCACCTACGTCTTCGTCGACTGCGGCAAGCCGAACCTGGCGTTCCAGAAGACGCTGGCCTCGCTGGGCGTCGAGGTGCGGGTGTTCGACAGCCCGCGCCACCCGACCTGGATTCGCGTCGGCACGGCCAGCCCGGCCGAGCTCGACTATTTCGCCGGCGTGCTGCCGAAGGCTCTCACAGCCTAGTCCGCGCCGTTGCCGGGATCGCTGGCGGTCGGATCGCTGGTGGCGTCCGTCTTGCGGTTGGGATCCAGCTCGGGCGGCGGCGGCGCTTCCTGGCCGGCTGGCCGGGGAACGGGATCGTCGGGATGAGGCGGGGTCGGATCGGCGTCGGTCATCGATTTCCTCCTGACCCTCGCAACCCGCGGCGCGCGCTTTGGCTCCCGTGAGTGCTATTCGGGCCAGAGGTCCTGGATGTCGCCCTTGCGGTTCAGCATGTGCGTGGCCCGCTTGATCACGGCCAACAGGCGGTCCTTACGGCCGTCCTTGTCGTAGGTCAGGGTCGTGCGCGCCAGGCCTTCCAGCATGAAGCGGGCGAGGTCGCGGCTGGCCTGGAAGCGCGGACCGGCGCCGGCGTGCAGGATCTTCAGGAAGTGATCGCCGGCCTGGGCCCGGTCGAACTCGGCCTGGGCGGGGGCCAGCAGCGCCTGGATGGCCGGGTCGGTGCGACCGGCGGCCTCAAGCTCGGCGAAGGCCTGGAACGGAACGCTGTGCAGCAGGTCCCAATAGCTGTCGATCGCGTGCTCGGTGACGTCCGCGCCCGGCGGCAGGCTGTCGGCGGCGGCGCGGAACAGGGTCGAGCGCTCGGCCTGGATATGGGCGACGGCGGCCTCGACCAGGGCCTCGCGGGTCGGGAAATGGTACAGCATCGCCCCACGCGTCAGGCCCGCGGCGTCGGCGATCGCCGGATTGGTGGCCGCGTGGTAGCCGATCTCGGCGAACAGGTGCATCGCGCAGTCCAGAATCCGCGCGCGGGTCTTCTGGGACTTGGGGGTATCCTTGGCGAGGCGGGCGGCGTCCATCGGCGTGATCTAGTGCGGGCGATGCTGCGCCGCAACAGGCTGGACAAGCCCATGCCCGCAAAGGCCTAGCCTGAGCGCCCAGATTTTTGACAAATGCGCCGAAACTGGTCAATCGGCGGGCTGACCCTGCGTAACCCGAGGCGGTCGGATCGGTCCCGCAGGCCTCCGCGCTTCATCAAAGCGACATGCAATCAGCTTAATCGCCTGCCGTTGGCCGCCGTCGCGCCGATCCGGGGACGGAGCGATCTTGCGGCGCCGAACGGGGGTACGACCATGAGCGCCGACGTCGCCGTCCGCCGCTATCGTTCCGTCTTCATCAGCGACCTGCACCTGGGCACGCGGGGGTGCCAGGCCGAGCTGCTGCTGGACTTCATCCGCCATATCGAGTGCGACAAGCTCTATCTCGTGGGCGACATCATCGACGGCTGGAAGCTGCGCAGCGGCTGGTTCTGGCCCCAGGCCCACAACGACGTGGTCCAGAAGATCCTGCGCATGGCCCGCAAGGGCACCGAGGTCATCTACGTGCCCGGCAACCACGACGACCGCGTCCGCGAGTTCTGCGGCGTCCACTTCGGCGGCGTCGTGGTGGCCCGCGACATCATCCACGAGGCGGCCGACGGCAAACGCTATCTGGTCGTCCACGGCGACGAATTCGACGGCGTCGTCCAGCACGCCAAGTGGCTCGCCTTCCTCGGGGATTGGTCCTATAGAACCATCCTCATGCTGAACACCCTGGTGAATCGCGCCCGTCGCCGCCTAGGGTTCGGCTACTGGAGTTTTTCGGCCTATCTGAAGGTCAAGGTGAAGAACGCTTTGCAGTTCATCGAGAACTTCGAGGCCGCTGTGGCCGACGAAGCTCGACGTCGGGGGGTGGACGGCGTGATCTGTGGTCACATCCACAAGGCCGAGATGCGGGACATCGACGGCGTCGCCTATGTCAATGACGGCGACTGGGTCGAAAGCTGCACGGCCGTGGCCGAGCACGCCGACGGCCGCCTCGAGATTCTCGAATGGGCCAAGCTGCGCTCCTGGTCGGTGATCGACCGTAGCCGCAAGCTGCCGACCCCGGCCGAAGAGGCCTTGCCGGAGCCCGCCGTCGCCTGATGCGGATACTGCTCGCTACCGATGCCTGGGAACCGCAAGTCAACGGCGTGGTTCGCACCCTGACCCGGGTGGTCGACGAACTGCGCGCCATGGGCCACATCGTCGACGTCGTCAGCCCGGACCAGTTCCCGACCTTCCCGCTGCCGACCTATCCGGAAATCAAGCTGGCCATCGGCGCCTACGAGCCGGTGCAGGAGCGCTTCAAGCTGTTCGAGCCCGAGGCGATCCACATCGCCACCGAAGGCCCGATCGGCCTGGCCGCCCGCCGGATCTGCCTGGAATGGAAGCTGCCGTTCACGACCAGCTACCACACCAAGTTCCCGGAATATGTCTCGGCCCGCCTGCCGCTGCCTCTGGCGGCCGGCTACACCTACATGCGC
>Ga0247725_1001821_pt1 | contig 10079 bp, 10 predicted proteins | sample OKSTACKMCFT3sol_FD_183021 | JGI IMG/M metagenome (GOLD analysis project Ga0247725, IMG submission 183021) | Subsurface sediment microbial communities from gas well in Oklahoma, United States - OK STACK MC-FT3-sol | ecosystem: Environmental > Terrestrial > Deep subsurface > Rock core/Sediment... | reverse complement strand
TGATCGAACGCCTGCTGCACGAGGCGCAGAACGGCGCGAACCGACCCTTCGCCCCGCGCGAGTACGCCGCGCAACTGGCCGAGGAGCGCCTGGCCAGCGGTCGCGACCCTGGCGGCAATCTGGATGCGCTGAAGATGCGCGCGGCGGACTACGAGGCCCTGCTGCTGGAGGGCGGCTACCTGGAGCACCGCCCGGAGGCGGAGGGCGGCAACGGCGAGAACTTCGTGCTGGGCGCGCGAGGCGTGCGCCTGCTGGAGATCCTCGGCAGCAGCCTGCCGGCGCACCTGCAGGTGCGCGAGCAACTGACCGAGCGCGGCAGTGCGGCGCTGGTGCCGGAGGTGTTCGACACCCTGGCCGACCAGGCGGCCAGGGCCTGAGCCTCAGTAGTTCGGCGGGGTTTCCGGCAGCACCTCGGGATCGGGGATGTAGGGCATGGCCCAGGGGTCGAGGTTGCGCCCCTGGTGGGTCAGGTCCAGCCGAACCTGTTCCAGCACGCCGGCCAGGCGCACCGGGTCGGCGTACTGGGTGCTGCGGACGTGGCTGATCTCCAGCACCTTGCCGCCGTGGAGGTCGGTCACGGTGAAGCTGAAGCTGTCGTCCTCGTCATGGGCCCGGGCCTGGCAGCCATAGGGCAGGAAGGCCTGGGTGGCCAGGCGCATGGCGGTGTCGCGGGTGATCGGCGTGGTCATGGCGGGCTCCTCGTGGATGGGGTCGCAGAGGGTGGACCACCGGCCCTGTGGCGGGGGTTCCCATGGCCCGACGAGGGGCAGCGACCGATTTGGTGAGTCGCCTGTCCTGCCTGGACAGTGCCCCGGCGTTCCTTCGATTGTTACCCTTGCGTGACGAGCGCCCCGGCAAGAGGGCGCCCCAGACACGGAGATGCAATGAAACGCCTGCTGCTCGCCCTCTGCGGCCTGATCGCCTGTTCGCCGGCCACCCTGCTGGCCTGGTCCAACCATTCCCTCGGCACCTGGCTGGCCCTGGCCGACCTGCCCGAGCTGCGCCAGGCCGAGCCGGTGCAGGTGGAGCGCCTGGAGGACTTTCTCGCAGCCGAGGCGGTGGCCCTGCAGCAGGTGCTGGACGAGCAGGAGGCGCGTGCCCGCGAGGAGCTGCCGGACTACCCGGCCCGGCCGGACAGCCTGCGCTGGATCACCGATGGCAGCGGCGACCGGCGTCGTGCCTTCCTCATGGCGCTGCGGGTCAGCCCGGAGATCCGCCTGGCGTATTTCGTCCAGGCGCTGCCGGGGCTGGAGCTGCCGGCGGCCAAGGTGCTGCCGGCCCAGGACGTGCTGGTGTTCCGCAAGCTGAGCCTGTGGAACGAATGGCGCTTCCTGGCGGTGGAGCCGGGGGAGCGGGTGAGCCCCCGTGCGGTGCTCGCCAGCGCGGCGGACGAGCCGGACTACGGGCACGACATCAACCTCTTCTCGGACAACCCCGGCGAGGTCGGCGCGCTCTACGGCTTCGGCCCCCAGCCCTTCGGTGATGCGCGTTTCGAATACTCGTCACAGGCGCCGTTCCACATCGGCTACTACCACGAGTCGGCGGTCATCTATCAGGCCGCGCCGTTCCTCGCCCGCACCTACCCGGAGCTGCGCGTGCGCCAGTACATGGCGCTGGCGCGGCTGGCGTTCGAGAGTGGCCACCCGTACTGGGGCTACCGCTTCCTCGGCTGGGCGCTGCACTACGTGCAGGACCTGACCCAGCCCTACCACGCCAAGGCGCTGCCCGGTGAAAACACCGCCACGCTGATGTGGACGGCCATCCAGGCGGCGCTGGGCGATACCTCGGGCAAGGAGGCGGCCATCGAGCGGGTGGCGACCCGCCATACGGAAGTGGAGAAGTACCAGGCCGACTGGTTGCGCCGGCTGCTGCGCGAGGGGCGCAATGACGACCCGCTGCTCAGGGCCTATGCGGACACGTCGGACGACGACCGCTACCCGCCGTTCGGCCCCGGCTACCTGCAGGACGTGGTGGCGCAGGAGTCCTATGAGGCGGCGGACGAGTTCGACGAGCGCATCGGCCTGTGGCTGGCCGGTGCCCAGCCGGGGCAGGGCTTCAGTGCGGGCAACCAGCTCAAGCCGGCGGAGACCGATCCGGCGCTGAACGAGGTGCTGGTGAAGCTGATCCGGCATTTCGCCGGGCACACCCGCAACCTGGTGAAGACCACCCTGGACAATCCATAGGAAGGCGGGCCATTGGCCCGCCGCTTCAGAACTTCTCGCCGGGCAGCAGGTAACGCCACTGCCCCGGCTGCAGCCGTGCTGCCGAGACGCCGCCCAGGCGCAGGCGCCGCAGGCCCAGCAGCTCCAGGCCGAGGTGCTCGCAGATCTGCCGCAGCTGGCCGGGGCGCGGGCTCTTCAGGGCGATGCGCAGGCGGTTCTCGCTCTGCCAGCTGACCTTGGCCCGGGGCAGCGGGCGGCCCTTGTGCTCGACCCCGCGTGCCACCCGCGCCAGGTGTTCGGCATCGGCTTCGCCGCGCACGTCGACGGTGTATTCCTCTTCCAGCGGGCGCTCGAAGCGCAGGGTGACGCCGTGGGCCTGGGTGAAGATCACCAGGCCGCTGGCCCGGGTTTCCAGCGGGGCCATCTGCGTCAGTCGCGAGAAGTGCTTGCGCAGGGTGCGCTCGCCGGCCTGCTCCGCCGCCAGGTTGGCCGGCACCAGCAGGGCGCGGGCGCCGTCCTCATCCACGCCGGCGGGTTTGTGCAGCAGCAGGGTGACCGGCGGCACCGGCGTCGGCTTGGCGTCGGGGTGAAGGTTGATGACTTCGTCGGTCACCCGCGCGTGGGGTTCTTCCACCACCTGGCCGGCGACGCTGACCCAGCCGTTCTCGATGTACAGCTCGGCGTCGCGGCGCGAGCAGGGCAGCAGCTCGGCGAGGCGCTTGGAGAGGCGGATGGGGTCGGTCATGGTGCGGGCTCCTGTGGCGGGGCCCGCATTGTCCCCGGTGCGCGGTCAGCGCACCAGGGTTTCCGGCTCGGCGTCGACCGGTAACAGCTCGGGCAGGGCCTCGGACTCGGCTTCCCCGGTGCTCTCCAGGTCGTTGTCGACCGTCTCCGGATGGCGGGCGAACAGGTTGAGCACCCGGGCGATGCCCTTGCGCTCGGGGGCTGCATCCGCCACCTGGCTGGCCGCCTCCGGCGCGGTAGGGAGATTAGGCAGCGGCTGGGTGACCACCTTGAAGTTGCTGATCTCGATGGTGCCGCGCCCTTCGGCCAGCAGGTGGAAGGAGAACGCCTTGCGTGCCTCGGGGTTGTCGAAGGCGAAGTGCAGGGTTACCGGCTTGCCGCGCTTGAGCAGCGGGAACTCGGGAATTGCCAGGGCCACGTCGCGCTCGAACTCCTTGGTCTTGAGCTGCAGGCGGGCGCCCTTGGCGTCCATGGCGTGGACCTTGATGGTCAGCTCCACCTCGGTGCGGGTGTTCTTCGGCAGCTCCAGGTACTGGGCGCCGATCAGGTTGTCGGCCCAGTCGTCCTTCACCTGCTGCTTCAGGCGGATGCGCTCGCGGGTGGCGAACTGGTATTCCTGGCCCACCTGGCCGCCGACCAGGGACTGGTCCAGCAGCGTGCCACGGGTGGCCACCTGGCGGGCTTCGCGACCGCTGAAACGGCCGTCGAAGCGGGCCTGGTCGGCGATGAAGCCTTCACTGCGGTAGCGCCGGCAGACCTGCTGGAAGTCGCATTCGACGAAGTGCTCCTTGCCGTCGTGGTAGCGCAGCATGCCGTTGGTGTAGGAGATCATCTCGCGGCCCTGCTCGTAGTCGCGGAACAGCGAGCGGCCGGCCAGGCTCAGCGGGACGCGGTAGCCGAAGTAGTCGAGCACCGAGGCGGTCAGGTCGACATGGCCGTAGACGCCCCCCTTGATCGGCGGCAGGGCGGCCTGCTCGGGGGCCAGCACCAGGTTGAAGCCCCAGGCGGAGGCCAGGCGCACCTGGTCGATGCCGTGGGATTCGTCGGAGGTGATGATGACCAGGGTGTCCTTCAGTACGCCCTGTTTCTCCAGGCCGCTGAGGAAGGCGTCCACGGCATCGTCCAGGTAGGCGATGGCGGCGCGCTTGGCGTCCGGGTAGCGGGTCAGGTAGTCCTCCGGCGCCGAGTAGGGCTGGTGGGTGCCGACGGTGAGCAGGGTGAGCATCCACGGCTTCTTCTGCTTGCGCAGTTGCTGCACGTAGGTCTGCGCGCCCTCGAAGAAGGCCTTGTCGTCCATGCCCCAGGGGAATTCGAGGTAGGGGGTGTTGCGGAACCAGTCGCGGCCCTGGGTCTTGTCGAAGCCCATGCGCGGCATGATCTTGTCCTTGGCCATGAAGCGCAGCCCGGCACCCTGCAGGAAGTGGGTGCTGAAGCCGTGCTGGTGCAGCTGGGCCGGCAGGCAGTCCTGGGCGCGGGTGGGGTTGTTCAGCAGTTCCAGGCCCTTGGGGGTGCCGGAGTCGAGCTTGCTGTAGTCACCGCAGAGCATGGCGTAGAGGCCGCGGATGGTCTGGTGGCTGTGGAGCACGTAGTCCGGCGTGGTCATGGCGCGTTCGGCCCACTGGCTCAGGCGCGGCATGGGCGATTCGGCGTAGTGGCTGTTGATGGCGGCGCGGTTGGCGGCGATGTAGGCCCCCGGGATGCCTTCCAGGGTGATCACCAGCACGTTGCGCGCCTGGCCGGGGCCGGCCAGCAGCGGGGTGCCGTCGAGGTCCAGGCGGGCCAGGCCGGCGATGTCCGGCGGGCTTTCCGGCTGGTCTCCGGCGAGCCAGTCTTCCACGGCCATCTGGCCGCTGCTGAGGGCGCCGGCGAGCAGCTTGTGGGGCAGGTTGAACTGGCGCCACTGGTCCGCTTCGCTGGGGCGCAGGTACTGCAGGGTGGCGTGGCCGGCCAGCAGGGCCAGCGGCACGGCCAGCCAGGCACGGGCCGGGCGTTTGGCCGGGCGATGCCAGGCCAGCAGGGCGGCGAGGATGCCGATGGCCAGCGCGCCGGCCAGCCAGGGGTAGGTCAGCCCGCCGCCCTGGGTGGAGTGGCCGACGAACTGCGGGTCCAGCAGGTACTTGAGGTCGCTCGGCTCGGGCATGCGCCCGACTGCGCCCACCAGCTCGGCCGTCCCCAGCATGATCAGCGCCCAGAACAGCATCACCGGCAGGGCTACCCAGCGCGGGCGACCATACAGCAGGGCCACCAGGAGGCTGCCGAAGGCCAGGTCGGAGCCGTAGCCGAAGCCTTCGCTCCAGCCGAGCAGTGCACGGCTGACCAACGGGATGCCAATGAACAGGACGATGAGCAGGATCAGGTGGAGGGGAGCAGACAGCCAGCGGCCGATGGTGCGCACAGGAACTCCTGAGTTAGGGCAGCGAGAATCCGAAAACCGGGCAAATGTTTCAACGCGGACACGATTCTGAAACATCATTGTGCTAGCGGCCAGTGGACAACGCCGGCAATGCGGAATTCTCCGCATCAAGGTGTTTCAGCGAAGCGGCGACAGGTGGCGTTGCGAGGCCGTCGAGCGGTGTGCGTGGCCCCGCTGCGGCGGGGGCTGTAGAATGCGCGCCCTGTCAATTCGAGGTACGCGAGATGGCCCTGATCGGTCGATTCAACAGCCTGCCGGTGGCCAAGCACACCGATTTCGGTCTCTATCTGGACGGTGGTGCGGAAGGCGAGATCCTCCTGCCCCGGCGTTATGTGCCCAAGGACCAGCCCTGCGAAGTGGGTGACTGGCTCAACGTGTTCGTCTACCTCGACAGCGAGGACCGCCTGATCGCCACCACCCAGAAACCCAAGGTCCAGGTGGGAGGTTTCGCCAGCCTGAAGGTGGTGGAGATCAACCGCATCGGCCTGTTCCTCGACTGGGGCCTGCCGAAGGACCTGCTGCTGCCGCACTCGGAAGAGAAGCGCCCGCTGCAAGTGGGCGACTACTGCGTGGTGCACGTCTACCTCGACCGCTCCCGCCGCATCACCGCCACGGCCCGGCTGGACCGCTACTTGGACACCACTCCGGCCCGCTACAGCGTGGGCCAGGAAGTGGACCTGCTGGTGGTGGAGCAGACCGACATGGGCTTCAAGGCCATCATCGAGGACCGCCACTGGGGGCTGATCCACCGCAACGAGGTGTTCAAGTTCCTGCGCAGCGGCATGCGCGAGAAGGGCTACATCCGCGAGATCCGCCCCGACGGCAAGATCGCCCTGAGCCTGCAGCCCCAGGGGCAAGCCGCATCGTCCGACCTCGCCGAGCGCATCCTCGAGCGTCTGCGCGACGAAGGTGGTCGCCTGGCATTGAGCGACAAGAGCCCGCCGGAGGTGATCGCCCAGATGTTCAACGTCAGCAAGGGCAACTTCAAGAAGGCCATAGGCGGCCTCTACAAGCGCGGTGAGATCGTCATCCACGAGGACGGCATCGAGCTGGCGCGCCGCTGAATCGCATCGTGCATATTGCCCGGTGATTTTCGGCTGGTCGGGCGAAATGCACGAAAGCGGGTTGGGCTTATTTCACCAACGCATTGATTTTATTGGGCTTTCGCTTGTCTCAAGGCTGGCATGCTGCCTGCAGGACACCCTGCCAGGAAAAATTTTGCCCCTTGGAGAGTGAAACGCTATGGGTCTCGACATCAAGCAGTTGGCCAAGGCCTTTCCCGACTACGCGCTCAGCGCCCAGCGCCGCCCCGACGGTGGCTACGTGGTGGTGCTGGAGAAGGACGACACCCGCTTCCAGCGCGTGGTGCCGGCGCTCAAGCAGCCGGCCCAACTGGAGCTGATCATCGCCACGCTGCGCCGCGACATCGCCCTGGAGCTGGGCGAGGTGCCGCCGGTGGAGTCGTTGCGCAACCTGCACAGCACGCCGTTGCCGCGCTACTTCGGCGCCTGATTTCCATACGGCAGAACGCCGGCCCGGGTCGCCCCGGGCCGGCGTTATCGCGTCTGCGCTGGGTGGCGAGGCGGATCAGGTTTCCACGCCAGCGGGCGGCATCATGGCGTCGCCCTCCTTCGGGCGCTCGCCCTCGGCACGGGGTGGTTGTTCAGGCTGTTCGCCGGGTTGTGCCTTGAGCCATTCGCGGGTGGCCTGCTGCGCCTTGTCCACTTCCTTGTTCACCTGGTCCACGGTGTCGTTGATGGCTTCGCGGGCCAGTTCCTCGGCGGCTTCGCGGGTCTTCTCGGCGAGGCGGTCGGCCGACTCCTGGGCCATGTCGCAGCCAGAAAGGGCCAGCAGCAGGCCGCTGCCGAACAGCAGGGAGGGGAGGCGGGAAAGCGTGGGCATGGTTGGGCTCCGTAGGGCTGGCCGCAGATCGGGCCGACGTCGCCCGGCATGATCAGGCACGCCGGGCCCGGCGTGAACGCCCCGGGCGCAGGGAAACTGTGAGCGGAGATGACAGGTGAAACGACCCCGGACCCCCAGCGGCGACTCTATGGGGTCCGAGGCCTGAGGCCGCCGGTCATCGGCCTCGTTGTCACTGACCCGTGCCCGTGCTCGATGGTTCCCCGGTGGTCGACGAACTGCTGTTGGGGGATGGGGCAGAGTTCTGCTGGCGCTGACGGGCTTCGTATTCGCGCTGCAGGCGCAGTTCTTGCTCTTGACGCTTGATGCGTTCGAAATCCCTGATGTAACTCTCCTCCTTCTCTCGCCGGGCGCGTTCGCGCATCTCGTTGGCTCGTGCTTCCCGATTACTGGCGGAGCTGTCCTCAATTACGGTGATGCGTGTGCCAGGTGGGCGGTCTGGCTCGCTTGCCGTGGCTGGGGGGGAGGCTTGTGTTTCCAGGGGGGGGACCGCTGCAGGCGGGCCGGAAGTCGGCATAGGTTCCACGATCCGTGTGGTCTGGCCTTCGGTGGCGGGGCAGGGCACGGCGGAGTAGCTGACAGAGCCGTCGTTGCCGACGCATTTGTAAACGGCCGCCTGCGCCAGCATGGGCAGCAGGCAGAGGCCGAGCAGGGCCGATCTCAAAGTGCATCCCTCACTTCGTCTGAAACGGCCGACAGGCTATCAGCCCTTTTTCCTGACCGATAGGTGCAATCAGGTGCCGTGTGTCACGCGCCGACGCGCCAGGTGGTCGCGCAGCAGCTCGGCGCCGGTGACCAGCAGCAGGCCTCCCAGCACCAGCAGGCCGCCGAAGATGAAGGAGGAGTCCAGCGGCTCGCCCAGCACCAGCACGCCGAAGCCGACGCCGAACAACGGGGTCATGAACGACAGCATCGACAGGCGCGAGGCGAGGTAGCGGCGCAGCAGCCAGAACCATCCCAGGTAGCTGATCAGTGCCACCACCACCACCTGGAAGCCGAGGCTGAGCAGGGCGCGGTCGCTGGGGACCAGGCCCAGGCGGCCGGTGGCGGCGGCCACCGCCAGCAGGACCAGGCCGGCAACGCCTAGCTGGTAGAAAAGCGTCTTCACCGGGGCGGCTTCCGACAGGCTCGAGCCCCGGATGAGCACGGTGGTGGCGCCCCAGGCGACGGCGGCGCAGATGCCCAGCGCATCGCCGAACAGGCTGCCTGCGGCATTCCCCGGTTTGCCGAGAAAGGCCAGGGCGATACCGCCGAAGGCCACCAGCACGCCCAGCCACTGGACCGGCGACAGGCGTTCCTCGGGGAGGATCAGGTGCAGCCCCAGGGCGGCGAAGATCGGCGCGGTGTAGAGGAACACCGCGATGTGGGACGCGCTGGTGCGGACCAGCCCTTCGGAGATGAAGAAGAACTCCAGGGTGAACAGCAGGCCGACCCCGAGCCCCGGCAGCAGGGTGCCGTCACCGAAGGCACCACTGCCTTCCCGCCACAGGGTGATGGCGCCCAGCACCAGCGCGGCGATACCGGAGCGGATGGCCAGTTGCAGGACCGGCGCCACGTCCTGCTCCACCAGCTTGATGGAGACCTGCTGGAAGCCCCAGACGATGCAGAGCAGCAGCATCAGGCCGCAGGCGAAAGGGTCCAGGGGCAGGCGTGTGGGTCTCATCGATGACTCGCAAGGCAGGGGCCGCACAGGTGGGCCGGAAGGGCGGCAGGATGGCGAGCGGGCGCCTTGCATTCAAACGATGTTTTGTCATCATGCTTTGACTTCTACTCAAAGCACTCCCATGCGCACACCATCCCTTGTCGCCCTGCGTGCCTTCGAGGTCGCCGCCCGCAGCCGCAACTTCACCGAGGCCGCCCACGAGCTGTCGGTCACCCCGGGTGCCGTCAGCCGGCAAATCCGCCTGCTGGAGGAAGAGCTCGGGGTCAGCCTGTTCGACCGTACCCGCAACACCGTCACCCTCAATGACAACGGCCGGCGCCTGGCCGCCACCGTGTCCCAGGCATTCGCCCTGCTGGCCGAGGGGGCGGCGGCGCTGCGGGGCATGCCCGAGGGGCCGCTGCAGGTCAGCTGTGCGCCCTCCATCGCGTCCCACTGGTTGATGCGCCGGCTCAACCAGTTCTCCGGCACCCATCCGGACATCGCCCTGAGCCTGGAGGCCACCGAAGAGCTGGTGGACCTGGAGCGCGGCGAGGCCAGCCTGGCGATCCGCTTCGTCACCGAGGGCACTGCGCTGCCCGCCAGCGAGCTGCTGTTCCGTGAGGTGTTCTTCCCGGTGTGCAGCCCGGCCTACCTGGAGGCCCATCCGGTCCGCGAGCCGGCTGATCTGGTGGGCGCGCGGCTGGTCCACGCCCATTGGAAGAGCGCCAGCAACCTGCGGATTCCTGACTGGGGTGACTGGTTCGAGCGCTATGTCGGCGCGCGCGTCGACACGTCGGCCGGCATCCGCTTCGGCCTGATCGGGCATGCGATCCAGGGTGCGGTGAATGGGCAGGGCTTTGCGTTGGGGTCGACGGCGCTGGCGGGGGATGACATCGCGCAGGGGCGGCTGGTGCTGCCGTTCGGTGAGGTGTGTCGCTTGCCGACACCCTGGGAATACCGCCTGGCCTGGAGCCGGAAGGGGCAGCCCAGCGAGCGGCTACGCCGGCTGATCGACTGGCTGGTGGCCGAGGCTCGCGCCAGTACGCGCGTCAGCGAAGCCAAATCGCAGGTATGAAAAAACCGGCCCGAGGGCCGGTTTTTCCGGAAGACGGTCGGTGATCAGATCACTTGGACTTCGTCTGCCTGCATGCCCTTCTGGCCCTGAACGGCTACGAAGGAAACCTTTTGGCCTTCCTTC
>Ga0247725_1001819_pt1 | contig 10083 bp, 14 predicted proteins | sample OKSTACKMCFT3sol_FD_183021 | JGI IMG/M metagenome (GOLD analysis project Ga0247725, IMG submission 183021) | Subsurface sediment microbial communities from gas well in Oklahoma, United States - OK STACK MC-FT3-sol | ecosystem: Environmental > Terrestrial > Deep subsurface > Rock core/Sediment... | reverse complement strand
GCAACTGCTTCACGAACTGCTGGAAGACGAACTTGAAGCCCTCCGGGGTGGTGGTGACGTCGACACGGTTGCGCAGGCCGTCCACCTTGTAGCGCATCCGCGCGATGATCTTGCGCCAGGCCTGCTGAGCCTTCTGCGCTGGTAAAACGTCGATCTCATCGCTCAGCGCGCGGCCGACCTTGAAGCCGACGATGGTCTGCGGCTTCTCCATGGAGCGGCAGATGATGGTCGTGCGGTAGGCGCTACCGCTGTACAGGTGAACCTCATGGTTCGCCTGGTTGATCTTCGTCCGCAGCCCCCAGTCGAAGGCCACCTCCTCCATCGTCGGATAGAAGATGTCGCGGATCTGGGCGTAGGTCGGTGCGAAGTAGCCTGCGTTGATGCGCGGCCACTCCCAGGCGTGCTGGGCGAGCCCTGAGCAGCCCACCCAGGTCTTTCCGGAGCCGAACCCAGCCACGAAGCCACAGAACTTGTGCGGCAGGGCCAGGAACTTCGCCTGCGGCACATTAAGCGTCGGCATCGCGCACCCTCGCATCGATGATGGTCACTGCGACGCTGGTTGGCGGCGCTTCTTCCTCAGGGTTCTCCAGCAGCTTCAGTTCGGCGCGCTTCTTCGCCACGTCCAGGCGCTTCAACTCAAGATCCAGCGCGGCAGACTCGGTGCCGACGTGCCGGCTCAGCAGTTCCAGATTGCGGAGCTTGTCCGGCCACTTGACCTTGCGGAGCACGCCAGCGATGCGGCGGTCGTCACCGCGGCCCTCGAACAACTCGGCGATCTCGATGCCGGACAGGAACTGGCGCCAGGCCTTGGGCCAGTCGCGGATCGACCGGAACGATCCGTCGTCCTCGAGGATGTCGAGCACGTCCATCTCGTCGATCTCGCGGAGCCGCCGGATCACATAGTCGGCCTCGACCTCGGTGCGCTTCGAGCGCTCGGCCATAGCGGCCTGGATGGCCTGGGCGACCTCCGGCCGCTGGAGCAGTTGATAGCCGATCTCCGTCGCGCGCCGGGTGCTGTAGCCGGCCCGAATCGCGGCCTGCGTCGCGTTGAGGTCAAGTAGGTACTCGTCGACGAACAGGCGCTGTTTCTTGGTCAGCGCCATGGATCACCTCAACTGAGCCTCAGGATGGGCGCGATGTTGCCCTTGTTGCGGTAGACCAGCACCAGCAGCACAACCAGTACCGCCAGCAGGTAGGGCGATATCGGCGTTGCGTGGCGCGCCATCAGCACGGCCAGGCTGATCGACAGCGCCTGCATGCCGGTCCCAGCGGCGAGGATGTACGCGCAGAGCGAGACGCCGAACCGGTACGTGGCACCGTGGCGCTGGTACGTGAAGATGCGGCAACTGATAGCGCCGCAGACGGCCGCAGCCGCCAGGGTCACCAGGTCAACCATCTTTCCGGCCTCCGATCATGCCGACGATGCGCTGCAGAACGATCTGGAGCCATGCCGGCGCGCGGCCACCGATCATCCAGTCGAGTACGCCGATCAGGATGGTGACGATCAGCGCTGCGGTGACCAGTGCAGGCAGCCCGGAGAACTGGGTCGCGCCCCGCCCGACAGCCTCGGTGGCGGCGTAGTAGCCGCCCACCCAGGACGCCAGCAGGTAGCCGAGGCGCCTGGCCATGGTCAGGTCGTGAGCCCAGAGCACGAACAGTAGCGCGCCGGCGAAGCCGCCGATCACCGCATTGACGTCTACTCCGGGGATGATCGCGGTTGCAGTGAGCCCGACGGCGCCGGCTGCTGCTACTGCTCCGCTGCTCGTCGGTTCAGCCATGGGGTGCTCCAGAAACGAAAAAACCCGGCGCCAGTGCCGGGTTTTCGGGGGAATCTTTTGATTGGGTGCTACTTCGCAAACTGGGAAAATACTCCCAAATCTCTTATCAAAATGTCAAGCGGCGTCTCGTTGGGCCGCAACCACCCGCGCCACCGGCACCAAGGCCTGGGCGTCCAGCCGGTTGAGCTCCTGCATGAAAATCTCCCAGATCGCCGCCCAGTCACGCTCCCAATTCGCGGCGTACAGTACGAACCCCGGCCAGTCCGCCAGGAACTGGATCACCTTACCCGGCCACCACTCCTCCCGGCCGTTCACCATGTCCTTCCACGAGTGCAACGCCGCCAAGGCCACCCAGTAAGCGACCTCCTGGCGGGGCTTGTTCATCTTCGGGAGATCCGCCGAGAAGTACAGGAAGGACTGCGCGCGGTTCTGGTCGACCCCGTTCGCCAGCGGCGAGTACAGGAAGTGGCCGAGGTGCTGCAGCGGCGCCGGAAGCGTGCTGATCGCATGCATCACCTTGCCGGCGGCGAGCATGTGCTGGCAGCGGTTCAGGTTCCCCGCGGCCCGCCCGGTCCGCGTCTCGTAGGCGGCGATGATCTGGGAGTCGATGGGGAACAGGCCCTCCGGCTCCTTGCTCTCGCCCTGGTACCCCTCGGGGAAGCGGGCCACCAGTTTCTTGCGGCGCTTCGCCCTGGTCTTCCGTGTCGCCTCTTCGGCATCTTCGATGGCTTTCGCCATCACCGACGCACCCGGGATGTGGTACGCGTCCTGCCAAGCCTGGCGCGCGCTGATCAGTCTCATTTCGACTCTCCCCTGTAGTTTCCTGTAGTCACTGCTCGCCCTCGAGGAGAGGGACGACTTTCACTCGCACGCCTGGCGTTTCGCCGTAGCGCTTCCCCACAACCGCCTTCACGACCTGGACGTCGTCCTTCCAGACCACGCCGTTCAGGCCGTCGTAGATCGCTTTGATCACGTTGTCCATATCGGGCTTCTTGGTGGGGTACAGGCCGCCGGCCAGCGCCAGCGACTTCCGCTTTTTCGACATCGATTGAGGGATGCTCAGCGCGATGTCGAGCTCGACCAGCACCGGGCCCTCGAACAGCGCGCGACCTGCCATGGCCTGCTGTCCGCTGTGAGCGATCAGCCCCTCGTAGTTCGCCGTCTTCGCCGGCGTGAACATCCTGGCGTGGGCGCCGACGCGACCGATACGCGGTCTCCCCTTCCCCACCGGCTCGCCGGGGACAGTGAACATCACCGGGCGGAGGTCAGCCATTGGCGCGCCCTCCCTTCATCCCGCGGTAGCGCTCCGCCATGCTGGTGGCCTTCGGCGACAGCTGAGGCTCGTCGAAATCGAACTCGTCCAGCGCGCCCGGAGCGAGCTGCTCGAATCGCGAGTACTTACCCAGGAACGCGCACCGGACAGTGCTTGGCTCGCCGTTGCGGTGCTTCGCGATGATCAACTCAGCCACGCCGCGGTACTGGGTGTCCGGGTGATAGACCTCGTCGCGGTACACGAACATGATCACGTCGGCGTCCTGCTCGATCGCTCCGGACTCGCGCAGGTCGGACATCATCGGTCGCTTGTTCGGCCGCTGCTCCAGGGAGCGGTTGAGCTGCGACAGCACGATCACGGGGATACCAAGCTCCATCGCCAGCAGCTTGCACTGGCGGGACATGTCGCTGACGTCCTCGGTGCGAGTGGACTTGCCGGAACTCTCCAGCAGCTGCAGGTAGTCCACCACCAGCAGGCTCAACCCATGGCGCTGCTTGTGACGCCGGGCCAGGGCCCGCAGTCGAGCGGCGTTCAGCCCGGGGCGATCGGCCATGTACAACTTCGAGCGCTTGACCTTCAGCGAGGCAGATCCCAGGTCGGCACCATGGCTGGACGGTGCGGAGCCGTCCTTGATCGCGGTCAGCGGGATGCGACCGAGGGATGCCAGGATGCGATCCATCAGGCCACCGTTGGTCATCTCCAGCGAAACCACCAGGGCCGGGTCACCGAGGTCGCAGGCGACGTGCTCGGCGATGTTGATGGCCAGCGCGGTCTTGCCCATCGCAGGACGACCAGCAATCACGACCATGTCGCCAGGCTTCAGACCCATCAGCTTCTGGTCCAGGTCGCCGATGCCGGTTGACAGCCCATCCAGCTTCCCGCCGAGGTCGGAGCGGCGCTGCAACTCCTCGATGTGGTCGGTCAGCACGTCAGCGGCATGGCGAACCTCGTGCGTCGAGGTCTTCGAGTCCAGCGCCATGACCATGGCCTGGGCGGCGCCGACCTTGTCGGCCTGGGCGGCCTCGCTGAGCGCCAGCTCGTGGAGTCTGTCCCCCGCAGCCGCCAGAGCTCGGTCAACCGCTCGCTCCCGAACGATCCGCGAGTAGGTTCCGGCGTTCGCCACGCTGGGAGTGTTCTGGATGATCTGGCCGATGTAGGCCAGCCCGGTGATCACCCCGTCAGTGGTTTGGACCTGGTATCGGTCGCCCAGGAATTCACCGACGGTCACGATGTCTGCCGGCTGGCTGTCGCTGTGCAGAGCCAGGATGGCGCGGTACAGGTCGCCGTTCTCTGGCCAGTAGAAATCCTCCGGGGTCAGCTCTGCCGACAGCACGTCGATCAACTCGTTGCGCAGGAGCATGGCACCCAGAACGCCATGCTCGGCTTCCAGGCTGAACGGGTCACGCATGGTAATTTCCCTCGACGATCTTCACGAAGTTCGACGGCGCGATGATCCAGTCGAACGTGGCGCGGAATGGCTTCGCACCGTTGCGACCGGGGACATTGCCCATCAGGAACGGGGAGGCCTTGACGGTTTCGAAGAGCTCTCGCCAGAAGTCCAGCGAGCGGTGGGCTTCGTGCTCCCTCCATCGGGCTTGCAGGTGGCGCCGTCGGGTGTCGTTCAGCAGGGCGACTGCTGGGAGCTCTGGCAGCACCTGGTGGTACAGGTCTGCAATGGCCTGTGCCGGGCACGGTTTGATTCCGTGCTGGTGTCCGTTGAGGTGTTCGGGTTGATCAGGTTCGAACAGGTCTTGGTCGTTCGACTGACCCGGTTGAGGCGAAGCGTCAACGAGTCCTACGTCAGTAGGACTATCTCTTTCTGTATCTGTATCTGTATCTGTATCTAGGGCGTTAGCTTTTGTTCCATTGCTGTTGCGTGAAACGTTACATGCTTGTTTCTTTCGCGCACGATGGGCTGCAACCCGCGCCGTGCTTGAGTCCGAGGAAAACTGGCGCTTGTCCCAGTTGGCGGGAATGTTGTCTTCGGTGATCAGCCCCTTCCCCAGTAGGCGCCCTTTCGACGCGGCCCACTCCTCGGAATTGATGCGCAGTTGGAACGCGACCTCATCATCATGAAACGTTACATCTCCGTTTCCGCAACGCAGGCACAACAGCATGATGTAACGGCGCTGGTCGACCTCGCTCAGCATCTGGACCTTCGGGTCGGTGGCGAACTCCGCGTACATGCGGAACCATTGGTTAGCCATGGCCAATCTCCGAAAGATTTACGGGGTTGTCGGAGATCGCAGCGCGGACCTTGCTCTCGGCCTCTTCCATGCTGAGGCCAAAGATGGTCATGGCCAGTTCTATGAGCATGTCGGTCGGAATGGGTGAGTCCCGCACGTCACACTCGAGCGGAACAAGTGGCTCAGGGATTTGCATGGAAGGCCTCCTTCGGCCTGCGTAACGATGCCCGGAGATGCGCAAGGCACTCCCGGCGAGCTTTCTCTTTCGCGATATGGCTGTAGCTCTGCTTGATCTGGTGGGCGGCCTGCAGAGCCATCTGCTGGTGAAACTCGACGCTTCCCGCCGGGACTGGTACGGCTCTACCGAGCCCGCTCAGCACGCAATCGAGTACCTCGGTGACCGGGCGAGCGTCCGGACCACGGAACTCTTCGCCGTCCGGCTGGCCAATCTGGAAGGACGGCACGGCTACCCCTGAACAAGGCGCGGCCGGCGCATCTGGTCGATCATCCGCAGCGCCTCATCTGTCGCCGCCCTGGATTCGGAGAGCTCCCGGTGGGCCTCCTGCAGTTCCTGGTCATCAGCGCCGTCGACGAGGTTGGCAACAGCCTGCTGCGCCTCACCGTTCTCCTTGATGAGTGTCCGGAGCATGCAGAGCACCTCCGGCCGCTGGCCGGCATCGCCGCCGATCAAGCGCACCGACACGCCCAGCGGCGTCAGGATGTCGCCCAGGGCCTGGACCTTCAGGTCAGTCGGTAGCGCGGCGAGGATGCTGGGTACGAAGTTCGCCGGCACCAGGTTGGTGTCCTTGGTTCCGTCGTCGAGCCAGCGGAACACGCGGTCGGCGTTGACCTTCATCCGCTCGGTTGTATCGCGTGTTGGCGGGTCGAAGACAATGCCGGTGACCAGCGCTCCCTGGATGCGCTCGTGCGCCTCCACGATGTGCTGGACTACGGTCTCTCGGCTCCACCCCTCTCGGCGGCGCCATTGGTTCACCACGCCGAGCAGCGTGGAAATCAGGGTGTGCGATTCGCTTCGCATGACGTGGCGGCTCCTGGCCAGTAAGGTGCGTTCAGGCAGCCGCACCCCATGGGAACGACGGGCACAGTTCGCTTCGGAGGACCCGACCAGCGGTGAGCGCCTCGATCTCAACTGCACGTTTCGCGGGGATTGGTCGAACGCCTGAACACCATTGACTTACGGTGGGCGCTCTCACATTGAGCTTTCGCGCCAACTCGGCCCGACTGCCCAACAGCTCGGCGGCCTGGCGCACTGCTTCTGCTGGAGTCATGTCTCTTCTCCGGGGAATGTTGGAGAAGAGAGTAAGGCATTAGCTAATCACAGGCAAGCCATTGCCTAACCACACCACAACTGACGTTAAATTAGGCAATGCTTACCGGACCCCAACTCGGCGCCGCTATTGAGGCCGCCAGACTCGCCAAAAACATGTCGAAAAAGGCTCTCGCAGAGCAGTTCGGCGTGAAGCCCCCTTCTGTCCAGGGATGGATCAACACCGGCAGGATCGATAAAGCGAAGCTGATCGAATTGATATCGTTCTTCTCAGGCGTCGTTGGCGCAGAACACTGGGGGTTGAGCGAAAAGGAGGCGGAGCTTATTGCGCCAGGTAGTTCGCCTCAGCGCCCTGGCTCATCGGCCGCGGAAAAGGTGATGGAGATGCTCCAGCGCCACGGTAAAGGGCTGAGCGGGGAAGCCAAGGCGAAAATCGCGCAGGCAGTAGCCGAGTCCCTCGATGTCGATCAATCGACGACATCGAACGTGATTCACGCCGACTTCAGCCGCACCACCCTGGTGAAAGGAAATACCATTTCGATTGCCCAGTACGACGTGCGCGCTGCCATGGGTGGCGGTCAGGTGCCGGCCGAGTACCGTGAGTTCGTCAGGAATCTGGTGGTCGACAAGGTCCAGTTGGATGATCTTGGTCTGAAGTACACCGATCCGGCCAACCTCAAGATCATCACCGGGTGGGGCCAGAGCATGCTGGGCACCATCGAGGACAAGTCCCCGATCCTCGTCGACGTGGGCATCACCGACTTCGTCGAGGAAGGCGTCTACGTTTTCACCTGGCTGCAGCACCTGTTCGTGAAGCGGGTGCAGATCCACGATGCCGAGCACTACCTGCTGGTGTCGGACAACAAGTCCTTCGAGCCGCAGAAGGCCCGCATGGAGGACGTCCATTTCCAAGCCAAGGTGCTGGGAGCCTGGAATTTTCGGAAGCTCTAGAATAATTGCCTGCCAGGTGGGAATTTCAGCAATGGGGTTGGCACGCTGGCACTGTACAAGAACCAAGCAATGCACATGGAGTAAGATATGGCCAGCGCAGACGCAGCAGGCGACGCCAAGGATCCAAAGGGTAGTTCAGGCGATAGCGCAAATTTCACCGTAACGACGCATTACCACTTTCGGTATACAACCGAGGAACCTGTTCCAATTCCGGATGTGATCGAAAGCCTAAAGTCGATGGAGCGTATCATTAAGCGCACTCCGACTTTTGTTGAGCATCGTTTCGACTCTGTGAAAGTCACCGAAACCCAAGTTTTCGTTGAGCGTCTGGAGAGCGGAAGTCTTGACCTTGACTTCATCATCAAGTTCATCTGCAGAACCGATGAGCGCGCCGATCGTGCTAAACAGTTGATCAAGGAACTTACCGAGGATAAAGGCGTGGTAAGAGACATTGTTGCCGTCGGGGTTGGCAGTCTTTTGACCATTGGTGCATTTCAAGTTCTATCGCCAGGAAAGACTGACCCTTCGAGCACCATCACTGCCTACCAAAGCGTGGTTATACAAGCTGGCCAAGATATTGGCTTCACCGAAGACCAGATTAAAGCTGCAATCAAGAAGATACCTGAACAGAAAACCTTGGGAAAAGACGCTTTCAACGTTATAAAACCCGCGACCCAAGACCCAAAAGCTACCATTGACGTTCCAGAAATGCCCCAACTGAGTATCGCCCGGGACATTATTGACAAAATGCCTGAGGACTACGAACCACCAGCACCCACGGAAAAAACTGCGAGTTATGACTCTGTAAAGGTTACTGTGGATGCCAGCGACAGGCACAACAATGAAAAGGGATGGGCCGGTTCAATCAACGGATTAGTTGATCACCGGGTCCGATTCATTCTGGATGAGTTCATTGATCCTGCGACATTACACGGGAAGACCTCTTTCTGGGCGAATGTAACCATCATAGAACGATACATCCCATCAAGAAAGAGATATGAGATTAAAGAAGTCCAGATCAACGATATAGTTGACGCTCCATCGAGTAACTGAAGCACAGCCCCGCGCAAGCGGGGCTTTATTTTGAAACTCTATCCTACTTGCGAACCCCTCCGTAGCGTTCCCAAGCCAACAGCACCTCCTTCATTGCTACCTTCTGAGCATTCGGAAGGACAAAATCGCTGTAGTACTGCTGCCCCTCAAATCGAATAATAACTTTCTTAGCGGCCAAGACTGCATCTAGCATTGCAAAGTCACTAACTGGCTCGTCGCTCCACTCCCATATACTTCCGCTGCCGTTATCTCTTTTAAACTCAACCCCTGGCAGAGTAAAAACCTTATCATCAGCCTTGATGGTTAGCCCCCTGACAAAAAGCCAGTCATCATCATAGTACTGAAACTTCAGACGCAACGGCATCCCAGCAGCAGTCCCCTTACTGGTTCCGAAATATAGAGACATTTTCTTGCTAAGAATGGGCTCTGTTTTATGAGAGACCCAAGTAATCTCGCGGATTTCATCTGTACTTTTCGCAAGATTCTTATCGAGCCGTGCTAAAGCCTGTCGCTCCTCTTCAGCTTTACGAGATTGCTCGAGCTTCTTCTGCGTTTCCACCTCAGCCAATCTACGATTAGCTTCAGAAATTATTGGACGGGCTTGCTCTGCTTCCGCCCTCTCAGGGTACTTATTGATAAGTCTCTCTAATGTCTGTTTGGCTGATGGAAGATCGCCATCCTGTAGTTGCTGACGACCTTTGGCCAGCAATCGAAGCGGCCCATTTCGCTCTTCATCTAAGGCAGTCTGCAAAGTTTTAACTTGAGATTGGAGCTGCTCTACTTGCTCCTGAAGCTGGGCAGATCTCTTGGCGTCACCTTGCTCGCATCCAGCGATGAGCAATATAGCTAGCCCTACGATTATCCGTTTCCTCATGTTCCTCTCCGTAGCAGTATTAAATCCCAAGCTGATCATACCCATAAGGCAGTTAGCCATCACCTCCCGACATTTCCTAGACCCGGTCTCCGTGCAGCCGTTCGACGACCATTTCGGGCTCCTGCACCAGTTCAATCCCATCGACCACTTCAACACCCTCCTCGTCTCCCGCCTCCCAGGTGAGCGTAACCACTCCATCCTCCCCCAGCGACATCTCAAGTCCATCGGTTTCGGCCAGCTCCTCCAGCACCTGCTGCCAGGCCTCTTCCGAGTCCCCCTGCGCCTTCCAGATTGACGCCCGGCGCTCCGCCTGAGCCCGAGGACTACTGATCATCGCTGATACCCGTAGGCGCACCTTCTGCACTGGCGAGACCTGCCCTTTCCCTTGGTTGTTCTTCTGCACAGCCATCCTCCAAATACTGTTTATTCATACAGTATTTTCTGTTGAAAAAATCTGCAAGCCCGCCTCGCTCACCCATAGATAGTTAGTGCACAAACTTAAAAATTAGGCATTGGCTATTTACAAAAATTAGGCATTGGCTTACTTTTCTCCCAACGCCAGCAACAACCCGCTGGCCAACAAGCCGGAGACTCGCCGGATAGCCAGGTAGGTGGCGAAACACCTCCCCCAGCCCCGTGGAGTAGGCCTTCGAAACTGCCTACCAACAGACAGGGACCGA